>Ga0247768_1000032_pt1 | contig 100504 bp, 99 predicted proteins | sample UWRJL016104C6_FD_179944 | JGI IMG/M metagenome (GOLD analysis project Ga0247768, IMG submission 179944) | Plant litter microbial communities from Arlington Agricultural Research Station in Wisconsin, United States - UWRJ-L016-104C-6 | ecosystem: Environmental > Terrestrial > Plant litter >... | reverse complement strand
GATTGCGAGCTGATCGATGTCATGAGTCATTGACCCGATCCTAGAGATTTGGCCGCTCTGTCTAGGGCGCGACGTTTAGGGCTCGATCCGGGTGACGGTGCCGTCCCCGTTATTTGCGACCCAAACCGCTTCCCCGCCCACTGCGACGGCGCCTGGTTCGGGCCCGACCGCGATCGGGTCTCCGTCCGGCTCGTCGCTGCCGAAGTCGATCTTGGTGACCGTGTCGTCAGCGGCGTTGGCGACCCAGACGGCGCTGGTGCCGGCATCGATCCCGCCTGGGTGGCCGCCGACTTCGATCGGGTCGCCGAGCAGCTGGCGGGTCGCCGGGTCGACCCGGGAGACAGTGCCCGAGCGGCTGTTGGCGACCCAGACGAGGCCGTTGGCGACGACCAGGCCGGCGGGGCCGCGGCCGACCCGGATCGGGGCCCCCGTGGTGAATTCGGCGGGGTCGATGCGGCGAACGCTGCCGGTGCCGGCGATGCTGGCCCAGAGGCCGTGGGCGCCGAAGGCGAGGCGGAGGTTGGTCGTCTGCGGCGGCAGCCCGCGCCGGTAGACGCGGCCGCCTTCGGAGTTGACGGCGGTGACGCCGCGGCCGCTCTCGTCGGCGACCCAGACGCGGCCGCCGCCGAGGGCGATCGGCCCGGGCTTACCGCCGAGCTCGATCGTCTTCAGGACGCGGCCGCTTTTCGGGTCGAGCCGCAGCAGCTGGCCCCGGCGCGAGTTCGTCGCCCAAACCCACTTGCCACCGATCGCGATGCCGCTGACGCCGATTCCGGGATGGAGCGGGCGCCCAAGCTGCTTGCCGGTCTCGGGGTCGAGGCGGGTGATCGTGCCGTCGCGTTCGCTCGTCACCCAGACCGCCTGGGCGCTGGCGGCGAGCCGCAGCGGCGGCCGCCCGACCGCGATCGGCGCCGAGACGCTCGGGCCTTCGCTGCCGAGCAGGAGGAAGACGGCGACGCCGATCGCGATCGCGATCACCGCGAAGCCGCTGAGGATCCAGAGCGCCGCCCGTCTTCCCGCCACCAGCCCGAACCAGCCCTGCGAGGCGTTCGGGACCGTGGTCCGCTCGCTGCGGTCGTTCGAGAGGACAGCGGTCGGCCGCACCTCCGAGCCCTGACCGGCTCGGGCGGCGGCGATCAGCTCGCCGGCGCTGCGGAAGCGGTCACCAGGGTCTTTGGCGACGGCGCGGCGGATCGCCTCCTCCATCCCCTGCGGCATCTCCGGCGCGGTGTCGGCTTCGGCCCGGGCAAAGGGAGCGATCCCGGTGATCGCCTCGTAGAGGACGCAGCCGAGCGAGTAAACGTCAGCGGCGGGGCCGATCGAATCGCCGCGCCACTGCTCCGGCGACATGTAGTGGGCGGTGCCGACGACCGAGGTGGCGCCGGCGGAGCCGCTCTCGTCAAAGGCCTTGGCGAGGCCGAAGTCCGAGAGGTAGGCGCGGTCGCCTTCAACGAGGATGTTGTGCGGCTTGACGTCGCGGTGAACGATGCCGGCGGCATGGGCGGCATCGAGAGCATCGCCGACCTGGGCGAGGAGGTCGAGGGCGCGGTGGGGCTCCAGCGGCCCCTCGCGGTCGATCAGCGCCCGCAAGTCGCCCCCTTTGATCAGCCGCATCGCCACGATCAGCTCGCCGTCCACTTCACGCGAGTCGAAGATCGGCACTACCGATGGGTGATCGAGCCGCGCGGCGAGGCGGCTCTCGCGCAGGAAACGCTCGCGGAAGCCCTCGCGGTCGGCGAGCTCGCGGGCGATCACCTTCAGCGCCACCGGCCGTTCGAGGCCGAGGTGGACGGCGCGGTAGACGACGCCCATGCCGCCGCGCGCCAGCAGCCCCTCGACGCGGTAGCCGGCGACCTCGGAGCCAATAGCGAAATCCCCCACGCGCCGGGTTATACCCAGCGCGCGGGGGATCGGGGGGAACGAGAGGCGGCTGCTACCGCCGGTGCGGGACCGGCTGCCAGGTGACGATCGGGCCGATCTTCGTGGTCACTTCGCCGCCCGAGTAGCCGACGACTTCGGCGTAGCTGCGGCGGCCGGTGTCGACGTCGATCACCGAGAGCGACTGTTCTTCGTCGGCTTCGGTGAAGGTCGCGACCTGCTTGCCGTCAGAGGAGAAGACGCTGTTCACCTCGGCGTTGTCGGGCAGGTCGGAGAGCTTGCGGCCCTTGCCGCCGAGCTGCTTGACCCAGAGACCCTGGTCGCGGCGGAAGAGGATCGTGCGGCCGTTGGCGGTCACGTCCTCGACGTAGGCGGAACCGGCGCCGGCGATCAGTTTCTTTGCGTTCTTGCCGTCGAGGGCCATCTTGTAGATGTCGGCATAGGCGCTCGGGCCTTCGACGTTCTTACCGCGGCTGAAGACGATGGTCGCGTTCAGCACGTTCGGTGCGTACTCGTCGATCCCGGCACTCTTGGTCAGGCGCCGCAGCTTGGCGCCCGACGGCCGCACCGTGTAGATGTCGTCGTTGGTGCCGGTGCCGACGGCGGAGGTGCGGACGAAGGCGATCGTTTTCCCGTCGGGCGAGAACGAGGCTTCGTGCTCGTCACCGGCGGAGGCGGCGATCTTGTGCGGCGAGCCGCCGTTGACGCTGACCGTGTAGAGGTCGCGCGGGCCCCCCGCGGCGGTACGTCGCTCGAACAGGACGATGCGGGCGTTGGGCGAGATCAGCGGGCGCGAGTCGAGTTCGGTACCGCTGGTCAGCCGTTTCTCACCCGAGCCGTCGGCGCGGATCGCGAAGACGTCCCCTTCGCGGACGAAAGCGATCGTGCGGCCATCGGCCGAGAACGAGGGTTCGGTGTCCGCTGGGTTTTCGGTTAGCTGGTTGAGGTGGCGGTCTTTGACCGCGAACAGCCCGCCTTCCGGCGCTTTCGGCGGCAGCACTTTGTCGCCTTCTTTGTATTCACGGTGGTCTTCGGTGACCTTCGAGAAGACGATCGCCCCACCAGCGGCAAAGGCACTCGCGGGAATGGCCAGTGCGAGGAGGGCGACGAAAACGGTGATGAGGCTCTTCTTGAACATCGGATTGCTCCTTTCGAGCTATCGGTGATTGCGTACACCGATGCTCGGGCTCAGGGCCGTGCCGGCAAATGACAGCGGTTTCACTCACCGGGACAGCTTTGGCCCGGTGGGAGTCAGGCCACCGGCGGAAGCGCATCCGACTTTTGCCACACCAGGGTGGGGCAAAAATCCGATGGGGTGGTCAGCGCGGGCGGTCGAGGCCTAGTTCGATGACGCGGGCGGCGATTTGGCGGGGGCGGTCGCGGCCGGCGTCGCCGGGGATGTCGAGCTTGGCGGCGAGGGCATCGAGGCGGCGCTGGGCGGTGCGCTCGGAGACGTGGAGCTCGGCGGCGATCTCGGCGCGGGTCGCCGGGCGGCCGGCGAAGGCGCCCTCGCTGCGGTAGGGGGCGACGAGGGCGGCGGCGGTCGCCCGCTCCTCCTCGCTCAACGCCACCGCCGGCTCGGAGGCGGCGACGGTGGCCCCTACCGGGGTGATGTCGCCGGTCTTCACTTCGAGGCGGTGGTTGCCGACGATCAGGGTGTCGCCGTCGCGGAGGCGGCGCGGCCGGTCGAGGGGCTCGCCGTTGAGGGCGGTGCCGTTGCGGCTGTCGAGGTCGGCCGCCATCAGGACGTCGCCTTTTCGTTCGATCTCCAAGTGATTCCAGGAGACGGCCTCGTCCTCGAGCGTCACCTCGGCCTCGGGCGAGCGCCCGACCACCGTCCGCTCCCTGCTCAGGGCGACGGAATGCGGCGCCTCAGCGCTGGCGGAGATCCAAAGCCGGGGTTCCATCGGCGCGAGGATAGATCGCAAGCGCGCCGGTCGCAGGATTGGTCACTTCAGCACAGGATGCTGTGCTCAACTGACCAACGAAGACCCGGCGGAGCTAGTAGCGGTAGTGATCCGGCTTGAAGGGGCCCTCGACCGGGACGCCGAGGTAGGCGGACTGCTCGGGGGTCAGCTCCGTGAGCTCGACGCCGAGGGCCGCCAGGTGCAGGCGGGCGACCTTCTCGTCGAGGTGCTTGGGCAGCACGTAGACCGCCGGCGTGCCGGCGTATTTGTCCTCGCGCTTGCCGAAGAGCTCGATCTGGGCGATCACCTGGTTGGTGAAGGAGTTCGACATCACGAAGCTCGGGTGGCCGGTGGCGTTTCCGAGGTTCAGCAGTCGCCCTTCGGAGAGGACGATGATCGAGCGGTTCTCGGAGAACTTCCACTCATCGACCTGCGGCTTGATGTTGATCCGCTCGGCGCCGGACGCTTCCAGCGCCGCCATCTCGATCTCGTTGTCGAAGTGGCCGATGTTGCCGACGATCGCGTTGTGCTTCATCCGCTTCATGTGGGCGACGGTGATGATGTCTTTGTTGCCGGTGGCGGTGACGAAGATGTCGGCGGTCTCGACGACTTCGTCGAGCGTCCGCACCTCGTAGCCCTCCATCGCCGCCTGCAGGGCGCAGATCGGGTCGATCTCGGTGACGATCACGCGAGCGCCCTGGCCGCGCAGCGAGTCGGCGCAGCCCTTGCCGACGTCGCCGTAGCCGCAGACGACCGCGACCTTGCCGCCGATCATCACGTCGGTGGCGCGGTTAATCCCGTCGACCAGCGAGTGGCGGCAGCCGTAAAGGTTGTCGAACTTGGACTTGGTGACCGAGTCGTTGACGTTGATCGCCGGGAACAGCAGGTCGCCGGTCTCGGCCAGCTGGTAGAGCCGGTGAACGCCGGTCGTCGTCTCCTCGGTGACCCCCTTGACGTTGGCGGCGATCCTGGTCCAGCGCTGCGAGTCCTCCTCGAGCGAGCGCTGCAGGGTCCGCAGGACGATCTTGAACTCCTCCGATTCGGCCGAGTCGGGATCGGGCACCGAGCCCGCCTTCTCGAACTCGACCCCCTTGTGGACGAGCAGGGTGGCGTCACCGCCGTCGTCGAGGATCATGTTCGGGCCCTCGCCGTCGGGCCAGTTCAGGGCCTGCTCGGTGCACCACCAGTACTCCTCCAGGGTCTCGCCTTTCCAGGCGTAGACGGGGATGCCGGCGGCGGCGATGGCAGCGGCGGCGTGGTCCTGGGTGCTGAAGATGTTGCAGCTGGCCCAGCGCACCTCGGCGCCGAGGGCGACCAGGGTCTCGATCAGGACCGCGGTCTGGATCGTCATGTGGAGGGAGCCGGTGATGCGGGCGCCCTTCAGGGGCTGCGCGGAGCCGTACTCCTCGCGCGTTTGCATCAGGCCGGGCATCTCGACCTCGGCGAGGGAGATCTCCTTGCGGCCGAAGTCGGCGAGGCCGATATCGGCGACCTTGTAGTCCTGGGTCTCGGTTGCAGTCGCGGCGGTTGAAGTCATTTGAGAAAGGTAGCGTGCCGGTGGTGAACTCGCCCGATGACGAGAAGCGCCTCGCCGCCGAGGCCGCCGCCGAGCTGGTCGAGAGCGGAATGACGGTCGGTCTCGGGACCGGCTCGACGGTCGCCCACCTGCTGCCGGCTATCGCTCGCCGCGGCCTCGCCGAGATCCGCTGCGTCGCCACCTCGGTAGCGACCGAGGAACAGGCGCGCGATCTGGGGATCCCGGTCGAGGATTTCGACCGCCTGCAGCATCTCGACATCGCAATCGACGGGACCGACGAGGTGACGCCCAACGGCTGGCTGATCAAGGGCGGCGGCGGCGCCCACCTGCGCGAGAAGATCGTCGCCGCGGCGGCCGAGCGCTTCATCGTCATCGGTGACTCGAGCAAGCCGGTCGAGGCGCTGGGCGGGCCGGTGCCGCTGGAGCTGTTCGGCTTCGGCGCCGCCTCGACCCTGGCGCGGCTCGGCGGCGACGCCGAGATCCGCGACGCGCCCCCCTCCCCCGACGGCGGCGTGATCGCCGACTACCGCGGCCCCGGGCTCGACGACCCGGCGGCGCTGGCGGCGCAGCTGGAGGCCGATCCAGGCGTGGCGGCCCACGGCCTCTTCCCCCCGGATATGGTGAGCGAGCTGTTCATCGGCCGGGGAGGCACCGTGGACCGCACGAGTTTCAGCTGATCCAGAAGGGAGCTTTCGACGTGACCGATTTCAGCGGGCTGGCGATCGCCGGCCAAGTTGCTACCCCGAGCGATGCCGATTGGGATCAGGCGCGAGCAGCCTGGAACCTCGCGGCCAACCAAACCCCGGAGGCGGTCGCCTTCGTGGAGAGCGCCGAGGACGTGGCGAAGACCGTCCGCTTCGCCGCCGAGAACGACCTGCGCGTGGCGGGACAGGGCACTGGCCACGGCGCCGTCGCCCTGCGCTCCCTCGACGACACGATCCTGATCAAGACCGAGCGGATGCGCGGGGTCGAGGTCGATCCGGAGGCCCAGACCGCGCGGGTCGCCGCCGGCACCCTGGTCCTGGAACTGAGCGAAGCCGCCGGCCCCCAAGGGCTCAGCGGCATGCCGGGCTCGTCCCCCGACGTCGGCGTTGCCGGCTTCCACCTCGGCGGCGGGCTGAGCTGGCTCGGCCGCCGCTACGGCTTCGCCTGCAACCGGGTGCGGGCGATCGAGCTGGTCACCGCTGACGGCGAGCAGCGGACGGTCGATGCCGAGAACGAGCCCGATCTCTTCTGGGCGCTGCGAGGGGGCGGTGGCGGCTACGGGATCGTCACCACGCTGCACCTCAACCTGGTCCCGGTCGCGACCGCCTACGCCGGCGTCCTGATCTTCCCGGCCGCGCTCGGCGCCGAGGCGGTGCGCCGTTACCGCGACTGGACCGAGACCGTCTCCGAGGACGTCACCTCGGTCGTCCGCTTCATCACCCCGCCGCCGATCCCCGACGTCCCTGAGCCGCTGCGGGGGACGCCGCTGCTGACGATCGACGCAGCCTGCATCGGCGACAAGGAGGCCGGCGAAGCGGCGATCGCGCCGCTTCGCGAGCTCGGCGAGCCGATCATGGACACCTTCGACCAGATCCCGGCGGCCGGCCTCTGCCGGATCCACATGGACCCTGAGAATCCCGTCCCGGGATTGGGCCACCACCGCGTCCTGCGCGAGCTGCCCGACGCGGCGATCGACGCCTTCGTCGAGCTCGCCGGACCGGAATCGAACTCGCCGCTGCTGCTGACCGAGATCCGCCAGATGGGCGGCGCCCTCGGTCGGCCCGACCCCAACGGCGGCGCCCTCTCCCACCTCGACGCCGACTGGGTGATGTTCGGCATTGGCATGCCGATGACCCCGGAGCTGGGCGAGGCGATCGAGGGGCAGCTGGACCGCTTCGACGATGCGATGGAGCCCTGGTCTGCCGACGGCGGCTACTTCAACTTCGCCGAGCGCCCCTGCGACTCCGACGAAATCCTCCCCCCCGACGTCTGCTCCCGCCTCGCCGAGGTGAAGCGCCACTGGGACCCGGACGGGCGCATCGTCGGCAACCACGCGGTCTCGCTCGACGCGACGGCGTAATGTTTCGGCTGCATGGCAGCCGAAACGACGAATCGAGTCCCCTCCATCGTCAATGACGAGGCACGTCTGACTTTGCGCGGCATTGCCAGAGGAGAACGAGTTAGTCCGATGCTGCGACGGCTGCTTATCGATGCACTCGTTAATGAGGACCGAAGCGATCGTCCACGCGATCCGGATGCATCCGTTTCAGACGCTGCTCGCTCGGCGACTGAGTGGATCGGAGCTACGCCCCAGGAGCGTGAGAAAGCTCTCTACGAACTACTCGGGCTCGCCGATGCCCTCCCACCTCAACCAAAGACTGGACCGCCGCTCGCGCAAAAGGTGACAGCGGTTCATGAAGCACTTGAAAAAGCCGGCGTCCCCCACGCGTTTGGCGGCGCGCTGGCCGTTGCGTACTACGGAGTGCCTCGCGCGACGAACGACATCGACGTCAACGTCTTCGTTCCAGTTGAGGACTCGCAACAGATATGCGCCGTTCTGGCGCCCCTTGAGATAGATATTGAAACTTCTGGGAGGGAGCTAAGACGCTTCAAAGAGGTACAGCTCGACTGGGGGTTGACCCCGGTTCATCTCTTCTTCTCCCATGACTCCCTGCATGCACCGATGAGTCAGGCAGTGCGCAGCGTCCCTTTCAGCGGGCACACGCTCCCACTCGTCTCTCCAGAGCATCTCATCGTCCGTAAGGCAATCCTCGACCGGCCGAAGGACTGGCTCGACATCGAGCAGATCCTCGTTGCCACCGATCCCCTCGACGTGAAGGAAATCGAAGACTGGCTGGAGCGGATGGTCGGTAGGGACAACCCGCGATTTGAGAAGCTCGCCCAGGTGAAGGCAGAGCTCTCGCTCGACTAATGCTTATATTCGAAGAGTGGCCGGAGACACTGTGGAGTGGCTCACCGAACTTAGCCTCCCCGCTGACGCTGAGCTGATCGCCGGGCTTGAGCTTCCCCAAGAGCGGATCTCTGACCCGGGCGAGCTCAAGGCAGTTTGGCCGGTCCTAGCCCATCTCCGGAAACAATGGGTAAGTCTTACCGTAGTTGACGACCCTCAGCTTCAGCTCGTCGGGGACTCGAACCCTCGCGATGGAAACGCACTTTTCTGGAAGGTCTTCGGCAAGCTCGCGATCTACCTTGCATACCTCGTCCGATTTGCTGCCAGCGAGGATCCCGTTGCTCTCTTCAACTGGATTGTTAGTGATGACCAGCGGGTGTCTCCTAAATTCGGGGAACGAGAGGCCAAGAAACTCGTACACAAACTCAAAAAGGCAGCAGTCGACGCTGAGGGAGGGTCAGAGGAGGCTGAGCGGGAAGCTCGGAAACTGCACATGCAGATGGGGGCTGCGCTTGCCAGCACCACTGCGGCGCTTCAGATTCTCGCGTTCGATCGCTCCTTCCTCCCCTTGGTCTTTCTGCGAACGATGCAGAAGCTTTCGGCAAATAATGAGTCCGACCTCATAGATTCCAGCGTCGAAGCCGAGTCGCTGGCTGGTCTTCGTGATCTCAATGCGGGCATCGGCAAACTCGGGGGTTCGCTGAGCAGGCTCCAAGGAGGTGTAGTTGAGGAGATCCTGAGGTATGGGGAGTTCGTCTACCGGGAGCGGGACAAGCTGACGACTCAGAAGGCAGTTGAAAGCGCATTCTCGGATCGCTGGCTGGACGAGCTACATCTGCTGAGCAAGAGATCGCCTGTCCTGACCGAGAAGTATGGTGCAAAGCAGGTGGAGAAACGGTTCGAGCGCCACCTCGCTCTTCTCCTCCAGACCTTCGGGTTCGTCACCGTCCCGGCACTCTCCGGGGAGCCGGCAGCGGACCTCCTATGCATCGGCGGAGATGGAGAAGAGAGATTCACCATTCTCGTCGATGCTAAGTCGAGCAAACGACCCTATGTTCTCCCGAAGGACGATCAGCGTGCCCTGTTGGACTACATTCGGGAGACGCTACGCACCCTTTCTGACCTGCCACCTTTGAAGCTAGCTTTAATTGTGGGTCACGGCCCGGCTGGGACGGTTGGAGACAAACTGGCCAAACTGGAAGCTGACGCCAACCTGCCGCTGCGGTTCGTAGCCGCCAAGGATCTGGCCGCATTCCGACGGCGATTCGACGGCTCCCTCCGACTCGATTTGCTCTTGGACGTTCTGCTGAACGGGAACAGCGTGTTGTCAACCGAAGACTGGGACAAGCTCTTCGGCAAACACGCAGATATCCAGAAGACCTATTCGGAGTTCGTCCGGGGGATGCGGTCCGTCAAGGGTGGATAACTCCGCTTCCGGTGCGCTAGCCGACGGCTGCCTCGTCTGCGATCACAACCATGTTGTCGTTGTGCACCCGCCCCGCTGGGATCGATTCGTCGCCGGCTTGGAGCTTCTTCAGGGCGTCGACCTTGTCGGGGCCGGTGACCAGCCAGAGGATGCGGCGGGCTTCGTTTAGGGCGGGGTAGGTGAGGGTCATGCGGCGGTGGTCTTGGTAGGCGGTCTCGGTCATCGCTACGCGGTGGTCGGTGACCTCTAGGACGGGGTCGCCGGGGACGAGGGAGGCGGTGTGGCCGTCGGGGCCGAGGCCTAGGTGGATGAGGTCGAAGCGGTCGGGGAGCTGGGCTTCGTAATCGCGGGCGGCGGTCTCGAGGTCGCGCTGGGTGACGGGCATCGGGCGCAGGGTCGACTGGTGGTCCATCGAGAGGCCGAGGACCATGTGAGTGAGGTTGCGGGCCTCGTCGCCGGGCGCGGCTACGCGCTCGTCAACCTGGAAGAGCTCGGTGCGATCCCAGGGCATCTCCTCCGATTCGCCGAGGATCGCCAGCATCGCCCAGGGGCTGCGGCCGCCGCTCATCGCGAAGGAGAAGTGGCCGCGCGCAGCCGCGGCCTCGGCCCCGGCGGCGGCGATCAGCTCGGCCGCGCGACGCGAGGCGGCCTTTTCGTCGCCGGCGACCTCGAGCTCGAGCGCCATCAGTCTTTCTTCTCGTCGTGGCCGCCGAACTGCTTGCGCATCGCCGAGAGGACTTTGTCGCCGAAGTCACCGAGCCCGCGCGAGTAGAAACGCTCGTGCAGGGCCGTGGTCAGGACCGGCGTCGGCACCCCCTCGTCGATCGCCGCGATCGCCGTCCAGCGACCCTCGCCGGAGTCGGAGACGCGGCCGGTGAACTCCTCCAGGTCGCCCGATTCCTGCAGCGCCGCCGCGGTCAGGTCGAGCAGCCAGGAGCCGATCACGCTGCCGCGCCGCCAGACCTCGGCGACCTCGGGCAGGTCGAGGTCGTACTGGTAGTACTCGGGGTGGTCGAGCGGCGCCGTCTCCGCGTCGGCCTCGCGCTTGACCTTGCCGGCGTTGGCGTTCTTGAGGATGTTGAGCCCCTCGGCGTAGGCGGCCATGACGCCGTACTCGATCCCGTTGTGGACCATCTTCACGAAGTGGCCAGCACCGTTCGGGCCGCAGTGCAGGTAGCCGTTCTCGGAGGGTGAAGGGTCACCGTCGCGCCCCGGCGTCCGCTCGGCCGCCTCGACCCCCGGCGCCAGGCTGGCGAAGATCGGGTCGAGTCGCTCGACCGCCCGGTCGGGGCCGCCGATCATCAGGCAGTAACCGCGCTCGAGGCCAAAGACGCCGCCGCTGGTGCCGCAGTCGACGTAGTCGATCCCCTGCTCGCCGACCTTTCCGGCGCGGCGGATGTCGTCGCGGTAGTAGGAGTTGCCGCCGTCGATGATCGCGTCGCCGGACTCCAGCACCGCAGCGACCGCGTCGACCGTCTGCTCGGTGATTTCGCCGGCCGGGACCATCACCCAGACCGAGCGCGGCGCGCTCAGCTTCGAGGCCATCTCCTCCAATGAGGAGGCGCCCTCGGCGCCTTCGCCCGCCAGCTGCGCGACCGCGTCCGGGTTGATGTCGTAGGCGACGATCTGGTGGCCGTCGCGCATCAGGCGCCGTGCCATGTTGGCTCCCATTCGGCCGAGGCCGACGATTCCGAGTTCCATAAATCCTCCGCTGTTTGGGGTGGGTGGACGATAGCCTGCGCGGCGATGGCAAACGAAGCCGCCGACGTCCTCGCGATCTTCGGGATCAGCGGCGACCTAGCGAAGAAAATGACCTTCAGGGCGCTCTACCGCCTGGAGGCCGCCGGGAAGCTCGAGGTGCCGATCGTCGGCGTCGCAATCGACGACTGGGACGACGAGAAGCTGAGGGAGCACGCCCGCGAAGCGATCGGCACCAGCGTCGGCAGCCCCGACGAGGACGTTTTCGATCGTCTCGCCAAGCGCCTCACCTACGTCCAGGGCGACTACGGCGAGGAGGACACCTTCAAGCGCGTCGGGAAGGCGCTCGGCAACGCCAAGCACCCGGTCTTCTACCTGGAGATCCCGCCGGCGCTCTTCGCCACCGTCGTCCAGGGGCTCGGCAAGGCCGGCCTGACCGAGAACGCCCACGTGGTGATCGAGAAGCCCTTCGGGCACGACCTCGAATCGGCCCGCAAGCTGAATGACGAACTGGCCCAGGTCCTCGACGAGGAGCAGATCCTCCGCATCGACCATTACCTCGGCAAGGAGCCGGTGATGGACATCACCTACCTGCGCTTCGCCAACGCGCTGCTGGAGCCGGTCTGGAACCGCGAGCACGTTTCCCACGTGCAGATGACGATCGCCGAGGACTTCGGCGTCGAGGACCGCGGCCGCTTCTACGACGCGGTCGGGGCGATGCGCGACGTGATCCAGAACCACGCCCTGCAGGTGCTGGGGATCGTCGGCATGGAGCCGCCAACCGGCAACCACCACGACAGCATCCGCGACAAGAAGCTCGAGTTCTTCAAGGCGATGTGCGCGGCCGACCCGAAGCGCTACGTCCGCGGCCAGTACAACGGGTACCTCGACGTCGAGGGGGTGAAGGCGAAGTCGAAGACCGAGACCTTCGCCGCGGTCCAGCTCGAGGTTGACAACTGGCGCTGGGCCGGGGTCCCCTTCTTCGTCCGCGCCGGCAAGTACCTGCCGGTGAAGGCGACGGAAGTGACGGTCTTCTTCAAGCGGCCGCCGAAACTCGGCATCGGCCACGGCAAGACGCCGGAACCGAACCAGATGACGATTCGGATCGAGCCGAAGGCCGGCACCCGGATCCGCCTCTACGCGAAGAAGGCCGGCGAAGAGACCTTCCAGGCAGCCGACCTCGAGGTCCTTTTCGAGCGCGCGCCCGGCGAAGACCCCGAGCCCTACGAGCGCCTGCTCGGCGACGCGATCGCCGGCCGGCACCAACTCTTCACCCGCCAGAGCTCGATCGAAGAGACCTGGCGCGTTGTTCAGCCGCTGCTCGACGAACCGGGCCCGGTTCATCCGTACGAGCAGGGAACTTGGGGACCGAAGCAGGCCGAGGAGCTGATTCACGGAACCGGAGCTTGGTCACAGCCATGGCTTCCTTCTGACTGATTCCCTAGTGGCGTGCTAGGTTTTCGGGGCTCCTAATTAGGGCGACCTAACGCCCTCCCGGCACCACGAGGAGAACCACCCCGAATGATTCCGACTTTCGTCATCACCCTGCGAGAGGGCGTAGAGGCCGCTCTGATCGTCGGCATCATCGCCGCTTTTCTGGTCAAGGAGGGTCGCCAGGACGCGATGCGGCAAATGTGGACCGGCGTCGCGATCGCGGTGGCACTCTGCGCGGCGGTCGGCATCGGCCTCGACCAGATCGGCCAGCAGCTACCGCAGAAGGAGCAGGAGGGCCTGGAGACGGTGATCGGCTTGATCGCCGTCGGCGCCGTCACCTACATGATTGTCTGGATGCGCCGCCACGCCCGCGGCATCAAAGCCCAGCTCGAAGGCGACGCCGCCTCGGCGTTGGCCCGCGGCTCCACCCTGGCCCTGGTCGCGATGGCGTTCCTTGCGGTCCTGCGCGAGGGCTTCGAGACTTCCGTCTTCCTCCTCGCCGCCTTCCAGGACTCGACCGACACCACCGCCGCCGGCGCCGGCGCGATCCTCGGCCTCGTCGCCGCGATCGCGATCGGGCTCGGCCTCTACCGCGGCGGCGTCCGCATCAACCTCACCCGCTTCTTCCGCGTCACCGGCATCGTCCTCGTCTTCGTCGCCGCCGGCCTGCTCGCCTCCGCCGCCCATACCGGCCACGAGGCGGGCTGGGTCAACGGGCTGCAGAGCCAGGCGGTCGACCTCAGCTGGCTGGTCCAGCCCGGCACCGTCTCCGGCTCGCTGCTGACCGGGATGCTCGGCCTGCAGCCGACCCCGACCGTGATCGAAGCGATCGTTTACCTCGGCTACGCGATCCCGATGGTCCTCTTCGTCCTCTGGCCGCAGGGGATGCGCGTGCGGCCGCGCCGCGACCGCATCCGCGCCGGTGGCCGCGTCGGCACCGCCGAGAGCGCCGCTTAAGCGCCCGCAGAGCCGACGCTCCTCCCACCCATGGCCCCGACCACCCGTCGCCGCTTTCTGGCATCCGCCGGTGCCGGCGCCGCCGGGCTCGGACTCGGGGCCGCCGGGGGGTTCCTGGTCGGCCAGGAGAGCGCCGACGCGAGCGCCAATGGCACCGGCAGCGTCGCCTTCTACGGCACCCACCAGGCGGGGATCGACACGCCCGCCCAGGACCGCCTCCACTTCGCCGCCTTCGACCTGCTGACCGAAGACCCCGCCGAGCTGCAGGAGCTGCTGCGCGAGTGGACGCTGGCCGCCGCGGAAGCAAGCGCCGGCGAGATGGTCGGCAACGTCAACGACGTGCCGCTGGCGCCGCCCGACGACACCGGCGAGACCGTCGGCCTCCTTCCCTCCAGCCTCACCGTCACCTTCGGCTTCGGCCCCAGCCTGTTCGAGAAGCCCGGCCTCGGCCTCGCGGGCAAGCGCCCGGCGGCGCTGAAACCGCTGCCACCGCTTCCCGGCGACGAGCTCGACCCGGCCGAAAGCGGCGGCGACATCTGCGTCCAAGCCTGCTCGGACGACCCGCAGGTCGCTTTCCACGCAATCCGCAACCTCGCCCGGATCGGTCGCGGCACCGTGGCGATGCGCTGGTCCCAGCTCGGCTTCGGCCGCACCGCAACCACCAGCCGCAGCCAGGACACGCCGCGCAACCTGATGGGGATGAAGGACGGCACCGCCAACATCAAGGCCGAGGACACCGAGGCGATGGACCGCTTCGTCTGGGTCGGCGACGAGGGCCCGGCCTGGATGCGCGGCGGCAGCTACATGGTCACCCGCCGGATCCGGATGCTGCTCGAGGTCTGGGACCGCGCCTCCCTGCAGGACCAGGAGCGGACGATCGGCCGCCACAAGTACAGCGGCGCCCCGCTCGGCGGAAGCGACGAGTTCGAGCCGCTGCCGCTCGATGAGCAGAAAAACGGGCACCCGCTGATCCCGGTCGACTCCCACGTCCGCCTCGCCTCGGCGAAGGAAAACAGCGGCGCCCGCATCCTCCGCCGCGGCTACTCGTTCACCGACGGCGTCGACGAGAGCCTCGGCGAGCTCGAAGCCGGCCTCTTCTTCATCTGCTTCCAGCGCGACGCCGCCAAGCAGTTCGTCCCGATCCAGGAACGGCTCGGGCAGATCGACGCGCTGAACGAGTACATCAAGCACGTCGGCAGCGCCCTCTTCGCCGTCCCGCCCGGTGCCAAGTCGGGCGGCTACGTCGGCGAAGGCCTCTTCTGAGCGAACTGCATCAACTTTTACTTCTAGCGGGTGTAGAAGTTGATGCAGTTCGAGATATCCGACTCGATTTGTCGGTCTTTGTTAGGGTGCCCTAATCATGAACCTGAAGATGCTTTGCGCGGGGACCGCGCTCCTACTCGTCCTGTCCATCACCGCCTGCGGCTCGAGCGAAGACGCGGCCGCCGGAGCCAAGCAGGTGAGCTTCAAGCTGACCGACGCCGGCTGCGAGCCGCACGACACGAAAGCGCCCGCCGGGCCGATCACCTTCGAGATCGAAAACGCCGGCACCGCCAAGGTGACCGAGATGGAGATCATGGACGGGGAAACGATCCTCGGCGAGAAGGAGAATCTCTCCGACGGCCTCAGCGGCAACTTCTCGCTGACGCTGGAGAAGGGCGAGTACACGATCTACTGCCCGGGCGGCGATGACGAGCGCGGGACGCTGATCGTCAGCGGCGACCTGAAGGCGCAAAACAGCCCGCAGATCGAGAAGTCGATCGCTTCCTACCGCACCTACCTCGAGCAGAACACCGACGAGCTGGTCGCGAAAACGGCGCCGTTCGTCGCCGCGGTCGAAGCCGGTGACGTCGCCAAGGCGAAGTCCCTCTACACCGCGGCCCGTATCCCCTACGAGAAGATCGAGCCGGTGGCCGAGTCCTTCGGCAGCCTCGATCCGCGGATCGACGCCCGTGAAAACGACGTGCCGGCGAGCGAATTTGAAGGCTTCCACCGGATCGAGAAAGCGCTCTGGGAAGAAGGCACGGCGGCGGGCATGGCCCCGGTCGCCAAGCAGCTGCAGGCCGACGTCGAAGAACTGGCGGCGAAGGTGAAGACGGTCGACCTGCAGGCGGTGCAGATCGCCAACGGCGCCAACGAGCTGCTCGGCGAGGTCTCGGCCTCAAAGATCACCGGCGAGGAGGAGCGCTACTCCCACACCGACCTGGTCGACTTCGAGGCCAACGTCGAAGGGGCCGAGGCCGCCTTCGAAGCGGTGAAGCCGCTGCTCGACGAAACCGACCCCGAGCTCTCCGGCGAAATCGAAGCCGACTTCAAGATGGTCTTTGCCGCCCTCGAGCCCTACCGCCAGGGCAACGGCTTCGTCTCCTATACCGAGCTGACGAAGGCCGACACCCGCAAGCTGGCGCAGTCGATTGACACCCTGGCGGAGAAGCTAAGTCAGGTACCTGCGGCGATCGCGCAGGCCGAACACCAGTAGGACCAGGCGCTAGGCCGGCGGGTCCTGTCGCCGATTTGGTCCCACCATCCCCCGCATTTGGCGGGGATGGTCCCCCAAATCCGCGCCACCCGCCGGAGATGCGCTTATGGTGGCTCGCCTCATGACTGAGGCAGGAAAAAAGGCGGATCAGCTGCTGCGTGAGCTGGGCTATGCCGAGTGGCGAGCGGGGCAGCGGGAGGCTGTTGTTGCTGCTCTGGAGGGGCGGGATTCGCTGATCGTGATGCCTACCGGGGGCGGGAAGAGTCTTTGCTACCAGTTGCCCGGTCTGGCCTCGGAGGACCTGACGATTGTGGTCAGTCCGTTGATCGCGCTGATGCGGGATCAGTGGGAGAAGCTGCGGCGGTTGGGGCAGCCGGTGGCGATGATCACCTCGGGGATGTCTGATGAGGCGGTTTGGGAGGCGCTCGACTCGGTGCGGCGCGATGCTCGGATCGTCTACTGCGCGCCGGAGCGGTTCGGGTCGGTGGTTTTTCTTGAAGCATTGGCCGAGCGGACCGTGGATCTGGTCGCGGTCGACGAGGCGCACTGCGTTTCGGAGTGGGGACACGATTTCCGGCCCGACTACCTGCGGTTGCCTGAAGTGGTGCAGCGGCTGGGACGGCCGACGGTGATGGCCTGCACGGCGACGGCGACGGTGCCGGTCGCCCGCGAGATCGCCTCGCGGTTCGGAATGAAGGAGCCGCTGCAGGTGCGCTCCGGCTTCGACCGGCCCAACCTCTCCTTCGACGTCGTCGCGCTCGAGGGCAAGGGCTCGCAGGCGCGGCGGCAGGCGCTGCTGGAGGCTGGGCTGGCCGATCCCGCCAACCGGCCCGCGATCGTTTACTGCGGCACCCGCAAGCAGACCGAGGAGGTGGCGGCCGATCTGCGCGACGGCGACATCGCCGCGGTCGCCTACCACGCGGGCCTCGAACCCGAGCACCGGACGGCGATCCAGGAACGGTTCATGGCTACCGACACCGGCGTCATCTGCGCAACGAACGCCTTCGGGATGGGGGTGGACAAGCCCGACGTGCGTTCGGTCTGGCACGTGACGATCCCGACCAGCGTCGAGGCCTACTACCAGGAGGCCGGCCGTGCGGGCCGCGACGGGCTGCCCTCGCGGGCGACGATGCTGGCGCTGAAGTCAGACCTCGGCCGCCTCGTCCGCTTCAACGAACAGCGAGCTGGCGACCCCGAGCTGGCAGTCGCCCGCGAGCGCGGCTGGCGCGCCTACCACGTGATCAAAGACTTCATCTACGGCACCGAGTGCCGCCGGCGCGCCCTCCTCGACCACTTCTCCGACCGCACCGCAGGCGCCCCGCTCGAGCGCTGCTGCGACGTCTGCGACATGCTCGACTGGCTGCCCGACCCGGACACGATCGCCGTCCGCAAGACCGGCCGCGGAAAGTCCTCCACGGCTCCCGCCCCCGACCTCTCCCCCGCCGACGCCCCGCTCTTCGAGGCGCTGAAAGCGTGGCGGCTCACGGCAGCCGCCGGCAAGCCCGCCTACACCGTCGCCGCCAACAAAACCCTCACCGCAATCGCCGCCGCCCGCCCCACCGACGAAGACGCCCTGCTCGCAATCAGCGGCGTCGGCCCCGCCTTCATCGAGAAGTACGCGCCAGAAGTCCTGGCCCTGATCGCAGAGCACGCCCAGCCGCTCGCCGCCTAGGTAGTTGTTCCTTATGGTCGTCTAGCGGCCATAAGGAACAACGCAATCGAGCTTGCGCCCCTTCGGCTGCAGGGGTGGCCGGCGGATCGCGCTTGCAAGCATGGACGCTCCCGCCGTGCTTTCGAAAGCGAAACTCCCGGGGGCGGTTCTCGCCTGTCTGCTGCTGGTCGCTCTCGCGACCGCTGCGCCCGCGTCTGCCTTCTCGCTCCTGAAGCCACCCGGCAAGAAGGTCTACTTCGGGGTTTCCGACACTGGCGACATGGCCGACTTCGGGCACTTCTCGGAGGCGGTGAACAAGCACCCGGCGGTGATCGAGTCGTTTCGTACCTGGGGGAGTGACTTTCCGGACTCGATCCGGCGGTGGCAGACGGCGCGGGCGCGGCCGATGATCCACATCAGCACCGACAAGGATGGGCACGAGGTCGTCTCGCTGCCGCAGATCGCCGCCGGCCGCGGCGACCGCTACCTGGTCCGTCTCAACAAGCTCTTCTTCGAAAAAGGGATGCGGGCCTACGTGCGGCCGCTGGGGGAGCCGAACCGCTGCCTCAACGTCTACGCCGCCTACGACTGCGCCGGCGCCTCGCGCGGGCCCGAGCACAGCCCCCGCGCCTACAAACGCGCCTTTCGCCGCATCTACGTGATCGTCCACGGCGGCGGCACCAAGCGCCAGATCGACCACCGGCTCGCGGTTGCCGGGCTGCCGCCGCTGACCGTCGACGTCGAAGCGCTGCCACAGGCGCCGGTGGCGATCGTCTGGAGCCCGCTGCCCGCCGGCTCCCCCACCACTCCCCAGAACCGGCCGAAACACTTCTACCCCGGCTCGCGCTGGGTCGACTGGGTCGGGACCGACTTCTACTCCGGCTACCCCGAATGGGACGCGCTTACTGGCCTTTACCGCCGCTTTTCCGGCAAGCCTTTTGCGCTTGCCGAGTGGGCCGTTGAAGGTGAGGACCCTTCTTTTGTCCGCAAGCTTTTTGCTTGGGTCGGCAGCCACCGCCGTTGCCGGATGCTTGTTTATTACCAGGACTTCGGTGACTCGAACAGCTACCGGATCCAGAACTACGGTTCGAGCTTGAGTGTCCTGCGCTCGCAGCTCCACTCTGGCCTTTTCCCGGCTTATGCGCGGGGTGCGCCGCAGCTACCGCCACCACCGCCCGGTGGGGTTGGAGCGCCGTCACGCTCGAGTAGCCGGTGAGGTAGATCCGCCGGCCGTCGGAGATCACCGGCGTGTAGGTCCCGTAGGGGTAGCGGAAGACCCGCTTACCGCTGCGCATCATGAAGCCGCTGGTCGTCTTGTGGGTGAACTCGGCGACGTAGACGATGTCGCCGACGGCCGAGAGCGAGCCGACCACCTGGCCGCCGGCCGAGCGGCTCCAGCGGACGCTGCCGTCCTTGGCGTTGAGCGCGTAGACGTTGCCATCGAAGGAGCCGATGAAGACAGTCGGCGGGCTGTGCTTGGTGTTGGCAACGGCGGGGCCGGAGTAGGCGTAGCCGCCGGTCGAGTAGGACCAGGCGAGGGTCCCGTCGGTGATGTCGTAGCTATATACGCGGGCGTCGTTGTTGCCGGCGTAGACGCGGCCGTAGGCGACCGCGGGGGTCGAGTAGAAGGCGCCGGAGCCGCCGTAGCCGGGGCCGAGCGAGCCGGCCTGCCAGACCAGCTTGCCGGTCTTGGCGTCGACCGCGTTCATGTGACCGCCGTAATCACCGACGTAGAGGCGGCCACCGTAGTAGGCGGGGGCGGCCTTGATCGGACCGCCTAGCGGAGTCGACCAACGTACCTGCCCTTTGCCGGTGCTCATCGCAAAGAGTTCGCCGTTTTCGCAGCCGAAGTAGACGGTGCGGTCGATCACCACCGGCGAGGACTCGGCCCGGCCCGGCAGCTTCCTCTTCCAGATCGTCTTACCGGTTTTCGCGTCGAGCTTGAGGATGTGGCCGGGCTCGAGATTGACGATGTAGAGGCGATGGTTGTAGTAGGCGGGCGAAGAGGCGTTGAGCCGCCCGATCCGCCGTTCCCAAAGGACCTTGCCGGTGTCGGCATCGAGGGCGAAGGCGTAGCCGTTGTTGTTGACGAAGTAGAGCTTGCCGCCGACGTAGATCGGCGGGAACTCCTGCAACGGCTTCTCGGTGAAGCGCCAGAGTTTGTCGAACGGCGGCTTGATCCCCTTCACCGGCAGATACTTGGTCCGCGCCGGGTTGAAGCCGTAGACCGGCCAGTTGACCGTCTGCGCCTTCTTCGGCGGCGGCGGCTTCTGCGGCTTGAAGTTGCGGATCGCCTCTTCGTTGTGGACGTCGGCCGGCCGCTTCAGCGCTTCAAAGCCAATGATCGCGCCGCCGACCAGGATTCCGAGCGCCAGCAACAGCACGGCAACCCACCGGTTGGAGCGGTGCCAGAGGTGCTTCTCGAGCGACTCGCTACCGCGCATCCGCAGCGCGGCGCTCGGACTCTTTCGCGACCCCCCCGATCAGGTCCCGGATCGCTTTCTTCAGGCCGGCCATGAAGACCGGCCCGGCGAGCGGGATCGTCGGGGTCGTCTTGACGGCGTAGGTGATCTCGGTGCCGCCATCCTTCGGCTCCAGTTCGACGGTGCCGACGTGGTCGCGGACTGGCAGCCCGGAGAGGATCGTGTAGGAGAAGCGGCGCGGGCGCTCGTAGGCGATCACTTCCTCGCGCATCGGCGGCCCCGGCAGGGCGCTGAGCACGCGGATCGCGCCGAGGCCGTTCGGCGCCGGCTCCCCCTCGCGCTCGAGCTCGGCACGGCGCAGGGGCGTGATCTCGGTGTAGCGCCGGTGGTCGGTGAGGACGTCGAAGACGATCTCGGGCGGGGCGGCGACCTGGCGCACGTAGGTGAAGCTCGCCATTGCCCGGACAGGCTACGCGAGCCGCCAGCGCTGCGGGTCCGTGCCGTCGATCCCCGCGACCTCGCCGGCGATCGCCAGGTGGTCGAGGCAGGAGAGGACGATCTGCAGGACCCAGGCGCTGGCCGGGCTCCGGACCATCTCCGGGCCGACGATGTCTTCGACGATTTCGAACGCCGTCCGGTCGCCCTTGCCGAGCGCCTCGCGCACCTTGCCGAGCAGCTCGTTGACCTGGCGGCGCGACTCGGCGATCTTCGCCTCCGGGTCGCGGAAGGTGCGGCCGTGGCCGGGCAGGACGAGGTCGACGGCGAGCGGCTCGACCCGGTCGAGGCTGGCGCAGAATTCGCCGACCGGGTCGGGGCTGTGGCCGTAGTCGAAGAAGAGGACGGTGCGGCCGAGCAGGTGGTCGCCGGAGATCAGCAGGCGCCGCTCAGGCTGGTGGAGGACGACGTGGGACGGCGCGTGGCCGGGCGTCTCAACCACCTGCCAGGTGCCGAGGTCGGTCTCTACCTCGACCCCGGGCACGAGCTCGCGGTCGGGCTCTTTGAGGATGTCGATGCCGGTCTCGGTGTCGCTGCGGGCCTCGCGGTAGCGCTCCAGCGCCGCCGGCGAGACGCCGCTTTGGCGCGCAACCTCGATCCGCGCCTCCAGCGCCGCCTCGGGATCGTCGGCGAGCAGCCGCACGTGCTCCCAGTTCGGGTGCATCCAAAGCTCGCAGCCGGCCCGCTCGCAGATCGACCCCGCGAGCCCGTAGTGGTCGGTGTGGGAATGGGTGCAGACGACCAGCCGCACGTCCTCCACGCCGAACCCGGGCCCGGCCTGCGCCAGCGCCAGGTCGAGCTGCCGCAGCTTGCCCTTGCCGCCGATCCCGGTGTCGAACATGACGACGCCGCCGTCGTGCTCGATCGCCCAGGCGTTGCCGTGCGGAACTCCCGGCCAGGGGAGCGGCAGTCGCAGCCGCCAGACCCCCGGCAGCACTTTCTCGGTCCGAGGCGCCTCCGCCTTTCCACTGGCCACGCGGCCAATCCTTTCAGGCTCTAGGGACGGTCGAACTCCTGGATGACGCCGGCCGCGGCGAAGCAGGCGGCGCCGGCGAAGGTGCCCCAGTTGGCGATCCCGACAGCCAGCTCGTCGCCAGTCGAAGGGCGGACGAAGGCGGCGATCGCAGCGACCATGAAGAGCGCCGAGCCGAGCTGGTTGACGACCGCGATCCACCAGTCGATGCCGGAGTCCTCGCCGCGCTGGCTCTGGCGCCGCAGCTGCAGCAGGGCGAGGTGGCCCGAGACCAGGAAAAGCACGCAGCCGATCACTTCCGGCGACCAGACGAGCCGGTGCTCCTGGGCGGTGGTGAGGTCGCCGATCAGCGCCGCCAGCAGGCTGATCCCGAAGTAAAGGGTGCCGACGAAGAGGACGAACGCGCTCGCCCAGTCGAGCCGCCGCGGCTCGAACGACCACCAGCGCCACGCGCCCCCGTGCCCGTTAGCGGCGAGCAGGACCGAGGTGTAGCCACCGGTGGTGAAGAAGACACCCCCGGCGAGGAAGACCGCTCCCGCTAGCCGCGGCCCACCGACGTGGGCCTGCGCCAGCAGGGCTCCAAGGCAGAACAGCGAGCCGCCGATGACGAAGGCGGTGGCCGCGATTCGGTTGGTCAGCTCCAGCCGCCGGTTCACGTTCACGGCGGCAGCCTATGGCGCTTTCCTCTCGCATAGCGAGAGGAAAGCGACCCGTCGGTGGATCAGGCGACGCTGAAGGTGGCCGGGTCCGGCCCGGTGCGCTCGCCGGCGTCGAGGCGCTCGATCGCTGCCATGTCGTCCTCGCTGAGGGTGAAGTCGAAGAGTTCGAAGTTCTGGCGGATCCGCTCCGGGGTCGCCGATTTGGGGATGACGACGTTGCCGAGCTGCAGGTGCCAGCGGAGGATCACCTGGGCCGGGGTGCGTTCGTGGTGGGCGGCGACGGTTGCGATCGTCTCGTCCTCGAGCAGCTCGCCCTGAGCCAGAGGGCTCCAGGCCTCCGTGACCACGTCGTGATCGGCGTGCCAGGCGCGCAGCTCGGCCTGCTGCAGCTGCGGGTGCAGCTCGATCTGGTTGACGGTCGGCCGCTGCTCGGCCTCTTGCTCGATTCGCTCAAGGTCCTCGACCCGGAAGTTGGAGACGCCGATCGAGCGGGCGCCGCCTTCCTCCTTGATCCGTTCGAACGCTCGCCAGGTCTCGAGGAAGAGGTCGCGGCCCGGAAGCGGCCAGTGGATCAGGTAGAGGTCGACGTGGCCGGTCCCCAGCCGCCCGATGCTCTTCTCAAAGGCTTCCAGGGTCGAGTCATAGCCCTGCTCGGAGTTCCAGAGCTTGGTAGTGACGAAGATGTCCTCGCGCCGCACCCCGGAAGCAGCGATCGCCGCCCCCACCCCCGCCTCGTTGCGGTAGGCGGCGGCGGTGTCGACATGGCGGTAGCCGGTCGCCAGCGCTTCCTCGACCCGCTCCTGCGTCTCCTCTGGCGCGATCTGGAAGACGCCGAAGCCGAGCTGCGGCATCTCGACGCCGTCGTGCAGGGTGACGGAGGGGGCATCCGCGGGACTCGTCATCCGTCCTTGTTACCCCTTGAAGGATCGTTGAAGCGTCCGCTTGTGGAGTTGCTACGGTCGAAACTCATGGCCGATCCGGTTCCCGCAGTAGTAAACGAGGGGCAGCTAAGACTGCTGCTCGATGGGCAGCATGAGTCAGAGGTGTTGGATTACAAGCGGGAGATGGATCTCGTTGAGCCCAGCAAGAAGAAGCGCGCCATAGTCGAGGCCGCGAAGGATTTTGCTGCGATGGGGTCGGGGCGAGGCGGCCATCTCGTGGTCGGGGTCAATCAGCGTGGCCAGCCGACCGGACTACTCACTCCGGAACATGCAGCTCAACTCGACGAGGCGCGGCTTCGACCTCGGCTGGAACGATTCCTTCCCCCGGGCCTCGAGATCCGAGTTGCTATCCACGAAATCGAGACCAAATTAGTTGCTCTCATTCACGTGTCCCCTCATCCAGATGGGCTCGTTGTCATGAAAGCCGACGGGGCCTACGGAAAAGGAGACAACCGCCGAGTGGTCTTCCGTGAGGGAGACATCTTTGTCCGCCGTGGCACGGAGAGTCGTCGGCTAGGACAAGTCGAGCTACGGCGACATCTAGATCTGCTCCGGCGCCAGGCTGCAGCCGAGGCGCGAGCAGAGGCGATTCGATCAATCGAGCCTTTGGCACAGAAGACGCGACGGGCAGAAACTGTTGCGACGGGAGCAGCGGATGTCCTTAGCTGGGAGCTCGATCGAGAGACCTTGGTTTCGGCGGTGACGGAGCAACTACGGCAAGGGGACGAAATCCCCGTACGGCTTCTACTCGACCGCGCTCCAGCTTCAGCTAGCCAAGTCCTCAGAATCAATCCAGAAGACAAGCCGCACGATCTAGATACGGAACAAGCCAATGCCCGGGCTCAGTTGGGCGGACTGCTCGATCGGCTCGTCGCCCTCGCTGGTCGCGGATTGATCATCCAATCTCCCCAGCTCTTCGATCTCGCCATTGCCGCCCTCGATTCGATCTACAACTGCACCTTTGATGAGCAAGGCTACGAGCGACGTGACCTGATCATCGAACCCGCGCAGGTCTGGCTGATGGTGATCGAGCGGATTTATGCGTTAGGTGCGCTTGCTGTTCGGAAGGAAAAGTGGAACGCCATAGTTGAACTTGCCAACCATCGGCCCTCGATGGCATACAGCGACCGTTACCGCGCATGGCTTCGTCACGGGCACATTCAAGCGGCTCGAGCAAATCTGCTCCAAGACTCGGCGAGCGAGCGAGTCGGCGCCTCCTTGCTGAAACTCGCGCTTGACCACATCGCCAATATCGCGGAGCTCCGTCCCGACTATGCAATCGACGACGAGCGCCTACTCAGCAGCCTGACGCAGTTCGACATGCTTGCGAATCTGGCGGTTGCGGCGCGACACGGACTCTCAGGGGGCGTGGTCTACCCACATTTTCGCCGCTTCTACGCCCATCGCAGTGATCCGGCGGTAGTTGCCCTACTGGAAGAAAAGGGAGCTCGTGACACCATCTTCCCGGATGATGATCAATCGCTTGCGGAAGCTCTAAGGGGGTTGGGGGAAATGGGCTCTGGCGAATTCTTCTTCGTGAATGGATGGGACGAATACGAAGACGAGCGAATTCGCCGCTTCTTGAGCGCCCATCCTCGATCAGCCGTTTCTCCTTCAGCAGCTTGAGCCGCCTGGAGTCAAAGACGGCTAGATAGAGAGGTCTAGCTCGTCGCTAGGCCGATGGCCAGCAGCGGGAAGGCCGCCATGATGCCCAGGTAGGCGCCAATCGCGGCGCCGCTGCTGAGCGACGCGGTGCGCGAGCGGGCACCGGAAATGCAACCGACCAAGAAGATGGCGGCGGCGATTCCGAATCCAAGCCAAAAGACTCCGGGCATCAGGGCGGCGACTTTACCTGAAGCCGGGGAGGAATCGCCGCCTGCACGGCAAAGGCGGAGGCATGAACGAAAGCACCAGTCAAAACAGCAAGCTGATCCTCGCGGCGATGATCTTCGCCGTCTCGATGACCTTCATCGACCAGACGATCGTCGCGATCGCGGTCCCGACGATCCAGGACGACCTCTCGCTCTCGGCGACGGGGGTGCAGTGGATCATCAACGGTTACCTGCTTTCGCTCTCGGCGCTGTTCGCCTTCGGTGGCCGCCTCGCCGACATCGCCGGCCACCGGCGCATGGTCACCCTCGGCGTCGTCATCTTCGCCACCGCCTCCGCCCTTTGCGGCGCCACCCCCACCGGCTCCCTCGACGAGGCCTGGCTGATCACCTTCCGGGTCATCCAGGGCGCCGGCGCGGCGATCATGTTCCCGGCCGCACTGGCGATCGTCCTCAACGCCTTCCCGGTCCGCGAGCGCGGCCGGGCGATGGCGATCTTCTTCGCGATCGCCGGCGGCCTCACCTCGGTCGGCCCGCTGGCCGGCGGCTTTCTCGTCGAATGGACCTGGCGGGCGATCTTCTGGGTCAACATCCCGGTCGCGATCATCGCCCTGATCCTGATCGCGAAATCGAAGCCCGCGGATGAGAGGCACCCGGCGCCGCTCGACTACCGCGGCGCGCTGATGATTACCGCCGGGATGGGGCTCGCCGTCCTCGGCCTGCAGCAATCGACCGTCTGGAGCTGGGACAGCCCGGCGACCTGGGGCACGATCGTCGCCGGCATCGCGATCCTCGCCGCCTTCGTCCGCTACGAGCTGCGGGTCGCGAATCCGCTGCTGCGGCTCTCGGTCTTCCGCGACCGCGCGTTCGCGATCGACAACGTCGTCCTCTTCTTCCTGATGATCGCCTTCGTCCCGCTCTTCTTCTTCGCCAGTATGTACGCGCAGATCTCGCTCGGCGAAAGCGCCTCGGAAACCGGCCTCTACCTGCTGATCTTCTTCGCCGGCTTCGCCACCGCCTCGCAGTGGGGCGGCAAGGTCCTCGACCGGGTCGGGGCGCGGCCCGCGGTGGTGGCCGGCTGCGCCGTCGCCGCGGTCGGCTTCTACCTCTGGGGCCACTCGATGACCGAACTCTCGGTCTCCGACCAGTGGTACTACATCGTCATCGCCGGAGCCGGGGTCGGGCTCGTCCTCAGCCCCGCCAACACCGATGCGCTGAACCGGGTGCCGCGCAGTCGCTACGGCGAGGCGACCGGGATTACCCAGACGGTGCGGAACTTCGGCTCCAGCCTCGGCCTCGCCGTCCTCGGCACGATCCTGATCAGCGAGAACCGCTCGAACCTCGAGGCGACGGCAGCCGCCAACGGGGTGCCGAAGCAGGCGGCCGACCAGATCGCCGATGCGATCAGTCAGGGCAGCGGCAACGGCAGTGAATTCCCAACCCAGCTCCACGGCCCGATCGCCAAGGTCGCCGAAAACATCCCCCACGACTTCGCCCTCGCCTCGCGCACGGTTTTCTACGGCATGGCCGTGGCGATGGCCATCGCCTTCCTCGTCTCCCTGGTCGCGATGCCGGGAGGCAAAGTCGAAACCGAGGTCGAAGACTTCGGCGAGCCGACCTCCGCCGGCCCCGCCTGACAAGCAAAATCGGTGCCCGCCACTACGCTCTAGGTGTGCCGTCGCATGAGCTGGACACCTTCCCGGGCGCTGAGATCGTCCTGCCAGGGATCGATGACCTGGAAGCAGGTCGGGAGAGCGTGAACGCCCTTGCGGTGAGCGCCGCCGCGTCGAGACTCGGTGTCCGCGACCTGATCGCTGGGATGGATGCACCCGAGCCCGCAACGCACCGGCTCTATCTGCGCCTTCAGGCAGAACTAGGCGACGCTGCGCACTCTCGCTACAAAGCGATCCTGGCCCGGGTCGCCAGCTTCGCGCGGGCCGCGGAGCATGCGAGAGCGGGCTGACGCCGAGCAAGTCCGGCGGTTCGCCGCTGAGCTTGGTCGGGTCGTCCCGCCCGGCACGAAGATGTACCTCACCGGCGGCGCGACGGCGGTGCTCGAAGGGTGGCGGGCTTCAACCGTGGACATCGATGTCCGATTTGAGCCGGACTCCGACGAGGCTCTGCGGCGGATCGCCGATTTGAAGGAGGAGCTGTCGTTGAATGTCGAGCTCGCGTCCCCTCTCGATTTTCTTCCTGAACTGCCCGGGTGGCAGGAGCGATCTCGTTTTCGATTTCGAGAAGGGAATCTCGAGGTCTTCGATTTCGACCTGTATTCGCAAGCGCTCTCGAAGCTGGAGCGCGGATTCGAGCTCGACCTCGAAGACGTACGCAACATGGTTCGTAGTGGCGCCCTGGAGCCCGACAAGCTGCTTGAGCTCTTCGAAGCCGTCGAGCCACAGCTGTTCCGCTTCCCGGCAGTGGAACCGGCTGCCTTGAAAGCCGCCGTTGCATCCTTGATTGACTCGAGCTAGCCAAGCCCGTTGGTAGGTTCACGGCGTGAGAGGCCGGCGCCTCGTCCTGCTGGTGATCGCGCTGGCGGCCTTCGGGTCGCCGGCCACTACGACGGCCGCCACCCCCGGGGAAGAGGCGGCGCAGCAGTTGGCAGAGAGGTACGTGCCGATCGCGATGCTGCGGGAACAGCGGGACCCTCCCTGCAATACCTCCGAGGAGCAGTATCAGCCGACCAGCGTCGACATCGTCCTCGGCAACCCGACCGTCACCCTGACCCACGAACTGCCCGACGGCAAGCTCGAGATGGTTAAGCGGGCGCCGACCGCCGCTGACATCGCCGGCCTGCACGACGGCTACTACCTCGACTACGAAGGCGAGGTGCTCGGCAAGACCTGCGTCTACGCGCGCGCCTTCCGGCAACTGCTCAAAGAAGGCAAGGCGCCGGCGATCACCTACGCCCACATTGCCCGCGAACCGAACCACGACGGCTTCACCCTCCAGTACTGGTTCTACTGGTATTTCAACCAGTTCAACGACCTCCACGAGGGCGATTGGGAGGGGATGCAGCTCAGCTTCAAGTCGAACGTGGTCACCGACGCGCTGGGCGAAGAACCGAGCGAAGTCATCGTCTTCCAGCACGCCGGCGGCGAGCGAGCGAGCTGGACTGACGGCAAGGTGCAGAAGGAAGGGACGCACCCGGTCGTCTACCCCGCCGCCGGCTCCCACGCCACCTTCTACGACTCCGCCGTCTACCTCGGTAACGGGCAGAACGGCTCCGGCGTCGGCTGCGACAACACGTCCGAACCGCTGCGCGAATTGCCGCTGCGCCCGGTTTTGCTGCCGGAAACCGCACCCGAACGGGGCGCCTTCCAATGGCTCAGCTACCGCGGTCGCTGGGGCGAACGGGAAAAGGGCTACAACAACGGCCCGACCGGGCCGGTGACCAAGACCGTCTGGCGCGAACCCTTCGCCTGGATGGCCAAACAGCGCTCGACCAGCCCGCGGCTGCCAGGGGGCTCGGTCGTCGGACCGACGGTGACCAACGTTTTCTGCGGCGCCGTCGTCGCGGTTACCGACCTCACCCACATCGCAACCAAGTCGCAGACGACTGCCTACGGAATCGTCGCCGTGCTCCTGCTGGCGCTGCTGGCCCCCTTCGCCCTCACCCGCTGGGGCCCGGTCGATCTTGGTCACCTCCGGGCACGGCGGGCTTTCGGCCAGCTGCTGCGGACGGCGCGGCGGCTCTACGGTCGCTACTGGGCGACGCTGGTGCCGATCGGCCTGATCGCCTTCCCGATCGTCGGCGGCGTCAACTTCCTCGCCGAAGCGATCGCCAGCGGCCAGGGGGTGGACGACGCGGCCGGGCGCGCCGGCGTCCACCTGGCGTTCGCCGACTTCGCCGAAACGTTCGCGCGACCAGTCGCCGAAGCCCTCGTCGCCGCGGTGGTGATCGTCTTCGTCCGCGAGCTCTCCCGCGGCCACCGCATCGGCATCTTCGACTCGGTGCGGGGTACGTTGGGGCGCTTCCGCCGCGTCGTCGCCGCCCAGATCCTGGCGATCCTCGGGATCTTCCTGCTGGCGATCACCGTTGTCGGGATTCCCATCGCGATCTACAAATACGTCGCCTGGCTCTTCGTCCAGCAGGAAGTGCTGTTCACTGACAAGTCGATCCGCGAGGCCTTCCGCGGCAGCTCGGAGCTGGTCCGCGGACGCTGGTGGCACACCGTTCGCGTCGCCGCGCCGCTCTGGCTGCTCAGCGTCGCCGCCGGCCCGATCCTCGGCTTCGCCCTGATCTTCACCGGCCTCGACCTGGTCTGGATCAACCTGCTCGGCTCGCTCGTCTTCGCCCTCTTCATCCCCTACGTCACCGCCGGCCGCACGCTCCTCTATTTCGACCTGCAGGTCCGGGAGGAAGAGGAACCGTCGAGGCAGCGGCGCCTCCCCAGCCGCTTCCGGCGCCCGGCGCCCGCACCGAGCAGCTAGGTTTTCCCGGATGAGAATCCTCGCCTTCAGCGACCTCCACCGGGACCTCGAGCAGGGGGCGCAACTGGTCGAGATGTCGGCCGAGGCCGACGTGGTGATCGGGGCCGGCGACTTCGCCTCGGTCCATGAGGGGCTGGAGGAGACGATCGGTGCACTGGCTGGGATCGAGACGCCGACGGTGCTAGTCCCCGGCAACAACGAGACCGTCGATGCCCTGCGCGAGGCGGCCACCGGTTGGAGCGCCGCCACCGTCCTCCACGGCGGGGGGACGACGATCGACGGGGTCGAGTTCTTCGGCCTCGGCGCGGGAATTCCGGTGACCCCCTGGGACTGGAGCTTCGACCTCGACGACGAATCGGCAACGGAGAAGCTCGCCGCCTGCCCCGAGGACGCCGTCCTCGTCCTCCACTCACCGCCGAAGGACCACTGCGACAGCGCCGGCGGTGCCGGCAACTTCGGCAGCCCCGCCCTCCTCAAGGCAATAGAAGAGAAGCGCCCCCGCCTCGCCGTCTGCGGCCACATCCACGAGTCCTGGGGCTGCGAGAGCCAAATCGGCCCCACCCCCGTTCGCAACCTCGGCCCCAAAGGCACCTGGATCGAGATCTAGTGGGGTACCGCCTGCTCAAAGCCGCCGATGCGTTTTGGCGGCGGTCTAACCAGATGCAGACGCCCAATACGGACGTCGGGGGGCAGCTGGAGGCTTCGCAGTTGGGGGCGAGGATGTGGCGGGTGGAGCCGGGGAAAGCCTCGACCTTCCACCGGCACTTCACGCAGGAGGAGCTCTACGTGCTGTTGGAGGGTGAGGGGCGGGTTCGGATCGGTGAGGAGGTGCTGACGCTGCAGCCGCTCGACACGCTCTTGGTCGAGCCGGACACGCCGCGGCAGCTGTTCAACGACACCGAGGCCGATCAGCTCTGGCTGGTGGTCGGGGCGCCGCGGGAAGAGATCACCAGCACCCTGGAGATGAGCGAGGAGCAGCTGCGCCACATGTACCCGGACGGTCCGAAAGCGCTGCCGCCCGAGCTCGGCGGGGGGCAGGCCGACTAGAGGGCGAGGGAGACGGGCTCCTCGAGCAGGGCCTTGACCCTGGCGAGGAATTCGGCGCCCTCGGCGCCGTAAAGGATGCGGTGGTCACAGGCGATCGTCGCCTTCATCAGCTGGGCGGGAACGACCTGGCCGTCGCGGACAGCCGGAGCTTCGCGGATCGCGCCGACAGAGACGATCGCCGCTTGGCCCATGTTGATCACCGCCTCGAAGGAGTCGATCCCGAACATGCCGAGGTTGGAGACCGTGAAGGTGCCGCCCGAGAGCTCCGGCGGCGTCACCGAGCTGTCGCGAACTTTGGCGGCTACGGCACGAGCGTCTTCGGCGATCTGCCGCAGGCCCTTCCTGTCAGCGTCGAAGATCGTCGGCACAACCAGCGCCTCCTCCGCCGCCACCGCAACGCCGACGTTGACCCGCGAGTACATCTCGAACCGCCCGTCCCGATAAGCGCCGTTGGCTTTCGGGAACTCCCGCAAGGCGATCGCGCAAGCCTTGACAACCATGTCGTTGAAAGAAGGCACCACCTCCCCCTCTTTCGCCGCATCTTTCAGCGCCGCCCGAGCCTCGACCGCCTTCCCCATATCGATCTCGATCGTCAGATAGAAGTGAGGAGCAGTCGCCTTCGACTCAGCCATCCGCCGGGCAATCGTCTGCTGCAGCTTGTTCAGCTCGCGGGTCTGCGTCTCGCCCTTGGCGGTCTCGACAGAGGAACCGGTCTGCTCGACCGCAGGAGCTTTGGCTCCTTCCACGTCAGCCTTGACGATTCGTCCGCCGGGTCCAGAGCCATGGAGCGAAGACAGCTCTAGTCCCTTCTCCTGCGCGAGCCGTCGGGCAAGCGGCGAGGCCTTGACCCTGTCGCCGTCGGACTCAATCTCATCTCCCGTGGGTGACGTCGTAGGGGGGACCGTCTCCTGCGTAGTTGCAGGAGACGGGGGGTCCCCTGCGGCGGCAGGACCCGCGGGCCGAGCGCCCTCGTCCTGAGCCGAAGGACCTCCACCCCCATCCCCGTTCTCCCCGATCCGAGCGATCGGAGTCCCGATAGGCAGCGTCTCCCCCTCCTGCGCGAGGATCTCCTGGAGCGTCCCAGCGACGTCTGCTTCGTAAGCCATGTTCGCCTTGTCGGTCTCGATCTCGACCAGTTCGTCGCCGACCGCGATCTCGTCTCCGACCTGCTTCAGCCAGGTGAGGATGGTCCCCTCCTCCATCGAGTCGGAGAGGCGGGGCATCACCACCTCACTCATGGGACAGCTCCATGCCTACAGGTTGCCACTTCGCCCCGCCGGCCCGTCATCGCCGGGCCAGGAAGGCGGCGCGCAGGAGGGACGCCCCGGCCGCGCGGAGGACGTCGGCACGGATCGCGCTCATCACCTCGGTGCGCCGCGCCTGCAGCTTGCCCACGGTCGCGATCGGCTCGACTTCGGGCCGCGGTTCCCCCGCAGCCGGTTCCGGCGGCGCCGTCGCCCGCGCCTGCTCGTAGGCAAGGCAGCCCTCGACCCCCTGGGCGATCAGCTGGGCGCGGTAGTCGGCGCCCTCTTCGATCGGGTGCAGGTTGTCGGCCTGCATCAGCTCGGGATGGGTGGCGACGACGCCCTGCCAGTCGGGCACCTGGGTTCCCGGTCGCGAGGCGGCGAATTCGGCGACAACCCGGTTCTTGCCGGTGTCGTCGACGCCGCCGGGATGGAGGCCGTGGATCGTCGGCACGACCAGGCAGCGGTCGCCGACGGTTTCCGCGACCTTGGCCAGGTTGCCGGCCAGGATTTCGGGATAGGACGGGTTGTCGTTGGTGCCGGCGTCGAAGACGATCACATCCATAGACGGGTCGTAGCTTTCCTGGAAGAGGTCGAAGATCTGGAAGCTGTTGTAGCCGCCGACCGCGTTCACGGTCAGTTCGACGCCGGGCAGGTAGCGACCGAGGTGGGGCGAGGTCAGCTCCTCGAGGCTGTCGCCGACCACCAGCACGTGCGGGGCGGCCGCGGCGGGCGTCGCGGGAGCGGTTAGGGCGACGAGCGCGACCAGGAGGCCCAGCGCCGACCTCCGGAAGCTGCCGATCCGCCACACGGGAGCTGTTTCTACACGACGTAGACTGCCGCCGTGCACGCCGCCGCCCGCTCCCTGCTCGTCGGCTGCGCCCTGCTCGCGGTCCTCATGCTCGCGGGCTGCGGCAGCGGGGGGTCCGATCAGGGAGGGACGGTAACCGCGACCGCCACCGCCGACCCGGGGGCCACCGTTGCCAAAGAGCCCCAGGCGACGCCGGACAAGAAGTCCCGCCCCCACTCCGCCGCCGGCCCCTGCCAGACCCAGCTCGGCAGCTTCGTCGCCTCGATGGACTCACTGCGGCGCCGGCTCGCGGTCGGCGTCACCTTCGACCAGTACCTGGCCGAGGTCCGCGGCATCCGCTCCACCTACCGCAAGATCCCGATCGACGAGGTCGAGATCGGTTGCCTCGACAGCGTCGGCACGCCGGCCGAGAAGGCCTTCAACCGCTACATCCAAGCCGCTAACGACTGGGGCGATTGCGTCTCGGAAGCCGGCTGCAGCTCGGAAACCGTCGAACCGGTGCTACAGCGGCACTGGCGGATTGCCTCCCACTTCCTCTCCGAAGCTGACGGCGGCCTCGACGCGATCGCCCCTTAACCCGCGCGTTAAAAGCGGAGGCCGCCCGTAGGCGGCCTCCGACTGGTGCATGGAAAACGATCGCGGGAACGGCTACCGAGCGGGACAAGACCCGGCTCCCTACGAAACGCCGGTGCCCGGGGGTGGATTCCGCCGGGCGCCCGAACCAGTGCGGCGCCTAGCGGCCCTGCACCTCCAGAGTCCCATCAAGCATGTGATTCAAGCTAGGACCACCTCCTTTCTCTGGTCTGACGATTGAAGCAGACCGGGAGGTCGAGGTCGAGTGCCTGTAAGCGCGGCTAGGCGTTCTCGGGACTGATCTCCGGCGGCAGCTCGTCGCCGAGGATGTCCTTGCCGCGGCGGGCCTGCACCCGCCGCCAGACCTCGAAGCCGGTCCCCACCGCCATCGCGCAGCCGAACGAGGTGAGCAGCGGCAGCCAGAGGTCGTCCTTGAAGGTCTCGCCGCCGAGATAGCCGAGCATGCAGACGTAGATCGCCCAGATCGAGGCGGCGAAGGCGTCGGCGGCGAGGAACTGACGGTAGGGCATCTCGAGGGTGCCGGCGGCGAAGGTGGTCGCGGTGCGGCCGCCGGGGACGAAGCGGCCGACGCCGATCAGGATCGCGCCGCGCCGCCGCAACGCTTCCTCGGCCCACAGCAGACGCGCCTCTCCCTTTTCGCCCCGGAAGAAGCGGTCGGCAATCGGGTCGCCGATCAGGCGTCCGAGCAGGTAACAGATGTTGTCGCCCACGAAGGCGCCAAGCGCCACCGCCGGGATTATCAGCCAGATGAAGAGGTCGCCCTGCGCGGCGAGAACCGCGGCGGAGATGACGATCGCCTCCGAGGGGATGATCGGGAAGAGGACGTCGAGCCCCGCCGCCGCGAAGACGACCGGATAGGTGACGGCGCTCTGGCCGACTTCCTGGGTGAGCCAGTGGAACACAGCGCTCCCGTACCCGGATCGAAAGGGTTTACTATTCCCGGGCCGGGGCTATTGTTGAAGCATGTCTACCGTGCTGATCATCGCCATCATCGTCGTCGTCGCCATCGCGATCCTCGCGCTCGTTGCGGTCTTCGCTCAGAAAGCTAAAAAGCGCCGCGAACTCGAGCAGATGCGGCTGCGGGAACGGGCCGGCGGCCACCGCCAGGAGGCCGGCGCCCACGCCTCGAAAGCCGAGGAGCACGAGGAGGAGGCCCACCAGGCCGAGCTCGAAGCCCGCGAAGCCGCTGAGCGTGCCGAGCGTGAGCGTCAGCTGGCCGAACATCACGGCGAGAAAGCCGACGACATCGAGCGCAAGCTCTAGCGACGCGAGCATGCGCCGGCGGTTGCCCTCCTAGTTCCAAGGGCATTCCCAGGGCGGGTATCTTCACCGCATGGCTAGGGCCTACGGGGAGGCCGCGATTCCGAAGGGCCGGCATGGTCTGGCTCCGGACGCAGTTGCGGCGCAGCAGCGCGAGAGGGTCTTTTCGGCGATCGTCGAGTTGGTCGCCGAGCACGGCTACCGCCACACCTCGATCGACCAGATCGTCAAGTCGGCGCAAGTCGGTTACGGCGCCTTCTATGACTTGTTCGCGGGCAAGGAAGACTGCTTCGTGGCCGCGTTCGATCGGATCGCCGAAGAGACGTCGCAAGCTCTCCTGGGTGCAGTCGCCGGCGAGCAGGCGTGGCCGCACCAGATCTCCGCAGCTCTAGCCTGCCTGGTGAAACTCCTCATCGAGCACCCACAGCGCGCGCGGCTTGCCTTGGTCGAGGTCCACGCGGCTGGCCCCCGTGCCCGCGGCCGCTACGAAAATGCCCTTGACACAGCGACTCCAAAGCTGCGCGAGGGACGCGCGTGGAAACCCCGAGCGACAAGGCTGACGCCGGCACTCGAGGGCGCTGTCGTCGGTGGCGCCGCCTGGATCATCCACCAGCGCCTGCTGGAAGGAGATCTGAAACAGACCGAACCGCTACTCGAAGAGCTGCTGGAGATAGTGGTGGCTCCCTATATCAGTGAGTGAACAGAGACTTCCGAGAGGTCGACACGGACTCCCGCGCGAGCTCGTACTCGAGAATCAACGCGCCCGCCTGATCGGCGCCATGGTCGAGACGGTGGCAGAGGGTGGTTACGACGGCGCCCCCGTCGCCGTTGTGGTGGCTCGCGCCGAGGTCTCGCGACAGACGTTCTATGAGTCTTTTGCGAATCGGGAGGACTGCTACCGGGCGGCATACGAGGCCTGCTTTGAGTTTCTTTGCGAACAGGTCTCAGCAGCGCCAGAATGCGAGACATGGAGCCACTCCGTGCGCGCCCGGCTCAGCAGTCTGCTCGAGGCCCTGGCCAGCCATCCAGGCCTTGCAAGCTTCTTCCTGATCTCGCCACTCGGGGTCAGCGAAGCGACCGCCGCTCGGCACCACCAGGCCTTCCGGGACCTGGTCGAAGTCCTTGTGGGGGAGGCGCCAGAGCTCCTCGATGACGCCGCCGAGATCCACGCGCAGGCTTTCGCCGGCGGCCTCTCGCGACTGGCGGGGGCAAAGGCTGACCAGGGCCTGGCGGAGGAGCTTCCTCTACTTCTGCCAGACCTCGTCGAGCTCTTCCGCATAATGGCCCAGTGAGCGAGGAGAGCTCGACGATCGTCTTCTTCCCGGAGGGCGCGTTCGGGCCGACGAACAACTGCGTCGGCATCGGCGACGTGCTGCGGCGGCGCGGCCACCGGGTCGTCTTCATCGTCGAGGAGTCGTTTGCGGGGACGCTCGCGGCGCAGGGGTTCGAGGAGCGGCTGATGCGGCTGACGCCGCCGCCGGAGACCGAGGAAGCGCCCGGGCAATTCTGGAAGGACTTCATCCGCGACACGGCACCGGTCTTCCGCACCTCGACCCGCGAGCAGCTGGCCGACTTCATCGCCCCGACCTTTCAGGCGCTGATCGACGGTGCCCGGTACGTCGACGAGCGGCTGCGGGAGATCATCGACGAACTGCAGCCCGACCTGATCGTCGAGGACAACGTCGTCGCCTTCCCGGCGCTGCCGGCCTGCGGGCGGCCGTGGGCGCGGATCATGTCCTGCAATCCCACCGAGATGAAGGATCCGCAGGTGCCGCCGCCGTTCTCGGGCCTGCCCAGCAACGACACCAGCGGCTGGGATGAGTACTGGCACGCCTACCGCGACGCCCACCGCGAGATGCACGCGGCGTTCAGCGAGTTCTGCCAGGAGCGCGGGGCGCCGCCGCTGCCGGCCGACGACTTCATCCACGAGAGCCCTTGGCTGAACATGTACCTCTATCCCGACGAGGTCGACTACCGACGGGAGCAACCGCTGGGGCCGACCTGGCACAACCTGCAGGCGAGCGTCCGCGCCACGGACCCTGCCTGGGAGCTGCCCGACGGGCTGCGCGGCGAGGAGCCGCTCGTCTACCTCAGCCTCGGCTCGCTCGGCTCGGCTGACGTGCCGCTGATGGAGAAGCTGGTCGCCGAGCTGGCCGAGGCACCCTACCGGGTGATCGTCTCCAAGGGACCGCAGCACACCGAGTTCGAGCTCGCCGCCAACATGGCCGGCGAGGAGTTCCTGCCGCAGACCGAAATTCTGCCCAAGGTCGACCTGGTGATCACCCACGGCGGCAACAACACCGTTACCGAGTCCCTCTACTTCGGCAAGCCAATGGTCGTGCTGCCGATCTTCTGGGACCAGCATGACAACGCCCAGCGGATCGACGAGACCGGCTTCGGCGCGCGTCTCGACACCTACCGCCACACGGGCGAGGAACTGACCGGTGCGATCGAGCGACTGCTCGGTGACGAGGAGCTGGCCGGGCGGCTGGCACAGACCTCGCAGCGGCTGCAGGGCGCGCCCGGCACCGAGAAGGCCGCCGACCTGATCGAGCAGGTCGTCCAGCGAGGTTGACGATCCCTACCCCGCCATTAGGCTGGGCCCATGAAAACTTGCCGCGCCATCCTCATCGCGGCGGCAGCGACCCTCGTCCTCGCCGCCTTTCCAGCCATTTCTGCAGCAAACAACCTCTACACCCTCGACACCAATGCCCAGTCCAACGGTCACCTGATCGAGGACGCGGCGGGCAACGCCTACGTCGCCTGGGTCAGCGAGGGAGTTGGGATCGGGGTCGAACCCGTGAAGTACTGCAAGATCGCGCCGGGCGGGACTTGCTCGCCGATCACCCTCTCGATTCCGGGTGCGACCAGCATCTCCGAAAGCGCCTCCGCCGCCTTTCCGGTCTTCGGCCCGGGCAACACGGTCTACGTTGTGGCCCCGCGTTACGCGGTCAACGACGTCGTCTTCTGGACCTCGACCGACGGTGGCGCCAGCTTCGACGCCGGCACCCAGAGCGACCCCTACTCGAGCAAGACGAATCCCACCGACGTCTTCCTCTCGGGCGGAAGCTTCCTGATCGGGGCCTATAACGCCGGCCTCGGGTTCAGCACCAACAGTGTCCCGCCGCCCGGCGGCGGCGAATTCGACTTCAAAGAACCCGGGGCCGGGGGCGTCGCCGGCGCCAGCATGGGCCTCTCCGCGGGCAGTCCGGTAATCGCCTACTGGAACATCTCCGATCCGCCCTACCCGCTGCTTTTCTACCGCTACAAGGGCTCCGGGACCATCACCACGGAAGCCAGCTGGCAAGGCCCCATCGAGGTGACGAAGGGCTACGAACCGAGCCTCTCCACCGGCCCCGCCGGGCTGCTGATGGTCTCCGAGGACTACGGCGGCGGTGCCTACCCGAACACGATCAACTTCCGCCGCTACGAGGGTGCCGGCTTCGGTGCGCCGAAGACGCTGGCGGTTGATTCCAATCCCGACCTCTTCGTCGGCGGCGACATCGCCCAGTCGCCCAGCGGCAACCGGATCGCGGCCGTCTGGCCGGGGACTCGCGGCGGTGACGGTGCCTCGGTGATGCGCCTCTTCACTTCCACCGACGGCGGCGCCAGCTTCACCGAAAGCCACGTCGCCCGCCTTGGCTCCTCCTATGGCATCGGCCCCAACGCCGAGGTGGCGACCAACGACAGCGGCAGCGGCTGGGTCCTCTTTGAAGACAGCGAGGGCCTGCGGCTCGCCGACCTCAACCCGATCGCCGGCGTGCCTGCTCCGACTCCGGCGCCCGCCCCGGCGCCGAAACCGCCCGGTGTTTATAAGGGCAAGACGAAGACGGTCACGACCAAAGCCGGTGACTTCCTGATCGTCCTGCGGCTGCCGAAGAGCTGCCTGCAATCGCGCCAGAAGTTCTTCGTCGGGGTCGGCAAACGCAAGCGCAAACAGCTGCAGAAAAAGCTCGGCGGCAAGATCCGCTTCACCAAGATCGTCTTCATCTACGACGGTAAGAAGGTGAAGGTCAAGAAGAAGAAGCCCTTCCGCTACCTGATCGATCCCGGCCCGCTGGCCCCCGGTTCCGTCCACCAGGTGAAAGCCAAGGTGACGGCGATCCTCGAAAAGGGCAACCGCGAGAAGAAGCTCAAACGCGTCATCAAAGGCGCCGTTAGGGCCTGCTGAAGCTCGGTTTCGGCCACGCGGGGTTGACAAAACTGGCCAGCTGGCCAGTATGATCGCCCGGCGTGGCCGACCAAGCTGAGATCGCTGCTGGAGGGGGGAACGTCGAGGACGCTCTCGTCCTCGATCGCGAGCACTGGGAAGAGGGCCCGCCGCTGGAGCTGTTCAAACGGATGCGATCCGAGTGTCCCGTCCACTGGACTTCGCAGGTGAGCGAGCTGCCGCAGGCGAAGGGCTTCTGGTCGGTGACCACGGCCGACGACGTCCACACCGTCAGCCGTGACTGGCAGACCTACTCCTCCGAACGGGGCGGCGTCGTCGTCATCGACGAGGTCTTCCCGATCGATCTGGCGCGGGCGATGTTCATCGGCATGGACCCGCCCAAGCACGACCGGATCAAGGCGCTGTTCCAGGCCGGCTTCACCCCGAAACGGATCGCCGACCACGAGGAGGAGATCCGCCGGATCGTCGTCCGCGTGCTCGACCGGCTCGAGGGGCGCGACAGCTGCGACCTCGCAACCGACGTCGCCCAGCCCGCGGTCTCGCGAGTGATCGGCAGCTTCATGGGGATCCCGGAGGAGGACGACGCCGCCTGGGCCGAGCTGATGAACATGGCCCTGGCCGCCAACGACCCCGACTACAGCCCCGACGTCGAGAGCGTCGAGGCGACGATCCAGGAGGCGATCCAGCAGGTCTTCACCCGCTGCGGCGCGATGATCGCCGAGCGCCGAGAGAACCCGACCGACGACCTCACCAGCGTCCTCGTCCATGCCGAGGTCGAAGGGCAGCGGCTGGAGGAGCACGAGATCGTGATGGGCTTCTTCCTCCTCGTCGCCGCCGGCAATGACAGCACCAGGTCGACCTACGCGAGCGCGATGCGGGCGCTGATGGAAAACCCCGACCAGCGCCAGCTGCTCCTCGACGATCCCTCCCTGATCCCGGGGGCGGTCGAGGAGGCGCTGCGGATGTTCCCCGCCTTCGCCCACTTCCGCCGCACCGCGACCAAGGACACCGAGCTGAACGGCCGGCCGATCAAGGAGGGCGACAAGGTGGTCATGTGGTACGCCTCCTCCAACCGCGACGAGAGCCGCTACGAGGACCCCGACCGCTTCGACGTCCTCCGCAACCCCGAGCACCAAGCCTTCGGCGCCGGCGGCCGCCACTTCTGCCTCGGCACCGCCCTAGCCCGCCTAGAGCTGAAGATCCTCCTCGAGGAGACCCTCGCCCGCTATCCCAAGATGGAGATCGCGGGAACCCCCGTCTACATCGAGTCGGGCTTCCTCAACCAGCTGAAATCCCTGCCGGTCCGGCTCACCCCTTAGCGACTCCGCAGTTGTCCTCGCTATAGCGAGGACTATCTCGGAGACAAGGCGGCCCCTTAGGGCAACGTGACCGGAGTAGCTGCGGGCGCGCCAGTCTTCAGCAACGTCGAGAGGTAGATGACCACCGGCGTGCTGCCGCGATTCGCCGCTTCGTGAATGTCGGAGGGCTGCTCGATCAGCCACTGGCCGGACCGGATGCGAGCGGTCTGCCCCGCCTTGATAACCCGCACCAGCCGCGGTTCCTTTTCCGCGTCACCTTCATGAAGAGAGGCCGACCCCTGACGCACCGTGTAGGTCAGCGTCCCAGCGGCAACCCGCGAAATTTGCGTCCCCAGATGGTGATGAAGCGCCAGCTTCGCCCCCGGTTCCACCACCACTCTGCTGAGCACCATGGTCCGCCCCGGCGCCCCCTGCACCTCGCTCGACTGGGCCAGCGCACTGCGCACAGCGGTCGGTTCCGACCCACCCTGCGCCAGCGCACCCGGCAGTACCGCACCCAGCGCGAATGCCACGAGCACCGCAGCGACCACCGGCGGTCGGGATCGGGTCACACCGAGCACCCTAGGCACGCCTGCGGATGGGAGTGTCGACTTAGTGGCCGTATAGGGCACCTAAGTCGACACGCGCTCACTCAGCCGAGGCCAGAACAGCGCCGAGCGCGTTTGACAGGATTCAAACCTGTGACCTTCGGTTTCGTAGGACGAGCCTTAGGCGCGGCCTAGAGCCTTTTCCGGCGGCACTGTGACCGGGATGCGACCTTCAGGGCGCGACCTCGGCTGCGATGCGCCGAACCCATCCGCCGAATCGTGTGGCCGCCGCCCCTCGCCTTGGTCGCGCCGTCGTTGATCCTGCCGATCTCAGCGAACGCCTACGCTCAGCTACAAATGCACTGAGAGGCCCTGTTCACTTAGCGACAGTATCTGGAAGGATGCGCCGATGGAGGGCAAGCGATTCCAAGTCTTCGTGAGCAGCACGTTCCTCGATCTCCAAGAGGAGCGAGCGGCGGTCGTTGGGGCTCTGCTTCAGATGGAGGCATTTCCCGCGGGTATGGAGCTTTTCCCCGCGGCCGATGATGATGCGTGGACGCTCATTACTCGGGTTATCGAGTCGTCGGACTACTACTTGCTGGTCGTCGGGGGAAAGTACGGATCCATTGATCCGGAGACCGAGCTCAGCTTCACCGAGAAAGAGTACGACTTTGCGGTCGAGCAAGGGAAACCGGTCATGGCCTTCCTGCATTCGGATCCTGACAAGATTGAGCTAGGAAAGTCCGAGAAGGACAAATCGGCGCAGGACAAGTTGGATGAATTTCGGAAGAAGGTCGAGTCGAAGAAGCATGTCAAGTATTGGTCAAGCTCCGATGATCTCGCGGGGAAAGTTGCGCTCAGCTTCGCGAACTTCAGACAGACCTACCCTGCTATTGGTTGGATTCGCGGCGACGTCAGCACGTCGGCGGAAGCGCTGGGCGAAATCAACGAGCTGCGGAAGCAGCTAGCGGAAGCCGAAGCGCGGTCCGCTACGGGAACGCCGGCGCCCCCGCCAGAGGCGGAAGGGTTGGCCAAAGGATCAGACCTCGTGGGCTTTCGCTATGTGGCGAGCTGTAGATATCGGCGGCCGGGGGACGAACCTTGGGAGACCCAGGATCTGGCGCTCTATCTCGATGCTGACGTGACGTGGGACGCCTTGTTCTCTTGCGTGGGTCCCGAGATGCTGAACGAGGCGGATGAGAAAGCCGTCCGAAAAAAGATCAATGGATGGCTGCGCCAGATGTTTCGCGTGCAGGCCACGTCTGAGGCGCGGGAGTATCTGGAAGAGGACGGCCAGTCGATCTCCTATTTCCAAGGAGGGACTATTGAGATACAGGATGAGGACTTTGGAACTCTGATCGTCCAGTTACGCGCCCTTGGCTTGATCGACAAAAGCGAACGCAATCGGAGCGTCAAGGATAAAGGTACGTACTGGAAGCTCACTCCCTATGGTGACCAGCACCTTACGACCCTTCGCGCCATTCGTAGGGATGGAGATGCAGTCGACGGACCAGGTCTAGATACCGATGACTCAGAGGACGGGTCCGCGGGCGAGAGCCGAGGATCGAAGCAGAACGCGGCAGCAGTTTCGAAGAAGCCCAAAGCAGCGAAAGCCAACAGAAGGACTCAGGCGGGAGCCAAAAAAGGAAAAGCCAAGGGAGACGCGGCAAAGTGACAGAGCCTTTGCGGCCACAGTACCCCTGGCTGAGAACCCCCGACGGAATTCGGACCTGTGACCTTCGGTCCCTCGTACGCTCGCGGGTTGGAGCGAGCTAGAGCGTTCGCGGGTCCCAGTGACCGAGATGCCGGGTCGGATCTCTAGGTCCAAAGTCCCGGACTTAGGTACGAGCCTGCAACTAGCCTTCTTAAGCATCGATGGCCGACTCCGGACAAATCACTCCGCTGGCAGCGGCACTCATCGGCGCCGGAGGCGTGATTATCGGCGGATTCCTCACGACTCTCTCGAATGTCTGGATCGATGCCCGCCGTGCAGGACGTGAGGAAGCAGCCGCGACTGAGAACTCTCAGCGAGAGCTCCGGCTTGCAGTCCGCTTAGTGATTGAGGAGCTTGCCGATTCGGAGGGGCTAATCCGAGACGCCGCATCTTCGGGTCACTATTGGGTTGCATCGCGAGTGTTATCTGCCGACGTCTGGACGCAACACAGAACCACTCTCGCCCGCAATATCGAGAGCCCTTTGGAGTGGCGGATCATCACTGCCGCTTTCGACGAGTGCAACCGCCTGAATTGGATCCTGGGAGAGAAACGGGCTGAGCATGGAGGCCAGGGGCGGGCGTCAGTCGAGCAGAGTGATCGTCTGCGCGATGCGTGGCTCGCCACGCGAAACGGCATCCGCACGCTAGAGCAGCTAATCCAGGTTCAGGGGCCTGCGTCCCGCATGCTTCGCTCAGACGAGGAAATCGAATCGGAGGTCTGGGGCCCGCCGGGTTCCCGGACCTAGCCGCCCGGCACCATAAGGCGGCGCGCCTCAGCGCCCAACTCATCCGCTTCCTCAGGCGTCAAGTGTCGCACCTCATTCTCCCGGAATGCGGCTAGACCCTCCTCATAAGCAGGCGAGGCTTGTCCCTCTTGGGGCAGGATGCAGACAGCGGCGATCTCGGTCTGATCAGGGACCTCGATCGACCCGGCTTCCGTTCTCAACTCGCCGCCTTGCTTGCGCAGCTCGTGAACCACCCAGGACCAAGCCTTGATCTGATCTGCGAGCTCATCTTGATCGGGGAGCTGGAAGGACCAGCACTGGACCAGCTGCACGGCCCGGCCGTTGTGAACCACGAAGTCAAAAGTCTCGTCAAATGCTCCGCTCGCAATCTGCGCGCGCTCTTTAATCGCCTCGGGGGGAACATCGTGGGCTCGATACGCCTGTCGCGTTGAGCGCTGAGCTCGATGCTTCTTCTCGAAGCGGAACTGCCTCGACGTTGGGTCAAGGATGAGATTGTCAAAGAGGAGGTCGAGTGCCTCCTCGCTGGAGCTTGCGACTACTGGAGCGGGCGGGGTGAACTGAACTATGTTCCGACTCTCCTGGGCAAGAAGGGCAAGCCGCTCGACGGTCGGAGCTTCAGGCCCCTGTAGTTGAAGCTGCTCATCACTAGAGACCCACTCGTCTAGCGACGCAACAAAAGACAGGGCATCAGGAAGCACGCCGCGGGGATCAATGGCCTTGGCGCGTCGATAGTTTGAGATAACCCGCATATCCCAGTCCTGCGCCTCCTCATCGCCGACGATCGCCCCTAGATTCACGAACTCGCCTCTAGCGGGGTCTGGGACGAATCGGATGACCGAGAATCGGTAGCTCATTTTGTTCATGGTACGAGACCCCTAAGCCGGGCAGCAACAGATGCCCGGCGTGAATCAGCAAAGTCAGCTACAGCCTGTAGCTCTCCCTCTCCCACAGGCCACGTTGAGGGAATCCCAGAGACTGCGGCCTCAATCTGCTCCTTGCTAAGTGCGTCTAGGCGCTCGGCGAGGCGTTCCAGCTCTGGACCATCGAGTCCCGCAGCATCCATCGGAAGACTGAAATCCTGAGCCGTCGCGGCAGCCAGCGTCAGGTCCGTCCAGTCGGGGCCAGTGAGGTAGAAGCCGTGATCGTGGCTGTAGTAGGCGTTGTCTTGGTCGACCGCATACAGCCACTGCACATCCGAACCAGCGAGCCAATCATGCAAGGCAAAGATCCCCGCGTGCCGACGCCGATTGTCGTCATCAGAGCGGTTGGCGAGATCCCGGATCTCCAGCGCAGGATCAACGGCTAGGGAACCGTGCGCCCAACCGGGCTCAGCCAATCGTCCCGGCGTGAACTCAAACCCCGCAATACCATCCAGCGCGACCAGCTCGACCTCGCAAACGGGAGCGTCAATTAGCGCGCCTAGCCGACCTACGATCTGCTCGGTGGCCGGCACTCTCGGTGATTGGCGGTTGTTCAGCGGCTTGCACCAGTAGCGGTTGCCATCGTCCGCAGCGACCAGGAAGCTGCCCGCCGATCCCGCGACGCTCTGCTGAATCGGCAGAATCGCGGCAACTCCCTCTGGCTCCTGAGATTGCCGAACTGGGGTCATCGCTGAAGGATCCTATGGCCGTTTAGGTGAAGATGCGGCATCGCTTTCAGCCTCCATGGGCGAGCCTCAGCGGACCAATTCTCGAATCGCCCCGAAGCTCTTGCCAACGGCGTGCGTATAGCGAGCGAGCATCGTCTCAACCCGATGGCCCGTAACCTTGGCTAAGTCGGCGTCGTTTACACCGGCAGCACGGAGCTGCGTCACGTAGGAATGACGGCACTCGTGGGGGCGGAGGTCTAGGCCGGAGGCTTCTTGGGCTGGGTGCCAGAGGTCGCGATAGAAGTTGCGCTCTCGCCACATGCGGCCGCGGGGGGTTGGGAAGAGCAGCTGGCAGTCGGGGCCATTGAGGTTGATCTGGGCTTCGAGCATCCAGGCGAGGGTCGCGGGCACCGGGACGACGCGGCCGGCGTCGGGCTCGCCGTGGTCGGTCTTCGTTCCCTCGAGGATCCTCCCCTCATGGACGGTGCGGCGGACCTGGAGAGTCTCCCCGTCGAAGTCTTCGCAGCGTAGCGGCAGCACCTCCCCCAGCCTCAGGCCGCAGTCGGTGAGGACGCGGACCATTGCCTCGTAGCGGCCGGCCGCTTTCGCGAAACGGTGCATCTCCTCGAAGGTGAAGACGCGGATCGGCCTGGGCTTCTTCTTTGCCCTGGGATCGTTGGCTCTGATCCGGATTCCCTTGAACGGGTTGAGGTCGCAGACTTCGTCGGTGATCGCGTCCTCGGCCATCGCGGATAGCGCGCGGAGAATCCCGACTGCGCCGGTCGTCGCTCGTCCTTCGGTCCTCAGCATGTGGTCGACCAGGGCCAAGGTGTGACGGCGGCGCAGCTCGCGGAGCGGCCAGTCCTTCAGCGGGATGCCCTCGACCTCTACTTCGGCAACCCGGCTGATGCGGTGGTCGTTCGTTGCGTTCGTTCGCTCCGACCGCGGATGGCACTCGGTCCAGGTGGCGGCGTAGTCACCGAGAGTGTCCGGCCGATCCGAGAGGCCGTATGCCTCGTCGATGGCTTTCTGCGCTTCGCACTTCCTCTTGAAAGTCCCTTTGCCGCGGTTCCAGGTCGGCTTGGCGATGTGGCGCCTGCCGTCTCGGCCGGTGTAGCGGGCCATCCACACGGTCTCGCCGGAGGGGTTGCGGCGTTTGATCGGCGCCTCCCTCCTCATGGCGCCTCATCCCTGTGTCGGGCGAGGAAGTCCTCGACGTCGGCCGGGTCGATCCGGCGCGCGGCGCCGAGTTTGTAGCTGGACAACTCGCCACGCCTGATCCAGTTGCGGACGGTGCGATCGGAGACATCGAGGTAGTCGGCAAGGGTGCGCTCAGTGAAGAACTTTGCGCTTGTTCTTTTCCTCTGCATGCCTTGTAAATGGCCCAGACGGCCGAATTGGCCCCGGCAGTTCTGCCCTATCCATCTGGAGACCCCACTGGGGAGCGCCTCCCCACCCGCCATCCGCGCGGCGCAGCCGCGCCACAATTGGCGGTGGGGAGGCCGACCGAAGGTCAACCCGTCGGGGTCGCCAGAGAGGCCCATCTCAGGCACGAAAATCGAACCTCAGTTCGGGGTTCATAATGTGTCGGGCCTCCAAGAGGGAGGGCCGAGGTTTCGTGGTGATAGTGCGTGAGGGGTCATGCGGCCCTATCTCGCTAGGCCTTCCAAGAACCTTCGGTCCTCATTGAGGCGCTTCTTCAAGCGCACTTGGAAGGCTTGGTCTGCTCGTCGGGAGGGCGATGTGTTTGTCGATCGCCTTTCGCGGCCCGGTGGTCACGCCGGATTCCTGACGACGAAGCTGCCGCCGACCTGAGGACCGGGCACTATCCACTCGATCCCGTCCAGCAGCTTCTCCACGCTCACTTCGAGGGCGCCGGAGAGCTTCAGCAGCGTGTCGACACGCGGCAAGCGCTCGCCGTTCTCGACAAAGCCGATCTCGGTGCGGTGCAGGCCGCAGAGGGTGCCTAGCGCTTCCTGGGAGTAGCCCGCACAGCGGCGGGCCATCCACAGGTTCTTGCCGAGGCTTCTCCCGACATCGCGGTCGACGTTTCTGCCGTCCATCAGAGCTCCGCCAGCCGGTTGAAGACGACGGCGGTCCTCGTCGGCAGAACGAGCGGGCCGACCTGGTGAAGCAGGCCGGCTGCCGTGAGGTCACGGACGGTCCGCTCGATCCGGTCGCGTTGAGCGAACGAATCCGAGGCAAGGGTCATCTGACGCGCCAGCTCATCGAGCGTCAGAACCTCCGGGTAGATGAACAGGACTTCTTGCAGGACCGCCGCTTGGTCGCGGTCGTCGTGCTCGGCGGTGGTCGTGGCGCACTCATCACGGGCGCCACTAGGCTTGTCGTGCATGGGAGCGAATACCTCCTGTGCCATGCCCCCGGCTGTTTGCGCAGCGCGGGGGCGCTTTTTATTGAGGCGTCAGCTTAGCAGGAGCGTTGCTACCTAGCAACAGCTTTTACTTCGACTGGAGGATGCGGGCGACTCGGGTGAAGTGAAGGCCCGCCGCCTCCGCAATCTCGCGGGTGGAGAGACCCGCTGCCCGGGCCCGCTCGAAAGCCGCTTTTCTTGCTTCGCGTCGCTGTTCGAGCTTGTCGCTCGTCTGCTCGAAATCAGCCTGCGCGCGGCGCGCTGCATTGCGCGCTTTGGCTTTGTCGGCTTCCGGCATCGCGGAGACCCTATTCGGCGCCGAAGAATGTGACCAGGATGTGACACAGACCGTCCGGAACGCCCCGGAATCGTCCGGCGCCGCTCGGAACGCCGCCACGTCTCGAAGCCGACGATCTCGCTCTGCGCTGCGAAACACGCCGCGTCCCCCGGAACAGCAAGGAACGCGCCTGACAGGATTCGAACCTGTGACCTTCGGTTTCGTAGACCGACGCTCTATCCAACTGAGCTACAGGCGCGGGATGGCCGGTTGGGGCCGGCGGAGTGACGAGATTAGAGGATGCGGGGCGGTTTGCGGGGGCTAGGCGGGATCTGGGGTCTGGTCTTCTTGAGCGTAGGCGGCTAGGAGCTGGGCTTCGTCGTCTTTGTTGGGGAAGCGGGTCGCTACTAGGAGGGCGCCTAGGAGGATGGCGATGATGCCCGCCAGGTAGGCCCAGTCGTCGCCGTGGAGGAAGGCGCCGCGGGCGCCTTCGACGATCGCGTCGGCGTACTTGGGGTGCTGTTCGGCGACGGCGGCGGCGCTGGAGAAGGACTTGGTCAGCTCGTTTTCGACGCTGGTGGAGACGTGGTTCGGCGCGGCGGCGACGCCGGCGCTGGCAGCGGCCGCGTAACCGGCGGTGAGCAGGGCGCCGAGGATCGATTGCATGATCGCGCCGCCGAGGTCGCGCTGGAGGTCAGCGGTCGCCGAGGCCATGCCGGCCCGATGCACCGGGACAGAGGCGGTGAGGGAGCGAGAAGCGGGCGTGCCGGCGAAGCCGACGCCAATGCCGACCATCAGGTAGCCGAGACCGACGTGCCAGTACTGGGCGTTCTCGTCCCAGAGCAGCAGCATGATCAGGAAGCCCGCGAGGCAGAAGGCGTAGCCGAGCAGGAGGGTGAAGCGGGCGCCGCGGGTCTCGACCAGGTGGGCCGAGCGCGGCGCGACGAGGACCATCCCCACCGCTCCCGGCAGGATCGCCAGGCCTGCGTCCAGGGTCGAGTACTCGAGCACGTTCTGCAGGTACTGCTGGCCGATGAACATCGCCGCCATCAGCGAGCCGAAGACGATGATCCCGGCGCAGGCCGCGACCCAGAAGATTCGCCGGCCGGCGACCTCGAGGTCATACAGCGGCGACCGCGCCCGGCGCTGGCGGAGGACGAAGGCGACCGCCGCGGCGAGGGCGACGACCGCGAGGCCGAGGGCCGCGGCCTTCGCTCCCGGCACCGGGGCGAAGTTGATCGCCAGGACCAGGGCGGCGACCATCGCCACCGAGAGGATCCCGCCGAGGTTGTCGACCGGCTCGGAGGTCTCGTTGACGTGGGCGGGGATGTGGCGCCAGGCGAGGTAGAGGGCGACGACCGCCAGCGGCAGGGTGACGAAAAAGACCGAGTCCCAGTCGAACTGGGTCAGCAGGGCGCCGGAAACCAGCGGGCCGAGCGCCGAGATCCCTCCCCCCAGCGCCGACCAGAGGGCGATCGACCGGGTCCGCTCGGGCCCGCTCCAGAGCGCGGTGATCAGCGCCAGCGTGGTCGGGAAGGCCATCCCGGCGGCGAGGCCGCCGACCAGGCGGGCAAAGAAGAGGACGGTGATCGAGGGGGCGAAGCCGGCGACCAGCGAGGCCGGGATCGCCAGCGCGGTGCCGGCCAGCAGCATCTCCTTGCGCCCGTGGGCGTCGCCGAGCGCGCCGAGGTAGAGGACCGAGGCGGCGAGCCCCAGCGAGTAGCCGACGGCGACGAGGTCGAGCCCGGTCTGGCCGGCGTCGAAGGCCTTGCCGATGTCCGGCAGGGCGACGTTGGCGACCGCGAGGTTGAGGTTGGCGACCGCGGCGACGGCGATCAGCGCCGTCAGCACCAGCTTCGCCTGCGCCGGCGAGGTCGAGCTCGACGGGGGCGCCGGGGCGGGAACGGTCGAGGTCATCGATCCAAACCCTATTCCCCCGGCCAGCCGCATAGGCTGGCGCGATGACGAAGTGGGCCGTGCTCATCGTCCTCTCGGCGGCGCAGTTCCTGATGGTCCTCGACCAGGCGGTGATGAACGTCGCGATCAGCCAGCTGGTCGAAGACTTCGACACCACGGTGACGACGATCCAGGCGGTGATCGCCCTCTACGCGCTGGTCATGGCCGGGCTGATGCTGATCGGCGGCAAGCTCGGCGACATCTACGGCAGGCGGCGCGTCTTCACCGTCGGTCTGGTCATCTACGGGATCGGCTCGGGGCTGACCGCAGCCTCCTGGAGCGTCCCCTCGCTGATGTTTGGCTGGTCGATCCTCGAGGGGATCGGCGCCGCCCTCGTCCTGCCCGCCATGGTCGCGCTGGTCGCCGGCACCTACCGGGAAAAGGACCGCGCCGTTGCCTACGGGGTGCTCGGCGGCGTCGCCGGCGCCGGAATCGCCGTCGGGCCGATTCTCGGCGGCTGGGTCACCACCGACTTCACCTGGCGGCTCGTCTTCGCCGGTGAGGTCGTCGTCGCGATCGGGATTCTGCTCGGGACCCGGCTGATGGCCGACCCGAAGGTCGAGGGCGAGCGGCCCGTCCTCGACTGGGTCGGCGGCGTCCTCTCGGCGGCCGGGCTCGCCGTCCTCGTCTTCGCCGTCCTGCAGGCGAGCAACTGGGGCTGGCTGGCACCCCGCAGCTCACCGATCACCCCCTTCGGCTTCTCGCTAACCCCGTTCGTATTCGCTCTCGGCGGCGTCCTCATCGCCGCCTTTGTCAGCTGGGAGCGCCGGCGCGAGAGCCGCGGCGAGGAACCGCTGCTGCGCCTCGACCTGCTGAAGATCCCGGCGCTGCGCGGCGGCGTGGCGATGTTTCTCGCCCAGAACCTCGTGCTAATGGGGATCTTCTTCACGATCCCGCTCTTCCTGCAGATCGTCCAGGGGCTCGACGCGCTTGAAACCGGGGTACGGATGCTGCCGACCTCGGTCGGGCTCTTCGTCAGCGCGATCGTCGGCTCGAGCCTGGCGACGCGGTTCGCGCCGCGGCCGCTGGTCCGCACCGGCCTCGTCCTCGTCTTCGTCTCCACCCTGCTCTTGCTGGGGACGATCGAGCCCGACCTCGACAACGCCTCCTTCCTCTTCGCGATGGGAGTGCTCGGGGTCGGCATGGGGCTCGTCGTCTCCCAGCTCGGCAACGTCGTCCAGTCGGCAGTCGGCGACGAGGAGCGCAGCGAAGCCGGCGGCCTCCAGTACACCGCCCAGCAGCTCGGCTCCTCACTCGGCACGGCGCTGCTCGGGGCGATCGTGATCACCGGCCTGATCGCCTCCTTCACCGGCAACATCGCCGGCGACTCGCAAGTGTCCGACCGGGTCCAGCAGCAGGTGCAGGTGCAGCTCAGCGCTGGCGCCAGCTTCGTCGCCGCCGACGAGGTGCAGGCGGCTGCCGAGGCCGAGCACCTGCGCCCGCGGACGACCGACGCCCTCGTCTCCCACTACGAAGACGCGCAGCTCGACGCGCTGAAGCTCGCCTTCCTCGTCGCCGCCCTGCTGGTGCTGGCGTCGTTCTGGTCGACCCGGCGACTGCCGGCCGAGCGCCTTACGGCTTGAGCGGCCCGATCGTGTCGTTGCGGCGGAAGCGCACGCGCGGGCTGTCCGACTCGGCTTCGCCGACCATGCTCGCTTCTTCGTAGCGCTGGCCCATTTCATCGATCATCGGGCAGATCAGGTCGTGCTGTTCCGGGCTCATCTGGAAGCCGTAGAAGCCGGTGATGGTTTCCGACAGTTCGGGCAGCCGGGCGCAGGCGCTGTAGCTTTCGGCGAACTGCTCGGACCAGACCTCGGTTTCGAGGGTCGAGGAGTTGAATTCCCCGAACAGCACCGAGGCGATGCGGCCGAAGGTCTTCGGCACGAATTCACTGCCCGGGCGGTGTTCCCAGCGCAGATTCCACATGTAGCTCTCGAAGACGTGCCCCATCTCGTGGGCGGTCGTCTCGGTGTCGAGCCCGCCGGAGGCGGGATTGAGCCAGATCGTGTCCATGCGGCGACCCGAGGCGTGGCACCCCTGCGAGGGATAACCGTCCGGGCAGGCGCCGATGACGATGCGGACCGGGTGCGACAGGGTCGGGACAAGGAAGGTTTCGACCATCGAGCGAACCTCAGGCGGACCGATGACCTCAACCGGCCCGTAGGCCCTGGCCCCGGGCGTCGGGAGAAGAACGGATCCGGCGATTGCCGCCAGGGCAACCACGGCGGAGGCGGAGCGGCGGGTGCGCGGGTGCTGATTTCGGAGCCTCACCCCCGCGCTGTCGGCGCCTACAGCGCGGTTTCCTAATCAAGTCAACTGCTCTGGACGATTGTCGGAGGGGCTGGGTGGACGGATAGATGAGGATCGCGTTTTAAAAAGTCGGTACGCACCCCTACGAGAACCGAGGGTACCTAGATAAAACTTACGTAGTTAAGAAAACTCGATTAATTCAGGCCACCTACGTTCAATCCCTTCTGCAACCCAGACAGGGGGAACTCATGAACCAACTCATCGCCTTCAGGAATCCGAAGGCGCTTTTGGCGGCGGCCCTACTGGCGCTCGTCGCGCTGATGGTGCCCGCCACGGCAGGTGCGACCTCGAAGTCCGACGCCAACAGGAAGGAAAGGAAAGCGTGCGAAGGCAGGGTGCAGCGCGCCTTCCTGTCTAACGCCTCGAAACAGCCGCGGAGGAAATTCCGCAACGAGCGACGCAGGGCGCGGAAGGCGGCAAGGTCGATCTGCAAGCGGCGGTTCGAACACGAGCCGATCGAAGGCAAAGAAGGACCGCCCGGGCCTGCCGGCCCGACGGGCGCAACCGGTCCTGCCGGCCCGGCTGGGGCGACCGGCCCCGCTGGCGCACCCGGGCCCGCCGGCCCGGCTGGACCTGCCGGTCCCGAAGGTCCGGAAGGTCCTGCGGGTGAAGAAGGCACGACGTGCCACAAGGGGGGCCCGCCGTGGATCCCCGGCCGCTGCCCCCAGGGACCGCCCTGGCAGTAGCTCGCGTTAACCCGCCGCCGGCTTTTTGAGCCGGACGTGCCAGCGGACGTTGGCGGCGGCCACCCGGTCGCCGCCGGCGTTCGTCAGCTCGACCTCGCAGGGGAACTCGACCTTGCCGTCGGCGTCGAGGGTCTCGTGGGCCTCGGTGCTGGAGATGCCGAGCTTCGCCTTCGCGGTTATCGGGCCTTCGGCGACCTTGTCGTAGGAGATCTCGGCGCTGCGGGCGAGCGGGGTCAGCTCGCCCATCCGCTCGGCGAAAGCGCCGACGAAGGCGGCGCCGGACGCGGTCTCGGCGACGGTGAAGAGGGCGCCGGCGTGCTGGGAGCCGACGTGGTTCAGCAGCTCGGGGCGCTCGGGCATGACGACAGTCGCCTCACCCTCCGAGATCTCGGTGATCTCGAGGCCGAGATAGCCGACGAACGGCACCGCCTGGCTCATCCCTTTGGCGATCAGGTCGAAATCGGTCACCGCTCCACCCTACTCAGCGGCCGTGGAACTCGGCATGGCCGGGGCCGCCTTTTTCGAGGAAGGTCTGGACGGCGTTCTGCAGGTCCTCGGTCGCGAACAGCTCGCCGGCTTCCGTCCGCACCGCCTCGTCAGCGGCCGGGATCCCGCCTTCGCGGAAGCGGCGGAGGATGTGCTTGGTCATCGCGTGCGCCTTCGTCGGGCCTTCCGCCAGCTCCTGCGCGAGCTTGCGCGCCGCCGCGTCGAAGTCGTGGTCCTCGAAGATCAGGTTGACGACGCCCCAGCGCTCCATCTCCTCGGCGTCGAAGATCCCGCCCGACATCACGAAGTGGCGCGCCCGGCCGCTGCCGGCCCGCTCGGCCAGCCGCTGCGTCCCGCCCATCGACGGCGTCAGCCCGACCACTTTCTCGACCAGCCCGAACTTCGCCTTCGGCGAGGCGACGATCAGGTCGCAGGCGAGCGAGAGCTCGAAGGCGGCGGTCAGGGTCAGCGCGTGGGCGGCGAAGACGACCGGCGCCGGCAACAGTTCGACCTGGTCGATCATCTCCAGCAGCTCGGTCCAGAGCGCGCTCCCCTGCTCCGGGGTCAGGCCGGAGAAGACGTGGACGTCGACACCGCCGGAGACGGCCCGGCCCTCGGCCCGGATCAGCAGCGCTCGCGGCGGCTCGGCGGCGACCGCGTCGACCGCAGCCCGCAGGTCGTCGATCATCCGCTGGTCGAAGAGGTTGAGCGGCGGGCTGTCGAGGGTGATCACGGCGAGACCGCCCTCCTCGCGTTCGAGCCGAGCTGCCGGTTGGTCGCTCATAGCTCCGGCACCCTATGGACCTCGAACAGGTTCGTGCCCAGTTCTTGCCCGTCGAGCCCGGCGGTGATCGCGACCAGGTCGCCGGGGGCGGCGATCCCGTGCCGGCCGGCGACCCCTGCGCAGTGGCCGAGCAGGCTGCGCAGCTCGGTCCCGAAGTCGCTCTGCGCGGCGGTGATGCCGAACAACAGGCTGACCCGTCGCACCGTCTCTATATATGGAGAGACGGCGAGCACCGGGACGTTCGGCCGGTGGGCGGAGACGAGCCGGGCGGTACGGCCGGTGTTGGTCGGCACGACGATCGCTTTCAGGCCGAGCCGGTAGACGGCGCCGACAGCGCTCTGGGCGACCGAGTCGGCGACGTCCTGGGTTGCCTGGTCGGTGCGGCGGAAGAGCCACTCGTTGTAAGGGAGGTCGGGCTCAGTCGCGCGGGCGATCCGATCCATCACTTCCACCGCCTCAACCGGGTTCTGGCCGACCGCGGTCTCCTCGGAGAGCATCACCGCGTCGGTGCCGTCGTAGATCGCATTGGCGACGTCGGTCACCTCGGCTCGGGTCGGCCGCCGCGCGGTCACCATCGAGGCCAGCATCTGCGTCGCCGTGATCGCCGGTTTTGAGACCTTGCCGGCGGCGCGGATCAGCCGCTTCTGCTCGATCGGCAGCTGCTCGATCGGCACTTCGATCCCGAGGTCGCCGCGGGCGACCATGATCCCGCCGCTGGCAGCGCGGACGATCTCTTCGATGTTCTCCGCCGCCTGCTGGCGCTCGATCTTGGCGATCACCGGGATGCGGGAGCCGAGCTCTTTCAGTCGGGCCGAGACGGGCTCGAGGTCGGCGGCGGTGGAGACGAAGGAGACGGCCAGCAGGTCGACGCCGTTCTCGACCGCGAACTCGACCCAGCCGAGGTCGGTCCCGGTCGTCGCCGGCAGGTCGGCGCCGCCGGGGATGTTCATCCCCTTGTGAGAGGAGAGGGTCCCCCCAACCTCGACGTCGGCGCCCACACCGGCGTTCTCCTTGTCGCCGACCCGCAGCCGGATCGCACCGTCGGCGAGGTAGACGAGCTGGTCCTCGGGCAGGTCGGAGACCCCGGACCACTGCACCGGAATCGTGTCCGCGTCGCCCTCGACCTGCTCCGGCGTCAGCGTCACGTGCATCCCGGTCTCGAGCTCGGTGACGTCGCCGCGCATCGAGCCGATCCGTAGCTTCGGCCCCGGCAGATCGCCAAGGATCGCCACCTCGCGCCCCACCCGCTCGCTCGCCCCCCGGATCACCTCGATCGTCTCCGCCTGCCGCTCGCGCCCCGCATGCGAGAAGTTCAGCCGGAAGACATCAGCCCCCGCCGCGACCAGCCGCTCCAGCACATCCGGCTGCCAACTCGCCGGCCCGACCGTGGCGATGATCTTGGTGCGGCGCCCCAAATGGTCGCCGTCATTCGCTTCGACTCGCGTGTTCATCCCGCGGACTGTAGAACCTGCTCGCCTCGGAGTACCTACAATCGGTCGCAGCGCCGCGCGCGCACGTGGAGAGGTGGCCGAGTGGCTGAAGGCACTCGCCTGCTAAGCGAGTAGGGGGCGCAAGCTCTCTCGAGGGTTCGAATCCCTCCCTCTCCGCTTTCAGGTTGAAGGCGACCGCCGCCGCGGAGAGCGGCCCGTCATAGCCGCTTTTTCTGGACCCGCCTTCGCGGCCGAGGATGGGCCTGATTGGCGGGGGTGAGACCGCCCAATCAGGCGGCGGCGATGCTACTTATAAGTCTGTAGACTGTCAAGTAGCGGTGCGACAGCGTCTGCCCTTGGCATGGAGGGTGACTTGCAACGCATCTTCGGCGCAAACCTTCGCGCCTATCGAGAAGCGAAAGGCCTCAGTCAGGAGGCGTTCGCCGACCAACTCAAGGTCCACCGCACCTACATGGGCGGAATCGAGCGAGGCGAGCGCAACTTGACGCTTCGGAGCGTCGAGAAGATTGCTGCCCGGATTGACACCGACCCGCTGGCCCTGCTCAACGCAAAGTAGGGGAGTCCGCCAGGGTGAAGGTGGTCCTCAGCCAGGCTCGACTTGCGCGGCGTTCAGCCGTGCCGCCAGCTCCTCGACCTTCTCCTCATTGCCGGTGGGCGAGATGATGACCCGACCGTCATACGTGTCAACTACGCAGTACTGCACTGCGTAGACCGGACTCGTCAAAGAGTCGTCGACCTCGCCACGAATTTCTCCACTCTCGCTCGGAACAGTGAAGCTCCAGCGACGCTGGCCCTCTCGGCTCTCCCACCGGAGCGAAAATCTGAACAAGCCCAAGCTAGCCGCCGGAACAAGGCGAGGGGATCAGCTCCGCATCCGCCAGCCACCGCAGGTGGTAGTTGACCTGAGACAGACTGACGCGGCAACCGCCGCTCTTCAGCTCCTCGAGGAGCAGCTGCGGATCGGCCGGCCTGTCGCCCTGCGCAAGGCGGTCGAGTATCCAAGAACGGACCGGGCTGACCCGCGCCCGTTCCCGTGTTGCTTCAAGTCGGTCTGACCGCCGCTTATCCCTGTGCATCTCACTCACTCCAGATGGTTTTGAACGTTAAAGGCGGCGGAACCGCAGAGAGTGAAAACTGGGAAAACTCCGACGATCCCACCGCCTTGCGGGAGCACACTCGCCACCAGTGAGGGCGGGCGATATGGCTCAAAAGAACTGTCCCAACCAATAGAGTTGGCGTCAACCAGTTTGCTGATATCGGACTATACGTTTCGGGCGTGTGGTCGCCGGGGTTTGCGTGCCCGGACGAAGGCGTAGAGGCTGACGAGTATCGGTGTGGTCGCCTCGCCGGACTGAGCGGAGCGGTTCATGGCTTCGCACTCAATCTCCCGCAGTCGCTCAAGATGCTGATGATTCGCGGCATCGGCTTCTTCAAAGCCCTGCCGGTCGTAGTTGTACCAATCCCAGGACAAGAGGGTTTGAGGGTCAGCCAGGTGTCCTTTGAAGAGGGCTGCCATCAGCTCGGCAGTGCCCGACTGGCAGACCAGGCCGGCGATCATCTGGCGCTCCATCTCCGTCAGGTTTTCGGCTTCCTCTTTGGAGTAGTACGGCAGCTTGACCGCCCGGTACCAGAACACCGTCGTTCCGCGACGTTCTTCCTTTTTGGCAATTTCAATGGAGCCGTCTTCCAGCATCCGTCTTACGTGGTTGGAGACGTTTTTCGGCTCGACGTCGATCAGCGCCGCGATTTCCGCCACCGTATAGCTGGCTTCGTTCAGGAGGATCAGGATTGAGATGCGGATCTTGTGAGCGAGGGCGTACTGCACCGCGTCCTCGATCCGCTTCCGCTGCTTCTTCTCGCGCCTTCGCTTCGTGACGCGCTTCGCCGTCTCCGCGACCACGCCGCCCTCCTCCTTGCTGCACTAGTTCCGGCTACTCAGTGATTGCCGAGCATATTCCCTATAGGCACGAATAGAGAACGTGGAGGTATCACAGCGCTGACGCCGGTCTTTTTGCTGATGTTGCTGTAGAAGTCCTTAGCATTGTGCCCTGCCTCCCTGGCGGCTCGCGCCGGGGCCTCACGCAAGGGAGGGGGTGAGCACATGAAGGCGATGAAAACTGCGCCCGTGCAGGTTCTGCACATGACCTACAAGGCTGCTTAGACGTAGCCGGGGATCGCTCGCACGGCTTCTGCCGCGCGGGCATCCCCTTCAAGAACCAAGAAGCCCCGGAACGGTGGTGTTCGTCCGGGGCGTGGCCATCTTGGGAGGACTTTTAGCTTTGACCCTTCGTAGTTCGCCATCTGGCGCGCCTAAAACTCGACGGCTGTACCTGTCCTCATGGCCCTGGCCGTGGGTCGTTGGGAATTCAACCCAACCCCAGCATCGCGCTGGTAGAAGTCAGTAGATCAAAGCGATCGGATAGAACGCTCGCGTTCTCCTGGCCCACCTGATACCTGCCGCTCGTTTGATGCGGTTAGTTGCCGTCTTTGTCTTTAGCTACTCGCTGTTCCGATTCTTCCTGAACGCGATTCAGCTCCATGCCGGCATCGTTGACCTCATCTATTGCAGCGCGAGTCTCTGCTTTTTTGGTGGTCTCTCGATCTGGCCAGACTTCTTCTAGCTCCTTCTGCTTTGCCTTGAGCCGGTCGTATGCCACCTCTTCAGCCGCCTCTCTGCTTCCCATGCTCACCTCCCGTTCGTGTGCTTCTTTCAGCAGCCAACGCTACCCGGTGGCATGCTGCGGCAACGTGAACGATCTGGGATTGTTTCCGGTTCGTCTTCAGCTTTATCCGCAAGTCTCGACAGTTATTGCGCCCCGGATTGCGCTTGCCCTGCTCGAGGTCTACGTGAGTTAGTCGCTAGTCCAGCGTTCCAGCCGGTCGCGATGGGATTGTCTTGCTCAATGGAGTTCATTGCCGCACTTGCCGGTGGCGCTGTTGGGGTAACGCTCGGTAGCTGGCTTGCTCGCCGAAATGAGAAGAGGGCTGCGACCGAACGCCTATTGGTAGAGGCCATCGGTGATGCTGTGGATGGAGTCGCTGGTGTTGCTCAGGGAATCCCCGATGCTCAGGCACGGTATGCGGCGGCTCTAGCGAGAGTTGCGCTCCATGGATCACCCGAGGTCGTGCGAGCATTCAGCCATCACCAGGAGGACGCGACGACCATCACGCCCGGGGGCCGCCGTCGCCTAATGGCCGCCATGCAACAGGCACGTGTTGAGCTGGGGGGGCAACGACTTGATGGGCGAAACCTCGAAGTACTGCTGTTCGGCCCTATGCCACCAAGCGCGCGATCGACCAGCGGATGACCCTCGTGGTGGCCATCATCGTCAGCATCGGCACCGCGGCGATTGCTGCCTTCCTTACTCATCGCCTGACCTCACAGCGGGATCAAATGAACCGCCGCAGCGATATGCGGACCCAATACTTGCTGGCCGCATATCGCGCTCTGGCTGACACGTCGTATCGCGACCTAGGCGGAGGTTCGGCCTACATCCAGGCCTTCGAGCAAGGACTCGCTGATATTCAGCTCCTAGGGTCGAAACGGCAAGCTGAAATGGCAATAGACATCGCTAGAGCACTCGCCGAAGATGGCAAGGCGAAACTGGACGATCTGCTTCTGTCGCTTCGGGACGATCTTCGTTCCGAGCTGAGGCTTGAACCTCTAGCTCAAGCACCGTTCCATCTCCGAATCGACAGCAACGACTGAGAAGGCGGGCTAGCCGCCCTCTCGTTGAAGGTCGCTGCCGAATCGCTTGGCGTGAAGATTCAAGATCCGTTTCCAGATCTGCGCGAGTTCGATCATCGTCCCTCCCTCTCCGTTCCGATCGTGAGCGCTATCTGTAGCGCAAACCGCGCTACACTTCGCTCATGGCGACTTCGCATCCGCTCTCACTTCGTCTCGGCGACGACGGGTGGCACGCGCTGGAGGACATCGCCCGGAGGCGCGGGCTTACGCGGGCAGAGGCAGCTCGGCAGGCGATTGCCGAGACCGCTGAGCGCGAGCGTCGGCGCTCGGGGCTTGCGGCGGAAGTGGCGCGGCTCGCGGACGATCCGCTCGACCGGGCTGAGCGCGCGCAGGTGATGGCCGACATGGACGCGATAGCCGCCGACTGGCCTGAGTGACGCGCGGCGACGTCTACCGCGTGCGGTTGCCTTCGCGCCGCGGGCACGAGCAGCGCGGGAGCCGTTTCGCGGTGCTCGTCCAGGCAGATGAGCTCCTCGGACTCTCGACCGTGCTGGTGGCACCCACCTCTCGAAGCGCCCGGGCGGCGAGCTTCCGTCCCGAGATCGAGATCGCGGGCGAGCGGACGCGGGTGATGGTGGAGCAGCTGCGCGCACTGGACGTGCGTAGGCTCGATGACTTCGAGGGACGCCTGAACGCGAGTGAGATGCGCGGTGTGGACGAAGCTCTCGCGCTCGTGCTCGCACTCGCCTGAGCGTTCGATCACGGGGTAGGCTGGCGCCGTGCCCGTCCCTTCCACGCAGTCGCACGAGCGCTACGAGCGGGTCTTTGCCGAGGTCGAGGCGCCGTTTGCGTTTGTTGATCTGGGGGCGATGTGGGCTAATGCGGAGGCGATGCTGGGGCGGTCGGCGGGGAAGCCGGTGCGGGTGGCTTCGAAGTCGATCCGCTGCCGGGCGCTGCTGGAGGCGATCCTCGGGCGGGACGAGCGGTTCCGGGGGCTGATGACCTACACGCTGCCGGAGACCCTGTGGCTGGCCGAGCAGGGGTTCGAGGATCTGCTGCTGGCCTATCCGACCGCCGATGTGGGGGCGCTGGAGGAGCTGGCGCTGCGCTCGGCCGCCAATCCGGAGGGGGCGCCGATCGTGATGGTCGACTGCGTCGAGCACCTGGAGATGATCGAGTCGGTGCTGGGCAAAGGGGCGCCGCCGATCCGGGTCTGCATCGACGTCGACGCGAGCTGGTGGTGGCTCGGCGGCCGGGTGAAGATCGGCCCGAAGCGCTCGCCGATCCACTCGGTCGAGCAGGCGGTGGCGCTGGCGCGGGAGATCGAGAAGCGGCCACAGATCGAACTCGACGCGTTGATGGCTTACGAGGGCCAGATCTCTGGGGTCGGCGACCTGCCGCCGGGACAGCGGCTGCGCGGCGCCGCGATCCGCTTCATGCAGAAACGCTCGGCGGCGGAAATCGCCGAGCGGCGTGGCGCGGTCGTCGCCGCCCTCAGCGAGTTCGTCGAGCTGGAGATCGTCAACGGCGGCGGCACCGGCAGCCTCGAATTCACCGCCGCCGAGGAGGCGGTGACCGAGGTGACCGCCGGCTCGGGTTTCTACGCGCCCGTTCTCTTCGACCACTACAGCCGCTTCAGCCTCACCCCGGCGGCGGCCTTTGCCCTGCCGGTGACCCGCAAGCCCTCGGAGTGGGTGGCGACGGCGCTCGGTGGCGGCTACCTCGCCTCGGGCCCGGGTAATCCGGGCCGCCTGCCGGCCCCGTGGTTGCCAGAGGGGCTGCGCTTCGACGACGAGGAGGGCGCCGGCGAGGTACAGACGCCGCTGCTCGGCGAGCCCGCGGGGCGGCTGACCGTCGGCGACCGCGTCTACCTGCGCCACGCCAAAGCCGGCGAGCTCTGCGAGCGTTTCGAGACTCTCTTCCTCGTCGAAGGCGACCAGATCGTCGACGAGGTCCCAACCTACCGCGGCGAGGGCAAAGCTTTTCTCTAGGGACCGATAACGCGATCGGTGTAGTCGTTATTGAAGACCCGGCCCGGGTCCAGGTGGTCGCGGGCTCGCTGGAACTCTTCCCACGCTGGGTAGCGTGGGGCCAGCGTCGTGGCGGTTTGGAAGTGGCGCTTGCCCCAGTGGGGGCGGCCTCCGTATTCGTCCATGATTGCCTCGACTGCTTCGAAGTACGGGCGCCACTCCATCCCCCGGTACTGATGGACGGCGATGTAAGCGCTCTCCCGCTCGTGGGCCATGCTGAGGGAGGCGTCGTCGCCGGCGGAGACGCGCATCTCGATTGGGAAGAAGACCGGGTAGCGGTTCGAGCGCACCCACTCGACCACCCGCCGCGCCGCCTCCGGGCCGTGCTCGCGCGGCAGCGCGTACTCCATCTCGGTGAAGCGGACGCGGCGCTCGTTGGCGAAGACGCGGTCGCTGCGGTCGCTGGTGCGGCTGCCGGAGGCGAGCCGGCCGGCGAGCCGCGAGAGCGCCGGGATCAAGCGCGGGATCGCCTTCCCGGTCGCCGACAGAGCCTCCAGCGCCCAGTTCTCGAGCACGATGTCGTTGAGGTAAGCGGCGCCGCGGCCGCGCGGCCGCGGCGGCTCCTCGCTGCGGTTGCGCTCCAGCACCAGCGCCAGGTCCGAGTAAGGGAAGGTGAAGAGCTCGAAGTGCTCGTGCGCATCGGCGCGCTCGCTGAAGCTGTCGAGCACCTCCTCCCGCGAGTGCGGCGCGTCAACCCGCAGCAGGGTGAAGGCGGCGACGCAGCGCAGGGTCACCGCCGAGATCGCCCCTAGCGCCCCGACGCCGACCCGCGCCGCCCGCAGCAGCTCGGGATCGGTCGACGCGTTGAGATGGCGGACGCTGCCGTCGCCGAGGACCAGCTCCATCCCCTCGACCTGAGCCGAGATGTTGCGTAGCCGCGCACCGGTGCCGTGGGTCCCGGTCGAGATTGCTCCGGCGATCGTCTGCCGGTCGATGTCGCCGAGGTTCTCCATCGCCAGGCCAAGGTCGGCGAGTGCGTCGTTCAGGTCGGCGATCACGGTGCCGCCTCCGACCCGGACCAGGCCCGAGCTGCGGTCCGCGTCCTGGACTCCGCCCAGCGCCTCGAGCCGCAGCATCGTCCCGCTGGTCAGCGCCGCCTCGGTGAAGGAGTGGCCCGAGGCGGCCACCCGCACCTTCTCCCCCGCCGCCGTCGCAGTCCCGATCACTTCCGCCAGCTCCTCGCGGTTTCGCGGGCGAATGATCCGCGCGGGCCGGCAGGACTGGTCGCCGGCCCAGTTGACCCACTCACCGGTCGCCGCTCTCGCCTTCCGCGACATGAAGCGAGCCTAACCCGAAGCCGGTCGCGGCTCTGGGCCCGTGTCCATCGCCCGGTACGCGTAGACGACGGTCAGCGCCAGCAGCAGGGCGATCGCCAGGCTCGGCGCGGCGTTGCCGGTGAGGCTGGCGACGACGCCACCGCCGACCCCGCCGATCACCTGGCCGGAGGCCCAGGCCATGTTGGAGAGCCCGGCGGCGAAGCCCTGGTGGAGGCTGCTGGCCTCGGCGGTGTCAGAGATCAGGGTCAGCGCCGGAGCGAAGCAGAGGCCGGCACCGAGCGAGGTGACGATGAGGCCGGCGAGGACGCCGGCGAGCGTGGTCACCGTCGCAATCGCGATCATCGCCACCGCGCAGATCGCGAGCCCGGAGACGTAGGGCAGCCGCCGTCCGACCCGGTCGGAGATCCGGCCCGCCATCGGCGCCAGCACCGCCTCGAGCGCTGCGCCCGTGATGAACCCGGCGGCGATGACGCCGTGGCTGCCGCCGAAGGAGTCGATCCGCAATGGCACCAAGACCTCGATCGCGCCGAACATCACCGAGGGGACGGCGACGAAGGCGGCGGCCTCGAGGACTGGTCGGCTGATCAGCGTCGCCCATACTTCGTGCAGCGTTTGGGTCTCCGCCACCCGCGTCTCCGGCAGCCTCGAGGCGGCGATCGCCAGCAGCACCGTGATTACCAGGACCGAGCTGAAGACCGGCTCGGTGCCGATCGAGCCAGCGATCGCCCCCAGGGCCGGCCCCAACAGCGCCCCGGCTACGGCGGTCCCGAGGGCGGTGCCGATAATCGATCCCCGTTTCTCCTCCGGCGCGGTCGTGATCAGCCAGGTCAGTGCCCCCGACCAGATCAGCGCCCCGGCGATCCCCTGGATGAAGCGGGCGGCGTCGAGGAGGAGGATCTGGTCGGCGAAGCCGAAGGCGAGGCTCGCCATCCCGAGCAGGACCAACCCGTGGATCACGGTTTTGCGCGGCCCCATCCGGCTGGCGACGAAGCCGGCGGGAAGCGACCCGAGCAGCGTGCCCGCCGCGTAGGCGGCCGAGAGGATCCCGGCTTCCGCCTTACTGAGCCCGAGATGGTCGACGTACTCCGGCAGGAGCGGAGCGATCGCAGCGAAGAAGGCGACGTCGATGAAGATCATCGCCGACGCGAGAATCAGCAGACGGCGCACCCGAGAATCCAATCAGGTACGGCGATCAGACCTTATATTCGCTCTAGCATTGCCGAAGCATTCGGAGGGGTGGCAGAGCGGTTGAATGCGACGGTCTTGAAAACCGTTGGCCTTGGAAACGAGGCTCGTGGGTTCGAATCCCACCCCCTCCGCTGCCGCTGGCAGGAATACGTGGCCGGCGGCCGAACGAAGCTGGGATGGATCCCGCCAGGCGCGAGCGCCGCCGCGAGTCTTGGGTAGAGCGCGCCGAACGGAGCCGCGACGCCTTTGGGCTGGTCCTGGTCTCGGTCCTCCTCACCTACGTGCTCGCCTCGCTGCTCTCGAACCGCGGCTGGGAGTCGGTGATTCTCTGCGTCGCCACCAGCGCCACCTCGGTGATCGCGCTGGCCAGTGCCCACGCACGGCCGCGGCTGGTTCGGGCCGCTCTCTTGCTTTCAGGCGTGACGATCCTGCTGGCCGCGGTCGGGGCGGCAAGCGGCGGCCGCTTCTGGCTCAACCTCGCCACCGTCGTCCAGGTCGGCCTCTTGACCGTGGCGATGGGAGCTGTGCTCCAACGAGTCGTAACCTCCGAACGGGTCGGCTCGCGGACGATCTTGGGCGCGCTCAGCGTCTACACCGTCCTCGGCCTCCTCTTCACCTTCGTCTACGGCTTCGTCGAGCGGGTGCAGGGTGGGGCCTTTTTCGAAGGACACGCCCACCCGGCTGGCGGCGACTTCCTCTTCTTCAGCTACACGACCCTGACCACGACCGGCTACGGCAACTTGGTGCCAGGGGGCCAGCCAGGCCGGATGATCTCCGGCCTGGAGATGATGATCGGGCAGATCTTCCTCGTCACCCTGGTCGCCGGCTTGGTCAGCCTCTGGCGCCCGGGCGAAGGCTTGAAGCGGCGCCAGGAAGCACGCCGGGAACGCCGCACGCCCGATACCGAGGCGCCACCCGAAGGCGGCGCCCCCGCTTCGAGCTAGCTCTCGTCGAGCTCGACGCGTTCGATCGTCTGCGGCTCGACCGGCTTGTCGGCGCCGTCGGTCGGAGTCGACTCGATCGAGTCGACCACGTCCATCCCGTCGATCACCTCGCCGAAGACGGTGTGCTTGCCGTCGAGCCACGGCGCCGCCCCGGTGGTGACGATGAAGAACTGCGAGCCGTTGGTGTTCGGCCCCGCGTTGGCCATCGCCAGCGCCCCGCGGACGACCTTATGGTCGTTGAACTCGTCCTCGAAGGTGTAGCCCGGACCACCGCGGCCGGTGCCCTCCGGGCAGCCGCCCTGGATCATGAAGTCCGGGATCACCCGATGGAAGACGAGCTGGTCGTAGAAGCCTTCGGCGGAGAGCTTGCGGAAGTTCTCGACGGTTTTCGGCGCGTCCTCGTCGTGAAGCTCGAGCACGATCGCCCCGGCGCTGGTGTGAAGGGTTGCTTGCGACATGGCCCGAACCCTAGCTTCCCTTGACCTTGACGGTGACCGGGGGCGAAAAGCCGGGGGCGTAGGGCCAGCGCTCCTCCGCCAGCGCCGTTGCCCGCAGCCGGATCGAGGCGCTGCCGCTGACGTAGCGGAAGCGGTAGTGGGCGCGGTAGCGGCCGTGGTGGTCGGTGCGGGTAACGAGGACCGGGCGCCAGCGGTGCGTCGCCTGCTCCAGGTACTGGATCGCGACGAGCTTGCCGCGGCGCGGGATCGGCGCCCCGGCACTCTTCACCTTGCCGCTGAGCCGAACCGCCTGCCCGGTGCGCAGACTCGCCGGGACCGCCCGCAGCGAAAGCCCGGAGCGGACCCGCAGCTCCAGCGCCGGACGGCGGGCCGGCTCGAGCGCCTCGTCGCCTCCGAAGATCACCGTGACCCGGCGGGATGGTCCGGCCGGCAGGCGGGTTTCAAAGCCGCCCTGCTCGCCCGTCGTCACCGCCTGCGCGGCGATCGGAGTCAGCGCCCCATGGGATGGATGGGAGACGACCCGTAGCTCGCGGCCGGCGAGCGGCGCCCCGTCAGCGCGGGTGAGGCGACCGCTGAGCAGGGCCGGGGCGCCGAAGGGAACGGTGAGCGAGTCGCCGCGCCCGTGGCCGCCGCGCAGCCGCGCGAACAGCCGCGCCTTCCCTCTCGACTGTGACTGCGGCTTGGCCTGGGGCTTGGTCAGCGGGACCCCCTTCGCGACCGGAGGCGGCGGCTCCTTGCGGATCGCCATCTGGGTGCCGTCGGCGCGCAGGCTGGTCGAGGCGCTGTTGCCGGCGGCGTCAACCGCGTCGACCCGGAGGACGTAGGTGCCGTAGCCGAGCTCCGGCAGCGGCGCCACCAGGTGCGCCTTGCCGGCCACTTTCGTGGGCACGAGCTTGGTCGGCAGCTCAGTCCAGTCGGGGATGTCGACGCGGCGGTAGAGGATCTCCCCGGAGGCGGGGCCGGAATGTTCGTCGGCGACGTCCGCCATCACCTGGGTCGCCGAGTCTTCGGTCGAGAAGGCGACCGTCGGTTTGATCCCGTCGAGCCGCAGCGGCACGGTGACCGCCGAGCTCGGCGCTTCGTTGCCGGCCTCGTCGCGCAGCCACAGCTGCAGCGAGAAGGTGCCCGAGCCAGGCAGGGAGACATCCGGCAGCGTCCGCCGGTCGCGGCCGGCGGCGGTCCGGACGCCGGTGTCGTAACCGTTCTGGCCGGTCAGCCGCCAGAGGGCGGCGCCGATCGGGCTCGCAGGTCCCTGGTCGGGGTTGTCCCAGCGCAGATCGAAGTCGTTGAGCCGCCGCCAGCCTTCGCCGCCATCCACCTGCAGCGAGCGCGGGTGCACCGGCGGGTTGTTGTCGATCAGCACCGTGCGCTCCTGGCTGCAGGCGGTGTTGCCGGCGAAGTCGGTCGCGCAGTGGCGCAGCGTGTGGGGCCCGTCGCTGAAGCCAGTGGTGGCGACGCTGTGTTGGGCCGAGACGGTGGTCAGGCAGGGGCGCATCCGCGTCGCCCGCCACTCCCCCTCCACGTAGGCCTGCTGGCAGGGGTATTCGCTGCTGCCTACCCGCGCCCCGTCGAGGTAGGTATCGCCGGAGCGCACGCCAGCTTGGTCGTCGGTGGCCGTCCCGTAGACGCTCTCGGTGCCCCGGCGCCAGCCGCCGGCGATCAGGTCGCCGCCGAAGAAGGCGACCTTGTCCGGGGCAAACGAGTCCTCGACGCTGAAAGTCAGCCCCCGCAGCCCCGACCAGGAGCCGTCCTCCAGCGAGCACCACTTGTCTTCGCCGCGAGCGCAGAGCAGGCGATCTTCGAAGGCGGCGACCCCGATCGGGAAGTTGCGGCTGAATTCGCGCGGCGTCGTGTCAGTGGTCGCCGCCTGCAGGAAGGGTTCGAAGCCCCCACCCCAGTTGACGCCGCCGAGCCGCTGCTCCATCCCGTCGTGGAGGGCATGCCACCAGCTCCCCCGCACCGACATGATCTTGGTGCCCGGCGCCGCATCCCAGCGCCAACGGGCGAAGCGGGTGCCGGTAACGGTCTGCTGCCCGTCCCGGGTGAGGCTCTTGAGGTGGACGGTGGCGAAAGCGTCGGAGCCGATCGGCGGCTCGCAGTAGGCGTCGGAGCGGAACTTAGCGCCGCCGGTGGTATCGGCCCAGCTCGCGTCCGCCCCCACGTACCAGCCGCACTGGGCAATCCGATAGGTAGCGGCGCCGGCCTTGGCCGCGACCAACAGCAACAAGCTCATCGCCAGCAGCAACCCAAGGGCGACGATCCTCCCGACAACGATCTTGGCACCAGACATAGGTCCTCCTCTTCCTTCGCTCGAATGCGTACGGAGGAACCAAGGGCTGGGGCGGCCAAAACTCTCCCCCCCTAGAATCGAACTAATGCCACTTCCCAACGAAGATCAGATCACCGAGAAGCTTCGCGCCGTCATCGACCCCGAGCTGCGGCGCTCGATTGTCGAGCTGGGCATGGTCCGCTCGATCGAGGTCAAAGAGAGCGGCCGCGTCGAGGTCATCGTCTCGCTGACTACCGCAGGCTGCCCAATCCGCTCGCACTTCGAACAGGCCGTTGCCGCCCAGGTCTCCCAGCTCGAAGGCGTGACCGAGGTCGCGGTCGGCTTCGATGTTCTCTCCGACGAGGAGAAAGGCCAGCTGCAGCAGACTCTTGGCCGCGGCAAGCTGCCGCAGGGGGCGCTGGCGAAGGTGAAGAACGTGATCTGCGTCTCCTCCGGCAAGGGCGGCGTCGGCAAGTCGACGATGACCGCCAACCTGGCCGCGGCGCTGCAGGCCGAAGGCCACTCGGCCGGGGCGCTCGACTGCGACGTCTACGGCTACTCGATCCCCCGCATGCTCGGCGTCAACCGCAAACCGGAAGTCAACGGCGAGCGGAAAATCCTGCCGCTGGACTCGGCGAGCGGAGTGAAGGTGATGTCGATCGGCTTCTTCGTCGAGGACAACTCGGCCGTCGTCTGGCGCGGACCGATGCTGCACAAGGCGATCCAGCAGTTCCTCGAGGACGTCGCCTGGGACGAGCTCGAGTACCTGTTGCTCGACCTCCCGCCCGGGACCGGCGACGTCTCGATGACCCTGGCGCAGCTGCTGCCGCAGGCGAAGTTCGTCGTCGTCACCACCCCGCAGCCGGCCGCCCAGTCGGTGGCGCGACGCGGCGCCGAGATGGCGCGGAAATTCGACCTCGAGATCCTCGGCGTGATCGAGAACATGTCCGGCTTCACGACCCCGACGGGCGAGCGCTTCACGATCTTCGGCGAGGGCGGCGGCCAGATCCTGGCCGACGAACTCGACGTGCCGCTGCTGGGCAAGGTGCCGCTCTCCGAGCCGCTGCGCGAGCACGCCGACGGCGGCTCGCCGCTGGTCAACGACGATCCCGACTCCCCCGCCTCGCAGGCGATCCGCCAGGCTGCCCGGGGCATCGTCGCGGCGACCCCGCAGGAGCTGCCGGTGCTGCAGTCGACGCCGGCCGCCGCTGAAGCGCCGCCGGTCAGCGGCACGCCGCTCCCGGTCGTCCAATAGCCACGCCTGAAATCTAGAAGTTCCTCTGTGACGCACGCCACACATATCGAATGAATGTAGAAGCCACGCCTAAGACCCCCGCAATGAGCGCAAACGCCGCGGTCCCCACGAAGGGATCGATCACCTGCGAGAGCCGCTCGCACGGGGGATCGGTGACCACGCCCGGGCCACTACCTGTAGCCCACTCGCCCGTCTGTGGCCCAGCGGAGGGCTCGGTCCCTGTGGCCCTTGTCCTAAGCCCTTCATCACGGCACCTTTTGAACCACCAGGCGGTTGCAGGTTCAAAACGCGTTGCACGGCGCTATAAGCGGGATTGCGGTCCCTTGCGTGAGGGGTCGAGGCGTGTGCTACGGATTCCGTCCGTGCCGCGCGGGAAGCTTCTGGCTGCGAAATACACTTTGTGTTCGCAGCAACCCAAGGAAAACCAGGCCGTCGGCTATTTCAGCGAAGCCGACGGGGAAGCATCCAAAATGAATAGGCGACAGACGACTTCCGACAAAAAGGACGAGGCCGCCGTGAGCCCGCTTGCTAGGCGTGTCCATGGATCACAGCGACCCCGCCGTACGGCCGAGTGGCCGAACGATCATGCCCGCGCCTCCCGACGGAATCGCCGGGGGCGCGGGCCGATCAACCTAAGCCGCTCTGATGATTTCGGCTGCTACATACAGCCGGACGTACCAGAGCGGTCCTGCTTCTGCGCTGACTCCGAGCAGCGGGAACAGTTCGCCCTCGTTCAGCCACTTCGGGGCGATGCCGGTGGCTTCCCCGTAGTGGCCGACGAGAACGTATTCGTCGCTGATCGGAACACGCTCTCCCGGAGCGTGCCTGAGGAGCGGGCTCATGCCCTACCTCCTGATCGTGGTTGACAAAAACGAATAGCCCCTGGGCCAACTTGGGTGCCAGCCCACGGCTCAGGGGTTTATTCACTCCCTATTGGGAGCAACTCCGCAGGATCGCCAGCGAGCCGGTCGGAAAAAGTCGCATTCCTGTGCGCGTTCTCAGACATTCGGGTTCTTTGTCAAGTCCACTTGACAAACCGATCCACTGTCAACTATTGTTGACACATGCCACCGGGCAACCGTCATCAGCCGATCAGGGCGAAGTCTTCGACCTCCGAGTACTCGGTCCATGAGTTCCTGGCCGACTTCCCCGACGATGCTGCTTGCCTAGAGCATCTGTGGCGGACCCGCCATGCACCGGACGGGGAACATGCCGAATGCCCGAAGTGCCAGCAGGTAACCGTCTTCAAGCGCTACGCAACCAAGCAGCAGCGCCAGTCTTGGACCTGCACGGCCTGCGGCCATCATCTTCATCCAACCGCCGGGACCATCTTTCACCGATCCTCAACCTCGCTACGGCTCTGGTTCTACGCAATCCACCTGATCACTAGCACTCGCTGCGGGATCTCCGCCAAACAGCTAGAGCGTGAGCTTGGAGTCCACTACCAGACCGCCTGGAGGATGTTCAAGAAGATCAGAACTGAGCTGATGTGCGACCCCGAGCCGGCTCCTAAGCTCAAGGGCGAAGTCGAGATAGATGAGACCGCCTGGGGCGGGAAACCGCGCCGCAAGCTGCCGACGCGCAAAGAGCAAGCCGCCTTCCGCGAAGCCAAACCGACGATCCTGGGGATGGTCGAGCGCGGCGGGCGCGTCCGCCTCCGAGTCATCGCCTCCCGTCGCGGCGAGCCGCTGAGTCGAGAGGTGCGGGCGCATCTGGACCCGGCCGCGCTCATGCTCACCGACGACTGGGTTGCCTACAAACCGCTACGGCGCGAGTTCGCCCATGCCGTGATCAACCACTCGGCGGGCGACTACGTGATCGGCAACGTCCATACGAACACCATCGAGGGCTTTTTCGGCAACCTGAAGACGGGGATGCGCGGTGCCTACAAGAAGGTGTCCCCCAAATACCTCCAGTCCTACCTAGACGAGTACGCCTGGCGCCACAACAATCGCTACCACGGCCAGCGCTCGATGTTCCACGCTCTCGTCAGGGAAGCGGCGCGGCAATGAGCGAGGCGACGACGATCCGGCGGATTCAGGCTGCGGTCCGCAAGCGAGCGAAAGCCGACGAAGCGAAACGAGAGGCGACCGAACAGCTACGGCGCTCCTGCCGCGAAGCTCAGGCGGCGGGTGTCTCGATCACCCGGATTGCTTCTGAGGCCGGTCTTTCTCGTCAGGGCGTCTACGACCTACTGGCGGAGCGACCTTCCGCATAGCGGCGTCGAACTCGCCTTTGGTCGGGACGGGGACCTCCAGCCCTTTGGGCGTCTTCTCTTTGCGGCGGTTGGGAGGCACGGCCACAGCTACAAGGTAGTTACCGACTCAAATCGACGCAAACCGGAGGGAGCGCAGATGCAACTAGAGATAGTCGGTCGCGTGCATCTGCACGTAGCCGCAGTTCCGGCAGAAAAACGGGAAGACCTCGGTCCCGTTCCCGAGTTCGACGCCGTCCGGCCCAATCGCGGTGAGGACATACGTGTTCACCGCTGCGTTCCACTCGTTCTTGCCGCAGGCGGCGCACCGCGCGTCCGTAATTTTGCCTGCAGCGGAAGCTTCGAGCGCCTTGATGTCAGCCATCTGACTACCCCCTTTAGAGAACGAACCACTGAAAAGAGCAAGAAAGACTAACCCGAAGGCGCGGCTCGGGGCGCTTCCCCCGAGCCGCTAGCCGCGCTCCTACTCGATCCCGTAGAGCAGGTCGCGGACCTGCACGTCGATCACCCGAGCCAGTAGCACCATGTGGTCGAGACGCGGGACGCGATGGCCCTGCTCCAGCCGGGACAGCAGGTTCCGGCCCATGTAGACCTCCGCCGCAAGGCGGTCCTGCGTGAATCCAGCCTCCCTTCGCAGGACCGTGAGGTTGCGGCCGAACCGCTCTGCCGCCTCCATCTACGCCGCCCCCACGAACAACTCGTAGGCCCGTAGAGCGGTTCGGGTCGGCAGCACCGCCCCTGAACAGCGGAACAGAAGCCCGCCTTGGACAAGCTCCCGCACCGCCCTTTCGATCCCGTCGCGCTTCTCGAAATCCTCAGAGCCGCCCATTTCGCGGAGCAGATCCGAGAGCCGGAGGGTCTGAGGGAACGTCTCTACGACATGGACGAGGATTGCCCGCTCGGTTTGTAGGTCTTCAGCAGCGTTCGACGCTGCCATACGCTGGTCTTGCATCGGAAGGTTCCGCCTTTCGGTGCCAGGCCGGGGGCTGTTTGCGCAGCGCCCCGGCCGCTTGATTTATGGGCCGGGGAAGCTAGGAAGGCCGCTCGACGGGAAAGGCTTCTACAGAGATTAGATATGTGTGACGCACGCCACAGAGGAACCAGCAACTTCCAGCCCACCCTTGGGTTAAGGTTTGCACACAAACGCCTAATCCCTGGCTCAGAAATGCCAGGGAGCGGGGGAACCAAGTTCCTGGGGCGAGCCCACCTACCTGGTGGGGGCGCAGGCTCCTTCAGCGCCAGCCCGACAGCTAACCCCGCCGGCCTTCGAAGGAGGAGTGAATAGATGCAGATGGCCCTTGGGGCGGCCCGAAAAACGCCCGCCCTTCGTAATTTCATCGCAGTACTGGCCCTGGTGGGGGCTTTCCTCGTCGTGGCTGACGCCGCGCACGCGACCACTCCCGGTGGTCTCACCACCATTACCCCGGAAGTCGAAGCGCCAACCGAAGAAACCGGCCCGCCCGGCAAGGCGACGCTGGTCAACGGCCGTGCGATCCCGCCGGTCAATGCACCGCCGGCGGTGAAGAAGGTGATCGCCGCGGCAAACAAGATCCGCACCAAGCCCTACATCTACGGCGGCGGGCACGCCCGCTTCTGGGACAGCGGCTACGACTGCTCGGGCGCGGTCAGCTTCGCCCTCCACGGCGGCGGCTTCCTCGGCAGCCCGATGCCCTCCGGCCCGATGGAAAGCTGGGGCGAAGGCGGCCGCGGGCGCTGGATCACCGTCTACGCCAACGGCGGCCACGCCTACGCGGTAATCGCCGGCCTGCGCTGGGACACCGCCGGCAACACCAGCGGCACCGGCCCTCGGTGGCACAAATCCCTGCGGGCGGCTGCGACGGGGCCCTTCGCGGCCCGCCACCCCACGGGGTACTGAGCCTCCCCTCCTCGGCTAGGCAAAAGAAAAGGGCCGCCAGATGGCGGCCCTTTTCAATGCCTTGACTACAGAATCTAGGCGGCCTGGTTCTTGAAGTAGTTGGCGTTGATCTCGGCGTATTTGGCCCACTCGGCCGGAAGCTGATCCTCGGCAAAGCAGGCGTCCACCGGGCAGGCCTCGACGCAGGCGTCGCAGTCGATGCACTCATCGGGATCGATGTAGAGCTGCTCGACGTTGTCGTAATCGGCCTCGTCAGGCGTCGGGTGGATGCAATCGACGGGACAAACCTCGACACACGAGTTGTCCTTCTGGCCAATGCACGGCTCGGCGATGACGTAGGTCATTTCGAAGGGTCTCCTAAAAGCTCGTTTTCCGGGTGCCCGCCGGGGGCCCCGGCCAAGCGCGAGCGCTCATTTTAGGGATGATGCGGACGTGCTGCTGTTGACGGGGGCAACCGGAAGCGTCGGATCGCGCCTGCTGCCGCTTCTACTGGAGCGCGGCGAGGAGGTCCGCTGCCTGGTGCGGGAGCCGCGGAAACTGGGCGCCCGGCGGGTTGACGTCCAGATCGCGCTCGGCGACCTGGGCGAGATGTCGGACCCGTATCTGGTGCGGCAGGCGCTGCGCGGGGTCGACACCGTGATTCACCTGGCGGCCTCGATCCGCGACCAGCCGCCGAAACGGATCGAGGAGCTGAACGGGTTGGCGACGGTGCGGCTGCTGCGGGCGGCCGAGCGCAGCGGGGTCGGGAGCTTCCACTTCTTCAGCGCCCTCGACGCGCAGGCGGCACAGCGGACGCGCTTCTTCCGCGCCAAGTGGCTGGCCGAGCGGGCGGTGCTCTCCTCACCGCTGCAGACGACCGTCTTCGCGCCCTCGATCGTCTACGACCACAGCGATCCCTGGATCACCCTGCTGCGGCGCTTCTCCTTCCTGCCGGTGCTGCCGGTCTCCGGCGAGGGGCAGGCGCGGTTCCAGCCGATCTGGGCGGCCGACGTGGCCCGCTGCGTGGTCGGCGCGCTTCAGCGCGAGCGCGGGGCCGGGGACGGCACCCACCGCTACGAGCTCGCCGGGCCGGAGACGCTGACCTACGACCAGATGGCCGACCTCGTCAGCCGCATCGCCGGGCGGCCGCGTCCGCTCGTGCACATGCCGCTGCCGCTGGTGCGCTCAAGCCTGATCGCGCTGCGGGCGCTGGCCGGCGAGGAAGTCTTCGCCACCTGGGAGGAGGCCGAGCTGATGGAGGTGGGGATGGTCAGCGAGCGCGGCCCGGCCGACGCGCAGGCACTCGGGGTCGAACCGCGAAGAATGGGTGATGTCCTCGAAGACGCTTAGGCGATCGTTTGCGGCCTTGGCGGTGCTGGCCGCGCTGATCGTGCCGGCCTCGGCGAGCGCGCTCTCGCTGGTGCCGCCGAAGCCGAACGTCTTCCTCGGGGTCAGCGACCGCGGCACGACGACCGAATTCAACGAATTCGCCGAACTGACCGGCAGGCACCCGGCGCTACTGGAGACCTTCCATCCCTGGGGCAACAGCCTCAACGCCGCCTACGAACGCTGGCGCGAAACGGCAACCCGGCCGGTGCTGGCGATCTCGACCCAGGATGACCAGACGCTGGCCGAGCTGATCACCCCGGAGCAGATCGCCCTCGGCCTCGGCGATGAATACCTGCTGCGGGTGAACGACTTCTTCGCCTCCCACGGCCTGCCCGCCTACATCCGGCCGCTGGGCGAGCCGAACCGCTGCCTCAACGCCTGGACCGCGGTCGACTGCGAAGGCAACCAGCGCGGCGGCGAACACACGACCGGCTGGTACAAACAGGCCTTCCGCCGCATCTCGCTGATCGTCCGCGGCGGCCAGAGCCTGGAAGCGATCAACGCGACGCTGGCCGAACTCGGCCTGCCGCCGGTGCAGCGGGCCAAAGGACCGCCGCCGACCGAACTGCCGCCGGCGCCGGTCAGCATCGTCTGGAGCCCGCTCCCCGGCGGCTCGCCACGGGTCAAAGGCAACTTCCCCGGGAATTACTGGCCCGGCCGCCGCTGGGTCGACTGGGTCGGCACCGACTTCTACTCCGAATATCCGGTCTGGGAAGACCTCAACCGCTTCTACCTCGGCAAACAATGGAAGGGGATGCCGGTGGCGATGACCGAGTGGGCCGTCTCCGGCGAGGACGAACCGCGCTTCGTCAAGCAGGTCGTCGCCTGGACCGTCAAGCACCCCCGCGTGCGGATGCTCACCTACTACCAGGGCTTCGGCCCCGGCAACCAGTACGACCTCCGCCTCTACCCCCGCACCACCAACACCCTGCGCAAGAAGATCCGCCGCCCGACCTTCCTCGAAACCGCCGACTACAACGCCGGCCTCCTCCCCCCGCTGCCGCCGAAGCCGCGGAAAAGTAGCCGTGTCGCTTTTGTCTCCCCATAGGGGACAAAGGCGACACTGAGATTCCTCTCCAAAAAAAAGAGGCCCGGGTTGCCCGGGCCTCTCGAAATCACTCCCTGGAAGGGGGTGCTTACATCATGCCGCCCATGTCCGGCATACCGCCGGGCATGCCGCCGCCGGCGCCGTTCTCCTCCGGCGGTTCGGCGATGATCGCCTCGGTCACGAGGATGTTCTTCGCGATCGAGGCGGCGTTCTCCAGGGCGGAGCGGGTGACCTTGGTCGGGTCGATGACGCCGGCCTTGATCAGGTCGCCGTACTCGCCGCTTGCCGCGTTCAGGCCTTCGCCGTCCTTCAGCTCGCGGACCTTGTTGACCACGACCGAGCCCTCGAGGCCCGAGTTCTCGGCGATCTGCCGCACCGGCTCCTCCAGCGAGCGGTGGATGATCCGGGCGCCGGTCTTCTCGTCCGGGTCGTCCAGCTTCTCCGGGTCGAGGCCGGCCTGCGCGTTCAGCAGGGCCACGCCGCCACCCGGCACGACACCCTCCTCGAGGGCGGCGCGGGTCGCCTGCAGCGCGTCCTCGACGCGGTGCTTTTTCTCCTTCATCTCGGTCTCGGTGGCAGCGCCGACCTTGACCACGGCGACACCGCCGGCAAGCTTGGCCAGACGCTCCTGGAGCTTCTCGCGATCGAAGTCGGAGTCGGTGTTCTCGACCTCCGATTTGATCTGCTTGATCCGGCCCTTGATGTCCTCGGCGTCACCGCCGCCGTCGATGATCGTCGTGTTGTCTTTGGCAACGACGACACGGCGGGCCTTGCCGAGCTGGGTGAGCTGGGTGTTCTCCAGTTTCAGGCCCATCTCCTCGGTGATCACCTCGCCGCCGGTGAGGATCGCGATGTCCTCGAGCATCCGCTTGCGGCGGTCACCGAAGCCCGGGGCTTTGACGGCGACGCCGGTGAAGGTGCCGCGGAGCTTGTTCACGACCAGGGTCGCGAGGCACTCGCCCTCGACGTCCTCGGCCACGATCAGCAACGGTTTCCCTCCCTGCATCACCTGCTCGAGCACCGGCAGGATGTCCCGCACGGAGCCGATTTTCTGATTGGCGATAAGGATGTAGGGGTCGTCCAGCACCGCCTCCATGCGGTCCTGGTCGGTGACCATGTACGGCGAGATGTAGCCCTTGTCGAACTGCATCCCCTCGGTGAACTCGAGCTCCATCCCGAAGGTCTGGCCCTCCTCGACGTTCACCACGCCGTCTTTGCCGACTTTCTCGATCGCGTCGGCGATCACGTTGCCGATGTCGTCGTCCCCGGCGGAGATGGCAGCGACGCGGGCGATCTGATCTTTGCCCGAAACCTCCTTCGACTGCTTGTTGCGGAGGTTGTCGACGACGTCCTCGACGGCCTTCTCGATTCCGCGGCGCAGGGCCAGCGGGTTGGCGCCGGCGGCGACGTTCTTCAGGCCCTGGCGGACGATCGTCTGGGCCAGCAGGGTGGCGGTGGTGGTGCCGTCACCGGCGACGTCGTTGGTCGCGGTAGCGACCTCGCGGACGAGCTGGGCGCCCTGGTTCTCGAAGACGTCCTCGACCTCGACCTCGCGGGCGATCGTGACACCGTCGTTGGTGATCGTCGGCGCGCCGAACTTTTTGTCGAGCACAACGTAGCGGCCTTTCGGCCCGAGGGTGACCTTGACAGCGTTGGCGACGGAATCGACGCCGGCCTGCAGGGCCCCTCGCGCATCCTCTGCGTACTTCAGCTCCTTGTGAGCCATTCTTCTAGTCCTCCTTGGTTAAGTCCGGGTGGGGTTAGGCGACCTTGGCGAGGACGTCCGACTCGCGCAGGACGAGCACCTCGTCGCCCTCGACGGTCACCTCGGTGCCGCCGTATTTGGAGTAGAGGACTTCGTCCCCCTCCGCGACGTCGAGCGGGCGGCGAGTGCCGTCGTCGGCGACTGCGCCGTCGCCGACAGCGATGACCTTGCCCTTCTGCGGCTTCTCTTTTGCGGTGTCGGGGAGGACGATCCCGCTCGCGGTCGTCTCCTCCTCCTCTACCGGCTTGACGATCAGCCGGTCCCCGAGGGGCTTCAGCTTCATCCGTGAACCTCCGTTATTCGGTCGGTGTTGTCTGGGAAAGATCAGGAAGCGCCCTGTAGAGCCAAATCCTCGGCTCTTTGGCGCTTGGCACTCTCATGGTCGGAGTGCCAACAAGAGGAAAGATAGCGATGTGGCGGCGGCGGTCAAGCCCGGCCTGAAACTTTTTCTCAGGACGGTTCAGTCCGCGGCCAGCAGACGACAGCCGAGCAGCGCGGCGATCCCCTCGCCGCCGCGGCGCATCACCCAGTCGTGGTTCCACTCGAAGATCGGCCGCAGCAGCGGTGCCATCAGGTTCATCCATGGCCTCGTCGTCCGCACGTTCCACTCGTAGAGGACGGCGGTGACCCCGTCCTGCTCGTAGAGCCGCCAGCGGCCGATTCCTTCGAGCTCCCCGACCGCGTGCCCCTCCATCAGGCCCGGGTGCTCGATCCGGGTGATCGTGACGTCAAAGGAGATCCGGTAGGGCAGCAGGCTGCGCCAGACCATCCGCGAGACGCTGCCGAGCCCGTCGTCCTCGCCTTGGCGCAGCTCGGTCGCCTCCTCCACCCCGCGCCACCAGCGCGGCCAGCTCGCCTGGTCGTGAATCGCCTCCCAAACCGGCTCCCGCGGCGAATCCAGCAGCCAGGTGGTGAGGAACTCGTATTCGGCCATCGCCGCCTAGCCTACGGTCGCGGCGGGCGGACAGTTCAGTTGTGATGCGGAGTCTCGCCGTTCCCCATATGTGCCTGGGGCGGCTCGACGATCTGGGAGAAGCGAATCACGGTGACCACGTCGCTGGCCTTGACCTCGCGACTGTAGATCTGCTCGAGGAAGCGGATCTCCTCCTCCAGGCGGCGGAACTCGGGGTTGTCGTGCTCGATGTCCCGCCGGCTCAGGTCGCCGGCCTTCTTCACCTCGACGTCGTCGATGACGGCGGTGAAGATCTTCTCCCGCGGGCTGTGGCGGAAGCCGACGGTGATCCAGACGACCTGGCCGCGCTCGTACTTGTTGCTCTTGTCGCCGAGCCGGATCGTCGCCGTCTTGCGCCCGCGCTTCAGCTGGTCGACGAAGACCGCGGAATAGAAGTTCAAGACGTAGATGCCGCCCCGCATAAGGGTGCGAGCGTATATCAGTGCGGCTGCAGGCCGTAACTGGACGTCTGTCCTAGGCGAAATAAACAAATTTGCGGTTTGCAATTGCGGCTCTCCAGATTCGTGGGCCCGCCGCCGATGCAGGCAGGGATGCCGAACCAGCCTCGCCGTTCCCGCCTGCTTCTGTCCCTCCTCGCCGCGACCGCGGCGCTACTGCTGATCCCGCTCACCGGCCAGGCGATGGCGATGAAGTGCGACGGCAAGAAGGTGACGATCATGGGCACGCCCGGCAACGATCACCTGGTCGGCAAGAAGGCCAGCGACGTGATCTACGGTGGCGGCGGCAACGACGTCATCACCGGCGGGCCCAACGGCAACGACACGATCTGCGGCGGCCCCGGCAACGACACGCTCGTCGGCGGCCGCGGCTTCGACAACCTCAACGGCGAAGACGGCGACGACAACCTGCAAGGCGACACCGGCTCCGACAACCTCGAGGGCGGCGCCGGCGACGACACCCTCTCGGGCTCCAAAGGCGCCGACGGCCTCAACGGTGGCGGCGGCAACGATGTCATCACCGGCTTCAAGGGCCCGGACAAGATCGACGGCGGCGCCGGGGACGACTTCATCGACGGCCAGCAGGGCAGCGACAAGATCGAGGGCGCCGGCGGCAACGACAAGCTGCTCGGCGACAAGGGCAACGACCAGATCGACGGTGGCTCCGGCGACGACCACATCGAAGGCGGCCCCGGCGACGACAGCGATCTCAACGGCGGCGGCGACGCCGACGAAGTCTTCGGCGGCGCCGGCACCGACCACGCCGACGGCGGGCCCGGCGACGGCGACATCGTCCGCGGCGACGCCGGCACCGACACCCTGCTCGGCGGCGAAGGCAACGACGACATCGTCTCCTACGCCAGCGCCACCCGCGGCGGCATCCAGGTCGCCCTCGGCGCCGGCACCGCCAAAGGCGACGGCCACGACAGCCTCAGCGGCTTCGAGGACGTGGTCGGCTCGCCCCAGGGCGACACGATCGTCGGCGACGGCAGCTCGAACAAGATCGACGGTGGCGTCGGCGACGACACCCTGGAGAGCGGCGGAGGCGGCGGTCAGGCCTTCGGCGGCCCCGGCACCGACACCTGCGAGGGCTTTGCCGCCGAAAGCTCCTGCGGCCCCGAACCCTCACCGCCCCCGAGCCTCGCCTACGGCACCCTCAACCAGGGCCTCGACGGCACCAGCCTGATCATCCAAGGCAGCCCGCAAAACGACGACATCCGCATCTCCCGCAGCCCCGAAGCCTGGGTGATCTCCTCGGCGATCCCGATCTTCGCCGGCGACGGCTGCCAGACCCCGCCCTCCAACGGCAGCGCGATGGTCTGCCCCGACACCGGCCCGACGCCGATCATCGTCGTCACCGGCGGCCCCGGCAACGACTCGGTCGTCGTCGACCCCAGCGTCCCCGCCGGCGCCAAAGTCCGGATCAACGGCAACGCCGGCGACGACAACCTGGTCGGCGGCGAAGGCGACGACGTCCTCGAAGCCGGCGAGAACTACAACGGCCCCGACAACGGCCACGACCGGCTCGAAGGCAACGGGGGCAGCGACGTCCTCTACGCCGATCCGGGCGGCGACGAACTGCTCGGCGGCAACGGCAACGACCTGCTCGTCAACTCGGTCGTTACCTGCCAGGGCCACAAGTTCGACGGCGGCAGCGGCGAGGACACCGTTTCCTACGCCCGCTCCAACGACAACCTGCGCGTCACCCTCGGCGGCACCGGCGGCCCTCCCGGCTGCGGCAACCCCGACCAGGTGCTCGGCGACAATGAGAGCCTCGAGGGCTCCGACGGCCCCGACGTCCTGATCGGTGACAACGGTGACAACAGCATCATGGGCCACCTCGGCGCCGATGTCCTGATCGGCAAGGGCGGCAGCGACTTCATCGACGCCGCCGACGGCCAGCGCGACAAGCAGATCGACTGCGGCGGCGGTGGCGACGAAGTCTCGCGGGACGGCAACGACCCGCCCGGCACCAGCTGCTGACGCTCCGACGGCGCTCAGCCGTCGAAGCCCTCCTCGCCGATCAAGGGCACGAAGCGGCACGGGCCGAGGTTCTTGGTTTCGTCGCGGTCGCCCGTGCGGCGCAGCAAGGTGAGGACGTCGGCCTCCTCGCCGGAGATCGGCACGACCAGGCGTCCGCCGTCGGCGAGTTGGTCAACCAGCGCCGGTGGGGGCGCCGGGGCGGCGGCGTGGACCGCGATCGCGTCGAAGGGAGCCCGCTCCCGGACGCCGAGGCTGCCGTCGCCGACCACGATCTCGACGTTCCTGACTCCCAGCGTGGCTAGGGCGTCGGCCGCCTCCCGCGAGAGCGACTGGTGGCGCTCGATGCTGACCACATGTGCCGCCAGCCGGGCCAGCACCGCCGCCGAGTAGCCGGAACCCGTTCCCACCTCGAGCACCAGCTCAGACCCATCCAGCTCCAGTGCCTGGCAGATCGCGGCAACGATCCACGGCTGCGAGATCGTCTGCTCCTCTCCAATCGGCAGCGCCGAGTCCTCGTAGGCCCGCTCGCGCAGCGCCTCCGGCAGGAACGCCTCCCGCGGCACCTCCCCCATCGCCGCCAGCACCCGCTCGTCCCCGATCCCCCGCTGCCGCAGCTGCCGCTCGATCATGCGGCGCCGTGCGGCCGCGAAGCTCACGGCAGCGGGTGGTCGAAGAAGCCCGGGAGGAAGGTCCACTGAGGCTCGGAGAACCTCTCGTGCAGGTAGGGGAGGTGCTGGTCCCAATCCCTGGCGGAGAGCTGCTGCGGGCCGAAAGAGTCGATCCGGTCGCCTCGTTTCGTGAACCCCCACTCGAAGCCGAGGACGGCGCGAACGTCCCGGCGCCCCTCTTCCGTCTGTTCGAGCAGCTTCCCGCCCCGGCCGCAGAGGAAGGTATGGGCGGTGAAGTCCCAGTCGGCGTAGGTGGCATGGGGAGAGTCGAACATGACCGGCGAGTAGCCGAAGATGCAGAACGGATGGGGGACGTCGCCCAGCGGCTCGAAGAGATCGATACCGAAGCCTGCCGGGTGGTCGCTGCGGTCGACCACCTGCACCCAGCCGATCATCTCCCGGTAACCCCTGGCGGTGGGGTCGATCGTCGCCCGGCAGAAGGGAAAGCCCAGGGCCCACTCTTCGACGCCGAAGGCGATCGGATCGTCGTTGACCCCCATCTCCACCCGCACGAGGCCGTCGGCGTCATTCCAGCGGTACGGCAGCTCCAAGCCCTTCGGTGTCGAGACCGAGATCGCCACGCGCTCAGTAGATGTAGTTGCGCAGCTTCTCGGGCTCGAGCACGGTCACCCGGCCGCGGCCGGAGCGAACGACGCCGGCGCGCTCGAGCTCGGCGAGGAAGCGGCTGACCGACTCGCGCGAGGTGCCGGCGAGCTGGGCGAGGTCGGTCTGGTTCATGTTGATCGTGACCTCTTCTTCGGGATCCCCGTCGCCGTCCTGGCCCTCGCGGCTGAGCTGGGCGAGGATGCCGGCGACGCGACTGGGGACGGTCTGGAAGGACTGGCGGGAGAGGCGGACGTTGGCGGCGCGGAGACGGCGGACGAGGCCGGCTACGAGCTTGAGGGAGATCTCGGGATGACGAGCGAGCAACGAGCGCACGTCGTTGGCTGGCAGCGCCAGCAGCTCGCCATCGGTCAGGGCCTCGGCGCTGGCCGAGCGCTTGTCGCCGTCGAGCATCGCCAGCTCGCCGAAGATCTCGCCGGGGCCGAGGGTGGCGAGGGTGATCGCGCGGCCGTCGGAGTGTTCGCGGGTGACCCGGAAGCTGCCGTCCTTGACGATGTAGCAGGCGTCCGAATCATCCCCCTCGTGGAAGACCCGGGTCCCGGCCGGAAAGGTTCGCGGCACGGCGACGTGCGAGAAGCGCTCTAGCTCCCCCTCCTCCAGGTCGGCGAAGAGCGTCACGCTCTTCAGCAGCTCGACCGCGCTCTGATCGGTCTCAGGCACTACACCGATTATGGCAATGGTCTGGCCGGGCGGCCAATCCGCCTTCGGATCTACTGAGGCTTCTTAAGTTGCGGGGCCGGTCACCACTGCCTCTCCGTCCTCATAAAGTCGAAGCTCCAAAACCTCGTAAGTAGCAGCGGGGCCGACCGGTCCCGCATCCGATAGCCAGACGAATCCAGCCTCTACGGCCAGCTGATCCTCGAGTCTGACCCTGGCTTCATCGGCGCTGGTTGCTTCGGCGATCACAACCATCGCAAATCGACGTTGGGCCGCGTCGCTCCTGTTTGACGTGCTCACGCAGATCTAAGAGCTGGAGGAGCCTGATTTCTCCCCCCTCGGGCAGCTAATTCACGCTATCTGCCAAGTCGTCTTCACCCTCGGGAACTCCTCCTTTGGGCTTCCCCTCCTTGCGAACTCGCACGTCCCGGTGGACATTGGCCGGGCTATTAGTCAGGGCTGCCGACACTAGGTCTTCGAAGAAGCGGGAGGCGCATAGCTCCGCAGATGGCTCATCGACTTCGCCCAATTGGAGCTTGTTGTCATCCCACTCAGCGACCAGTAGCAGGGTTGCGTCAAACGGTCCGTGGGGCCGCCTGAGCCGAATCAGGAGATCTCTCAAGAGCTCGTACGCCCCTTGCTCCTGGTAGATCGTCGACCGAACTAAGAAAGCGAAACCCATTGCGGCCAGTGGATATCGATCTCGTAGATTCGGCGCCTCCCCCAGTGCCTCCTCATAGCGATTCCCTCGATTCTTCGCAAAAGAGCTGAATTGAGTCTTGGTTGAGACCAAGACGTCGGGACCGTGCTGCCAAGAGGTGACCGAAACGTCGATCTGCTTCGAGTAAAAGCGACCGAGAATGCTGGCAGAGCCTTGGCCTGGTAGCTCCTTGGGCAGTCGCCTGATGATGCCCCGAATCGAGGCAGGCTTGAGCTTCTCGCCGCGCTTCTTCTCTTCCTCGTCGAGCAGCTTGTTCAACTCCTCGATTGATCCCTCAAGCTTGCTGAGGTCAGCTGGGAGGACGCGCGGCCTCCGGGTTCGAGGCCAAACGGCGTTCACCGGAAAGCCCGCCCGTCTCAACTCTTGCGCAATCCACACATCAAAGGCCTTGGCGGCTGCTCCTGACTGCTGAGTCTGAGCTTGGCCGGCCGAAATAGGAATTGCCAGCAGCCCCCTCAGCATGTCCCAATCTGGAACGTATTCGCCATCCTCCCAAGGGTTGGAAGCTGTATCCGCCGCGCCAACCACGAGGTCGTACCGAGAGAAGCTGTCTTCGCTCATGAAGACTCCCGCGTCCGGCGGCGGCGAAGCCCGTCACCGGCTTCCCTGAGCCCAGTAACTTCTTCCGAAGAAAGACCTATAAGTCCTTCGAGCAACTCAGCATCAACGGCTTCCACTACGGACCGCCAATCACCCCTCCCAATTGCTCGATCGAACGAGGTTCTGCGAGAGCTAAGAGTCTTCCATACTTCGATCAAGTGTTCTTCTCGAGGCACCGGCAGCGACGCTGCCTCTCGCGGCTCCATCTTGAGAACGCCTCCTCCGTATGCGCGGCCATAGATCTCGGCGCCAAGCAGCGTTAGCGAGTTGAGGCAAAGGAATGGCAAGGCTTCGGCTGCGACTGGATCCACCTCCTCGCGGAGGCGGATTCCATGCATGGAGTTGAGAAATCCAACCCTTGCAGAGTTGCTGATCAATCGCGGGAACCGGTGCGACATATAGGTGAAAAAAAGATCGGGTGGGTCGACTGCCGGAGGACGCCACCAGTGAGTGCGGGCTTGGCATTTATAGCCTTCGTGAATCTTCAGTCGTTTCCCCATCCTCAGATAGCGCTTAATCCCTGGAGAAAGGTCTTTTTCCGCAGCCTCTCTCGGATTCAGCAGCCAGACCCGCTCGCCAGAGCATCGAAGCTCCTCCCACTGGCCCTTCGTAAAAGTCGGGCGCGTCAGATGCTTAGTACCTGGTGGCGAAATTGCCATGAGAGAGGTCTCTGGGAGACCATACTCTCGACGAGTTGCCTCATTCATGCTGAAGAACCCATTAGCACCGGTGACAGTTCCCAACTCCGGAGCCCCATAGAGATCAAGCCGGGTGAATTTATCTGCGGCGGCCCGCTGGAAAGTTTGCCTCTGCGCAAGGGGAAGCAGAAGATCCGTCCACTTGCCTTCGTCTGAGGGCTCGGCTCCAAGGGGGTCGAGGACATGCAACTTCTTCAGGTCATCTGCGGCGTCCACCTGAACCAGAGTGAAAGATTTACACCCTCCGCTCCCCTCGGCCGCCAAAAGAACTACCTGCTCCTCTGCGTCAGCAAACTGGAGGCGCTCGAAGAACACCAACCTCACTGCGGCAAATCTCCGTCGAAGCCACCGACGGACCGGCTCGGCGTAATGCACGGTCAGCAACTCAGCCGGCAGCACCATCGCTAGACGTCCATCCTCTTTGAGAAATGCCGATGAGTGAACGAGCAAAGCCGCCCAGGAAGAAGCCAATCCAGATAGACGCACGCCTTGGGCTAAGGCTGCTGCAGCAGATCTCTTTCTTGCCTCCCCCCTGTGCTCCTGATAGCGAACAAAGGGCGGGTTCCCAATGACCGCGTCCATGAGAGGCAATCGAGGGTCTAGTTGAGCGGAAGTCTCTAGCAAGCTGAAATCCGTCTCGAGAAGAGTTGCTGCCGTCCTGTGCTCCTTGGCCAGCAAGCTTGCCGCCGTGTCCAGGCTTTCTTGGTGCAGGTCGACGCCGAACAACTGGCTGGCTAGGTCTCCGCGAGCGCCAAGGCTCCGTAGATGCTCCGCCGCGGAAAGTAGAAAGACTGCCTCTCCGCAAGTTGGGTCGAGGACTCGAGCATCCCGCTTATCTTTGATCGCCCACGTTGCCAAAAACTCAGCGATCGCTGCGGGCGTAAAGAACGCTCCCCTTTCTTTACGGGTGAGGCTCGTGGCGGCAGACTCCATAGAAGCGCCACGTTACGGATCAAAGAAGTCGGAATGGCAATGTCAGGCGGTGGCGGTCAGTTTGCGGGGGCCGCGGCTGAAGCCGGCGCCGACCAGGGCGTCCTCGTGGCCGGAGCCGATGATCGCCTCGCCGTCGAGCTTCTCGACCGCCAGTTTCGGCAGGTGGCCGTCGCTAACGGCGTCGGCGAGGGCGCGCATCGCCTGCTCCAGCTCCTCGCCCTCGATCTGCTGCAGGCGCAGGAGGCCGCGGCCACCGCGCTCGACAAAGACGACCGGCTCGCCGTCACGGAGGAGCAGGTGGGCGCCGGGGGTGCGGCCGGGGCGCCGGCCGCTTTCTGATTTCGGCCAGGGGAGCGAGGCACCGTAGGGGTTGGCAGGGTCGGTGGCGCCGAGGACGAGGTAGGAGCCGTCGGCTTCGGGCAGCGAGCGCAGGCGCTCGACTGCGCCGGGGAGGGCGAACTGGGCGCCGCCGAGGCCCTCGACGAAGTAGCCGCGGCGGGCGGTGCCGAGCAGCTCGAGGTTGCCGAGCTCGCCGTAGAGGGTGGAGAAACCGCCGGGGATGCCCTCGGCGAGGACGGTCTCCCTGGTGACGATGCCGTAGCGCTCGAGCATCAGCTCGGCTTGGGCGCGGAGCTTGGCGCCGGGGCCGGGGGCGTGGGCGAAGAGCGGCGCGGTCAGGCTCCAGCGGCCCTGGACGGCGGCGCCGGCGGTGCTGCGGCGGCGGGCGAAGCGGCGGCCGGGGCGTTCTGAGGGCGGCACCGCGCGCAGGCGCGGCGCCCGCAGCGGCGCGAAGGCGTCGTTGGTCACCTCTCCCGTCCAGACCAGGTCCCAGAGGGCGTTGTGGAGGTCCTCGGCGGGGTGGTCGAGCTCGACGACGAGGTCGAGCCAGAAGGAGGGGCCGCCCGCGAGGCGCTCGCGGATCGCGTCGTGGACCTCGCCCGTGAACGGCTCCAGCTTCGAGTTCGCCGGCGGCGGGCCGGCGAGGCGGACGTCCTCGCGGAAGTAGAGGGCGACGCGGCCGTCGTTGCGGCCGAGAGCGCCGGCGCCGATCCAGACCAGCTCGCCGCTGGTGCAGAGCTCGTCGAGCCAGCTGTTCGAGTAGGCGCCGAGACGCCGCGGCAGCACGTCCTGCTCCCAGGTTTTCGGCGTCAACGCCACCCCCTGCAGTGGCACCAGCGCCTCGCGCAGGCGATCGAGGCCGGCGCCGGTGCGGCGGAAGGCGTCGACGTTCTGCCAGCTCGGGAGGAAGCGGGCGAGCTCGCGGGTATCGGCCGCCTCGACCTCCTTGCGCAGGCGGGCGAGGCTGGCGCGGCGGACCCGTCGCAGGACTTCGGAATCGCACCACTCGCGCTCGGTCCCGCCCGGGGCAAGCTCGCCGCGGACCAGCACCCCTTCGGACTCGAGCTCGCGCAGCGCCGGCGAGGGGTCGACGCCGTAGCGCTCAGCCAGCTGCTGGGTCGGGAACGGGCCGTGGGTGCGGGCGTAGCGGCGGACCAGCGCCCGCATCGCGTCGGGATGCTCCTCAAGGAAGGTCTCCGGCAGGCCGGGCGGCTCCGGAACGCCGAGCGCGTCACGGTAGAGGCCGGCGTCCTCGGCGGCGATGTAGCGCTCTTCGCCCGCGACCCGGACTTTGGCGACGCGCCGCTCGGCGACCAGCTTCTCCAGCATCGATTTCGCCGAGTAGCCCTCTTCGACGCGCTCCTCGCACTCGGCCAGCGTCAGGTCGCCGAGGTTGCGCAGCAGTTGCTGCAGGGCGTCGCGATCGCCCGCCTTGCCGGCCTCGGTGCGGTGCTGCAGCTGCGCCTCGACTTCTTCCAGCGCCTCGGGGTCGATCAGTTCGCGCAGCTCCTCCTGCCCGAGCAGCTCGCGCAGGAGGTCGCGGTCGAGGGCCAGCGCCGCCGCCCGCCGCTCGGCGTTCGGCGTATCGCCCTCGTACATGTAGGTGGCCACATAGTCGAAGAGCAGCGAGGAGGCGAAGGGCGAGGCGGTCGGCGTCTCCACCTCGACCAGGCTGAGCGCCCTCGAGTGGAGTTTTTCCAAGAGCTCGGCGAGCGCCGGCAGGTCGAGGACGTCGCGCAGGCACTCGCGGTAGGTCTCGAGCACGACCGGGAAGCGGGGGAAGTCCCGCGCCACCTCGAGCAGGCTCTGGCTCTTCAGCCGCTGCTGCCAGAGCGGCGTGCGCTTGCCCGGGTAGGCGCGCGGGATCAGCAGCGAGCGGCTGGCGTTCTCGCGGAAGCGGGCGCCGAACAGGGCCGAGCCGGAGAGCTCGCCGACGACCAGGTCTTCGATCTGGTCGGGGTCGATCAGGACGAGGTCGGCGGGCGGCGGCTCGTCGGCGTCGGGGAGGTGGATGACGATGCCGTCGTCGGACCAGATCGCGTCGGCCTCGAGGTCGCGTTCGTCGCGGATCTTGGCGGCGAGGGCGAGGCCCCAGGCGGCGTGGACGCGGCCGCCGTAGGGCGAGAGGATGCAGAGGCGCCAGTCGCCGATCTCGTCGCGGAAGCGCTCGACGACGATCGTCTCGTCGGAGGGGACGACGCGGGTCGCCTGCTGCTGCTCGCGCAGGTAGGAGACGAGGTTGTTGGCGGCGCGCTCGTCGAGGTCGTACTCCTTCGCCAGCTCCGCGGGATCGCGGGAGACCGCCTCGCGGGCGAAGGCGCCGATCGCCCGGCCGAGCTCGGCGGGGCGGCCGATCCCGTCGCCCTTCCAGAAGGGGACGGCGCCGGGCGCCCCCGGGGCCGGGGTGACGATCACCCGATCGCGGGTGATTTCCTCGATCCGCCAAGTGCTGGAGCCGAGCAGGAAGGTCTGGCCGGGGCGGGCCTCGTAGACCATCTCCTCGTCGAGCTCGCCGACCCGGCGGCCGTCGGGCAGATGGACGCCGTAGAGGCCGCGGTCGGGGATCGTGCCGGCGTTGGTGACGACCAGCTGGCGGGCGCCTTTGCGGCCGTGGATCGTGCCTTCGGTGCGGTCCCAGACGATCCGCGGGCGCAGCTCGGCGAAGCGGTCGGAGGGGTAGCGGCCGTCGAGCATGTCGAGCACGTTCTCCAGCTGTTCGCGGGAGAGTTCGTGGAAGGGCTCGGTTGCGGTTAGGAGTCGCTCGACCTCGTCGACCACCCACTCTTCCTGCGCCGCGATCGAGACCAGGTGCTGGGCGAGCACGTCGAGCGGGTTCTGCGGGATCACCGTCTCCTCGATCTCCGCCTCCCGCATGCGCCGCGCGACGACCGCGCACTCGAGCAGGTCGCCGCGGTATTTGGGGAAGATCCGGCCTTTGGAGACTTCGCCCATGCGGTGGCCGGCGCGGCCGATCCGCTGCAGGCCGCGGGTCACCGACTTCGGCGACTCGACCTGGATCACCAGATCGACCGCGCCCATGTCGATCCCCAGCTCCAGCGAGGAGGTGGCGACGAGGCAGGGCAGCTGGCCCGACTTCAGCATCTCCTCGACGTTGGCGCGCTCTTCGTGGGACAAAGAGCCGTGGTGGGCGCGGGCGATTTCGACGTACGTGTCGGGGGAGTCAGGGGGATCCTCACCGGACAACAGCTTGGGAGGGTCCGGTGAGGACCCCCCTGACTCCCCATGGCCCGCGTGCTCGGTGGCGGGCAGCTCCCCTTCTCCTTCGCCGTTCGCCAGCTCGTTGAGCCGCTTGGCAAGACGCTCAGCTGCTCGTCGGTTGTTGACGAAGATCATCGTGCTGGTGTGTTCCTGGACCAGCTCGAGGAGTTTGGGGTAGATCGCCGGCCAAATTGAGCGCACGTGGGCACTCGGCTCGATTTCAGTCGGCGGCGGGCCGTCCTCGCTCGGGTAGGCGGGCGCGCCGGGGTCGGCCATGTCCTCGACCGGGACGACGATCTCCAGATCGAGGGCCTTCTTCTGGCCGGCGTCGACGATCCTGCACTCGCGCTTCGGCCCGACCAGGAACTTGCCGATCCGCTCCAGCGGGCGCTGGGTGGCGGAGAGGCCGATCCGCTGGATCGGGTCGCCGCCTTCTTTTTCGACCAGGTGGTTGAGCCGCTCCAGGGTCACCGCGAGGTGCGAGCCGCGCTTGGTCTGGGCGACGGCGTGGATCTCATCGACGATCACCGCCTCGACGCCGGTGAGAATCTCCCGCACGCTCGAGGAGAGCATCAGGTAGAGCGACTCCGGCGTGGTGATGAGGATGTCGGGCGGTTCTTTGGCCATCGCCCGACGCTCTTTTTGCGGCGTGTCGCCAGTCCGCAGCCCGACGGTGACGTCGGCGCCGATCCCCCGCAGCGGCGCCCGCAGGTTGCGCTCGATGTCGTAGGAGAGCGCTTTCAGCGGCGAGACATAGACCAGCTTGACCCCGGTCCCCAGCTCCTTCGAGCGGGCCAGCTTGTCGATCCCCCAGAGGAAACTGGCGAGCGTCTTCCCCGATCCGGTCGGGGCGCAGATCAGCGCATGGGCGCCGCTTGAGATCGCCTCCCAGCCCCCCGCCTGCGCCGGCGTCGGCCCCTCGAAAGAGGCATCGAACCAGCGGCGAGTAGCCGCCGAGAACGGCGCCATCGGATCAGACTTCGCACTCGCTTTTTGCCTAGTCGCCAACCCACCGATCTTACGCAAGTGGGTCTGCCGTCCCGGCAGGGGGGCGAATCTGCCGCCCTCGGTCACTTAGGCACAGGATGGTGATCCCAAGTGACCAAAAGCTGGAGGCGCGAGTTCGCGATCGACGCATCTGGGCGCTCGTAAAGCGGCAGCACGGCGTGGTCGCTTACCGCCAGCTGCGCGAGCTCGGGTTGGGACGGTCATCGATCCGCTGGCGGGTGAAGAGCGGGCGTCTGCACCCGGTTCGGCGCGGTGTGTACGCAGTTGGGAGACCTGAAATGAGCCCGCACGCGAAGTGGGTGGCGGCACTGCTCGCGTGCGGACCCGGTTCCGTTCTGAGCCACGGCAGCGCCGCGGCGCTATGGGAATTCGGGAGCGAGCCGGGCGATCTGGTCGAGGTGTCTTTGCCAGCCGGGATGCGCAGCCGGCAACCGGGTATCCGCGTCCACCGCCGGGCGGCGCTGCGGCCGCACGAGCTGACCGAACACGAGGGGGTGGCCGTCACCTCTCCGATCCGTACTCTGATCGACCTAGCGACCCAGCTGACCCCGACGCGGCTCGAGCGGGCCGTCAACGAGGCGGACAAGCTGGAGCGGGTCCGCGCTGACGCCCTCTACGCGGCGCTCGCAGACCACGGCGGCGAGCCCGGCATCGGGCCTCTGCGCCGGCTGCTCGACCCGCTCCACTTCCGGCTCAGCGACTCCGAGCTGGAGCGGGCGATGCGACCAGTGGCAAAGCGCGCCGGGCTCCCGGTCCCCGAGACCAAAGTATGGGTCAATGAATTCGAAGTCGACTTCTTCTGGCCCGAGCTTGGCATCGTCGTCGAGGCCGACGGCCTGCGCTACCACCGCACCGCGTCTCAGCAGCGGCGTGGCCTCCAACGCGATCAAGCTCACATCGCCGCCGGCCTCTGGCCCCTTCGCTTCTCACACTGGCAGATCGCCAGCGAACCGGACCACGTCCGCAAGGTTCTGCGCCAGGTAGCCGCCCGTGCCCGAGCGACCGGCGCCGCAGGACGGTAGGTCACTTGAGCACATGATCCTGTGCTCAAGTGACCACTGAACCTCACTAGCGGCGCGCTAGGGGGTGCCGCCGGCGAACTTCACGTATGAGAACCAGGAGGGCTTGGGTTTGAAGCCTTCGCTGAAGAGGCCGGAGCCGTCACAGAAGTTGCAGGCGCCGGGGAGGTCGTCGACTGAGAACCAGTAAACGCTCCGTAGGCGCCATTTGGCGGCGTTCTTGCTGGCCAGGGAGAAGGCGGTGCGCAGTTCCTTGGCCTGGCCCGCGGGGCCCTTGGCGAAGAGGTTGTTACCGGCCTTCGGGCCCGAGCTCCATCCGAGCTCGGTGATCAGCAGGCCCTTGGCGGGGTCGCCGTTGGACTTCATCACCTTGCGGAGTTCTTCGACCACTTCCGGCAGTTCCTTGGCGAAGATCGTGTACGGGTGCAGGGAGGCGCTGGCGAAATTCCCCTTCACGCCCGGAGTCTTCTTGTACATCGCGTTGACGAAGTCGCTGGCGTACCAGTTGAGACTTTTGTGCTTGCCGGTCTTGCGGTCGCGGGCACCCTTCGGGCGCGAGAAGAGCCCGGCGAGGGCGACCTTCGCTCCCGGGTCGGCTGCGCGCAGGGCGGTGTAGGAGATCTTCACCAACTGGCCGTATTCGGCCGGGTTGGGCTTGGCGACGAAGTACTTGAAGTTCGGCTCGTTCCAGATCTGCCATTCGCGGACCGGCCGTTTCGGAACGCCGGGGTGCTCGGCCCAGAAGCTGCCGCTGGGGCCGTAGCGGGCCACCGCGGCGGTGACGAAGGCGGCCCAGCCGGTGCGAGCGGCGCCGCTGACCGGCAGACGGGCGGGAGCGGTGAGACCGCCGGCGCCGGCGACCCGTTTGCTCGGGACCGCCCATTCGGGCGCCCCGGTGAGAAACGGCAGGACCCTGATCCCGGCTTTAGCGGCCTCTTCGACTTGGTTGTCGTAGCCGCTCCAGTCGTAGGAGCCGCCCGGGCTCGGCTGTACCGAGGCCCAGCCGATCGACATCCGCAGGCTTTCGACGCCGCCGCGGCCGAGCCGCTGGAACTGTTCGGAGGTGGGCCCGTTCTGCGGCACCACGCCCCAGAAGCCGGCGGGCAGCGCCTGCGCTGAAGCAGCCGAGAAGGCGAAGAAGGTCGTCAAGGCCAGTGCCAGCGTGAAGGCGCGCAGAATCCTGCTCATGTACTCGCTCCTTTCGACATCGGATCAGCTCGCCTTGGGCGAGACGGAAGAGCCGGCGCCCTGACGGCGCTGCCGGTAGTAGTAGGCGCCGATCGAGATCGCCGCGAGGACGACGATCGCGATCAGAATCGGGACCAGCGGCGAGGACGAGTCGTCTTCGCTGGCGGCCGAAGTGTTTTCCCCGGCTTCGGTCGGGGAGTTACCTTCGCCGAGCGCCACTCCTGAACCAACCGAACCGCCCTGCTTCTGCCCGTCGTTGCCAGCGGGGCCTTGGTTACCCTGGCCGTTGTGGGAGCCGCCGCCCGCTTCCGGATTGCCGCCGCCCGCGCCGTTGCCGTCGGGAGTATTCGAGATGCCCGCGTTTGGGCCGCCGCCGCTGCCGCCACTGTTGTGGTGGCCACCGCCGCCGACGCCGGAACCTTCTTGCGACGGCACGGTTGGTATTTCAGTTTCGTACTGCGGCCCCGTCGCTTCTTCGGCGTGAGCCATAGCGGGTGAGCAAGCCAATGCCAGCACAGCAAGCACTGACAGAAGCGAGGCGGCAAGTAGGGCCGCACTCCGGGGGCGGGGGTGCCGGGCCTGAGGCATGGCGCGCAAGACTAGAGGAATCAGCGGCGTTGATAAGTCCGCTCGCCTTGATCCTCGGACTGGCGCTCGCAGGTGGCGGGTTTTTCCTGAGCGATCGCCACATCGCCGGCCTCGCGGTCCTAGCAGTGCTAGTCGTGATGCTGGCGCTGGGCGCCGCCGGGAAGGCGACGCTGGGGCGACCCTTCTGGTGGGCGACGGGATTGATCGGAGGACTGGCGCTTTTTTCCGCATTCTCATCTCTCTGGTCAGGGTCAGTAGAGCTCAGCGTGATCGAAGCCGACCGGGTTCTCGTCTATCTGGGCTTCTTCCTCACCGCGTTCCTGATCGCCCAAACCGACCAAAGGCGCCAACGTTTCGCTGAAGGGATCGGAATTGCCCTGATTGGGGCGGCTCTGTTGGCTCTGGCAAGCCGTTTGCTCCCCCATGTATTTGAGCTCGGGGCGGGGCCGGGGAGCGGCCCACGCACCGGATATCCGTTTGGTTATTGGAATGCCGACGGCCTCGCCTTCGGGATCGGCGCGGCTTTCTGCCTCTGGATGAGCCGCCGCTCGCTGACCGCGGCGCTGCGCTGGGTCGCGGTGGCCGCGCTCCCCGTCCTCCTGCTCGCCCTCTACTTCACCTTCTCGCGCGGCGGCCTGCTTGGGCTGGTGGTCGCCTGCGGCTGCCTGCTGATCCTCTCCCACGACCGGCTCTGGATGCTGGGAACGCTGGCGATCGGGACCCTCGGCACGATCCCGGCGGTGCTTAAGGTCCAGGCGGGCACCAGCCTCGCCCAGAACTTCGACGAGCAGGCGACGGTCAACCAAGGGGTGAAGGTCCTCCTCCTCCTGGTCGCCGGGGTTGCCCTCACGGTGCTGCTTTACGCCCTGCTGCGGCGGATCGAGCGCCGCGACGGCGCCCTGACCGGGCGCGCGCTCGCGCTCTCCCGCAACCGCCGGACGCTGAAGCTCCTAGCCCTGGTCGGCGCTCTAATTGCGCTGGCAGCGGCGATCGCCGTCGGCGGCCGCGCCTGGGACCAGTTCTCGCGCCCCGACCAGCAGTTCCCCTCCAACCCCGCCCAGCATTTCAGCCAGCTCTCGGGCGCTAACCGGCACGAGTTCTGGCGGGTCGCGGTCGACGCCTTCGAGGAAGACCCGGTGCTCGGCCACGGCGCCGGCACCTACCGCTTCTCCTGGGACAAGCTGCGCCACATCGAAGACCCGGTGCTGAACGCCCACTCGCTCTACCTGCAGGCGTTCACCGAGCTCGGTGTCTTCGGAGGATTGCTGGTGCTGGCGCTGGTGGGAACCATCCTCTGGACGGGATTCGCCGCCTGGCGGCACGCCGGCGGTCCCCGCCGGGAGCTCTACGCCGTCCTCTTTGCCGCCTGCCTCGCTTTCGCGATCGGCGCCGCGATCGACTGGTTCTGGGAAATCGCCGGCGTCGGGGCGATCTTCTTCCTCGCCGGCGGCGCCCTGGTCGCAGCTCGCTGCGCCCAGCTCGCGCAGGCCCGTACCGGCGCCAACGGCAGGGAAGAGCGACGCCGCTTCGGGCTCACCGTCGCCGGCCTCGCCTTCGCCTGGATCGCGGCGCTGGCCCTGATCGGCCCGCTGCTGGTCGACCGCGAGATCGACACCAGCAACGCCAGCGCCGCCGACGGCAACATCGCCGCCGCCGTCGACCACGCCGAGACGGCCCGCTCGATCGAGCCCTGGGCGGCCACTCCCTACCTCCAGCTCGGCCTGCTCGCCGAGTCCCAGGGCGAATACGACCTCGCCGTCCACCGCCTCAGCCAGGCGATCGACCGCGAAGAAGACAACTGGAAGCTGCATTACCTGCGGGCCCGAGTCGCTCATGAGGCAGGCGATAACGCTGCTGCGAAAGCGAGCCTGGAAGAAGCTCGTCGACTCAACCCCGAAGAAAAGTGCCTCGAAGAAGGTTTTGAAGGATGCGTATGAGTCAGACGCCCGACATCAAGCCTGAGGCGCCGAAAGCGGTCGAGACGCCGCGGCCGGGGCCGCTGCCGTTCGACCCCGAGGGTCGCGGGCCGAGCGAGTTCCGCCGCCGCGGCGCCGTCCTGCGGCGGCTGCTGGCCCTGAGCGACTGGGGCGCCCTGCTCGCCGTCCTCTGCGTGATCACCGCCTCCAGCTCCAGCACCGACATCGGCGACCTCTTCTGGATGGTCCTCTTCAGCCCAGCGTGGGTGATCGTGGTCAAGCTCCAGGGCCTCTACGACAACGACCACCGCCGGCTCCGCCACAGCACCCTCGACGAGCTCCCCTCCCTGGTCACCGCCACCGTGCTGGCGATCTTGGTCCTCGACGCGCTGATGGCGATCAGCCCCGCCGGGCCGCTCTCGCCAGCGGCGGCAATCGGGGTCGGGGTCGGCACCTTCCTGCTCTCCTTCTCCCTACGCGGGGTCCTCCGCTTCCTCTGGCACCGGCTGACCGCCCAGGCGACCGGGATCGTGATCGGGCCGGCGAAAGCGGCAGACCTGGTCGCCCGGCGGGTCTCCACCCACCCAGAGACGCGGCTGGCGCTGGTCGGCTACCTCGCCCCGGAGGCGGAGGCGGAGGCGCGGGAGCTGCCGCGCCTTGGCGCCCCTGGCGACATTTCCCGGATCGCCCGCGAGCACGCGATCGAGCGGGTCGTCGTCACCGAACCGGAGATGAGCGAGGACGAGGCCGAGCACCTGATCGAGGAGTGCAAGGTCGAGGGCCTGGCGCTGACTTTCCTGCCCCAGCACTACGGGCTGCTGGGACCGGGGATCGAGCTCAACCGCCTCGCCGAGCTGCCGGTACTCGACTTCCGCTTCAGCGACCCGCCGCGCTCGACGGTGGCGATGAAGCGGGTGATGGACGTCGTCATCTCCGCCCTGCTGCTGGTGCTGCTGTCGCCGGTGCTGCTGACGATCGCCCTCTGGATCCTGCTCGACGACGGTCGCCCGGTCTTCTTCCGCCAGCGGCGAGCCGGCCGCGAAGGGGAGCCGTTCACGATGGTCAAGTTCCGGACGATGGTCGCCGATGCCGAGCAGCGGCTGCCGGAGCTGGTCGACATCGAGAACCTCGACCAGCCGGCCTTCAAGATCCCCGACGACCCGCGCGTCACCCGCAGCGGCCGCAGCCTGCGCCGGACCAGCCTCGACGAGCTGCCCCAGCTGTGGAACGTGCTGAGGGGCCAGATGTCCCTGGTCGGGCCGCGGCCTGAGGAGGAGAGCGTCGTCGCTCTGTATGACGAGCGCCAGCGCGGCCGCCTCGCAGTGAAGCCGGGGATGACCGGGCCGATGCAGGTCTACGGGCGCAGCGACCTCACCTTCGAGGAGCGGCTGGCGATGGAGCGCGACTACCTCGACAACCTCTCGCTGCTGACCGACCTGGAGATCCTGCTGCGGACGCCACGGGCCCTGGTCCGCGGCGAGGGCGCCTACTAAATCGCTTCGCTGTTCCTTATGGCTGTATGACGACCAAAAGGAACAGCGGACTGACCCTCGAGATCGTGATCGTCAGCCACGGCGCCGAAGCGCTGCTGCGGCGCTGCCTGCGCTCGCTCGCCGAGCACCCGATCGCCGATGGCGAGATGCGGGTGACCGTTGTCGACAGCGGCAGCCCCGACGGCACTCCCGACATGGTCGAGGTCGAGTTCCCGGAGGTGCGGCTGCTGCGGCGCGGCAACATCGGCTTCTCGGCCGCCAACAACCTCGTGCTGCGCCAGACGCCCGCCACCACGGTGCTGCTGCTGAATCCCGACACGGAGGTCTACCCCGGGACGCTTGACGCGGCGCTGGCGCGGCTGCGCTCGGAGGAGCGGATCGGGATGGTCGGAGTGAAGCTGGTGACCGAGACTGGCGAGCTCGACCACGCCTGCAAGCGCTCCTTCCCGACGCCGCTGAGCGCGCTCGGCCACTTCACCGGCGTCGGCGGCGAGCAGTACCGGGCCGCCCACCTCGGCGACGACGAGCCGGGCGAGGTCGATGCGGTCAACGGCGCCTTCATGCTCTGCCGCACCGAGGCGGTGCGCGAGGTCGGCCTGCTCGACGAGGGCTACTGGCTCTACATGGAGGACCTCGACTGGTGCCGCCGCTTTTGGCTCGCCGGCTGGAAGGTGTTCTACGAGCCGGCCGGGGTGGCGCTGCACGTCAAGGGCGGCTCGAGCGCGCGGCGCCGGGCGCCACGCCAGGAGATCGCCTTCCACCGCGGCATGGGGCGCTTCTACCGCCGCTTCGACGCGCCGGAGCACAACCCGCTGGTCAACGCCGCCGTCTACGCCGGGGTCGCCGCCAAGCTCGGCGTCAGCCTGGCGATCACCGGCCTGCGCGGGCGCGACTGAGGCTCAGGCGGCGCGACGGGCGAGGACTATGTCCTGCCCCGCCGGGCCTTCGGGGTGGTTCGACCAGAGGCCGAACCTGATCGGCTCCTCGATCTCCAGCCCTGCGGCCGCCGCCATCTCCCGCAGGTCGGCGACGGGGAAAGCGATCGCTTCCTCGGGCTGGCTCGGGTCGGTGGTGAAGCCGCCCTCGATCGGGTGGCGGAAATTGAACGAGGCCCGCCCCGCCGCCATCTCCGCTTCGGCGTGCTCGTCGAGCAGGAAGAAGGTGAGCAGGCAGGTGCCGCCGGGGCGCAGGACCCGCGCCGTTTCCCGCAGGTAGTGCTCGGTCTCCGTCCGGACCAGGTGGGTGAAGAGCGAGGTGGCGAAGACGAAGTCGAAGCTGCCGTCCTCGTAGGGGAAGCGGAATTCGCCGGCGGATTTCGAGCCGAAGGGGTTGTACTTCTGGTTGTAGACGGGGGCCCAGGTGAACTGGAAGTCGGGCCGGCGCGGGCTGACCTCGCGCTGGCACCAGCGGATCATCGCCCGGCCGACGTCGAAGCCGGCATAGGAGCCGGAATCGTCCAGGTAGCCCATCAGCGGGATCGCCATCCGCCCAATCCCGCAACCCATGTCGAGGACGCGGTCGCCGGGCTGCAGGTCGCCTAGTTCTTTGAAGTGGGCGAGGTACTCGTTGCCGGTGCGCTCGAAGTCGCCGCGGCCGACGAAGGAGAGGCGCCGAGGCGGCATCAGGCCCGCCTTCGGGTCCCGGTCCCGCCGCTGGCCGAAGTCGGTCGGCAGCCAGCGCAGGTAGCGGGCGGCCGCCTTCAGCAGGTAGATCAGCTGCGCTCTCGCCTTGGCGCCTGCAGGAAGCACGGCGGCGCAGCCTATCTCCACATTCCCGGCGACCCGGCCCGCTACCCTCTCGCACTCGAATGAAACGTCTTTTCGCCGCCGTCCTCCTCTGCAGCTTCCTGATCGCCGCCCTCCTCGTCGAGGCGCAGCCCGGTGCCGTGGCCAAGCCGCGGGTGCCGGCGCCGCGCGGCTTCTTCGGGATCGACCCGCAGTCGACCCCAACCGACGCTGACGCCGCCTACATGAAGGCGGGCGGGATCGAAACGATCCGTTGGCCGCTCACCTGGGGCAGCGTCCAGCCGACCCGCAAGGGCGGCTATGACTGGTCCAGCTTCGATCCGGTGGTCGAAGTCGCGGCTCGCCACGGGATGCAGGTGCTGCCGATCCTCTACGGCGTCCCGACCTGGATCAACCGCAAGTACACGACGATGCCGATCGATAGCGGGGTCGCCCGCAAGGCCTGGATCGGGTTCGTCGAAGCGGCGGTCCACCGCTACGGGCCGGGCGGCGAATTCTGGGCCCAACACGCGCCCGGCGTCCAGTACGAAACCGTGCTGCCCCGGCCGGTCCCGATCCGCCAGTGGCAGGTCTGGAACGAGGCCAACTTCTTCTACTTCGCCTACCCGGTCTCACCGGGGCGCTTCGTCAGGCTGCTGAAGATCACCACCCCGGCGATCAAACGGATCGACCCGGCGGCGAAAGTGATTCTTTCCGGCCTCTTCGGCGAACCGACTGCCACCGGCAAAAAAGGGATGCCGGCGGCAAAATTCCTCGAAGCGATCTACCGCACCCCGGGGATCAAGAGCTTCTTCGACGGCATCGCCCTGCATCCGTACGCGGCCTTCCCCGAAGACCTCGAAGAACTGGTCGAGGCGCTGCACGAAGTCACGGTCGAAAACCACGACCGGGTGCCGATGTACATCACCGAGATCGGCTGGGGCTCGCAGAACAACTTTCAGGAAGTCGCCTTCGAGCAGGGCATCCGCGGCCAGGTCAAGCAGATGAAGGCGGCCTATGGCTACCTGCTGGAAAACCGCAACCGCCTCGACATCAAGCAGGTTTACTGGTTCTCCTGGAAAGACCTGAAGGAATCCTGCACCTTCTGCGACTCGGTCGGCCTCTTCCGCGAAGGCACCAAGTTCCACCCCAAGCCCGCCTGGCGAACCTTCGTCAGCCTCACCGGCGGCCGCGCTCGACCGTAACCCTCGCAACGAGGGCAGTCTGCGTGCAGACCGGGGGAAGAAGCAAGCGCTTCCGATTCTTACCCCACCAGAGTGGGGCAGAAATCGGATACGCGTAGCACCCAGGCGTGGCAGCTCGCTGGGAAGCAGCATGGGATCGTGACCCGCCAGCAATTGCTGGCGCTCGGGTTCGGCCCGAGGTCGATCGAACATCGCGTGGCACGTGCGCGCCTCTTCCCCGTGAGCCTTGGCGTCTACGCCGTCGGGTGGCCCGCGCTAAACCAGAAGCGGCGGTGGATGGCAGCAGTTCTGGCAGGTGGAGAGGGAGCAGCGCTGAGCTACCGAAGCGCCGCGTCGCTCTGGGGAATCGGCAGGGAGGAAGACGGGAGGATCGACGTCAGCGTGCGACGCCGCTGCGAACTGCGGCGTGCCGGGATCCGTTTCCACGGTCGGCCGGGCCTCCTTGCAGATGACATCCTGCGCCACGACGACATACCCGTCACCTCACCTACCCAGACGCTCCTCGACCTGGCGACAGAACTCGACCCGATTCCGCTCGAGCGGGCGGTGAACGATGCGGATAAGCGCGGTCTGATCGATCCTGAAACCCTTCGAGACCAGCTAGTCCGCTACCGCGGGCAGCCTGGAGTGCGGCCCCTGCGCCACCTGCTGGACAAGCTTTTTTTCCAGCTTTCCGACTCGGATCTCGAGATCTATTTCCGTCGTCTCGTTAAAGCGGCAAAGCTGCCGATGCCGTTGAGCAAACAACGCGTCAACACTTTCGAAGTCGACTTCTTCTGGCCCGATCTCGGGCTGGTGGTGGAGACCGATGGGCTTCGCTACCACCGCACGCCATCGGCGCAGTTAAAGGACGCCCGCCGCGACCGCGCTCACGTGATAGCCGGGATGACCCCGCTCCGCTTCACCCACTACGAGGTCCGCTACGAACCAGGTCGCGTCCGCACCGCGCTCAGCAAGACCATCAAGCTGCTCCGTCATCGCATCCGACTTTGACCACACCCGGCTGGGGCAAGAATCGGCTGCGCTTCGGCGCCTAAAATCGGAACGGCAGCTCGTCGGCGATCTCGGCGAGCTTTGGGGCGTTCTTGTCGCGCTCGCTGAGCAGGGGGTCTGCAACTTGCCAGTCGACCCCCACGACGGGGTCGTCCCAGGCGATGCCGGCCTCGGTGGCGGGGTCGTAGTAGCTGGAGACTTGGTAGGCGACGTCGGCTACGTCTGAGAGGACGGCGAAGCCGTGGCCGAAGCCGACCGGGACGAAGAGCTGGCGGTGCTTGACGTCGTCGAGGACGTGGGCCTCCCATTGCCCGTAGGTGGCCGAACCGCGGCGCAAATCGACGGCGACGTCGAGGATCTCGCCGCGGGCGCAGCGGACGAGCTTCGCCTGACCGGGCTCGGTCTGGAAGTGGATCCCCCGCAGCGTCCCCTTCGAGGAACGGGAGTGGTTGTGCTGGACGAAGTCGACCTCGACGCCGAGCCCGCGCCAGCCCTCGCGGCTGTACGACTCGAGCATGAAGCCGCGCTCGTCACCATGCACCACCGGCTCGATCAAGACCACCCCGTCGAGCTTCGTCTCCAACCGCTCGGCCACTAGCCGAGCGCCTTCCCGTAATGCTTTTCGTAGTACTCGCGGTACTCGCCAGAGCGGATCGGGCCCCACCAGTCCTCGTTGTCGCGGTACCAGTTGACGGTCCGCTCGAGGCCCTCGGCGAAGTGGACTTCGGCCTCCCAGCCGAGATCGCTCTTCAGCTTCTCCGAGGAGAGCGAATAGCGGCGGTCGTGGCCGGGGCGGTCGGTGACGTACTCGATCAGCGACTCGTCGGCGCCGACCAACTCGATCACCCGCTTGACGACCTCGATGTTCTCGCACTCGTCGGGGCCGCCGACGTTGTAGGCCTCGCCGGCCTTGCCCTTCGCCAGCACCGTGTGGATGCCGCGGCAGAAGTCCTCGACGAAGAGCCAGTTGCGGACCTGTTTACCGTCGCCGTAGACCGGCAGCGTGTCGCCGTGGATCGCGTTCAAGACGATCAACGGGATCAGCTTCTCCGGGTACTGGCGCGGGCCATAGTTGTTGGAGCCACGGACGATCGAGGCGTCGAGCTTGTAGGTGTGGACGTGGGCGGAGACGAGCAGGTCCCCGGCAGCCTTCGTCGCCGAGTAGGGCGAGGAGGGAT
>Ga0247768_1000031_pt1 | contig 101799 bp, 99 predicted proteins | sample UWRJL016104C6_FD_179944 | JGI IMG/M metagenome (GOLD analysis project Ga0247768, IMG submission 179944) | Plant litter microbial communities from Arlington Agricultural Research Station in Wisconsin, United States - UWRJ-L016-104C-6 | ecosystem: Environmental > Terrestrial > Plant litter >... | reverse complement strand
GCTTCGAGTACAACGCCGTGCTGATCGCCGCGCTGGCCGCGGTCGTCGAGCACGGCCCGGGCAGCCCGTCGGTCGACGCCAAGCTCTTCCCGAGCTGGCACGGCCGCGGCTGGGCGGCCGCGAGCGTCGGCGCGGCGATCGCCGGCTCCTACCTGGTGACGAAGCTCTCGGAGCCCGCGCCGGAGGAGCCCGCCCCCACGGGCGCCGCCTCCGTCAACGGCAGCGGCACGCTCACGCCGTCGGAGGCGGGCCAGGAGGCCTAGCGCGCGGCGCCCAGATCGCGCCCTCGCGGCGCGTCAGCGGATCCGCGGTCGCGGCGAGCGCGCGCAGCTCGTCGCCCGCGGCCGCCATCGCGAGCGCGGAGACGGCGGCGTCGAAGGCGTCCTCGCTCGACGCCGCCAGCTCGAGCAGCGCGGCGGGCTGCCCGCCGTGGCGGTCGTCGAGGTACGCGCGCCGCGCGGCCTGCGAGGACTTCACCACGGGACCGGTGAGCAGCCGCGGGTAGATCTCCAGCGCGGTCCGCTCCCCCACCGCCCACGGCCAGATCGCGTAGGACCCGGCGAGCGCGGGCAGCAGCGGCATCCCGCGCAGCGAGGCCGTCCCCACCGCGCCCGCGCCGCCGACCTGGAAGACCGACCTCGCGCCGGTCCCCCGCTCGGTGCGCCGCAGGTCGGCGCGGCCCGCGAGCGCGACGCTCCGGCGCGACCCCGCGCGGCCCCAGAACGGCGGCGGCGTGACGGGCGCGCGCAGGATCGCCTCGGCGTTCCCGGCCGCCAGCCACGCCCACAGCGCGGGCGCGTCCGCCAGCCCCAGCTCCTCCAGCCACCACGCGGGCGCCGAGAACGCGAAGTCCAGCCCGACGGTCACGCGCGCGTCGTCCAACCCCATCAGGTGCGCGACGACCGCCTCCCGCGTCCGCCCGCCCCGCAGCGCGACCAGCCGCCCGCCCACGACCTCGGCCACCCAGGTGAACCGCGCCGCGCCGGCGGCGCGGCCCGACCAGTCGACCGCCACGAAGCGCTCCGCCGCCGCCATGGCGCGGGACGTTAACGACGACGGGCGCCCTCCCAGGCGCCCGTCGTCTCGCTGCACGGCGCTCGAAGCGCCTCCCTTGCCCGTCAGTCGGGTGCTACTTGATCGCGTCGTAGACCTTGAAGAGCGGCATGTACATGGAGACGACGATGAAGCCGACCATGCCGCCGACGAGGACGATCATCACGGGCTCGAGGATCGAGGCGAGCTGCTTGACGGCGGCGCCGACCTGGTCCTCGTAGAAGTCCGCGATCTTGGACAACATGGTGTCCATGGCGCCGGTCTCCTCGCCGACGCCGATCATGTGCGTGACCATGCCCGGGAAGACCGGGGCGTTCTTCAGCGGCTCGGCGATCGTGCCGCCCTGGCGGACGCTGTCGATGACGTCGCCCATCGCCTTCTCCACGCACCAGTTGCCCGCGGTCTGGCCGGTGATCTCCAGCGCGGCCATCAGCGGGACGCCGGCGCTCACGAGCGCCGACAGCGTCCGCGACCAGCGCGCGAGCGCGATCTTCTGGACGATGTCCCCGATCTTCATCGGGATGCGCAGCTTGAAGGTGTCCCAGATCTTGCGGCCGCTCTCCGTGCGCTTCCAGCGCTTGAACGACCAGCTGATCCCGAAGCCGCCGAGGATGAACGCGTACCAGTAGCCGGTCATCGCGTGCGACAGCCCGACGGTGAACTTCGTGATCGTCGGGAGGTCGCCGCCGAACTGCTTGAACGTGCCGACGAAGACCGGCACCAGGAAGACGACGAGCGCGATCAGCACGCTGAACGCGAAGACCATGACGACGATCGGGTAGGCCATGGCGGCCTTGACCTGGCGGCGCAGCGAGTCCGCGGACTCGAGCTGGTCGGCGACGCGCATGAGCGCCGAGTCCAGGACGCCGCCGGTCTCGCCGGCGCGCGTCATCGCGACGAAGAGCTGGTTGAAGACCTTGGGGTGGCGCTCCAGCGCGTCGGAGAGCGGCAGGCCCGCCTCGACGTCCTTGCGGACGAGCGAGATCGCGGCGACCAGCTTGTCGTTCTCGGTCTGCGCCTCGAGCACGTAGAGCGCCCGCAGGATCGTCATGCCGCTGTTGACCATGGTCGCCAGCTGGCGGGTCATGATCGTGAGGTCGGCGGCCTTGATCCGGTTGAAGAACGGGATCTCGAGCTCTTTGGAGGTGTGCTTGTCCGCGATCTCCAGGACGATCAGCCCGCGCTGCTTGAGCTGATCGGAGACGATCTGCTTGGACTCGGCCTCGACCTCGCCGGTCGCCTTCGCGCCCGTGAGGTCCATCGCCTTGAAGACGAACGTGGACATGGCCTATGCCGCCTGCAGCCCGCCGAGTCCGCCCGAGAGGCGCTTGAGCTCCTCCGGCGTGGAGGAGCGCGTCTCGGCCATCCGCTGGGTGATCGCGCCGCTGCGCACGAGCGCGGCGAGCGCGGTGTCGAGCGTCTGCATGCCGACGCCGCCGCCGGTCTGCATCGCCGAGAGGATCTGGTGGGTCTTGCCCTCGCGGATCAGGTTGCGGACCGCCGGGGTCGGCACGAGCGTCTCGCAGGCCACGACGCGCGAGGCGCCGTCGGCCGACGGGATCAGCGTCTGGGTCATGACGCCCTGGAGCGCGACCGAGAGCTGCGTGCGGACCTGGTCCTGCTGGTGGCTCGGGAAGACGTCGATGATGCGGTCGATCGTCTGCGGCGCGCTCTGCGTGTGCAGCGTGGCGAAGACGAGGTGGCCGGTCTCCGCCGCGGTCAAGGCGGTGGAGATGGTCTCCAGGTCGCGCATCTCGCCGACGAGGATGACGTCGGGGTCCTGGCGCAGCGCGCCCTTCAGCGCGGCGCCGAAGCCGGAGGCGTCCGAGCCCAGCTCGCGCTGGTTGACCATGCACTTCTTGTGGGAGTGCAGGAACTCGATCGGGTCCTCGATCGTGAGGATGTGCTCCTCGCGGGTCTCGTTGATCTCGTCGATCATCGCGGCGAGCGAGGTGGACTTGCCCGAGCCCGTCGGGCCGGTGACGAGCACCAGGCCGCGCGGCTTCTTGCAGTACTCGTGGACGACGGGCGGCAGGCCGAGGTCGTCGATCTTGGTGATGACCGACGGGATCAGGCGGAACGCGGCCGCCATCGCCGAGCGCTGCATGTAGGCGTTGACGCGGAAGCGGGCGGTGCCCGGGATCGCGTAGGCGAAGTCGAGCTGCCAGTCGGTCTCGAGCCGCTGCCGCTGGTCGTTGCTCAGGATCCCGTAGATGATCTCGCGGGTGTCCGTCGGGTCGAGGACCGGGTAGTCCTCCAGCGACGTCAGGCGACCACGGACGCGGATCATGGGGTGTGATCCCGCCGTGATGTGCAAGTCGGAGGCCCGACGTTCGAGGACGTCGAGGAGGAGCTGGGCGAAGTCGATCCGCATCGCCACGATGGTCGACGGATGGGGACCGGTTCTTGAGCCGGTCCAGCCGGATTGGACGCGGTGAGGAGCTCAGCGGCGCGGGAGGACCACCGTGCGCAGCGCCCGCCCCCGGGCCCCGCCGACGTACAGGCGCCCCTTGGTGAAGTGCGCCGCGCCCGGGGCGCCGGAGACCTTGAACTGGCGGCGGTCGGACAGGCGCAGCAGCCGCATGCCATCCGGGCGGTACGTCGCCAGCCAGCCGTCGCCGAGGGTCAGGCCGCCGGCCGGCCAGAGCTTCGCGGTGCCGAACCCGCGGGGCAGCGCGATGGGCTTGCCCGACCCGCAGCGGTAGAGCTTCGCGGACTGGGTGGTGGCCCAGTACGAGGTGCGCGTGATCAACGCCCAACGGCCGCGGACGGTGACCGGCCGCAGCGCGGGCGCCAGCTCCCGGACGTCGCTGTTGGGGTCGTCGTCGGCCTCGGCCGTGGCGCGCAGCGGCGGGCAGATCGGCGCCTGCAGGTCCGGCGCGTCGAGGTCGACGACCCGCGTCGGGTCGGTCTCCCGGGTCGCGCGCTGCTCGCCCGTGCGCCAGTTGATGTTCTGGAAGCGGTAGGTGGAGTGGTAGCCGCTCTCGACGCTGCGCACCCACTGGGCGCCGACCTCGTCGATCCGCGCGGCGAAGGAGCCGCCGCCGTCGGCGTGCAGGGTCTGGTCGAGCTGCACCGCGTCGCCGCCCGAGAGCGACGTCACCGCGATGCGCCGCAGCCAGTAGTCCACTTCGGTGGCCGTCGCCGGCACGCGGGTCTCCCCGCAGTTGGAGGCGATCCGGCCGCTGCCCGCGGCCTGCGCCGTGCAGCCCGCGGGGACGCGTCGGGCCCGCGTCGGGCCGCAGCCACGCGAGGCCGCCCGTGAGCGAGTGCCCGACGGGGCTGCGGTACGCCGCCGTCGTCGCGTCCGCCGCGCCGAGCCACTCGGCGTCGGAGGAGACCTGGTGCGAGGTCAGCGTCGGGAGCTTGGCCGCGGCGGTCGTGGCGGGCAGCAGGGTGGCCGCGAGGACCGCGGCGGTGGCGAGCGTGAGGCGGGGCATCGAAGGCCATCAACGTGCCGGACCCGCGGAGGTTGCGCGGCTCAGCCCGTGCCCGTGACGCGCGCCACCTCGGCGATCGACGTCCGGCCCTGCTTGACCTTCTCCAGGCCGTCGTCGCGCAGGCGGCGCATGCCGTCGCGCATCGCGACCTCCGCGATGCGGTCGGCGGGCGCGCGCTCGATCGCCAGGCGGCGGATCTCGTCGGTGACGGTCATGACCTCGTAGAGCCCGATCCGGCCCTTGTAGCCCGAGCCGCCGCAGCGCGAGCAGCCCTTGGGGTCGTAGGCCTCGAGGTCGACGTGTGAGCGGAAGCCGTGGTCGAGCAGCACCGCCGCCGGGATGATCGTGCGCTCCTTGCAGTGCGAGCAGAGCGTCCGGCACAGCCGCTGCGCGATGACGCAGTCGACGGCGCTCGCGACCAGGAACGGCTCGATCCCCATCTCGACCAGGCGCGTGATCGACGTCGGCGCGTCGTTGGTGTGCAGCGTGCTCAGGACGAGGTGGCCGGTCAGCGCGGCCTCGATCGCGATCTTCGCCGTCTCCGCGTCGCGGATCTCGCCGACCATGATGATGTCGGGGTCGGCGCGCATCATCGCCCGCAGCCCGTTGGCGAACGTCAGGCCCGCCTTCTTGTTGACCTGGACCTGCGTGACGCCCTCGAGCTGGTACTCGACCGGGTCCTCGATCGTGATGATGTTCTTCTCGGGCGTGTTGAGCTCGCCGACCGCCGCGTACAGGGACGTGGACTTGCCCGAGCCCGTCGGGCCGGTCACGAGGACGGCGCCGTAGGCCTGGTGGAACGCCTTGGTGAAGCGCGCCGCGTCCTCGTCCCCCATGCCGAGCTTCTCGAAGTCGAACTGGACGTTGGACTTGTCCAGGATCCGGATGACGATGTTCTCGCCATGGACCGACGGCAGCGTCACGACGCGCAGGTCGATGTGGCGGCCGTCGAGGCTCAGGCCGACGCGGCCGTCCTGCGGCAGGCGGCGCTCGGCGATGTCGAGGTCGCTCATGATCTTCAGGCGCGAGACCACGCCCGAGACCATCCGCCGCGGCACGGTCATCGTCTCGACGAGCACGCCGTCGATCCGGAAGCGGACGCGCATCGAGCCGTCCTCGGGCTCGAAGTGGATGTCCGAGGTGCCCTGCTCGGCGGCCTGGGCGATGATCTGGTTGACGAGCTTGATGACCGGCGCGTCGTCGGCCGACTCGCGGAGGTCGACGATCTCGCCGATCCCCTCCTCCTCGGCGGAGAGGTCGATCTCGGCCGTGGCGGCGACGTGGTCGAGCCGCGACAGGCGCGAGACGAGCGTCCCGATGTCCTCCCGCGAGGCGACCGCGACGCGGACCTCGTAGCCCGTCATCAGCGCGATGTCGTCGACGGCGAGGACGTTGGCCGGGTCGGCCATCGCGATCAGCAGGCCGCGCTCGCCAGCGAAGGAGACCGGGATCGCCTCGTAGCGCTTGGCCGCCTGCGGGGCGATCAGGTTGGCCGCCGACATGTCGACGTGGAAGACCGACAGGTCGAGGTGGTCGAGCCCGTGGCGCTCGGCGACGGCGCGCGCGTGGTTCTCCATCGACAGCGCGCCCTGGTCGAGCAGGACCGCCTCCGGCGTCGTGCCGGTCGCGCGCGCCGCCTCGACCGCCTGCTCGACGCGCGGGCGGTCGACGAAGCCGAGCTCGACGATCACGTCGGTGAGGAAGCGGGCGCTGCCGCCGCCCGTGCGGCGCGGCGGCGTGATGCCGTTCCAGTCCGCTGGACGTTCGTTCGACGCGGCGGGCGCGACCGGGGCCGGCGCGTCAGCGACCGGTGCGCCGGGGATCGGCGGCACGGCGGTCAGATGAGTCGCTGGTTCCGGGGTCATGGGGTTCAGGGGACGGTCCGCGAGCGCTGTCTCGCATCACGTCGACGGGCGCGTCCAGGCCGGTCCAGGCCTGGAAGCTCAACGCGCCCTGGCGGACGAGGACCTCGAGGCCGTCGACCACCGCGCATCCCCGGCTGCTCGCCGCTGCGATCAGCCCGGTGCCGCCGGCCCGGTAGACCAGGTCCGCCACGGTCGCGTATGTGGCGATCGCATCGGCGTCGAGCGGAAGATCCTTGAACTCCCCGTCGGCCAGTCCCACACTCGTGCAGTTGACCAACAGTTCCGCGCCGATCGGCCGATCGACGGCATCCACGCCGAGGTCGGCGGCGAGCGCGGCGGCGCGGGCGGCGCTCCGGTTCCACACCGCGACGCGCGCGGCGCCGGCCTCGCGCAGCGCGTAGGCGACCGCGCGGGCCGAGCCGCCCGCGCCGAGCACGAGCGCCGTGCGGCCCCTGGGGTCGCGGTCGATCGCCGCCAGCGCGGCGAGGAAGCCGGGCGCGTCGGTGTTCGCGGCGGACACCGCGCCGTCGGCGGCGAAGCTCAGCGTGTTGGCCGCGCCGATCGCGCGGGCGGCGTCGGTGGCCGAGTCGGCGAGCGCGAGCGCCGCCTCCTTGTGCGGGATCGTGACGTTGGCGCCGACGAAGCCCGCGGCGGGCAGGCCCGCGACGGTCTCCGCGAAGACCTCCGGCGGGACCGGGAGGCGCTGGTAGTGCCAGTCCTTGAGGCCGAGGCTCGCGAGCGCGGCGTTGTGCATCCTCGGCGAGCGGCTGTGGGCGACCGGCCAGCCGAGGACCCCGAGGCGGCGCATCTCAGCAGTGCGACGGGTCCTTGCCGCCGAGCGCGTCGCGCTTCTTGTTGTAGGCCTGGACGTCCTTGGTGAACTGCGCGTCGGTCGAGGAGAACGCGTGCGCGCCGTCACCGCAGGGCTTGACGACGTAGAACAGGTAGCTGACCTTGGCGGGCGCGAGCGCCGCCTGGATCGACGCGAGGCCCGGGCTGCCGATCGGCGTCGGGGGCAGGCCCTGGCGCGTGCGGGTGTTGAAGGCCGAGTCCTTCTGGAGCTCGGACTGCTTGAGCGGCCGCGTCCAGTTGTCGAGGCTGTAGCGCAGCGTCGCGTCGATGCCGAGCGGGATGTGCTGCTTGAGGCGGTTGTAGATGACCGCCGAGATCAGCCGGCGGTCCTTGGGCACCTGCGCCTCGCGCTCGATCATCGAGGCGATGATCAGCACGTCGTAGTCGCTGAGGTTCTTGCGCCTGGCGGCCTTGCGGTCGAGCTTGTCGAACGTCCGCTTGAACGTCGCCAGCTGCTGGGCGGCGAGGTCGCTCGCGGTCGCCTTGCGCTTCAGCTCGTAGGTCGCCGGGAAGAGGAAGCCCTCCAGCGAGCGCGTCCCCTTCGGCACGCCGTAGGCCTTGAAGCCCTTGACCGTGCGCGGGTTGCGGCGGCCGGCCTTCAGGTAGCTGCCGGTCAGCGTGGACTGGCGGACGATCTTCGCGGTCTCGGCGATCGAGCGGCCCTCGGGGATCGTGACCTTCACCGTCGGCGCGCTCGCCGGGTTCTCGGTCAGCGCGTCGAGCGCCGCGGTGTAGGACATGTCCCGCTTCAGCGTGAAGCGGCCGGCCTTGAGGTCGCCGCGCTTGCCGGAGAGGCGCGAGCGGATGTTGAAGAAGAACGAGGAGTCGATGACGCCCTGGTGGGAGAGCTCGTCGGCGATCTCGCCCGCGGTCGCGCCGCGGGCGATCACGACGGTCACCGGGCGCTGGGCGTCGCCGTCGGAGTGGCCGGGCTGGAAGACGCGGTAGGCGAACCACAGGATCGCGACCACGACCAGGAGGAACAGGAGCGGGACGACGCGCCGGGCGCCGCGGCGCGAGCGCGGGATCCCGCGGGTCTTCGGCGCGTTGCGCGCCTCGCGCCGGCGGGCCTTCTTGCTGCCTTCGGCGGCGGGGCCGCGCACGGGGCCGGGCGGCGTCGGCCGCGGGCCGCCGACCTTCGGCAGGTCGCCGACCGACGGCGCCGGGACGCGCCGCACGCCCGCGGGCGCCTCGTCCTCGTCGAGGTGCGCGAGCGGGACCGTGACGGGCTCGGGCTCCCACGCGGGCTCGGCCGGCAGCGGCTCGAAGGGGACCTCGAAGGCGGGCTCGGGCGGAGCGGCGGGCTCGGGCTCGGGGGACAGTCCCCCAGCGGCGTGCTCGGGGGACGGTCCCCCGGCGTCGTGGTCGGGGGACAGTCCCCCGGCTTCGACGTTGGGGGACTGTCCCCCGTCGGCGAGCGCGGGCGGCTCCAGCTCGACCAGCGGCTCCGGCTCGACCGGCGCCGGCGGCTCCGCCGCCGCAGGCGCCTCCGGCGCCGCGCGCCCCTCGCGCTCGGCCCGGCGCCGCTCGCGCTCCAGCCGCGCGGCCTCGCGCTCGGCGGCGCTGCGGGCGCGCTCGGCCTCGCCGCCGCCCCCGTCGCCCTTCTTGCCTCCGAACAGCGGGCTCACTCCGGCTCTCCTGCGTGAAGGGCCAGCCAGTCCTCGAGCAGCACGGCGGCCGCGCGCGAGTCCTCGCTGGTGCGGTTGTCGCCGGACCTGGCGGCGATCGCGGTCGTGAAGCGCTCGTCGTAGAGCTCGACCGGGATCGGCTTGACGCGCTCGCGGAGCTTCTCGGTCCACTCCCGGGTCTCGCGGGTCTGGTCGGTGTCGCGGCCGGAGAGCCCGAGCGGGAGCCCGACGACGATCCGCCCGACCTCCCGCTCGCGGGCGAGGTCGGCGACGCGCACGAGGCCCTTGCGGGTCCCGGGTCGCTCGATGTGCTCGATGGGCGTCGCGAGGGTCCCCGTAGGGTCGCTCACCGCGACGCCGCACCGGGCCGAGCCGTAGTCCAGCGCCAGCACGCGCATGAGGCTAGAGAACCAGCGACCGCGGACGGTGTCTCACGAGGCCAGGGCGCTCTCGATGTGCGCGCGCGCCGCCGCGAGGGCGTCGTCGAGCTTCTCGGGGTCGCGCCCGCCCGCCTGGGCCATGGTGTCGCGGCCGCCACCGCCGCCGCCGACGACCTGCGCGGCGACCTTGACCAGCGCGCCGGCCTTGATCCCGCGCTCGACCAGCGACGGCGCGACCGAGGCGATCAGCGCGACCTTGCCGTCGGTCACCGCGCCGAGCACGATCGCGGCGTCGCCGAGGGCGTTCTTGAGGTGGTCGGCGATCTCGGGCAGCGCCTTGGCGTCGGCGACGCTGACCGTCGTCGTCAGCACCTGCACGCCCGCGAGGTCCTCCGCCCGTCCGGCCAGCGCGGCGACGTCGACCGCGCCGTTGGTGCCCGACGCGCTCGCCTTCGCGGCGGCCTTGAGCTGGGCCTGGAGGTCGGCGACCTTGGCCGGGACCTGCTCGGGCGAGGTCCGCAGCTCGCCCGCGGCCGCGCGGATCAGCGCGTCGTGGGAGCGCAGGAGCGTCACGGCCTCCGGCCCGGTGACGGCCTCGATGCGCCGGACGTTGGACGCGCTCGAGCCCTCGCTCACGATCTTGAAGACGCCGATCTCGGCGGTCGAGCGCACGTGCGTGCCGCCGCAGAGCTCGCGCGAGTACGAGCCGTCGGCGATCTGGACCATCCGCACGACGTCGCCGTACTTCTCGCCGAAGAGCGCCATCGCCCCGAGCTCCTGGGCCTCCTTCAGCGTCGTCGTGATCGGGCGCACGGGGTCGTTGGCCAGGATCCAGCCGTTGACGCGGTCCTCGACCTGCCGGACCTCCTCGGCCGAGAGCCGCGTGCCGTGCGTGAAGTCGAAGCGCAGCTTGTCCGGGCCGACGTAGGAGCCCGCCTGGCGCACGTGCGTGCCGAGCGCCTCGCGCAGCGCGGCGTGGAGCAGGTGCGTGGCGGTGTGGTTGGCCTGCGTGGCGTTGCGCGCGCCGCGGTCCACGCGGGCGAGCACCGCGGCGCCCGCGGTCAGGGACCCGCCGCCGCCGTCGCCCTCGAGCACGACCGCCTGGTCCTCGCCCGCGCGCAGCACCTCGCTGACGCTCGCGCGGAACGCGCCGTCCTCGGTCTCGACCACGCCGAGGTCGCTGATCTGCCCGCCGCCCTGCGCGTAGAACGGCGAGGCGGCGAGCTTCACGAACGTCCGGCCGCCCTGCTCCAGGACGCCCGCGACCGTCGTGCGCTCCTCGAGGTGCTCGTAGCCCGTGAACTCCGTCGGCTCCTCGGAGAGCTGGCGGATGACCTCCTGCCGCGCGCCCACGCGCTCCTGCGCGCCCGCGCCGGCGGAGGAGCGCACGCGCTGCTCCTCCATCAGCTCGTCGAAGCCCGTGATGTCGACCGGGACCTCGCGCTCGGCGGCGATCTCCACCGTGAGGTCGATCGGGAAGCCGTAGGTGTCGTGGAGCTTGAAGGCGTCGTCGCCGCTCACCGCGCCGCGGGCGAGCAGGTCGTCGAGCATCGCCAGGCCGGTCTCCAGCGTGCGGCCGAAGCCCTGCTCCTCGGCGGTGACCCAGCGCAGGATCGCGTCGCGCTCGCGGGCCAGCTCGGGGTAGGCGCCGCCCATCGTGTCCATCACGACGTCGACGTACTTGGGGAGGAACTCGCCCTCGAAGCCGAGGCGGTGGCCCTGGGCGATCGCGCGCCGCATCAGCCGCCGCAGGACGTAGCCGCGGTCCTCGTTGGAGGGGACGACGCCGTCGGCGATCAGGAACGTCATGCCGCGCGTGTGGTCGGCGAGGATGCGCAGCGCGCGCTCGTCGACCTCGTTGGTCGCGAGCGAGCGGCCGAGCTCCATCAGCGGGATGAACTGGTCGGTGTCGAAGATCGAGTCGACGCCCTGCTGGATCAAGGCCATGCGGTTGAGGCCGAGGCCGGTGTCGATGGACTGCTTCGGCAGCGGCGTGAGCGTCCCGACCGGGTCCTGGTTGTACTGCATGAACACGAGGTTCCAGTACTCCAGGAAGCGCTCGTTCTCGCCGCCGGGGAGGTCGTCCTCGGTCCCCCACTCCAGGCCGCGGTCGTAGTAGAGCTCCGAGCACGGGCCGCACGGCCCGGTCTCGCCGGCCTGCCAGAAGTTCTCCGAGCGCGGGCAGAGGACGATCCGCTCGCGCGGGACGCCGATCCCCTCCCAGATCGCGATGGCCTCCTCGTCGGGGCCGAGCCCGAGCTCCTCGTCGCCCTCGAAGACCGTCACCCAGATCCGCTCGGGGTCGAACCCGAAGCCGTTGAGCGACATGTCCCAGGCGAGCTCGGCGGCGCCCTGCTTGAAGTAGTCGCCGATCGAGAAGTTGCCGAGCATCTCGAAGAACGTGAGGTGCCGCGTGGTCGTGCCGACCACGTCGATGTCCGGCGTGCGGAAGCACTTCTGGCAGCTCGTCAGCCGCTGGCTCGGCGGTGCCTCGAGGCCCTGGAAGTAGGGCTTGAGCGGGTGCATGCCCGCGGTCGTGAGGAGCACCGAGGGGTCGTAGGACGCGGGCACCAGCGAGCCGCTGGCCAGGCGCTTGTGGCCGCGCTGCTCGAAGAACGACAGGTAGGACTCGCGGATCTCGTCGGACGTCACCTTGCGATCGTCGCACATCCGATGACGACATCCCCCGCGAGGAGCACGGCCGTCTGGCCGGGCGCGGGGGCGCTGAACGGCTCGCCGAGGACGGCGGTGCCGTCGTCCTGCAGGCGGCAGGGCAGGACGCGCGCGTGGTAGCGCAGGCGCACGCCGTCGACCTGCGCGGCGTCGCGGTGCAGGCGCAGGCCGCGGAGCGCGACGCGGTCGACCTCCAGCGCGTCGCGCGGCCCGACGGTGACGGTGTTCGCGCGGGCGTCGGTCGCGAGCACGTAGAGCGGCTCGGTCGCCGCGACCTCGAGGCCGCGGCGCTGGCCGACGGTGTAGTGGAAGTGGCCGCGGTGGCGGCCGAGGACGGCGCCGCCGCGGTCGACGATCGCGCCCGGGCGCTCGTGCAGGCCGCCGTGGCGGGCGAGGAAGCGCTCGCGCCCGGTGCCCGCGAGGAAGCACAGGTCCTGCGAGTCCGGCTTGGAGGCCACCGGCAGGTCGTGCTCGCGGGCGATCGCGCGGACCTCCGGCTTGGTCAGCTCGCCGAGCGGGAAGCGCAGCCGCTCGAGCGTCCGGCGGCCCAGCGCGGCCAACATGTAGGTCTGGTCCTTGGCGTCGTCGGCGGCGGCGCGCAGGAGGCCGTCGGGCGCGCGGCGCGCGTAGTGGCCGGTGGCCAGCGTGGCGGCGCCGAGGCGGTCGGCGAGGTCGACCATCGCGTCGAGGCGGACCTCGCCGTTGCAGCGCACGCACGGGTTCGGCGTGAGCCCCTCGGCGTGCTCGGCCAGCCACGGCTCGACGACGCCCGCGCGGAAGCCCGCGCGCAGGTCGAGCGTGAAGTGCGGCAGGCCCATGCGGTGCGCGATCGCCCGCGCCGAGCGCACCGCCGACGCGCTGCAGCACGACGCCTCGGCGTCGTTCTCGGGGTCGCGCCAGAGCTCGAGCGTCACCGCGACGACCTCGTCGTGCGTGGTGCCGAGCAGGACGGCGGCGACGGTGCTGTCGACGCCGCCGGACATGGCGATCAGGGTGCGGCCGGCCCGCGGGGCGGCGGCTGCCTCGTGCGCCACCGCGGCGCCGAGCGCCTGGTGCAGCGCGTCGGAGGCGAGGTCGGCGGCGTGGAGCTTGCCGACGCTCAGGCCGCCCAGCGCGGCGGCGATGGCCTCGGTCCCGACGCGCGCGGCGTCGAAGATCGAGGCGCCGCGGACGAGCTCGACGGCCGCGCTCCCCGCCGCCTGCGCGGCGCCGCAGCCGGAGGCCGCGAAGCCCGCGTCGACCACGGTCTCGCCCTCGACGGCGACGCGGATCGTGACGAGGTCCCCGCACGCCGCGCCGCCCGCGGCGCCCGCGTACGCGCCCGCGGGCTCGTGCCCGCGACCGGTCGGGTGGTTCAGGTGCTCTGCGAAGCGCTCGTCGGGCACGATCGGCGACGAGTTTAGGAGGCGCGCTCACGAAATCCCGGGGTTCCGCCGACGCACGTCACGCAGCGTCACCTCCATGGCCCGCCCCCGCCTCTCCCTCATCCTCCTCCTGCCCCTCGCGCTCGTCGCGATCGGCTTCGCGATGGTCACGACCGCCGGCTCCCAGCGCAGCGCCGCGACCGGCGCCGCCGACCGCACCGACGCCGCGAACCGCCTGCTCCTCGGCATGGTCGACCAGGAGACCGGGCTGCGCGGCTACCTGCTGACCCAGCGCGAGGAGTTCCTGCAGCCGTTCTACTCCGGCGCGCGCGAGGCCGACGTCGCCGAGCGCGAGATCCGCGCCGAGGGCCGCGGCGACCGCGCCACGCTCGCGCTGATGGCCCAGTACTCGCGGCTGGAGGGCTCGTGGCGGCTGCTGGCCCAGGTCCGGATCGCGAGCGTCCGCAACACGTCGCGCTTCACGCCGTCGATCGCCGGCGCGGTCAAGCGCAAGCACCTGATGGACGAGATCCGCGTCGTCGACGCGCAGCTCAAGCGGCGGCTGATCGCCCGCCGCGACCACGACCTGGCGGCGGCGAGCCGGCGCGCCGAGGTCCTCGTCGTCCTGCTCACCGCGCTGCTCGGCGCGGGCGCCTACCTCGTGCTCACCCGCGACGGCCGCCGGCGCCGCGCGGCCTACCGGCACGAGCTGGCCTACCGCCAGTCCCAGCGCGAGTTCACCGACGTGATCCAGGTCGTCCGCTCCGAGCCCGAGGCGCACGCGCTGCTCAAGCGCCACCTCGACCTCGTCATGCCGGGCGTGCGCACGACCGTCCTGCGGCGCAACAACTCCGACAACCGGCTGGAGGCGACGACCGCGATCACCGAGGGCTCGGCGCTCGCCGAACGGCTGACGGGCGCCCAGCCGGAGTCCTGCGTCGCCGTCCGCCTCGGGCGCCGCCACGACGAGCCCGCCGACGAGCCGCAGCTGCTCAGCTGCGCGGTCTGCGGCGGGACGCCCGGCGGCTCGACCTGCGCGCCGCTGCTCGTCGGCGGCCACGTGATCGGCTCGGTGCTGGTCGAGCACGCCGACGCGCTCGCGGCCGACGGGGAGACCGAGCGCCACCTCGACGACTCGGTCGCCCAGGCCGCGCCGGTGATCGCCAACCTCCGCAACCTCGCGCTCGCCGAGCGACAGGCCGCGACCGACGCGCTCACCGGCCTGCCGAACCGCCGCGCCGTCCAGGACGCGGTGATGCGGATGACCGCCCAGGCCACGCGCTCCGGCGCGCCGCTCGCCGCGATCGCGCTCGACCTCGACCACTTCAAGGACATCAACGACCGCTTCGGCCACGACATGGGCGACGTCGTGCTCGCCCACGTCGGCGCGCTGCTGTCGGCCTCGTGCCGCCTCGGCGACGTCGTCGGCCGCATCGGCGGCGAGGAGTTCATCGTCCTGGCGCCCGACACCGGCCTCGCCGGCGCGCTCGTCCTCGCCGAGGCCCTGCGCGCGGCGCTCGAGGCCGAGACCGTGCCCGGGCTCGACCGCGACGTCACCGGCAGCCTCGGCGTCGCCGTCCTGCCGGACCACGCCGCCACGGCCGAGACGCTGCTCCGGCTCGCCGATCGCGCGCTCTACTCGGCCAAGAACGGCGGGCGCAACCGCGTGGAGGTGGTCGCCGGTGCCACGGCCGCGCCCGTCTGATCCCGCCCGCTCCCTGTCCAGCCGCCTGCGATCCCTGCTCAACTTCCGGCGGGGGGCGGTCGACAAGACGGGTGTGGACCAGGTCAGTCGCCCCATGCAGATCGCCCTCGTGGCCGTCGTGCTGCTCGCCGGCATGTGGTTCACGGTGCTCAAGCCCAAGCCGGACTCGGGCTCGAGCTTCACGCCCGTCGCCGCCACCCCGGCCGCGACGCCCAGCACCGCCGCCAAGGCTCCCGTCGCCCCCGGCGTCAAGGGCCTGACCACCGCGGTCGACAAGGCCAAGGCCGCCGCGACCACCTCGGACGCGGCCAACGCGAAGGTCCAGCAGGCCACGGGCTCCGCGCCCGCCGCCTCCGCCCCGGCCGCCGCGACCGCGACGCCGAGCGCCGCCGCCGTGAAGGCGAAGGCCACCGCGGCCGCCGCCGCGAAGGCCAAGGCGACCGCCACCGCGGCCGCCGCCACCAAGGCCAAGGCCGCCGCGACCGCCGCGACCGCGGCCGCCGCCGCGAAGGCCAAGAGCACGGCCGCCGCCAAGGCGAAGGCCGACGCCGCCGCCAAGGCCAAGGCGCCCGCCGTCGCCGTCGACCCGTCCGACCGCCTGCTCGCCTTCCTGGCCAAGGGCAAGACGCTCGTCATCCTCTTCCACGGCGCCGGCGCGGACGACCGCGCGGCCCGCAAGGCCGTCCACCGCACCGCGCTGGGCGACCCGAAGCACGTCGTCTCCGCCTACGTCCCGATCGGCGACGTCGGCAAGTACGAGGCCATCACCAGCAAGGTCGACGTCGTCACCGCGCCGACGATCCTCGTGATCGGCACCAACGGCAAGGCGACGGTCCTCACCGGCTACGTCAACGCCGCCGTCGTCCGCCAGGCCGTCGGCGACGCGCGCCGCGCCTCCGCGGCCGACGCGAAGGCCGCCAAGACCACCAAGTAGGACCCGCGGGCGCCCCGGCGCCCCGGCGCCCGCCTAGCCCTGGCCCTGCGGCGCCGCCGGCGGCGGCGCGGTGCTCGCGACGAACAGCTCGCGCAGCTGGCGCTCGTCGACCGGCGCGGGCGCGCCGGTCAGCGGGTCGCCGCCCGAGGCGGTCTTCGGGAACGCGATGACGTCGCGGATCGAGTCGCGGCCCGCGAGGATCGCCACGATCCGGTCGATGCCCATCGCGATGCCGCCGTGCGGCGGCGCGCCCTGCTTGAGCGCGTCGAGCAGGAAGCCGAAGCGGCGGTTGGCCTCCTCCTCGCCCATGCCGAGCGTCGCGAAGACCTGCTCCTGCACGGCCTGGTCGTGGATGCGGATCGAGCCGCCGCCGATCTCGGTGCCGTCGAGGATCAGGTCGTAGCCGCGCGAGCCGAGCGCGCCCGGGTCGCTGAAGTCCGTCCCGGTCGGCGCGGTGAACGGGTGGTGGATCGCCGTCCACGGCTGCGCCGCGTCGCCGGTCGCCTCGAACATCGGGAACTCGACGATCCAGAGGACGTCGTGCTGCCCGTCGGGGATCAGCCCGAAGCGCGCGCCGAGCTCCAGGCGCAGCGCGCCGATCGACGCGGCGGCCGTCGGCTCCGCGTCGGCGACGAAGAGCAGCAGGTCGCCCGGGGACGCCTCCAGCTCCGCGTTGACCGCGGCGATCTGCTCAGCGCTGAAGAACTTCGCCAGGTTGCCCTGCCAGCCGGCGTCGCCGCCCGCGACGATCGGGGCGACCGCCTTCGCGCCGTGGCGCTGGACGACCTCGTTGAGCCCGTCGAGCTCCGAGCGCGAGAGCTCCCGCGCCCCCGCGTTGAACGCGCGGATCACGCCGCCGCGGCCGAGCACGCCCTCGAAGACCTTGAAGTCCGAGCCGCGCAGCAGCTCGCCGACGTCGTGGATCTCGAAGCCGAAGCGCGTGTCGGGCTTGTCGTTGCCGTACTTCAGCATCGCCTCGGCGTACGTCATCCGCGGCCACGGGGCCGGCGGGACGGGGAAGTCGCCGGCCGCGAAGACGGCGGTCATCACGGTCTCCATGACCTCGATGACGTCCTCCTCGTCCACGAACGACATCTCGAGGTCGAGCTGCGTGAACTCGGGCTGGCGGAAGCCGCGGAGATCCTCGTCGCGGAAGCAGCGCGCGATCTGGAAGTAGCGCTCGTAGCCCGCGATCATCAGCAGCTGCTTGAAGAGCTGCGGGGACTGCGGCAGCGCGTACCAGCCACCGGGCTGCAGGCGCGAGGGCACGAGGAAGTCGCGCGCGCCCTCGGGCGTCGAGCGCGTGAGGATCGGGGTCTCGATCTCCAGGAAGTCGCGCTCGTCCAGGACGTCGCGCATCGTCTTGACGATCTTGTGGCGCAGCTCGAGCGTGCGCTGCATGACGTCGCGGCGCAGGTCGACCGCGCGGTGCGTCAGGCGCAGCGTCTCGTCGACCTCGATGTCCTCGTCCACGGGGAACGGCGGCGTCTCGGCCTCCGCGAGCGTGTCCATCGCGGTCACGGAGATCTCGACGTCGCCGGTCGGGATGTTGGGGTTCTTGTTCTGCGGCTCGCGCTCGACGACCGTGCCCAGCGCGGAGATCACGTGCTCGGAGCGCAGGCGCTCGGCGGCCGCGAAGGCGGCGCCGGAGGTGTCCGGGTGGAAGACGAGCTGGACGATCCCGCTGCGGTCGCGGACGTCGATGAAGATCAGCCCGCCGTGGTCGCGGCGGCGGTGGACCCAGCCCGCGACGCGGACCTCGCGGCCGGCGTCGGCCGCGCGGAGGTCGCCCGTCCACGTGTCGCGGAAGCCGTTGGCCTTCGGCGCCTGCATCATCCGATGTGCCTCCCTCGCAGCACGCGGGCCACGACCGCCCCGGTCGCCAGCTCCTCCTGCTCGCCGCTCTCCAAGTCCTTCAAGATGGTCCCTTCGTCTTCGGTGAGGATGGCGACGTGGCGCGCGCCGGATCGGTCGGCCTGCTTGAGCTGGCCCTTGCGCGAGCGCCCCGCGAGCTCGAGCTGCACGTTGAGCCCGGCGCTCCGCGCCTCGGCCGCCAGCGCGAACGCGGCCACCGACGTGCCCGCGACGTAGAGGTCGCAGACCGCCTCCGGCGCCGGGCGGTGCTCGCCGGCGAGCAGCAGGCGCTCGATGCCCGCGGCCCAGCCGATGCCCGGCGTCGGCGGGAGGCCGAGCGCCTCGGCGAGCCCGTCGTAGCGGCCGCCGCCGCCGACCCCGGACTGCGCGCCGAGCGCGTCGGAGGTGAACTCGAACAGCGTGCGCGTGTAGTAGTCGATCCCGCGCACGAGCGTCGGGTCGATGTCGTAGGAGATCTCCGCCGCGTCGAGCCGCGCGCGGACCTCGGCGAAGTGCTCGGCGTCCTCGGCGGCGAGGTGGTCGAGCAGCAGCGGCGCGGACTCCATCACCTTGCGGGTGCCGGGGTCGTCGGCGTCGAACGCGCGCAGCGGGTTGAGGTCGATGCGCGCGCGGACCTCGCCGCTCAGCTCGTCCTCGTGGGCGCGCAGGTGCGCGACGAGCAGCTCGCGGTAGTCGGCGCGCGTCTGCGGCGTGCCGAGCGAGCCGAGGCGCAGCCGCACGCCCTCGACGCCCAGCTCGTTGACGATCGTCTGCAGCAGCAGGATCGCCTCGGCGTCGACCGCGGGGTCGTCGGAGCCGATCGCCTCGACGCCCAGCTGCCAGAACTGCCGGAAGCGCCCGGCCTGCGGCTTCTCCTGGCGGAAGTACGGACCCAGGTACCACAGCTTGACCGGCTGCGGCGCCTTGTGCATGCCGTGCTCGTGGTAGGCGCGCATCACCGGCGCGGTGCCCTCGGGGCGGAGCGTCAGCGAGCGGTCGCCGGCGTCGGCGAAGGTGTACATCTCCTTCTGCACGATGTCGGTCGACGCGCCGACGCCGCGGGCGAAGAGCGCGGTGTCCTCGAAGATCGGCGTCTCGATCCGGCGGTAGCCCGCGCCGCCGAGGATGGAGCGCGCGGCCTGCTCGACCGCGCGGCGGGCGGCGTCCTGCTCTGGCAGCACGTCGTACGTGCCGCGCGGCGCCTGGGGCTTGTCGGCCATCAGGGCTGCGCGAGCTCGGCGAGGAACGGGTTGTGCGCGCGCTCGGCGCCGAGCGTGGTCAGGCCCATGTGGCCCGGGTGCACGACGGCGTCGTCGTCGAAGCGGTCCAGCAGCGTGGCGATCGACGCCATCAGCGTCGGGTGGTCGCCGCCCGGCAGGTCGGTGCGGCCGACCGAGGACTGGAAGAGCACGTCGCCCGAGAAGAGCATCGTCGGCTCGCCCTCCTCGGCGATCGCGTAGACGACGTGGCCCGGGCTGTGGCCGGGCGTGAAGAGGACGTCGATGTCGTAGCCCGCGAGCTGGAGGCGCTCGCCGCCGGCCACCGTGTGCTCGGGGTCGTGGGACGCGAACGGGCCGAACCCGGGCCACGGGACGTAGGCCATGATGTCCTGGAGGATCGGGACCTCGATCTCCGGGCAGTAGACGGGCGCGCCGGTGGCCGCGGCCACGGGCGCGACGGCGCCGACGTGGTCGAAGTGGCAGTGGGTCAGGAGGATCGCGTCGAGCGTGACGCCGAGCGCCTCGATGGCGCCGAGCAGCTTCGACGCCTCCTCCCCGGGATCGACCAGCAGCGCGTGCGTGCCGCCGTCGCGCCGGAGCAGGAAGGCGTTCTCCTGGACCGGCCCCACGGTGAACATGCGGACGTCCATGGCCTACAGCTTCCCCGCGGCCTTCTTCGCCTGGCGCCGGTCGTAGATCCACTTGTCGGTGTAGAACCCGAGCGCGGTGTAGGCGAAGAACATGACGATGCCGATCGCGACGGCCGCCGCGACGTTGTGCTGCAGCAGCGAGATGACGACGACGAAGAGCACGGTCGCGATCGCCGAGCGGTTCGCGGCCGAGCGCCAGGTGGGCGGCGTGTCGAGCCGGTCGGTGCGCAGCGCGCGCCCGCCCTTGCTCCCCTTCGCGGGCTCGATCGCGCGGCCCGTCCTCCCGCGCGTCTCGACCACGCCCGCGGCGTTGCCGCGGTGCTTGGACCGGCGCTTGCGCTTCGTCTGGGCCATGGCGTAGGACGATAGCTCTTGTCGGCGGTCTCAGCCGTCCTCGCCCAGCGCCTCCTCGACCGTGCGGCGGCCCTTGACCGGCACGGCCTCCGGGAAGCCGTCGAAGGCGCGGGCCGGCGCGAGGCCGACGAGCTCGCAGGCGGCGACCGGCGCGTGGCGCTCGACGGCCGCCAGCAGCGCCGCCAGCGGGACCGCGCGGTGGTCCTCGACGTTGGTCGAGACCTGCGCCGTCCCGCCCTGCGCGGTCAGCTCGAGGCCCAGCGCGCGGACGCCCGGCAGGCCATCCACCCCGCCCTCGCGGACGCGCGCCGCGATCGCGCGCGCGTCCTCCAGGGTGGCGGGCGGCGCGAGCTCCAGGTTGAAGGCGACGAGCGGGGCGCGCGCGGCGACCAGCACGGCGCCCGCGGTCGGGTGCGGGCGCGCGGGGCCGAAGTCCGGGGTCAGCTCGCGGGCGTGGATCCGGCGCGTGAGCTCGGGCAGCCCGCCGCGGCGCAGGAACGCGCGCGTGCGGCCGCCGGCGAGCAGGCCGTAGAGGAAGACGGGCAGGCCGGCCTCCTCGCCGAGCCGCTCGGCGGCGGCCAGCGCCTCGGCGCACGCGGCGCCGCGGCGGGCCTCGTCGAGGAAGACGACCGGCGCGACGTCGAGCGCGCCGACGTGCGGGTGGATCCCGCGCTCGGTGGTGAGGTCGATCCGGGCGATGGCCGCGCGCGCGCCCTCCAGCAGCGCGCCGGCCAGGACGCCGGGCGGCGCCGCGAGCGTGTGGACCGCGCGGTGGTGGTCGCGGTCGGCGTGCGTGTCGAGCAGCCGCGCGCCGCCGCGCAGGTAGGCGGCGCCGATCGCGGCGACCGCGGCCAGGTCGCGGCCTTCCGAGACGTTGGGGACGGCGAGGAGCACGGCAGGGCGCGGGAGGTTACCCGCGGCGTTTGCGTGCAGGGGACGCGGGTAGCACGCGCCCAACGTCAGGAGGAGATGTGCGATGCACGGCTTCGAGTTGACGGTCCAGCAGATGGGGACGGGCGCCGTGAGCATCCGCCTCCGCGGGGCGCTCGACCTCGCCTACGCCTACCGGTTCGACGACGAGCTGCGCCACGCCGAGCGCGCCGCCACGTCCTGCCTCGTCCTCGACCTGCGCGAGCTCGACTTCGTCGACTCCGCCGGGATGTCGCGCCTGCTCGCCGCCCGGCGCCGCGCCCGGCGCGCGGGCCGCAGGCTCGTGCTCGTCCGCGGGCCGAGCGCCGTCCAGCGCTTCCTGCAGCTCGCGGCGCTCACCGAGCACTTCGAGTACGTCTCCGACCCGGCCGACGCGCTGCCGGGCGCCGCCGTCAGCCCGCGGTGAAGCGCTTGACGAAGTCCAGCGCCGTGTCGCAGACCTCGCGCCAGCCGGAGTCGATCGTCAGCGCGTGGCCGCGGTTCGGGATCTCGACGATCTCGGTGACCGCGTCGTTGCGCTTCTGCTTCTTGTAGGCCGCGTTCGTGAGCGCCCACGGCACCGTGTGGTCCTTCTCGCCGGAGATCAGCAGCAGCGGCCCGCGCTCCGGGCTGCGGCTGTTGACCTTGGCCTCGGTCCACGGGTTGAGGTTCGCGGCGGCGGCCTGGAAGAGCGGGGTGCCGGCGGCCGGGACCGCGAAGGTGGCGTAGAGCTCCTTGGCCTCGTCCTCGCCGACGGCGTTGGCGAAGCCGTAGCGGAACTGCTCGTAGGTCAGCGGGACCGCGCGGTTGCGGTTGGCCGGGTTCCCGAGAACGGGGCTGGCGGACTTCAGCGAGGAGATCGGCAGCGGCAGGACGCCGCGGAACGGCGCCGGGTCGATCGCGACGGAGACGGCCGAGAGGCCGCGGCCCGCGATGATCTGGGTCAGCAGACCGCCGAAGGAATGCCCGATGACGGCGGGCTTGCGGTCCAGCTTCGCGATCAGCGCGCCGATGTGGTCGGCGACCTGGCCGACGGTCTTGCCGGCGAACACCTCGGGGTGCGCGTTGGCCTCGTCGACCGTCTCGGGGTCGTCGGGCCAGCCGGGCAGCACCGGCGCGTAGCCCGCCTCGGCGAAGACGGCGGCCCAGCGGTCCCAGCTGCTGGGCAGCAGCCAGAGGCCGTGGATGAAGACGGCGGGTGTGAGCCCGGAGGCGTTCGCCTCCTCGATCTGCTGCTCGTCGTGCGCGGAGGGGGTGGCGGCCATGGCGCCGACCTTACGACGATCGGGCGCGGCCGTCACGCGCAGGACCACGTGAGACGGAACCTCCGACCGAGTGTCTATCCCGGCGCGCGCCGCGACCGCGTACGGTGGAGGCCTCTTGGACGACGACTTCAGGCCGCTGCCCCTCTCCGTGGGATGCACGTTCGGCTTCTCCACGCCCCATCCCGTGCCCTCGGTCTTCCAGGTGGCGCCGACCGGCGGCGCCGTGCAGATCGACGGCGAGCGCTGGGACACCGGCATCGCGACGCACCACACCTACCGGGACTTCTACGGCAATCGCTGCGAGCGGTTGACGATCCCGGCGGGCGAGTCGCGCGTGCGCTACGACGCCGACGTCGTGGTCGCGATGCCGCACGACCAGCACGCGCCCGGGATGCCGGAGACGCCGGTCTTCGCGCTGCCCGACGAGCACCTGCACTTCCTGATGCCGAGCCGCTTCTGCCTGCCCGACGAGCTGGGCCACGAGGCGTGGCAGCGGTTCGGGTCGCTCGAGCCGGGCTGGGAGCGCGTGCAGGCGATCGTCGACTTCGTGCACAACCACCTCGAGTGGGTCGAGGGCGCGTCGAACCCGTGGACGACGGCGGTCGACGCCTACCGCGCGGGCCAGGGCGTCTGCCGCGACTTCGCCCACCTGGCGATCACGTTCTGCCGCGCGCTGAACATCCCGTCGCGCTACGTCTTCGGGTACATCCCCGCGATCGACGTCCCGCTCCCCGTCGAGCCGATGGACTTCGCCGCGTGGTTCGAGGTCTACCTCAACGGCACGTGGCACACGTTCGACGCGCGCAACAACCGCAAGCGCGTCGGGCGGGTCGTGGTCGCCCGCGGCCGCGACGCCGTCGACGTCGCCCTCGTCACCTCCTTCGGGCCGGTCACGCTGACCGAGTTCGAGGTGCGGGCCGAAGAGCCCGTCGCGCCGCCTTCGAATTAGCCCTTGCTTATATAAGCCGTTGTCGATACGCTGCACGACATGCACGCGTTCGACATCCTGGGCGACCCGGTCCGCCGTCGCATCGTGGAGCTGCTCGCCGCCGGCGAGCAGGCCGCGGGCGACGTCGGGGCAGTCGTCCAGCGGGAGTTCGGCATCTCGCAGCCCGCGGTCTCGCAGCACCTGAAGGTGCTGCGCGAGAACGGCTTCGCGACGGTCCGGGCCGACGGCGCGCGGCGGCTCTACGCCGTCGAGCCCGCGCCGCTGCAGGAGGTCGACCGCTGGCTGGAGCCCTACCGGCGCTTCTGGGACCAGAAGCTCGACGCGCTCGCCACCGAGGTGGCGCGCGGGAAGCGGGCCCGGCGTGCGACGTCCACCCATCCCGAGCAGGAAGGCGGCAAGCGATGACCACCAGCGAGACCACCACCTACACCGAGCCCGAGCCGGAGCTGCGCCACCGTGCGATCGGCGCCGGCGAGGCCCGCGTCTGCGTGCTCACGCGCACCTACGAGACGAGCGTCGAGGACCTCTGGGACGCATGCACGAACCCGGAGCGCCTCGCGCGATGGTACACGACCGTCACCGGTGAGCTGCGTCTCGGCGGCCGGTTCGAGCAGGTCAACATGGGCGGCGGCGAGATCGCCGTCTGCGACGCGCCGCGCTTCCTGAAGGTCGTGCTCGGCGCGGGCGGCGCGGATGAGATCGAGGTCCGCGTCTCCCCTGGCCCCCGCGACGGCACCGCGACGCTCGAGGTCCAGCACGCGACCACGCTCGACGCGCACGAGATCGGCGGGCGGATGTACGACGCCATCTACTGCATGGGCGGCGGCTACTACCCGCGCCTGCTCGCGCTCGACCTCCACCTCCGCGGCACGCTGCCCGAGGACTACGACGCCACCGCCTACCACCTCGATCCGGCGACGCGGCCGACGATCGACCGCGGCAGCGCCGCGATGCAGGCGCTGCTGGACGCCGACGCGGCGCGCGAGGGCTGACGGCGCCGGCCTTCGTATGGTGCAGGTGGACGTGAGCGCCGAGCTTCCCGACATCGCGACCCGCGCCGACTGCGAGCGGCTCGTCCGCTCGTTCTACGGCCGGGCGCTGCACGACCCGATGATCGGCTGGATCTTCACGGACGTCGCGAAGCTCGACCTCGAGGAGCACGTGCCGGTCATCACCTCCTTCTGGGAGACGATGCTCCTCGGCGCCCGCAGCTACAACGGCGGCGCGTTCGCGCCCCACGCCCACCTGCACCACGTCAGCGGCGGCCTGCGCCGGCCGCACTTCGAGCGCTGGCTGCACCTCTGGCGCACGACCGTCGACGAGCTCTTCGCCGGCCCCCGCGCCGACGAGGCCAAGGCCCACGCCCTCCGCGTCGGCGCCGCCTTCCACCGCCGGCTGCAGACGCTGCCGACGGCCGAGGAGGAGGCGGCCGCGGCCACGCCCTCCGGCCTCGCGATCACGCAGCACGGCGGCGCGCAGGGCGCGCCGCGCGACGCGGCCTAGCGCCGCCGCCCTGCGCGGCGCGCCCGAGCCCTCGCAAGCCCTCGCACGACGACGCGGGTCCCTCCGCCGACCCGGGCTTGGCGACGCGGTCGTGCCGCGAGCGGCGTCGCATCGAAGCGGGTTCGCCTTGAACTTCTGAATGCGCAGGCGTACGACGATCCAATTGCCGGGCGTTTCTGCCGGAAGTCGCCCGCCGCGCGTGTACACTGACGGGCGCTCGTCGCTCAGCAGCGTCGCGCATTGCACGATGCCCGTGACCCGCCCCGTTCGCATCCGCTCGTCACACCCTTTGACCGCCGTGCTCGTCGCGACGACCGCGTTCCTCGCCGTGCCGCACGTCGCTTCCTCGACGACGGCGAGCAACCGCCCACCGGAGTCCGTCAAGGACATGTTCGAGGTCCTGCGCACCGCCCCGCCGGTGGCGCTGCCCACGGGCGCGGCGCGGACGCTCGCCCGGCTACGTGCCCGCGCGCCCGGGAGGCGCATCGCGCTGGAGCTGGGCGAGACGCGGCGCATCGGCCGCAAGGGCGCGGCGCTCTTCCTCGTCCCTGGCACGAACGGCGTCTGTGCCGTCCACGGCGCGCGCGGCGCCTGCTCCGACGACCTCGCCGCGCTCTCCGAGCACGGCCTCCGCTTCTGGGTGGTCCACCGTCGCGACGCGGCGACCGGCCGGAGGCCGATCGACCTCTACGGCGCCCTGCCCGACGGGCTGGGCGCCATCAGCGCGATGCCCGCCCACCGCCACGCCGACCTGCGCGGGACCAACGCCTACGACAACGGCTACCGATTGCGGCTGCCGGGCGCCATCCTGTGGATGATCCTGACCGGCCCGCGCGGCGCCGTGCACCTCGGTCCGCTCGACCGCCCGGGCTAGGCCGCTAGAGCCAGCGCCGCAGCACCACGTCCAGGTCCTCCGCCCGCACGGGCTTGGCGACGAAGTCGTCCATGCCCGCGGCCCGGCAGCGCTCGCGGTCCTCGGGCATCGAGGAGGCGGTCATGGCGATGATCGGCGTGGCGGCGGTCGCGGCCTCGGCGGCGCGGGCCTGGATCGCGGCGGTCGCCGCGAAGCCGTCCATGCGCGGCATCTGGCAGTCCATGAAGATCAGGTCGTAGGCGACGCGGGCGGTGGCCTCGACGGCCTCGGCGCCGTCGCCGACGACGTCCACCTCGAAGCCGCGGCGGCGCAGCGTCAGCATCGCCACCTGCTGGTTGACCTCGTTGTCCTCGGCGACGAGGACGCGGCGGCCCGCGCCGAGCGTCGCGTCGACCGCGGGGCGCGCCGCGGGCGCCGGCGGCCCGGGCGCGCCGTCGCCGCGCACCCCCGCGAGCTCCGCCACCGCCGCGCGCAGCGGTGCCGTCCGCACCGGCGCCGCGAGCGCCAGCGTCGCCGCGGGCAGCTCCTCCCGCACCACGTGGTCGGAGAGCAGGATCGCGGGCAGCCCCTCCCCCGCGCGGGCGCGCAGCCGCTCGAGCAGCGGCAGCGTCCGCTCCGCGCCGGCCGGGTCGGCGAGCAGGACCACGTGCGGCGCCTCGCCGCGCGCGGCGAGCAGGACGAGCGTCCGCCCAGCGTCCTCGAGCGCCGCGCGCGCGACCTCCGCGCCCCAGCGCCCGAGCAGCGCGCCGAGCGCGGTCGCCTGGCTGTCGGCGTCGGCCACCACCAGCGTCCGGACCCCCGCCAGCGGCGTGCCCCGCTCCGCGGGGACCGCGGGGAGCCGCGCCGTGAAGCGGAACGTGCTGCCCGCGCCGGGCGTCGAGGTCGCGTCGATCGCGCCGCCCATCAGCTCGGTGAGCTGGCGGCTGATCGCCAGCCCCAGGCCGGTGCCCCCGAAGCGGCGCGTGGTCGACGCGTCGGCCTGCGTGAACGGCTCGAAGAGCCGCCCGAGCGCCTCGGCCTCGATCCCGATCCCCGCGTCGGCGACCGCGAAGCGCAGGAGCCCCGCGTCGTCGTCGCCGGGCGCGACGCTCACCACCACCTCGCCGTCCTCGGAGAACTTGATGGCGTTGGTGATGAGGTTGACGAGCACCTGCCGCAGCCGCACCGCGTCGCCGAGCACGACGTCCGGCACCGCCGGGTCGAGCTGCACGACCAGCCGGAGCCCGCGCGCCTCCGCGCGCGGCCACAGCAGGTGGCGCAGCTCCTCCAGCAGCTCGATCAGGTCGATCGGCCCGGCCTCGAGCTCCAGCCGCCCCGCCTCGATCTTCGAGAAGTCCAGGACGTCGTCGATGATCGTCAGCAGGGACTCGGCCGAGCGCCGCGCGGTCTCGGCGTGGCGCTCCTGCTCGGGGGTGAGGTCGCTGTCGAGCAGCGCGTCGACCATCCCCAGCACCCCGTTCATCGGTGTGCGGATCTCATGGCTCACGTTGGCCAGGAACTGGGACTTCATCCGCGAGGCCTCGAGCGCCGCGCGCTCGCCGTCGCGCAGCGCCTGCTCGAGCGCGCGGCGCGCGGTCGCGTCCTGGACCTGGACGATGAAGCCCCGCAGCGCGCCGAGGTGGTCGCGCAGCGCGCCGATCGACAGCAGGATCCACAGGATCTCGCCCGAGCGCGTCACGCACGGGTCCTCGCCCTCGTAGCGGTCGAGCTCGCCGGCGGCCATGCGCCGGTGCTGCTCGAGGGCGTTCGCGACGTTCTCCGGGCAGGTGAGGTCGACGAACCGGCGCTGCAGCAGCTCCGCCTCGCTGTAGCCGGTGAGCGCGCAGAGCACGGGGTTGACGGTGAGGAAGCGGCCGTCGAGCGCGAGCACGCCCACGCCCGCCGGCGCGTGCTCGATCGCCTGGGCGAGCAGCGCCTCCGCGTAGCCGCGACGCTCCTCCTCGCGGCGGCGCTCGGTGACGTCCTGGATCGTGCCGACCATCCGCCGCCCGCGCGGGCCCGCGACCCCGCGCCGGTGCGCGAGCAGCCAGCGGATCTCGCCGCCGGGCCGGACGATCCGGTACTCGCTCGCGCTGCTGCCGAGCGCCATCGCCTCTTCGACGGCGCGGTCGACCGCCGCGGCGTCGTCGGGGTGCACGGTCCCCATCCAGTCCGACGGCTGGTGGGCCGCGTCCCCGGACGCGCGGCCGAAGATCCGCGCGAGCTCGTCGGACCAGACGACCTCGTCGGTCTCCAGGTCCCACTCCCACGAGCCGATGTGGGCGAGCGCCTGGGCGTCGGCCAGCCGCCGGCGCTCCCGCTCCAGGTCCTCCTCGGCGGCCTTGTGCGCGGTGACGTCGACCGCCTGCAGCAGCAGGTGGCGCGGGCGGCCGCCGGCCGTGCGGAGGACCGAGGCGGTGACGTCGAGCCAGCAGGGTCCGACGTCCGGGCGCGTCACGTGGACCTCGGCGTGGAAGCCCGCGACGTCCGGCGCGCCCAGCACCGCGCGCTCGTGGCGCTGCGCCGCGGCGCGCGCCTCGCCGGCCGCGAAGTCGCTCATCCGGCGCCCGGCGAGCGCGCCGGGCGCGCGCCCGAGCAGCGCCTCGAGCGCGCCGTTGGCGAGCACGATCGTGAGGTCCAGCGCCAGGACCGCCATGCCGATCGTCGAGGCGGTGAACGCCCCGCGGACCAGCGCGGAGGCGTCGGGAAGGGGCTCGCCCGGGAGATCCACCCGAGGGGCTTCGACGCCGTCGTCCATATTCCTGACTCAGCATGACTGCACGCTCAGTGGCGCTGCGCCAACGCAGTCAGGTCGCTGACGCGCTCCCGCGCATCCCGGCAGAATCCGGTGGGACATGCGCGAGCACGCCCCGCAGAACGCGATGGACGACCCGGGCGAGATCGCGCGCTTCCGCGACCGCTGCAGCCGCTTCATGGGCGAGCTGCTCGACGAGCTGGCCACGACGCCGGACCGGCCGCGGACGTTCCCCGAGGTGGAGGACGCGATCGGCTGGCCGCGACGCCGCCTGGCGTCGGTCCTCGGCGGTGTCTCGCACCTGCGCCACACCGAGTTCGGCGGTCGCCGGCCCTACCGCTTCGTCGGCGATCGGGACTCGGCGTCGGGGCGCTGGGAGATCTGGGTGGACGCGGTGCAGGCGGCGGCGTTGGCGGCCGCCTGACACGGGTCCGGTGGTGCTACTTCTGCTGCGTTGCCGCGACCGACGGACCCACGTACGGGTCGACGTAGCGATCCAGGTGCGACAGGTCCTCGACCTCGGTGACCTCGTCGGTCTCCTCGGGCTTGCGGTCCTTGCGGGCCTGCTTCTCCACCTTGCGCTCGCGGAGACGCTGCTCGCGGTTGAGCTTGGCCATCGTGGTCTTGCGCTTGCCACTTGAGCCCATGGTTCATCCCTTCGGTCTGTGCAACGCGGCCCGGGAGCCGACACGCGGCTCCCGGGGCGCTGCGGGTATGCGAGTGGTGCTTAGAGCGTGACGACGTTGGCTGCGGCGGGGCCCTTGGGGCCCTGCTCGGCGTCGAAGCTCACCTTCGCGCCCTCGGCCAGCGACTTGAAGCCGCTGCCCTGGATGGCGTTGTGGTGCACGAAGAGGTCCTTGCCCGCGTCATCGGGCGTGATGAAGCCGAAGCCCTTGTCGTCGTTGAACCACTTCACGGTTCCTGTAGCCATGGTGTTTCCCCTCCGGGGTATGTGTGCTGCGGAACGCGGAGGGAGCTCGAAGGCAACGACTGCGAAGACGCGGAACACTGCGTTGGCCGAGCGGTTGCCCGACCTGTACATGAAGTCTAGCGTCCCCGGCGGCGGCTCGCGACCGACCGGGTCAGCCGGCGCGCCGGAGGGCTACTCGGACTCGCGCAGCGCGACGAGGCCGAGCGTCGCCGCCAGGACCGCGGTGGCGGTCACCAGGACGCCCGTGAGCTTGGGGAGGTACCCGGCCCGTGCGCCGGCCACGCCCGCCACCGCGTCGGCGGCGTCGCAGGCCGCGCCGATGGCCAGCCACTGGCGCCGCGTCTCGCCCTTCGTGGTCAGGATCCCGTAGCCGAGCGCCACGTCCCGGGCGCCGAAGAGGCGCGCGAGGTAGGGCGACTGCGGGTTGGCCTCGGCGTCGAGGCCGAAGCTCTTCCCCGCCAGCCGCGGCGTGGCCCACGCGGAGCCGCCGATGATCAGGCGCAGGACGCCGAGCGTGGTCAACGTGTCCGGACGGCTCATGGCGCGGACCCTATCGCCTGCGCGCGCCCGCGTGGGGCCACGGGCTCACCAGCTCGCCGGGCGCCCCTCCTGGTAGAGCCAGGCGTCGAAGAACGCGGTCAGGTCCTGGCCGGAGACGCGCTCGGCCAGCGCGATGAACTCCGGGGTCGTGACGTTGCCGTAGCGGTTCTGCGCGTACCAGCGGCGCAGGAGCGTGAAGAAGCGCGCGTCGCCGATCTTGACCCGCAGCGCCTGGAGCGTCATGCCGCCGCGGAGGTAGACGCTGTCGGAGAACAGGTCGGACGCGTCGGTCACCGCGCCCGGCGGCGGGCTCCACAGCGGGTCGTCGGCCGCGAAGTTGTTGTAGTAGTAGTCGAACGCGTCCTGCGGCGTGAACTGCCCGGTGTGGTCGGCCCACAGCCACTCGGAGTAGGTCGCGAAGCCCTCGTGCAGCCAGATGTCCGGCCACGTCTCGAGGGTCACCGCGTCGCCGTACCACTGGTGGGAGATCTCGTGCGCGAGCGTGAAGTCGTCCGGCGCGCGATCGAAGTTCGGCTTCGTCTGGGACTCGAGCGCGTAGCCGACGTCGGGCGCGTCGTCGACGATCGCGCCGACCGCGTCGAACGGGTAGCGGCCGTAGGTCGCCGAGAAGAACTTGACGATGTCGGGGAGCTGCGCGAGCGCCGGCGCCGCGTCGGCGGCCTGCGACGGGTCGACCGCCACGTAGGACGGGATGCCCTCGATCCGCGAGCGCTGGAGGTCGAAGACGCCGAGCGTCGCGGTCGCGAGGTAGCTCGCCATCGGCGCGCCCTCGTGCCAGACGAACGTCGTCCTGCCCTTGCGGGTGAACTGGCCGAGCAGGACGCCGTTGGAGACCGCGGTGAGCCCGGCCGGGACCGTGACCGCGATGTCGTAGGTCGCCTTGTCGCGCGGGCTGTCGTCGACGGGGAACCAGCCGGGCGCGCCCTGCGGCTCGCCGACGACGAACGCGCCGTCGGAGGTCGGGACCCAGCCCTCCGCTGAGCCGTCCGGATCGATGATGACCTCGGGCGTGCCGGAGTAGCGGACGGTCACGGTGAACGGCCGGCCCGCGCGCAGCGGGCGCGCCGGGGTGATCTGCAGCTCCTGGCCGTCGCGCGTGTAGGAGGCGCGGCGGCCGTCGACGCGGAGGTCGGAGATCGCGAAGCCACGCAGGTCGAGGTCGAAGCGGCTGAGGCTCTGGGTCGCGGTCGCGAGGATCAGCGCGGTGCCGTCGAGGATCGTCGTCCCGGGGTCGTAGCCGAGCGCGAGCGCGTAGTGGCGGACGTCGTAGCCGCCGTTGCCCGCGAGCGGGAAGAGCGGGTCGCCGAGCCCGGCGGCGCCGAAGACGCCGCCTCCCCCACCGCCGCCGCCGTACGAGCTGAGCGGCGCAGGCGCCTGCCGCTGGTCGAGCCGCGCCGCGACGTCGCCCCCGCGCGACTGCGGCTGCCAGCCGCCCAGCGGGGCCGCGACGGCGCTCCCGGCCATGCCCGCGCTCACCGCCAACGCGAGCAGCGCACCACGACGGATCCCCCGGTTCATCGCCATGCCGTCCAGCACACCAGCCGTGATGACAGCCGTCAAGTGTGCCGATGCGACACGATCCTGAGCGCGCAGCTAGAGCCCGCGGCCGCCCTGGACCGCGAGCGCGGCCGCGACGACGGCGAGCGTCGCGATCACGGCGGTGGCGCCGTGGCGCTCGAGCCAGGCGTGCCAGCGCCGCAGGATCGGGGCCGCGCGCTCGCCGAGCGCGACGTCGACGGCCAGCGGCGCGACGACCGAGGCGCTCGCGAGCAGGACGAACGCCGCGACCTCGAGCAGGGCCCGCGGGAGCGGCGGCGACGCGCTCGCGAGCTTCGCCCCGGCGGCCACGGCGAGCGCGCCGTCCTTGGCGTTCAGCAGCACGAGCGCCGCGCCGAGCGCGAGCGCCCGGCGCGGCCGCAGGCCGGCGAGCGCGGCCATCCAGCGCGGCGGCGCGGGCGCGGCCCCGCGGCGCGGCCGCGCGCGCCACTGCGCCGCGAGCACGACGACCAGGAGCGCCGCGAGCGCCAGCTGCGCGAGCGCGACGCCACGCCCGCCGCCGTCGTGGTCGCCCGCGCCGTCGCCGATCCCCAGCGCCGCGACGGTCCCGACGACGAGCGCCAGCGCCGCCGCCCAGCCCGCGAGCAGGGCAAGGGCATTGCCTCGCCCGCCCGGCGAGATCAACATCAACACGACCGCGAGGACCGGGACGGGGCTGACGGCGATCGCGACGGCGAGCGGCGTCAGGTCAACGAGCACGGGCACCCGGGCGCGCGGCGGCGACCGCCCCGCGCTCCAGGCCGGCCTCGCGCAGCGCCGCCTCGAGGTCCTCGATCCGGTCCTGGCCCCAGAAGCGCTCGCCTGCGAAGGTGAGGATCGGCACGCCCCAGTGGCCGAGCGCGGCGAGCGCCGCGGTCGACGCGTCCACGCGGGCGCGCAGCGCGGGGTCCGCGAGCGCGTCCGCGCAGTCCGCCCACGCCAGGCCCGCGCGCTCGCAGACCGGGCGCAGCCCGTCGTCGCGCGCGACGTCGACCGCCTCGCCCCAGATCGCGCGGCTCGCGGCCAGCACGAACGCGCGCTCGCGGCCGGCGTCGATCGCGTGCTCGGCGACGAGCAGGCAGCGGATCGCGCCCGCGCCGAGCGGGTCGTGGATCCGGCCGAACGGCATGCCGAGGCGGTCGGCCTCGCGCGCGACGTCGCGGAGCGTGTGCAGCGCCTTCGCGCGCGGCACCGACTGGCCGCGCATCGCCATCGGGATCACGCCGCGGAAGGCGACCGTCACGTCGAAGCGCTCGGGCAGCGCGAAGGCGCGCGGCGCCGCGAGGTACGAGTACGGGCTGCGGAACGAGAAGAAGAAGTCGAGCCGCGCGCCGCTCATGCCGCGGGCTCCCGTCGGGCGCCGAGGTCGTCGAGCCGCGCGGCGATCTGGGCGAGGCGGTCGTGCGCGAAGAACCACTGCCCGTGGACCCACGCCGCGGGCGTGTCGTAGGGCCCGCGCCGCGCCATCCGGCGCTCGTTGCGCGCCACCGCGTCCTCGGCGTCGCCGACGTCCGGCGGCTCGGTGCCGAAGCAGCGCTGCCAGAGCGGGCGGTAGTCGGCGGCGAGCACCGGCCCGTCGTCGCCGAGCCACAGCCGCCGCAGCGCGGAGACGCAGAAGGTCGTGAGCGCCGAGCCGGGCGCGGCGCCCGCGGTCCACGCGGCCAGGAACGCGACGTCGTCGGGCGCGAGCGGCGCGGCGCGGCCGAGCGTCAGCCCCGAGCGCCGGAAGAGCCGCGCGGCGTCCTCGACCGCGTAGTGGCGCTTGAGCGCGACCGCCGGGTCGTCGGCGATCCCGCGCCGGACCACGGGCGCGAGGGCGAGCGCGACGTCGAACGGCGCCAGCCGGTTGGCGAGGTCGATCACGGCGACTGCGCTGCACGGGTCGTCGAAGGCGAAGTACAGCTCCACGCGCGCGGGCCGGCGCAGCGCGCGGCGCACGCGCGCCCCCACCCGCGCGGGCGTGTCGTCGCGCGCGAGCGCGACGACCGTGCGCGGGAGGATCCGGCGCGTCAGCGCGTCGGCGGGTGAGCGGAGCGCCGGGCTCACGGCGCGGCCACCGGCGCCGAGGACGCGAGCACGGCGCCGTGGGCGTCGAGCGCGCGGAGCGTGAAGGAGGTCGCGGCGCTCGCGACCGGGACCGTGGTCTCGAAGCCCGTGCGCGCCACGCTGGCGAGCGCCTTCCCGCCCGCGAGGACCTGCCAGCGCGCGACGCCGGTCGCGCCGTTCCAGCTCACGGCGAGCCGGACGTGCGCGGGGTCGGTGCGCGTCGCGACCGCGCGCGGCGGCGTCGCGGGCCGGGCGCGCCACGGGAAGCGCAGCGTCCGGTAGCTGCCGTCGCCGTCCGGGAGCCTGGCGTCGAAGCGCAGCGCGCCGTCCGGCGAGAACTCGGAGAACGGCCCGGCCGCGCCGAAGCCGACGAAGACGTTCCCGCTCGGTAGCAGCTGCGTGCTGCCCTCGCTCTGCGCGCTCGTCCCCGACGCGCGCGTGTAGCTCTGCACGAGCTTCGCGGTCTTCTTCCCGTGGTCGAGCTGCAGCAGCAGCCCGCGCGAGTCGCCCTTGCGCGGCGGCCCGGCCTCGTCGTCGAACAGGCTGACGCGATCGCCCGGCAGCGCGGTCGCGTCGTGCTGGAGCCAGAAGCGCGCGCCCGGACCCATCCTGTAGGTGCTGCGCTTGCCGCCGAGCGTCCACAGGATCGCGCCGGTGCGCTGGTCGAGCTCGTAGATCGCGGAGGTGTCGCGCGCGGAGACGAGCAGGCGCCCGTGGGCCAGCACCTGGACCGAGTTGATGTGGAACGCGTCGTAGGAGGCGCTGTTCTCCGGGTTGGCATAGGAGTCGGCCAGCGGGACGTGCCCGAGCGCGTGCCACTCCCAGACCACGAGCCCGGTCCGGACGTCGACCTGCTGGATGATCGAGTCCAGGACCGGCGAGAGCTTCCCGGCCGCGGTGCCCGGCAGGTGCACGAGCACCGGCGAGTAGACGGTGAAGACCGCGTCGCCCGTGTCCGTGAGCCGCAGCTCGTGGATGTCCATCAAGTAGCCGTTGCCCGCCCGGACCTCGGCGACGGTGCGGTAGGACGTGTCGGCGATGACCGCCTTGCCGAGCCCGAAGGCCTGCGCGGTGACCGGCCCCTGCCACCACGTCAGCACGGGCTTGCCGCGGTAGCGGGCGACCGCGAGGTTCGCGGCGACGACCGGCGGCGCGAGCTGCCGGAACCAGACGAGGCGGCCGCGGCCGTCGACGATCATCGGGCCGCCCGGGCCGACGGGGTTGATCGAGACGGTGTTGTCGCTCTCGGGGTGGATGATCGGCGAGGGCAGCGGCGTGAGGAAGATCGGGTCCGCCGTGCTCGAGCCGCCGCGCAGCACGGTGATCCTCGGCGCCTGGAGGTCCGGGCGCGTGGCGAAGGCCTCGAGCTGGTCGGGGCGCGTGGCGGTGATGTTCAGCGTCGGCGGGACCGCGCCGAGGCGCGCGACGGTGAAGGTCGAGGTGATGGCCTTGGCCGCGCCGCGCAGGCGGACGGCGACCGCGACGCGCTCGCCCTGCGCGAACGCCTTCGACGGCACGAAGCTCGCGCCGCGCCCGCCGGAGTAGGCGCGCAGCCGGCCCGCGTGGCGGCCGCTGCGCGCGCCGCTCGCGCGCACGGAGAGGATGCGCGACGGCGCGACGCCGAGGACGCTGATCTGCGTCGCGGGGCTCGCGGCGGGCGTGCCGGGCGCGGGCGAGAGCGTGACGGCCGCGCCCGCGGGCGCGGCGAGGACGGCGCCTGCGGCCAGCCCGAGGGCGAGCGCACGCGACACGGACCGGGACAGACCACTGCGGCGGGGCACCGCGACCATTGGACCACACTATTGGAACGGCCGTCAACTAGACTCGGCGCGGCCATGCGCGATCCCGATCCCGAACCCGCCGGCTCCCGCCGCAGGCGCCTGGCGCCCGACGCGCGGCGCGCGGAGATCCTCGCGGCGGCGCGGGAGCTCTTCTCCCAGCGGCCCTACCGGACGGTCTCGACGGCGGAGATCGCCGAGGCGGCGGGCGTCGCCCGCTCGCTCGTGCACCACTACTTCGGCGGGATCCGCGGCGTCTTCCTGGCGGTGGCGAGCGACGGCGCGGCCGCGCTGGCGAGCGCGCGCACCGCCGGGCCGGACGTCCCGTTCGAGGAGCGCACGGCGCACAACATCGCCGCGAGCCTCGACGTCATCGCCGCGAACCGCGAGACGTGGCTCGCCGTCGTCGCGCACCGCCTCGACCCGGTCGACGCCGACATCCACGCGCTCGTCCTCGCCGCCAAGGAGGCGAGCGTGGACCGGACGCTGCAGGCCAACCGCGACCTGATCGACGACACGCCGCAGGCGCGCTTCGCGCTGCGCTGCTTCGGCGAGTTCACCACCGAGGCCACGCGCCTGTGGCTGCTCGGCGAGCGCACGCGCGAGGAGACCGAGGCGCTGCTGCTGACCGCCGGCCGCAACCTCATCACCCACACCATCCCCGCCCTGGCCGGAGCCCGCTCATGAGCACACCGCCGAACCTCATTCTGCTCGTCACCGATCAGCAGCGCGCACCACAGCACTGGCCGGAGGACCCCGCGTGGCTGGAGGCGCTCATGCCCCACGACGCCGAGCTGCGCCGCACCGGCATGTCGTTCTCGCGCGCGTTCATCCCCACGGCGATGTGCTCGCCGAGCCGCGCGAGCATCCTCACCGGTACCTACCCGGCGCGCCATGGCGTGACGCTGACGATGACCCGCGGCGACCTCTTCCCCAGCCCGCGCAACTTCCCCGGCGTGCTGCGCACGGCGGTCAAGCTGATGGCGAGCGGCGAGGTCCCGCGCCTGCGGCTGCTGAAGTCCTTCGGCCGGGGCGCGCTGCGGCTCGGCCCGAAGTCCGGCAGCGAGCCGGAGCTGCCCGCCGGGATCGCGACGCTCGCCACGCGGCTGCGCGAGCGCGGCTACCACGTGGCCCTGAAGGGCAAGTGGCACCTGACCAAGCCGCTGCACGGCCACGAGTGGAGCGCCGAGGACGCCGCGCGGATCGAGCGCGACTTCGGCTTCGCCGACTGGGACCCGACCGACGCGGGCGGCGACGCCAAGGCCACGTCCTTCGGCGGCGGCCACGCGGGCACCAGCGGCGAGGGCTGGGACGAGGACTACACGCGCCAGATGGAGGCGTGGCTGTCGCGGGCGGACCTGCCCGAGCCGTTCTGCCTGGTCTGGTGCCTCGTCAACCCGCACGACGTCCTCGGCTACCCGTCCTCGCTGGAGGCCGGCGGCTACGCGCCCGCGGAGTTCGCCGACCTCCACGTCCCGCTGCCCGCGACGATCGACGAGGACCTGCGCGAGAAGCCGACGGTCCAGGCGCTCACGAAGATCGGCCAGGCCTCGTACCTCGGCGCGCTGCGCGGGCGCGCGCAGCAGCAGCGCTACGCCGACTTCTACGCGCACCTGCACCGCGTCGTCGACGCGAAGATCGGGCGGTTGATGGCGCTGCTCGGCGACCCGGACGACGCGGGCTCGCTGCGCTCCCGCACCGTGGTCGTGCGGACCTCCGACCACGGCGAGCTCGGCCTCGCGCACGGCGGGATGCGGCAGAAGATGTTCAACGCCTACGAGGAGGCGATCCGCGTCCCGCTCGTCGTCTCCTCCCCCGCGCTGTTCCCGGCGCCGCGGGAGAGCGACGCGCTGGTCTCGCTCGTCGACCTCGTCCCGACGCTGCTCGGGCTGAGCGGCGCGCCGGGCGACCCGTCGGAGTTCGACGGGGTCGACCTCGGGCCGGTGCTGCGCGGCGAGGCGGACGGCGTCCGCGACGCCGTGCTGTTCACCTACGACGACCACCAGGCCGGGACGTTCATGCAGGAGGCGCCGGGGCAGCCGAACCGGATCCGCTGCATCCGCGACGCGCGCTGGAAGTACGCGGTCTACGCGGACCCGACCGGCCGCGAGGCGACCGAGTACGAGTTGTATGACCTGGACGCCGATCCCGACGAGGCGCTCAACCTGGTGCACAAGGTCGGCGGCCGCGGGCGCAGCGCGGAGGCCGCGCGCGAGGCGGCGCGGCTGCACGAGCTGCTGCGGCGCGCGTGCGCCGCGGCGGGCGTCGGCGGCGTGCTGCGCGTCCCGGGCTGAGCGGCCCGTCCGCCGTGTCGGTGACGATGCGGCGGTGATCGCCGAGCGCTTCCACGACTTCTTCGTCGCCTCCGCCGGCGTCGCCGGCGCGCTCATCGGCCTGCTGTTCGTGGCGATCTCGGTCGCGCCGGAGCGGCTGCTCTCGACCGACGCGCAGCAGTCGCACCGCGTCCGGGCCTCGACGGCGCTGACGGCGTTCTCCAACGCCCTGACGATCTCGCTCTTCGCGCTCGTCCCGGACATGGGGCTCGGGTGGCCCGCGATCTCGGTCTCGCTCGTCGGGATCGGGTTCGTCGCGGGCGCGCTGTGGTCGCTGCTCCGCGTGCGGCGCGAGCAGCCGAACGCGCTGAGCGACGCAAGCTACCTCGCGGGCACGAGCGTCCTGCTGCTCTACCAGCTCTCCTGCGGCATCCGGCTGACCGGCGACGAGCACGCCGGCGGCCCGGTGAGCGGGCTCTGCGTGGTCGTGATCGTCTGCTTCCTGGTCGGCGTGGCGCGCGCTTGGGAGCTGATCGGCGGCCCGTCGATCGGGCTCAAGAGCCAGCTCGCCGCGGAGGTGCGGCGACACCGCGAGGAGCCGCCGCCCCCGGCCTAGGCGTCGCGCAGATGCAGCCGCTCGCCGTGCGGGCCGAAGAGCGCGAGCGCCTCGACCGGGCCGCCGGCCGCGCCGAACCAGTGCGGCGTGCGGGTGCTGAACTCGGCGGCCTCGCCGGGCTCGACGGTGAAGTCGTCGGCGCCGAGGACGAGCCGCAGGCGGCCGGTGAGGACGTAGAGCCACTCGTGGCCGTCGTGGACCGGGAGCTCGGGCGGCGGCGTCCGGCGCCGGGCGCTGATGAGGATCTTGTAGGCGTGCAGGCCCGCGGCCGGGCCGTGGCGCGTGAGCGGCCACATCGTCATGCCGTCGACGGTGCGCGGCTCGCCGCGGACGCGCGGGTCGGCCTCGTGCTGCGGGCGCAGCAGCTCGTCGGCGCTGACGCCGAGGGCGGCGGCGAGCCCCGGGAGGTGGTCGAGCGCCAGCCGCCGCTTGCCGGACTCCAGGCGGCTGAGCGTCGAGACGTCGATCGCGGCGCGGGCCGCGACCGCCTCCAGGGTCAGGCCGAGCTCGAGGCGCAGCTCGCGCAGGCGGCGCCGGACGCGCTCCTCGACGGGTTCGGTGGGCACCGCCGACAGGGTGGCGCGCGACGGCCGGATCGGCAAGGGCGCTTGCCGATCCGGCAAGCGGCTAGGCGGACGGCGCGCGCCTGGCGCGGGCGCCGCGGGTGCCGTCCCGCACGGCGAGGGCCAGGCCGAGCACCAGCAGCAGCCCGAGCGCGACCAGCTCGGCGAACACCGCCGTCACCGCGTAGCCCGCGTAGACGAAGTTGTGGCAGCCGGGCTCGTTGTCGCTGAGGCCGCAGTCCAGGCCGCTGTGGAGGTCGGCGTGGTCGGCGCTCCCGGCCCACAGCGTGGCGACGATCGAGACCGGGATGACGATCGCGGCCGCGCCGAGGAGCGCGATCGCGCGGCCCAGCCACGTCCGCCCGCGGCCGAGCGCCACGCCGAGCCAGGCGATGAGGATCAGGCCCGCGGCGACCTCGCCCCGGATCGCCCAGGGCAGCCAGCCGTGGACGGCGTAGGACGTGACGGCGTCGGGCGCGTGCTCGGCGCCGAGGACGGTGCCGGCCGCCACGAGGGCGAGCGCGGTGAGGGGCAGGAGGATCCAGCGGAGCACGACACCCTGGTGATCGGCGACTGCTCAGCGATCCTGAACACCGCGAGCGGGTCCGGCCGCTCGTCCTTGAGCGACCGGACCCCGCGGCTCAGCGGCCGATCAGCAGACGACGCTGATGAGGAACGGGCCGTTGGAGGTCGTGCCGACGTTCGGATCGAAGATCCGGACGTCGACCGTGCCGTCGGCGTTGGCGACGGCCGTGGCGGTGTTGCCGTCGGTCTGCGCCTGCACCAGGGCGATGCAGTCGGAGAGGTCCGGCGCCGCGGTGAGCTCGACCGTGTACTGCCCCGGCGCGCCGCTGAGGACGTCGACGATGCCGTGGTCGCGGGTCAGCGCGCCGTTCGTGGCGACGCTGCCGTAGATGCGCGTGGCCGGCGTGCCGGCGGGGCCGGCGGGGCCGGCGGGGCCGGTGGCGCCGTCGTTGCCGGCGGGGCCGGTGGCGCCGTCGTTGCCGTCGGTGCCGTCCGCGCCGGCGGGGCCGGTCGCGCCGTCGTTGCCGGCGGGGCCGGTGGCGCCGTCATTGCCGTCCGCGCCGGCGGGGCCGGTGGCGCCGTCGTTGCCGGCGGGACCGGTCGCACCGTCGTTGCCGTCGGTGCCGTCCGCGCCGGCGGGGCCGGTGGCGCCGTCGTTGCCGGCGGGACCGGTCGCACCGTCGTTGCCGGCGGGACCCGTCGCGCCGTCCGCGCCGGCGGGACCGGTGGCACCGTCGTTGCCGGCGGGGCCTGCCGGACCGGTCGCGCCGTCAGCGCCATCCGCGCCTGCCGGACCCGTCGCGCCGTCGTTGCCGTCGTTGCCGTCGCCGCCCGCGGCGCCGGTGGCTCCGTCGGCGCCCGAGGCACCGTCGGCGCCGGTCGCCCCGTCGGCGCCCGCGGCGCCCGTCGCGCCGATGAGCGAGTTGAAGAAGTCGGTCTCGGAGCCGGTGGCGTTCGCGGGGTCGTTCGCCCGCCACACGTCGTACGCGGAGAGGCCGTCGGCGCCGGTCGCGCCGTCGCCGCCGTCCGCCCCGGTCGCGCCGTCCGCCCCGTTGCCACCCGCGGCGCCGTTGGCGCCCGCAGCGCCCGCGGCACCCGCGAGCCCGTTCGCGCCCGCCGCGCCCGCGAGCCCAGCCGCACCCGCAGCGCCGTTGGCCCCCACGGCGCCCGTCGCGCCCGTGGCACCGATCGCGCCCGTCGCCCCGAACAGCCCGCCCGCGCCCGTCGCGCCGCGCTCGCCCTTCGCGCCGCGGCTGCCGGTGGCGCCGTCGGCGCCGTGCAGCGCGTCGCGCGTGCCCTTGTTGATGTCCTCCGCGGTGATGGACCCGTTCTTGATCTGGGATCCGGAGATCAGCTTGGTGCCCGCCGCACCCGCCGCCGGGACGGCGACCAACCCGATCGCCCCGAGCGTGAGCGTCTTCTTCGACGCGCCGGCGACGATGCTGCGCAACTTGGACCGCATGAGTGAGGGAGTCCTCTGGAGTCGATGGGTGCCGCGGAGCGGGCCCGGCCGACCGCCACCGCCGGTCATCCCAGCCCGTCCTGCCACTCGTCGGCGGATCCGTCACCGCTCCATGAGCCTCACCCCTCATTCGGCCTGGCTCCTGACCGCCGGAACGCGCCGCCGTCCAGCTAGGACGTGGCTTCCGACGCCGCCCCGTCCCGCAGTCGCCCCGTCGACTCTGGCGCGGCGGCGCTCACTTCACCCAGCGCGCAATGGGCTTCAGGCGCCCCAGCCGGCCCAACCGGGGCCGCCGACGTCGCCGGTCCCCTGCCCGTTGCCGGCCTCGCCGCCGCGGATCGGCCGGCCGTCGAAGCCGACCGGGCGCGCCGGGACCCCGACCTCGTCCGCCGTCGCGTCCGGGACCCGTCCGGCGGCCTCCTCCTCCGCGGCCACCACGTCGTCGCTGCGGAACCGCGACCGCCAGCGCTCGAGCGAGAAGACGTGCGAGAAGTCCATGCGCGGGATGCTAGACGGCGGCGCGCGCCGCGCCAACGACGCGCAGGACGCCGACCGCCGCGACGAGCCCCTGCTCGAGCCGCTCCGCGCGCGGGTCGTCGATGGCCTCGACCTGCCGCTCCACCCGGTCCTCGTCGAGGAGGCTCCCTCGCCGCACGGCCGTCGCCCGCGCCTCGATCACGCGAGCACGACGGCGAACCACGCGGCGCAGCTGGCGAGCGCGGCCGCCAGCGGGATCCAGGCCCGCCGCGCGCTCCTCGCCATCGCGGCGGCCACCATGCCGATCACGGGCAAGATGTAGCACAACACGAGCCACCCCGGCTCGGAGAGCTCACCGTCCTCGCGGGGCGTCGCGAACGTGACGAGGAGCAACAGCAGCGCGAGGCCGAACAGGAGGACCGACGCGCCCGTCCGCATCACCGCGCGGTCACCGTGAGAGGAGATCGCGGCATGTGCGCCTTCATGCCCGGTTCCGGCGCGCGCAAGCCGCGGTCAGCCCGCGATCCTCGTGTGCACGACCGCGCGGCCCCTCCAACAGTCCACGCTCCAGTCGGCCTCGCCGATCACGTGGCTCGTGCAGGAGAACCCGCGCGCCATCGGCACGTGGCGCGGGCAGCCGCGCCGGCACCGGCGCGCCGCCCAGTGGCTCACCCGAAGCAGCACGACGCGCCCCGTCACGCACGTCGCGCCCCCGCCGACGAAGGCGCTGAGCAGGCCGCCGTTCGCGGCCTCGTCGTCGAGGCGGCAGCCGCGCAGCGGCGGCAGCGCGCGATGGACGGGCCGCGCGACGCCGACCGGGCCGAGGGGCGTGGGCGAGCTGGTCGTCGCGACGGCCGAGGGTCGTCTCACGACGGTCGTGGGCCGGACGTCCTCGCCACCGCATCCGCCCGCCGCCGTGGCGGTGGCGAGGACGGCGGCGAGCGTCCTGGCGAGCTGCATGGATCCGGAACGAGACCGGCCGGGCATGGTGACGGTGCCCGCCGTACCGTGTGGGACCGTGCTCGAGGACGTTGTGCGCTCCACCGACGTGGTGATCATCGGCGCTGGTGCCGCCGGCCTGATGTGTGCCCTGACCGCCGCCGCGCGCGGTCGTCGGGTGCTGCTCGTCGACCACTCCAACAAGGCGGGCAAGAAGATCCTCATGTCGGGTGGAGGACGCTGCAACTTCACCAACATGTACACCGACCCGGCGAACTTCTTCTCGCAGAACCCGCACTTCTGCAAGTCGGCCCTGGCCCGCTACACCCCGTGGGACTTCCTCGCCCTGGTCGGCGAGCACGGCGTGCCCTACCACGAGAAGAAGCTCGGCCAGCTGTTCTGCGACAACAAGTCGAAGGACATCCTCAACATGCTCCTCGAGGAGTGCCGGAGGGCGGGCGTCGAGCTGCACCTGAACACCGCGGTGCACCAGATCGAGAAGGTCGAGGCCGGATACCGGTTGCGCACCGACCTGGGCGCCGTCGCCGCGGCGTCGCTGGTGATCGCCACCGGCGGCCTGTCGATCCCGACCCTCGGCGCCACCGGCTTCGGCTACGAGGTCGCGCGCCAGTTCGGCCACGACGTCCACCCCACGCGCGCGGGCCTGGTGCCGTTCACGACCGCCGGCCCGCTCAAGGAGCTGTGCGCCGAGCTGTCGGGCACGTCGGTGGCCTGCGCGGCCAGCTGCAACGGCCAGAGCTTCCGCGAGAACCTCCTGTTCACCCACCGCGGCCTCAGCGGCCCGGCGATCCTGCAGATCTCCTCGTTCTGGCATCCCGGCGACACGGTGGAGATCAACCTGCTGCCCGACCACGACGCCCTCGAGTGGCTGCAGGGCCAGCAGTCCGCCCGGCCTGAGAGCGAGCTGAAGACCGTGCTGGCCGAGGTGTTCACCAAGAAGATGGCGACCCTGCTGGCCGAGCGCTGGTTCACCTCCAAGCCGATGAAGCAGCACACCGCGGCCGAGCTCCGCGCCATCGCCGACACGCTCGGCGCCTGGCCGGTCGTGCCCGCCGGCACCGAGGGCTACCGCACCGCCGAGGTCACCCTCGGCGGCGTCGACACCCGCGACATCTCCTCCAAGACCATGGAGTCGCGCAGGAGCCCGGGCCTCTACTTCATCGGCGAGGTCCTCGACGTCACCGGCCACCTGGGCGGCTTCAACTTCCAGTGGGCGTGGGCCTCGGGGTACGCGGCGGCGCAGGTCGTCTAAGCCGCCGACGGCTCACAGGTCGCGATCCTCGAGGCCCATCGCCAGGCTCGACCAGGGCTCCACCGGATGCGCGACGTCCCCGACGGCACCTCCGCGGCCGCCGAGCTCGCGCAGCACGTAGTCGTGGAGGTCCGCGCCGTAGTAGACGACATCCGCCTGGTAGATGGAGAAGACCGGCGAGCCGGACGGCGCCGGCGCCGCCGGCAGGTACCGGTGGGCGAACAGCGGCACGAGCTTCGGCCAGCGCAGCAGGTGTCGCCGGGCCTCCTCGACGGCCTCCGCGGCGGCGCCCGGCCGCGGTCCCCAGGACCCGGCCCAGAAGCCGTTGTGCTCCACGTCGAAGAGCAGCCCGTCGACCGGCCACGCCAGCCGCTCGCGCAGCTCCTCCTCCGGCCCGCGCCAGTCCACCCACGCGTCCCCGACCGGAACGGCGAGCCCGAGCAGCGCCGCGTGGTCGGGGCCGAAGGCGAAGCCGAGCCGCCGCTCGATCCCGGCGAGCTCCTCCGCGGTGAGGCCGTCCGCGAGGGACACGCCCCGCTCGCGGAGCACGGCGAGGGACGCGGCTGCCAGCTCGTCGCTCATCGGTGGATCATCGCCGACGAGGCGCCGGGGCGGCCGGTCCACGGGAGCAGTCACGCTCCGGAGCGGCGCATCTGCAGCTCGGCTTCCGCGGAGGTGCGCTCGAACGCCTTCCGGCCAAGGCGCTTCCGGGCAGCGAGCAGGTGGGCGAGCGTCCCGTTCCCTGGCCGGGTTCAGCAGGATCGCCCGCGTCATGTCCCACACGACGCTCTCGGCGTGCGTCTCCATGTGCGGCACCCATCCCAGGCCACGCCGGAAGTAGGCGTAGGCGGGATCGTCCGCCTCCTCCGGCGTGCAGACCTCGACCGGCCGGCCGGAGACAGAGCTGGAGAGGAGGACGAAGCGCTCCGCCGCGTTGAACGCGTCGACGATCCGGGGTCCGGCGCCGATCGAGGCGACGAGGCGGTGAAGGTGCTCGGACCCGAAGCGATCGCGCTTCCGGCGGGCGGTGTACGGGAAGTCGGCCTCGGCCACCAGTGGCGTCCCGGCGGTCTCGAACACCCAGCGGTCCCCGTCCAGGACGCACGCCACCGACCGCGTCGTGCGACCCGCGCGATCCCGGAGCTCGAAGATGCGCGCCGGGGAGCTCTGCCGAACCGCGAAGCCCCGGACCGTGCACGTCAGGTCGGGAGAGTCGACGACCCGGCACGTCCGCGCCCCGCAGAGGTCGCCGACCACGCCGTGATCGTCGCCGAAGTCCGACCCGTCGCGGTGGTTGTCCACCATCGCGCTCCACCGGCCGTTGACGGCGAACAGCACCCGCCGCGTCACGGGGTGGCTCAGGACGCCGAGGTACGCGATCGCCTCGTCCCGGGTCGCCCTCGCCGGGCCCGCGACAGCCGCGCCGACCGCGGGCTCGCCGAGCTGCCGCCGGCCGGCATCGCCCGAGAGCCGCTCCGTGAGGCTCGCGACCGGCAGCTCCACGAGGCCATACCCCGTCAGGTACCGCGACGAGCCCCGCCGACCAGCTCCAGCACCCGGCTCCATGGGCGCCTTGTCTCCCACCCTGCTCCATTCCATGCGAAGCGACGGCGCGGGGTGCGCGGGGCGGGGACTCGAACCCCGGACCTCGCGATCATGAGGGGCTCCTGAGCATTACGGTTGTTTGTGCTGGCCGTGGTCGGGAAGAGTGAGGTTGGCGACGAGCCACTCACCGCCCGACCGCGTCAACTCGATCGTGCCCCCCGCAGAGAGATGAGCCGTCGCACGCTGACCCCTCACGCTCGTCGTGGTGATGGTCGATCGCTCGATGTTGACCAAGTAGTCGTGTGACCCGCGCAGGTCGAAGTTGTCCTCGACCGATTGCGATCGGCAATCCTGGAGGGCCTCACCCGAGAGCGGCTGGTCAGGGGAAGGACGGTCGGCGGGGAATCGGCGGCTCAGCGCGCCGCAGAACGCCACGGCATCGCCGCGCCTGATCGCGTCGGCAAACGCCTGAGCGCTCCGGCCGGCGTCCGAGGCAGGACTGTCCCCGCACCCGAGGGCCATGAGGGCGCTGAGCGCCAGCATTGCCAAGACGGGTCGCGCCATCGACCGCGCGTCTACCCGCGTGCCCGAACGACAACGCCCCCGATGTCGCGTGGTGTCGGGTGGGGCCGGCCGCACCATCGGGAGCAGGGGCAGGCGCGTCGTGTTTGCACCCCCGTTCGCAGCGGGGCAAAATCGGGCTTCGCGGGACGCCCAGAAACGCCCCAGAAGCCCTGCAAACGCGGCCGATAGCTGGGCGGGGACTCGAACCCCGGACCTCACGATTATGAGTCGTGCGCTCTAACCAGCTGAGCTACCCAGCCGAGGGTGGCGGATTCTAGCGGCCGGTGGTCGCGAGCACGTGGCTGACCTGGGGTTGGGTCGGATCGGGGAGCTCGGAGGTGACGGCGAGGATCGTCGACAGCCCGGTGCCGTCGAGCCCGACCACGACCGGCGTCGACTGGGTCGCCGCGCGGGCGTTCAACGTGAAGCGCAGCACCGCCGTCGGGAACGCGCCCGCGGCGACGGACCGCGTCGAGACCGTCTCGGTGCGGCGGTCGCCGCAAGCCCACGCCACCACGCTCGCGCCGGCGCGAGCGGCGACCGACGGCGTCTCGCACTCCACCGCGCCGTTGCGCCGCAGCACCACGGTCTTCCCGAACCGGGCCGCGCGCCCGTTGCCGATCGTCGCGGCCTGCACGCTGTCGGTCACGCCGTTGATGCCGACCGAGCGGTCCGGCACGAACACGCGCTGGGTCCAGGCGACGGTCGCCGTCCCGCGCTCGTCGGCGGCCGCCACGATCGTGGGGATGTACGCCGCCCGGCCGCCGCGCGGCCCGATCGCCACCGCCGTCTTGGGGAACGCCGCGGCGCCGCCCGCGCGGTGCGCCGCCTGGAGCACCGTGAACGTCCGCCGCGCGGTCCCCTTCCCCACGGTGCGGTGCGTGATCCACGCGACCGTCGCGCCGCCGTCCGGCCCCGCCGTCGCCACGACCGACAGGTGCGCGCCCGCGCCGGTCAAGGCCACCACCTTGCCCACCGTCCCCGCCACCGTGTCGACCGACGCCGCCCACACGCGCCGGTCGTGCGTCCACGCGACGATGCCGCGGCCGTCCGCCGCCAGCGCCACGGCCGGCCGCGAGGAGGGCGTCGGATCGACGACCACGGGCGTCCCGAACGCCCCGCCGGGCGAGCGCAGGCTGATCGCGATCCCGCCGCGCAGGCTCAGGTGGATCGCGCGCGTCCCCGTGTTGTAGGCCAACACCGCGCGCCCCGCGCCGTCGACCGCGACCGCCGGATGGCGGACCCCGCCCGCGTCCGCCGGGCTGACGACCACCGGCGCCGCGAGCGCGCCGCCGCTCCCCGGATCCGCGGCCGTCGCCGCGATCGCGGCGTACTTCTTCGGCGTGTCGATCCGCCACGCGACGGCCAGCGCGCCCGCGCCCGCCGCGGCCACGACCGGCCCGGCCGCCACGCCCAGCGCCCGCCCCGGCAGCGCCTCGGACGGTGCCCACGGGCCCGCCGCCGACGGGCGCCGCACGATCCGCGTCCCGCCGCGCACCCCCGAGAGGATCGCTGTCGTCGCCCCCGCGAAGTCGGTCGCCGCGGTCACGCCCACGCGGTAGGACCCCTGGCCGATCTCGACCGGCGGCGCCTCGAAGGCGGCCGGCGCCGGCCCCGCCGCGAGCAGCACCAGCAGGGACGTCAGGGCGAACGCGCGCACGGGTCTCATCCCCACGTCAACGCGCCCCGGCCCCTCGAGGTCACGGCGCGCCGCCCCCGCCCCGCGCCGCGTCGTCCTTCGCCCGCTGCCGGTCCTCGGACTCCCCGACCGCGAGGAACGCCGCCGAGATCACGCCCACGAAGCCGATCCCGCCGAGCGTGATCCCGACCGAGTCGAGCCAGGTGGTCGTCCCGATCGCCGCGATCGCGCAGCCGACCACGATCATGGCGGCGGAGAGGATCGCGATCTGCTTGGGCGTCATCGCCGCGGAGCTTACGCGCGGGAGCGGGAGGCGACCGGCGGGTAGCGTCCGAGACGTGACCGCCGACGCCACCGCCCTCGAGCAGGCCCTGGACCGGATGCGCGCCGACGGCGCGGGCGAGCCCGTGCTCGCCGCGTTCGCCCGTCGCTTCGCGCAGCTGGAGGACCCGGACGCCGGGCTGCTGCCCGGCGACACGCTGGAGCCGGTCGCCGACGTGCCGCCGCTCGAGGACCTCGACGCCGCCGGCCCCGCCATCCTCGACCGCCTCGCCGTCGTCAAGCTCAACGGCGGGCTCGGCACCTCGATGGGCCTGAGCGGCCCGAAGTCGCTGATCGAGGTCAAGCCCGGCCACACGTTCCTCGACGTGATCGCGCGCCAGACCCTCGCGCTGCGCGAGCGCACCGGCGCCCGCCTCCCGCTCGTGCTGCTCGACTCCTTCTCTACGCGCGCGCGGACACTGGACGCGCTGCCGGAGCAGCTGGCGACCCCCGCCATCCCGCCCGACTTCCTGCAGTCCCGCGAGCCCAAGCTCCGCGCCGACACCCACGCGCCCGTCGACTGGCCGGAGGACCCCGAGCTGGAGTGGTGCCCGCCCGGCCACGGCGACCTGTACGTCTCGCTCGCGGACTCCGGGATGCTCGCGACGCTCCTGGACGCCGGCATCGACTGGGCCTTCGTGAGCAACAGCGACAACCTGGGCGCCGAGGTCGACCCGCGCATCCCCGCCTGGGCCGACGCGCACGGCGTCCCGTTCGTGATGGAGGTCGTGCGCGGGACGGCGGCGGATCGCAAGGGCGGCCACATCGCCCGCCGCGACGGCCGCCTGGTCCTGCGCGAGACCGCCCAGGCGCCGCCCGGCGACGACTCGTTCACCGACGTCGACCGGTGGCGCTTCTACAACACCAACAACCTCTGGGTCGACCTGCGGGCGCTGCGCGTGCTCCTCGACGAGCAGCCCGCCGGACCGGACCTCCCGCTGATCGTCAACCGCAAGACCGTCGACCCGCGGGACCCGGGCAGCACGCCCGTCCTCCAGCTCGAGACCGCCATGGGCGCCGCGCTCGGCGCCATCGACGGCGCCCGGGCCGTCCTCGTGCCGCGCACGCGCTTCGCGCCCGTCAAGACGACCGACGACCTCCTGCTCGTTCGCTCCGACGCCTACGTCCTGGACGACGACGGCCACGTCCGCCCCGCCTTCGACGGCCCGCCGCCGGTCGTCGCGCTCGACCCCGAGCACTACAAGTCGCTCGCGGATCTCGAGCGCCGCTTCCCCCACGGCGCGCCCTCGCTGCGCGCCGCGCGCGGCCTGACCGTGCACGGCGACGTCACCTTCGGCGCGGATGTGCGCGTTCTCGGTGACGGAACCGTCACAGGGCCCGAGAACGTGCCCGACGGCAGCACAATCACCGCATGAGCTCCGTCACCGCCTTCGGCCCCGGCCGCGTCAACCTCATCGGCGAGCACACCGACTACAACGGCGGCCTCAGCCTGCCGTTCGCGATCGACGAGGGCGTCATGGTCACCGCGACGGCGATCGGCGGCGACCGGGTCGAGGCCATCGCCTACGACCTCGACGGCGAGCAGGACGCCTTCGCCCTCGCCGGCCCGCCGCGCGGCACCGAGGACTGGCGCGCGTTCGTGCGCGGGATGGTCGCCGAGCTCGGCGCCGCCGGGCACGCGCTCGTCGCGACGCGCCTGGAGATCGCGGGCACGCTCGCGCAGGGCTCGGGGCTCTCGTCCTCGGCGGCGCTCGAGGTCGCGCTGGGGCTGGCGCTGCTCGGGCTCGCAGGAGAGCGCGACCCCGACCGCCTGGCGCTCGCGCGCCTGTGCTCGCGCGTGGAGAACGACTGGGTCGGCGCCCAGACCGGGCTGCTCGACCAGACGGCGTCGCTGCTGAGCACCGACGGCCACGCGCTGCGGATCGACTTCGCCACGATGGAGACGACCTCGGTGCCGATCGCGCTCGGCGGCTGGCGCCTGGTGACGGTCGACTCCGGCGAGACCCACTCGCTGGCGACCGGCGGCTACAACGAACGGCGCGCGGAGTGCGCGGCGGCGGCGGAGCGCCTGGGCGTGGCGACGCTGAGCGAGGCGCGCGCGGAGGACGCCACGGCGCTGCCGGATCCCCTGCGCCGCCGGGTCGAGCACGTGCTCGGCGAGAACGCGCGCGTCGACGCGACGGTCGCCGCGCTGCACGCCGAGGACCTCGAGGAGGTCGGCCGCCTGCTCGACGCCTCGCACGCGAGCCTGCGCGACCTCTACGACGCCTCGACCGACGCGGTCGAGCGCACGGTCGCGCGGCTCAAGGACGCGGGCGCCTCCGGCGCGCGGATGGTCGGCGGCGGCTTCGGCGGCCACGTGCTCGCGCTGCTCGCGCCCGACGTCCCGCTGCCCGAGGACGCCCACGAGGTCACGCCCGGTCCGGGCGCGCGCATCGTGCCGGACGCGGGCTAGGACGCCGTCGCGCCCCCGCCGCTCTTCCCCGCCCGCTCCGCGGCCTTGCGCTCCTCCTCCTGCAGCTGCTCGCCGAGCGGCCGCAGCAGCGCCCACGCGACGAACAGCACGCCGAGCACGAGCATCCCGAGCCCGGCGATCAGGTTGATGTGGACGCCCGCGGCCTTGTGGATCTCCGCCTTCGAGTCGCCGAGCCCCACGATCGTCAGCACGATCCCGTAGAGCACGAACAACCCGCCGATGATCCGGCGCAGGTCGAAGAGGTTGGCCGCCTGGGCCTCCTTCGCCCCCGTGCCCTGCTCCTCGGTCTCGCCTGCTCGCTGCTCGCTCATCGCGTCACGCCCCTAGAAGAAGATGATGGTCAGGATGAGGCCCAGGGCGATCGCCCCGAAGCCCAGCAGCTTGGGCGACTCCCACCACTTGTCGTGGGCCGCGGCGACCGAGGCGTCCTCCTCGTTGGCCATGCCCCACACCAGGCCCTGCAGCTCCTCGACCGGCTTGGCCTGCGTGAACGCGGTCACCGCGACCGTCACGATCGCGTCGACCACGAAGGCCGCGCCCGCGCCCCAGAACGACTCGTCGAGGTCGGAGCCGAAGGTGAACAGCCCCGCCCACTTGTACCCCACGTAGGTCACGAGCGCCGCGATCGTGCCGGCCACCAGGCCCCACAGGCCCGCCGCGGGCGACATCCGCTTCCAGAACATCCCGATGATGAACGTGGCGAACAGCGGCGCGTTGAAGATCGAGAACAGCGCCTGCAGGTAGTTCATCAGGTTCTGGTAGCCGGACGCGATCAGCGCCGTGCCGATCGCCACCACGATCCCGCCGACCGTCACGTAGCGGCCGACCTTGATGTAGAACGCGTCGTCGCGGTCCTTGGCGATGTACGGCTCGATGATGTCGGTCGTCACCACCGTGTTGAACGCGCTGACGTTCGCCGCCACGCCCGCCATGAACGAGGCCATGAGCCCCGTGAGCGCGATGCCGAGCATGCCGTTGGGCAGGTACTCGTTCATCAGCAGCGGGATCGCGTTGTTGTAGGCCAGGTTCGCGTCGCCGCCGCCGAGGTGCGGGATCTTCCACAGCGCGATCATGCCCGGGATCACGACGACCGCCGGGATCAGCAGCTTCGGGTAGGCGCCGATCAGCGGCGTCCGCTGGCCCGCGCTGAGGTCGCGGGCGCTCAGCGCGCGCTGGACCTCGGCGAAGTTCGTCGTCCAGTAGCCGAAGGACAGGATGAACCCGAGGCCGAAGACGATCCCGATCCACGTCGCGCCGATCGGGTTGGTCACGTGCCCGGGGTCGGTCCCCTGCAGCGCGTGCAGGCCCGCCTCGCCGAGCTTGCTCTGGCCGATCTTGTCCTTCAACCCGCCCCAGCCGCCCGCGTCGTGCAGACCGACGATCGTCAGCGGGATCAGCGCGGCCATGATCACGAAGAACTGCAGGACCTCGTTGTAGATCGCGCTCGAGAGGCCGCCGAGCGTGATGTAGGCCAACACGATCCCGGCCGCGATCACGATGCCGAGCAGGATCGGCCAGCCGAGCAGCAGCTTCAGCACGAGCGCCAGCGCGAACAGGTTCACGCCCGCGATCAACACGGTGGCCAACGCGAAGGACCAGGAGTTGAAGAGGTGCGAGCGCCGGTCGAAGCGCATCAGCAGGTACTCGGGCACCGACCGCACGCGCGCGCCGTAGTAGAACGGCATCATCACCAGGCCGAGGAAGACCATGGCCGGGACGGCGCCGATCCAGTAGTAGTTGACCGTCGCGACGCCGTACTGCGCGCCGTTGGCGCCCATGCCGAGGATCTCGGTCGCGCCGAGGTTCGCCGAGACGAACGCGAGGCCGGTGATCCACGCCGGGAGCGTCCGCCCGCTGAGGAAGTAGTCGAGCGACGTCTTCACGTAGCGCCGGGCGACGAACCCGACGCCGAGGACGACGAGGAAGTACACGCCGAGGATCGAGAAGTCGAGCCAGTTCGTGTCGAGGCGCACGCTGGTGGCGGCAAGCATGGACGCGTCAGTTCCCGGACGGGGCCCGGACTAACCGTCGAGGTCGCACCGACGATCAGTCGATCGAAGTGGTCCCGGTGCCGCCTGTCAGATCTCTGATGGTTCGGCGCGCCGCACGGGTGGGTATCCGAGGCGCGCCATGCATCGAGTCCTCCAGCGAGCCCTGCTCGCCTCCACCACGGCAGCGGCGCTCTCACCGGCCGCCCTCGCCGTCCCCGCACGGGCCGCGACCTCCGGTCGCGCCACCATCGACGGCAGCGTCCCGTCCTGGGCCCAGCCCGCCCGCGACCAGGGCGCCGCCGACCCGGCGAGCACGATCCAGTTCCACGTCTACCTGCCGCTGCGCAACGCCGACGCGGCCGCCGCGGCGATCCAGGACGTCTCGGACCCGTCGAGCGCCGACTACGGCAAGTTCCTCACGCCCGACGCGTTCCGCTCCACCTACGCGCCGCTGAGCAGCGACGTCGCCGCGGTCTCCCAGTTCCTGACGAGCGCGGGCCTGAAGGTCGGCGACGTCCCGGCCAACAACTCGTCCATCGCGGTCAGCGGCACGCTGGCCCAGGTGCAGAGCGCCTTCGGCGTCGCGGTCCACCAGTACGCCTACCGCGGCAAGCTCCTCAACGCGCCGACCACGAACCTCAGCATCCCCGCCGCGCTGGCCGGGAAGGTCCTCGCGGTCTCGGGCGTCGACCAGTCCGGCACGCTGACGCAGCCGAGCTCGGCGACCGGCACGGACTCGCGCGGCGACGACCAGTCGCTGATCGCACCGAAGCCCAACGCGCCCTACCAGGCGCCGCACCGGCACGGCGGCCACGGCCACCACGGCGGCGGCAGCAGCGGGAGCCCGGGCGACGCGCCGGCCCCCGACGCGTTCGTCAACGCCCCGCCCTGCTCGACCTACTACGGCGAGAAGATCGCGACGACGCTGCCCTCCGCCTACGGCGTCAAGCAGCCCTACGCGCCGTGCGGCTACACGCCGTCGCAGTACCAGGGCGCCTACGGGACCGCGGGCGCGATCCAGCACGGCCTCGACGGCAAGGGCGTGACGGTCGCGATCACCGACGCGTACGCCGCCCCGACGATCCTCGCCGACGCCAACGCCTACGCGACCAGGCACGGCCAGAAGGCCTTCGCCCGCGGCCAGTTCTCGCAGGTCTTCCCCAAGGGCGGCTACCAGTACGGCTACGACGACGAGGCCAACGGCGACCTCTGCGGCGAGCAGGGCTGGTACGGCGAGGAGACCCTCGACGTCGAGGCCGTCCACGCGATGGCCCCGGCGGCCAACGTCCTCTACGTGGCCGGCGCGAGCTGCGACGACCCGGACCTCCTGGGCGCGCTGAACACCATCGTGGACAAGAAGCTCGCCAACATCATCACCAACTCGTGGGGCGACATCGGCGAGGACACGCCCGCCGACGTCCTGGCCGCCTACCACCAGACGTTCACGCAGGCGGCGCTGGAGGGGATCGGCGTCTTCTACAGCTCCGGTGACGACGGCGACGACAGCCTCGACACGGCCGACGGGACGCCCGCGACGGACTTCCCGTCCACCGAGCCGCTGGTGACCGCCGTCGGCGGCACGGCGCTGCAGGTCGGCCGGAGCAACACCTACGCCGGCGAGGTCGGTTGGGCCACGGGCTCGAGCGACCTGTCGCCCGACGGCAGGTCCTGGGTCCCGCCGGCGCCCGGCGAGTTCCTCTACGGCGCGGGCGGCGGCGTGAGCACGCTGTTCGCGCAGCCGTCCTACCAGCGCGGCGTCGTGCCCGACAGCGTGGCCGGCGGCCACCGCGCCACGCCCGACATCGCGATGGACGCCGACCCGCAGACCGGCATGCTGGTCGGCGAGACGCAGACGTTCCCGGACGGCAGCCAGAAGTACAGCGAGTACCGCATCGGCGGCACGTCGCTGGCCTCCCCACTCTACGCGGGCATCGAGGCGCTGGCCGACCAGGCGAGCGGCCGATCGCACGGGTTCGTCAACCCGGCGATCTACCGGCTCAACGGGACGGGCGCGATCCACGACATCGTCCCGCCGGCCAGGCCGCAGGCGGTTGTGCGGGTCAACTACAACAACAGCGTCGACGCGTCGGCGGGCACCACGCCGATCCTGCGCTCGCTCGACGACGAGGCCCAGTCGATCCACACCGGCCCGGGCTGGGACACGATCACCGGCGTCGGGACGCCGAACGGGCTCGCCTACCTGGGCGCGCTCGGCGGACGGCGCTAGCCGCCCCAGCGGGACTGTGTGCCGGCGGCCCATCGGCGGGCCGTCGGCACATGCCGCGTCGGCGCCGGTGTCTCTCAGCGGCCGCTCGCGCGACAAGTGCGGCACGCGCCGATAGCGTGACGGCGGTGAGCGGCCGCCTGCACTCCCGGATCGCCGAGCTGGCGAGCTACAACGACGACGTCGAGGCCGGCGGGATCACCCGGGAGGTCTACACGCGGACCTACGCGGCCGCGCTCGAGCGGGTGATGGCGTGGATGCGCGAGGCGGGGCTGGAGCCGCGGCTCGACGCGGTCGGGAACCTCTTCGGCACGTGGGCCGGCTCCGACCCCGCGGCGCCCCGCGTGCTGACCGGCTCGCACGTCGACACCACGCTCAACGCGGGCGCCTACGACGGGGTGCTCGGCGTGCTGGGCGCGATCGAGGCCGTGAGCGCGCTCCGCGACGCCGGCTTCGCGCCCCACCGCTCCATCGACGTCGTCGCCTGGGCCGGCGAGGAGCCGAGGTTCGGCACCGGCTGCGTCGGCTCCCGCTGCGCGGCCGGGGATCTCGCGCGCGAGGACCTCGACCGGCTGGTCGACCGCGACGGCGTGACGATGGCCTCGGCGCTCCGCCTGGCGGGCTTCGAGCCCGACCGGATGCGCGAGGCGATCATCGACCCCGCGACGGTCCACGCGCTCGTCGAGCTCCACATCGAGCAGGCGATCGTCCTGGAGACGAGCGGCGAGCCGATCGGGGTGGTCGAGGCGATCGCGGCGCCGCACGACTTCCGCCTCGTCTTCGAGGGCGCGGCGACCCACGCGGGCGCGACGCCGATGGCGCTGCGCCGCGACGCGCTCGTCGGCGCGGCCGAGGCGGTCGTCGCGATCGAGGCGCTCGCGCGCGCGTCGGCGAGCGGCACCACGGTCGGGACCGTCGGCGTCGTCCGCGCGCTGCCGGGCGCGATCAACGTCGTGCCGGGCCGCGTCGCGCTCGACGTCGACGTGCGCGACAGCGACGAGGCCGCGCGCGAGGCGGTGGTGGCGGCAATCGTGGAGCGCGCTCACGCGATCGGCGCCGAGCGCCGGTTGGCGGTGTCGGTCCAGGAGATCGTCACCGACACGCCGGTGCAGTGCGCGCCCGCGGTGATCGCCGCGGCCGCCGAGGCGACCGAGGCGCTGGGCCTGCCCTACCGCCGCATGACCTCCGGCGCCTACCACGACGCCATGATCATGGGCCGCCGCGTGCCGGTCGGAATGATCTTCGTGCCGAGCCGCGGGGGCGTCAGCCACCACCCCGACGAGTACACCGCGCCCGAGGAGCTCGACCGCGGCGTCGCCGTGCTGGCGGGGACGCTCGAGCGGCTGGCGGGCTGAGCCTCAGCCCAGGTAGTCCTCGACCGTGCCCTGGTCGCGCAGCTGCGCGGTCTCGGGGTCCTCGCCCGCGCGGCGCTTGGCCTCGCGCTGGCGCAGGAGGTCCCAGAGCTGGTCGAGCTCGACCTTGATGGCCTTGAGACGCTCCGCGTCGCGGGCGATGACGTCGTCGTGGCCGGTCTCGGCGGCGGCGCCCTCCTCGGCGCGGAGCTTCTTCTCCTCCGCCTCGAGGGCCTCGATGCGGTCGCGGATCTTGTCGTCGTCCATGGCCCTCACCCTACTCCGGCGCCCCGCGCGATTAACGCCCCGCCGGATTTCCACCGACGGCAAGGGTGATGACCTTCCGAGCTGCCTGGGCGATCCCACCTGCCGCGATCGCGTTGGTGATCGCGGCCCCCGCGGGCGCGGCGCCGGTCGCCGGGATGCACCTCGGCATCCCCACGCCGGTGGCGAGCGTCGTGGCCGGGACCAAGATCTCCACCTCGGTCACGCTGACGAACATCCGCTCGACCAAGAGCGGCCTCGGAACGCTGCGCTTCTACCTCTCCACCGACGGCCAGCCCGGCCGCGGCGTCCGCCTCGCCACGCGCGACACCGCCGCCCTCAAGGCCCACGCCAGGAAGCGCTTCACGCTGAGCGGCACGGTGCCCGCGGGCCTGCCGGCCGCGCAGTACCGCGTCCTCGTCAGCCTCGACGCGCGCTCGACCGCGTTCAAGCCGGGCGCGCCCAGCCGCCGCGGCGACGCCACCGAGATCGCGCCCGACGCCACGGACGTCTCGACGGCGCCCGCGCCCACCGTGGTCGAGCCCGCCGCCCCGGCGCCGCCCGCCGCGCCGCCGGTCGCCCCGCCCGTGACGCCTCCCGCTCCCGTCAACCACGCGCCGACCGCGGGCGCCGTGGCCGTCACGACGGACGAGGGCACGCCGGCCGCCATCCACCTGACGGGCGCCGACGCCGACGGCGACGCGCTCACCTACGCGACCACGCAGCCCGCGCACGGCACGCTGAGCGGCACCGCGCCCAACCTCACCTACACGCCGCTCGACGGCTACGTCGGGTCCGACGCCTTCACCTACACCGCGAGCGACGCCTCCTCCACCTCCGGCGCCGCGACGGTGAGCATCACGGTCGCGCGGGTCGACCAGGCGCCGGTCGCCGCCGACGACCTCTACGACGGCGCGTTCGAGGAGCAGCCCTACAGCGTCGCCGCTCCCGGCGTGCTCGCCAACGACAGCGACCCGGACGGCGACGCCCTCACCGCCGCCGTCGTGACCCAGCCGGCCCACGGCTCGGTCACGCTCAGCCCCGACGGCTCCTTCGTCTACCTCCCCGCGGTCAACTTCTTCGGCGTCGACACGTTCACCTACCGCGCCAACGACGGCACGCTCGACTCGAACACCGGGACCGTCACGGTCTACACCGCGCCGGACTGATCGCTCAGAACCCGTCGCGCCAGGTGTCCTTGTACAACAGGTACTCGGCCGGCCCGCCGGCGCTCGCCGTGAAGCCCTGCGGGCAGTACGGCGCCATGTAGATGAAGTCCTCGGCCCGGACCTCGTGCTCGTCGTCGCCGAGCACGTAGGTCCCGGCGCCCTCGGTCATCCACAGCCCGTGCTCCTCGTCGTGGACCTCGATCTTGTCGAGGCCGACGCCCGCGTCGAAGCGCAGCAGCGACATGGCGAAGTCGAACGCCGGGTCGTCGACGGGCAGCAGCTCGCGGCGCGTGAAGCCGGGGACGGCCGTCGCGGCGAACGGCTCGTCGTCGCGGTGGCCGGACAAGGCGGCCGGCGCGTCGTGGGCGGCGTGGCCTTCGTAGACGCGCTTGACGATCAGCAGCCGCGCGGGCGCGTCGCCCGCCGCCAGCTCGTAGGCCGCGTCCGAGGGCAGGTACGCGAAGCCGCCGGCGTCCAGCACGCGCCGCTCGCTCGCCGCGGTGCTCAGCGTCACGGTCCCGTCCAAGACGTAGAAGAACCGCTCGTAGCCCGCGCCGACGCGGCGCGTCGTGCCGCCGCCCGCGTCCAAGGACACCAGGTACTCGCCGATCCGCGACGGCGCCATCCGCGGCGTCACGAGCTTGACGACCGGCTGGTCGCCGAACTCCGGCAGCCGGCTCGGGTAGTGGTTGGCCGGCGTCACCACGGTGTACCCGCGGCCCAGCGCGCCGCGCGAGCGCTCGCTCATCTCTGCTCCTCCTCGTGGACGACAAGCTCCTCGGGCCGCACCGGCGCCCGCGTCAGCGCGTGGCCGGTCGCCGCCCGCAGCGCGGCGAGGATCGCGGGCGTCGAGGAGATCGACGGCATCTCCCCCACCCCGCGCAGGCCGTACGGCGTCTCGGGGTCGCCGAGCTCGAGGATGATCGTGGGCACCGGCGCGGCGTCCACGATCGTGGGGATCCGGTAGCTGCCGAACGAGCGCGTCCGGACGATCCCGTCCTCCAGCAGCAGCTCCTCGCTCAGCGCGAGGCCCAGGCCCTGGATCGAGCCGCCCTCGAGCTGCCCTTCCAAGGCCATGGGGTTGATCACGCGGCCGACGTCCTGCGCGCAGGCCAGCTCGACCACGCGCGCGAGGCCGAGCTCGACGTCGACGTCGACGACCGCGCGGTGCGCGACGAACGCGAAGCCCGCGTGCGAGTCGCCCTGGCCGGTGGCCGGGTCGAGCGGCGCGGTCGGCGCGTGGCGGTAGGTGCGGACGCATTCGACCGGCTCGGCGCCGACCAGCGCCGCGAGCTCCAGGACGCGCTCCCCGTCCCGCCACACCGCGTGCTCGCGCAGCGTGAGCGCGGCCGCGTCCGGAGCGCCCAGCACGCCCGCCGCCCGCTCCAGCGCCGCCGCCCGGACCGCGACGCACGCGGTCCGCACCGCGCCGCCGATCATCCACGTCAGCCGCGAGGCCGACGCCGAGCCCGCGGAGTCGATCGCCGTGTCGGCCGCGAGCACGGCGACCTCGGCGACGCCGAGCTCGGTGCGCGCGATCTGCTCCTGGATCCCGATCACGCCCTGCCCGACCTCGGCGGCCGCGGTGTGGACCTCGACGATCGCGCGGCCCGCGCGCGCCGTCAGCCGGACGCGCGCCGTCGACGAGTCGTCGAAGCCCTCCGAGAAGGCGATGTTCTTGAACCCCGCCGCGTAGCCGACGCCGCGGCGGACGCCCTCGCCGCGCGTCGCGGCGAACGTGCTGCCGGGGAGGTCGCGGACGTCGTCGCCGGGCGCGCGGTCCGCGGGCAGCGGCGCCGCGGCCAAGGCCTCCAACAACCGCACGGTCGCCACCGGCCCGCGCACCGCCTGGCCCGTCGGCAGCGTCCCGCCCTCGGGCAGCGCGTTGCGACGCCGGACCTCGAGCGGGTCGAGCCCCACCGCCGCCGCCAGGCGGTCCATCTGCGCCTCGTAGGCGACCGCGACCTGCACCGCCCCGAACCCGCGCATCGCGCCGCTCGGCGTGTTGTTGGTGTAGGCGACCACGCCGAGCAGGTCGACGTTGTCCACCGCGTACGGGCCGACGGCCAAGGTGGTGGCGTTGGCGATCATCGCGGGCGAGGACGACGCGTACGCGCCGCCGTCGAGCCAGATCCGCGCGCGGACGGCGATCAGCCGACCCTCCAGGTCCGCGTGGTGCTCGTACTCCATCCACGCCGGATGGCGGTGGACGTGCCCGCCCGCGAACGACTCCTCGCGGCGGTAGGCCATCTTCACCGGCCGCTCGCAGCGCAGCGCGAGCAGGCAGGCGTGGAGCTGGATCGAGAGGTCCTCGCGCGCGCCGAACGCCCCGCCGACGCCGGCCAGCACGAGGTGCACGCGCTCGGGCGCGAGCCCCAGCCCGGCGGCGATCTGGTCGCGGTCGACGTGCAGCCACTGGGTCGAGATGTGCAGCTCGACGCCGCCCTCGCCGTCCGGGATCGCCAGCCCGGACTCGGGTCCCAGGAACGCCTGGTCCTGGATGCCGACCTCGTAGCGCCCGCGGATGACGACCTCGCCGGTTGCCTCCGGGTCGCCGCGCAGGATCGGCACCGCGCGCAGCTCGTTGCCGCCGGGATGCAGCGCGGGCGCGTCGTCGGCCAGCGCGCGCCGCACGCTCACCACCGGCTCGAGCAGCTCGTAGTCGACGGCGACGAGCTTCGCCGCCCGGCGGGCGGTCGCGGGATCGTCGGCGGCGACGATCGCGACCGGCTCGCCGTGGTGGCGCACGCGGTCGAACGCCAGCACCGGCTGGTCGCTCAGCACGCTGCCGACGAGCTTCTCGCCCGTGACGTCCTCGTGGGTCAGGACCGCGTGGACGCCGGGGACCGCGCGCGCCGCGCGCGTGTCGATCGAGCGGATCCGCGCCGCGGCGTGCGGGCTGCGCGCGGTCGCGCCGTGGAGCATGCCGGGGACCTGGAGGTCCGAGGAGTACCGGAACCCGCCGGCGACCTTGGCGGGCCCGTCGCTGCGGGTCAGCCGCGCGCCGACGTGGCCCGCGCGGTCGGCGTGCTCGCCCGGCGCGCGCAGCTGCGGCTCGGCGCCGCCGCGGCCCGCGCCGGTGTGCGGCACCGCCCGCGGGTGCTGGACCTGCCAGGAGTCGCCCTGCTGCGGGCTCACGCGGGCGCCGCCTCGCGCATCCGCTTGCTCTCGCGCCGCAGGTCGGCGGCGAGCGTCAGCGGGTCGGCCGTGCGCAGCTCGCCGTCCTCGACGACGACCTGGCCGCCGACGAGCAGCGTGTCGACCGCGCGCGTCGGGCCGAAGACGAGCGCCGCGACCGGGTCCTCGATCCCGGCGAAGCCGAGCTCGTCCTGGTCCCACAGCGCGACGTCGGCCAGCGCCCCGACGCTCAAGTGCCCCAACTCGTCCTCGCGGCCCAGGCAGCGCGCGCCGTGGCGCGTGGCCATCGCGAGCGCCTGGCGCGCGGTCAGCGCCGTCGGGCCCGCCTTCGCGCGGGCCAGGACCATCGCGGCCCGCAGCTCGTCGACCAGCTCGCCGCACTCGTTCGACGCCGCGCCGTCGACGCCGAGGCCGACGGGCGCGCCCGCGGCGAGCAGCGCCGGGACCGGCGCGATCCCGGCCCCGAGGCGGCCGTTGGAGGTCGGGCAGTGCGCGACGCCGGTGCCGGTCGCGCCCATCCGCGCGGTCTCCTCGCCGTCGAGGTGGACGCAGTGCGCGAGCCAGACGTCGTCGCCGAGCCAGCCCAGGTCATCCAGGTACTGCAGCGGCCGGACCCCGAAGCGCTCCAGGCAGAAGCGCTCCTCGTCGTCGGTCTCCGCGAGGTGCGTGTGGAGCCGGACCCCGCGCGCCCGCGCCAGCTCCGCCGTCTCGCGCATCAGCTCGCCGGTGACGCTGAACGGCGAGGTCGGCGCGAGCGCGATCCGCACCCGCGCGCCCGGCGCCGGGTCGTGGTGGCGGTCGATCGCCTCGGCGCAGGCGGTGAGGATCGCGTCGCGGTCCTCCACGACGTCGTCCGGCGGCAGGCCGCCCTGGCTCTTGCCGAGGTCCATCGCGCCGCGGCACGGGTGGAAGCGCATCCCGATCGCGCGCGCCGCGTCGACCTCGACGCCCAGCAGGTCGCCCGCGTGGCGGGGGAAGATGTAGTGGTGGTCGGTCGAGGTCGTGCAGCCGGAGCGGGCCAGCGACGCGAGGCCCGCGCGCGCGGCCGCCGCCACGACCGCGTCGTCGATGTGCTGCCAGACCGGGTAGAGCGCGACGAGCCACTCGAACAGCGTGGCCTCCTGCGCGTAGCCGCGCGTCGCCCACTGGTAGAGGTGGTGGTGGCAGTTGACGAGCCCGGGCGTGGCGAGCTTGCCGGAGGCGTCGAGGCGGCGGTCTGCGCGCTCGCGGTCGACCTCCGGCGCCGGGCCCTCGCCGACCGCGACGATCCGGTCGTCCTCGATCACGAGGTGGCCGGAGGCGAGCTCGCGCGCGTCGTCGTCGACCGTCGCGATCGCGCAGCCCTCGATGACCGTGACGCTCATGCCGTCCCCTCCGCCGCGGCCAGCCGCACCGCCTCGATGATCTTCTGGTAGCCCGTGCAGCGGCAGAGGTTGCCGTTCAGCCCCTCGCGGATGTCGGCCTCGCTCGGGTCCGGGTTGCGCGCGAGCAGGTCGCGCGCGGCGACGATCAGCCCCGGCGTGCAGAACCCGCACTGCACGGCGCCCGCGCGCAGGAACGCCTCCTGGAGCGGGTGCAGCGCGCCGTCGCCGGCGGCCAGCGACGCGGCGGTCTCCACGCGCGCGCCGTCGGCCTGGGCGGCGAGCACGAGGCACGCGCAGGCCGTCTGCCCGTCGATCGCCACCGTGCAGGACCCGCACTCGCCCTGCTCGCACGCGTTCTTCGCGCTGGTGATGCCGAGGACGTCGCGCAGGACGCGCAGGAGGCTCTGGCCGCCGTGCGCGTCCGGGATCTCATGCGGGTGGCCGTCGACCGTGATCCTCACGCGGGCAGCTCCGCGACGGCGCGGCGCAGCGCGCGCGAGGCCAGGACGCCCGCGACGTGGCGGCGGTGCTCGGCCGAGCCGCGCGCGTCGGGGATCGGGTCGACGGACGCCGCGACGAGCGCGCCGAAGCGCTGCGCGGTCGAGGGGTCCTCGAGCGCGTCCCAGGAGGCGTGGACGAGCGCCTCGGCGACGGCCGGGCGGATCGCGCTCGGTCCCGCGCCGACGACGCACGCGCTGCCCGTCCGGCGGGCGGGGTGCAGCGCGACCGCGACGCCGCAGACCGCGCGTGCCATCGCGTTGCGCGCGCCCGCCTTCGCGTAGGCGGTCGGGCCGTCGGCGACCGGGACGAGCAGCGCGGTGATCAGCTCGTCGCCGCGGAGGTCGCAGATGCCGGGCGCGACGATGAAGGCGTCGGCGGCGACGGTGCGGCGGCCGCCGCGCAGGCTGCGGATCTCGACCTGCGCGCCCGCGGCGCCGAGCGCGGCGAGCGCGTCGCCGGAGGGGTCGGCGAGGACGAGCGCGCCGGCGAGCGTCGCGCGGTTGCGGATCTGCCGCGAGGCGACCGTGCGCGCCGCGGCGGCGAGGCCGGGGAGCGTCTCGGCGTGGCGCTCGAGCACGTCGGTGTAGGTCACGCCCGCGCCGAGCGCGACGACGTCGCCGACCATCCGCGCCCCGCGCAGGCCCGCGACGCGCGAGAGGTCGATCAGGGCGGTGTGCTCGACCCCGCGGTTGAGGTCGACCAGGACGCCGGTCCCACCGGCGACCACGACCGCGTCGGGGTTCGCCGCGCGCGCGGCCAGGGCGTCGTCGAGGGTGCGTGGTTGCGAGACGGTCAGGAAGCGATCCTCGCCTGACCAGGGCGTCGTTGGACGATGTCGCGGAATCTACTGCACGCGCTGGAGGGCGTTGCGAGCCTCGTCCGGGACCGACTACTGTGCCGGGTCCATGACGCACGACCCGCCCGCCCCACGCGGCCGGGTCGCCGACCGGGGTCACCGGCGACTGGGCATCGACGAGACGGCAACGCTGGACCGCGACGCCTTCGTGGCGTCCTTCGGCGGCGTGTTCGAGGACTCGCCGTGGATCGCCGCCCGCGCCTGGGACCGCGGGCCGTTCGCGAGCGTCGCGGAGCTGCACGCCGCCATGGTCGCGGTGGTCGACGCGGCGCCGGGCGAGGCGCGCGCGGCGCTGATCCGCGCCCACCCCGAGCTCGCGGGCAAGGCCGCGATCGCCGGGACGCTGACGCCGGAGTCCACGCGCGAGCAGGCCGCCGCGGGGCTCGACCGGCTCACGCCGGAGCAGCACGCGCGGATCCTCGCGCTGACCGCGTCCTACCGCGAGCGCTTCGGCTTCCCCTTCGTGGTCTGCGCGCGCGAGCACGACGCGGACTCGATCATCGCCACCGCGGCCGCGCGGCTGGCCCACGACCCCGACGAGGAGGAGCGCGCGGCGCTCGCCGAGATCGCCAAGATCGCGGCGCTGCGCCTCGACGACCTCGTCGCCGACGACGTTCCGGGAGGGACATCCGCTTGACCGACGCCCGCATCTCCTACGGCAAGCTCTCCGTGCCGGTCCACCTCGTGCGCGGCGAGCGGCTGCTCGCGGCCGACGTCTCGATGGAGGTGCTGGGCCAGGGCTTCCTGCCCGCCTACACCGAGGGCGACAACTCGTCGGTGGTGGCGACCGACACGATGAAGAACGTGATCCTGCGGCGCGCGCACGAGTACGACGGCGCGACGTTGGAGGGCTTGTTGTACGACCTGGGCCAGGGGTTCCTGGCGACGTACCCCGAGATGGAGGGCCTGCGGCTGTGGGCGGTGCAGCAGCCGTGGGTCGCGGAGACGGGACGGCTGTTCCGGCGCGTGGACGGCGATCACGACGTGGTCGAGATCGAGCTGGCCCAGGGCGGCGCGCTGGTCGACCACCGCGCGGGGCACCTCGGGCTGCGGCTGCTGAAGACGACGGGCTCGGCGTTCACGAAGTTCGCGCGCGACGACGACACGACGCTGCCGGAGCGCGGCGACCGGCCGCTGTTCATCCACCTCGACGTGCACTGGCGCTACGGGGACGCGGCGGACGCGGTGGGCGCCGGGCACGTGCCGTCGGAGGAGGTGCTCGCGCTGGTGCTGTCGACCTTCGACGACTTCGTGAGCGAGTCGATCCAGCACTTGGTGCACGAGATGGGCGTGCGACTGCTCGCGGCGTTCCCGGCGCTGTCGCAGGTGTCGTTCCGCGGCGAGAACCACACCTACGACCCGGTCCCGGGCGCCGCGGAGGCCGAGCCGCTGAGCAAGACCTACACCTCGCCGTTCCCGGCCTGGGGGCTCATCACGCTGGTGCTCGACCGATGAGCCGCGCGCTGGCCGACCTGCGCGCGCCGGAGGTCGGGGAGCGGCTGAGCGCGTCCTCGGTGCTGATCCAGCCGGTGGGCGCGATCGAGCAGCACGGCCCGCACCTGCCGCTGTCCACCGACCTGCTGATCGCCTCCGAGCTCGCCGAGGCTGTGGTGGCGGAGCACGGCGAGGCGCTCGACCTCTGGCTGCTGCCGCCGTTGGCCTACACGAAGTCCAACGAGCACGCGGGGACGCCGGGGACGATCTGGCTCACGCCCCAGACCATGTTGTCCGTCTTGGACGACCTCGGCCGCTCGCTGGCGACGCTGCCCACGCGCAAGCTGGTGTTCTTGAACGGCCACGGCGGCAACACCGCGCTGCTCGCGGTCGCCAACCGCGAGCTGCGCCTCGCCCACGGGCTGATGACGTTCCTCATGCACCCGTCCCAGCCGCGCGACTCCGGCGGGAAGGTCGCCGACGACGACGAGCTCGGGATGGGCGTCCACGCGGGCCGCGACGAGACCTCCGTGGTCCTGCACCTGCGGCCCGAGCTGGTGGACATGTCGCTCGCGGAGCGCGCGATCCCGTCCGCGGTCTTCGCGGGCAACGCGCACGTCCGGTTCGGCGGCGACGTCGCGTTCGGGTGGGCGGCCGCCGACCTGTCGTCCACGGGGGCGATCGGCGACCCGACGCTCGCGAGCGCCGAGCTGGGCGCGGCGCTCTGGGCCGGCATGCTCGCCTCCGCCGCGGAGGCGCTCGCCGAGATCGCGGCGTTCGCGTTCGCGGCGCCGCGCGAGGGTCAGACCCCTTGAGCGGGAGCGCAGCGGATCTGCGGGTGGCCGCGTTGGTGGTCCGGGGCGCGGCCTCCGTGTGGACGGGCGCGCGCGTGGTCGAGGACGCGGACGTGCTGTGCCTCGACGGGCGCGTGGTGGCGGTGGGGCCGGACGCCGCGGACGCCGCGCCCGACGGCGCCGCGGTCCTCGACGCGCGCGGCTGCGCGGTCGTCCCGGGGCTGGTGAACGCGCACCACCACCTGCTGCAGAGCGCGTTCCGGACGCTCCCGGGGACGCGCGGCGTGCCGATGCGCGCGTGGCTCGGCGTGATGGCGGGCGCGTACGCGGCGACGCGCGTCGATCCGGAGCTGTGTCGCGCGGCCGCGGCGGTCGGGCTCGCCGAGGGCCTGCTGTGCGGCGTGACGACGGTCGCCGACCACCACCTGACGTGGCCCGCGGGCGCGGACCACCTCGGGATGGCGGGCGCGACGACGGACGCGGCGCGGGCGCTGGGCGCGCGGCTGGTGTTCGTGCGCGGGACGGCGGGCGACGACGCGGACGTCGCGGCGGCCTCCGCGGAGGCGCTGGTCGGGCTGGCGGGCGGGTTGGTGAGCGTCGCGGTCGGGCCCGCGGGCGTCCACAGCGACGGGCCCGAGACGTTCGCGGCGCTGCGCGAGGTCGCGCTGCGGCACGGGCTCGCGCGGCGCACGCAGGCCAACGAGCAGGTCGACGTGGTCGTGGCGCAGGAGCGCTACGGCTGCCGGCCGCTGGAGCTGCTGGAGGAGTGGGGCTGGCTTGAGCCGGGCGTGACGGTCGCGCACCTGTGCGCGGTGACGGAGGACGAGGTCGCGCGCGTGGCGTCGGCCGGCGTGCGCGCCACGCACGCGCCGGGCTGCGACCTGCCGATGGGCTGGGGCCTCGCGCCGGCGGGCGCGCTGCTCGACGCGGGCGTCGTCGTCGGGCTCGGCACGAGCGGCGGCGGGTCCAACGACGCGGGCCACCTCCTGGCCGACGCGCGCCTCGCGCTCCAGGCCTCGCCGCTGAGCGGGCGGCCGCTCACCGCGGTCGAGTGCCTCACGATGGCCACGCGCGGGAGCGCGCTCGGGCTGGGCCGCGACGAGTTGGGGCACTTGGAGCCGGGCGCCGCCGCCGACCTCGCGGTCTACGACCTCGGCGGCGTGGCCGACGCGGGCGTGGCGGACCCGCTCGCCGGGTTGCTCTGGGCCGCGCCGGGGCGCCGCCCGCGCGACGTCGCGGTCGCGGGCGCGGTCGTCGTCCGCGACGGCGCGCTCGCGCACGCCGAGGAGCGCGCGCTCGCCGCGGAGCTCCGGACGCTGCTGGCCGCCCGCGCATGAGCGAGCGCTTCGAGGTCGTGATCGTCGGCGGCGGCCACAACGGCCTGACCTGCGCCGCGTACCTCGCCCGCGCCGGTGTGGAGGTCTGCGTGGTCGAGGCGCGGGAGACGGTCGGCGGCTGCGCGTCGACGGTCGAGGTGCTCGGCGGCGCGCGGGTCAACATCTGCAACTGCGACCACGCGCTGATCCGGGCGACCGGCGTGATCGAGGAGCTCGACCTCGCGGCGCACGGCCTGCGCTACCTCGACCTCGAGCCCGCGCAGCTCGCGATGCCCTGGGGCGGCGAGGCGCCGTGGCTGCTCTTCGGCGACGTCGACCGGACGCTGCAGTCGCTGTCGCTCACCCATCCCGACCAGGTCGCGGGCTACCGCCGCTACGTCGACGACCTCCTCCCCGCCGCGCGGCTCGTGATGGAGATGACCGGCGGCGTGCCGACGCCGTTGGGCGTCGCGCGGCGGCTCGCGCGGGCGCGCGGCCGCGGGCTCGCGTCGCTCCTGAAGCTGAGCCGCCGCAGCGCCGCGGACGTCCTGCGCGACTACTTCACCTCCGACGCCCTGCTCGGCCCGGTCGCCACGACCGGTCCGGCGGTCTGGGGCCTGCCGCCGCAGGCGCCGGGGACCGGGCTCGGCGCGCTCGGCTACGCGCTCCGCCACCTCACGGCGGTCGGCCGCCCGGTCGGCGGGTCGGGGGTCCTGACCGACGCGCTGGCGCGGGCGGTCCTGGCGGCGGGCGGGACGATCCGGACGGGCGTGCGCGTGGAGGCGATCACCTGCGCGGGCGGCCGCGCCGCGGGCGTGCGGCTCGCCGACGGAGAACGCATCGACGCCGGGACCGTGATCGCCGCGGGCGACCCGCGCACGACCCTGGTCGAGCTCCTCCACGCGCCGCCCGCCGCGGCCCGCGGGCTGATCGAGCGGTGGCGCGGACGCCCGGGCCGCGACGGCTACGAGAGCAAGCTCGATGCGGTGATCGACGTCCTGCCCCGCCCGCTCGGGCTCGTCGACGAGCATCTTGATGTCCTTGGCGTCGGCGAGGTCCTGCACGCGACGATGGTCGTCGCGCCCGGCCTCGACGCGATCGCCGCCGCGCACCGGACGGCGAGCGCCGGACGCGTCGCGCGCGAGCCGCTGCACCTCTCGAACGTGCCGTCCGTCCTGGATCCCACGGTCGCCCCGCCGGGCGGCGGCCACGTCTTCTCGCTCGAGACGCTCTTCACCCCCTACGACCTGGACGGCGGGTGGCAGGACAGCGGCGAGCCGGAGCGCTGGCTCACCGAGTTCGCCCGCCTGCTCGAGCCCGGCTTCCTGGAGGGCGTCCGCCGCTGGCGCCTCGTCGGGCCGGAGGACTACGAGCGCGACTTCTCCATGCCCGCCGGCTACGCCCCCTCCTTCGCCGGCGGCCCCCTCGCCGCCCTCCTCGGCCGCGACCGCGAGCTGACCCGCTACGCGACCCCGATCCCCGGCCTCTACCTCACGGGCTCGGGGACCTTCCCGGGCGCGGGGGTGTCGGGGGCGCCGGGACGCAACGCGGCGCGGGTGGTGCTGGGGGCGCTGCGGTGAGGGGGCGAGGATCCGCCCGAGGCTCACGTCGTCCTGCCGCTCGCAAGGTCTCCGGCGCTAGCCGGCCGCGTGCTTCGCGACGTCGAACGTCCGGCTCTTGAACGACAGATGCTCCTGCTCGATGTCGCGCACCTCGAAGCCGATCGTCTCCAACTGCGCGTGCCGCACGTCGTCGACATCAAGCGCGTTCAGCCTCATGTCCGAGGTGAACGGCTGTCGGAAGACGAGATCCCTCACCCCAGCACAGCGCACGACGAGCGACTCACTTCCAGATCCGACGAACGTCAACTCGACGACGAGCTCGGGCCCGTCGCCGCTGTCCTGCTCGACCAGCAGCAGACTCCGCAGGTGGGGGAAGTCACGCGGCGAGAGCGCCAGGTAGTGCTCAACGACGGTGCTCATGGCCTGTACTCCCCGGGGAGATGTGCTCCGGCTTCCCGACCATTGCCATACCCGGGACCGTACTCATAGACGTGGTGATGGACATCGGGGACACCTTGCTCGATCCTCCCGCGATCGCTCTTGAACACGCCATTGAGCATCCGTGTGCCAGGGGCGACGTGCGTCGGGGCCTTCCGGGCGAGGTACTCGCCAAGGTCGGCCGTCTCTGCCCCCTCCACCCCGCCCCGCCAGCCGCGCCGCCAGCGACCCCACGACGCCGAGCAGCTGCCCCGCCGCCGGTCACGCGCGGCATCCTATGCGCAGCGCTCCTCGCTCACCACCCCTCAGCGGCGTATGCTCGATGGCGCCATGAGGAGCCATCTGGCAGGTGCTACCGCAACGGTCCTCGTCGCGCTCGCCGTCGCGGCGCCCGCGCAGGCCGTGCCGACCACGTGCCAGGGGCTGGGCGACGCGATCACCGCCGCCAACGCGGCGCCCGGCCCGGACGTCATCGACCTCCCGGCGGGCGCGACGTGCCGGATCGGCGTCGAGCTCCCGACGATCACCGGCGCGCTCACGATCGACGGGCACGGCGGCGCGCTCCGGGCGAAGGCGGGCACGTCGCCGATCCTGCTGAACGCCGACGGCGAAAGCACGACCGACGGCCCGCTCACCCTCACGGTCGTCGACCTGACCATGAGCGGCGGGTCGACGGCGATCTGGGCGTACGCGGGCAGCATCGCGCTCGACCACGCGCGGATGGTCGGCAACGGGACCGCCGCGTACGCGATCTTCGGCCACGTGACCGCCACCGCCAGCCGGATCGCCCGCAACGGCGCGGGCCTCGCGGGCGACGGCGCGACGGCGACCGACAGCGAGCTCGTCGGCAACGGCACCGCGGTCTCGGGGCTCTACGACGCCGCCGTGTTCCGCTCGATCGTCCGCCGCAACGCGACCGGCGTCACCGGACCCGAGGGCGCCACCGCCCGCGACTCGATCCTCGACCACAACGGCACCGCCCTCAGCTCGCGCGACTACCTCGACCTCACCGGCTCGCGGCTGACCGACAACGACGTCGGCCTCGACGGCGGGCGGCGGCAGATCGTCGACAGCACCGTCGCCCGCAACGCGACGGTCGGCGCGAGCCAGTTCGAGACGACCGTCACCAGATCGACCTTCTTCGACAACGGCCGCGGCCTGGAGGCGGGCGGCGGCGCGTTCGTCACCAACTCGACCTTCGCGCGCGGCGACGAGCTCTTCGCCCGCGGCGGCGCGATCGACTTCACCACCATCACGGGCACGTTGCACTCCGACCAGGCGATCAGCGTCACCAACTCGATCCTCGGCGCGTGCGACGGCGTCTTCGCGGAGGACGGCGTCCCGAGCACGGCGTCCGGCAACGTGTCGCTCGACCCCGGCTGCCCCGGCCTCGCCGTCACCGCCGACCCGCGCCTGCGCGGGCTGGCCGACAACGGCGGCCCGACGCGCACGCTGGGCCTCGGCGCCAGGAGCCCGGCGCGGGACCTCGTCCCCTGCGGCCCGGCGACCGACCAGCGCGGCCTGCCGCGGCCGAGCGGGGCGGCGTGCGACGCGGGGGCGTTCGAGGCGCAGGTCGCGCCGGCGGCGTCGGAGGCGCGGGCGGTGCGATAGAACACGGCGGGTGCCGGACCTCGTCCTCGGACCCCTGCTGCGCCACGTCGACGCCACGGAGGCGACCGTCTGGGTCGAGACCGACGCGCCCTGCGCGGTCACGATCCTCGACACGACCGAGCCGACGTTCACCGTCGCGGGCCACCACTACGCGCTGCTGATCCTCGAGGGCCTCACGCCCGGCGCGACCGTCGAGTACGGCGTCGCGCTCGACGGCGTCGAGGTCTGGCCCGCCGACGGCGACCAGGGCGGGATCATCCGGCCGCCCGGGCGCGACGACCGCCTCACGCTCGCCTTCGGCTCCTGCCGCGTCTCGCTCCCCCACCACCCGCCGTACTCGCTGACCAAGGACGAGGACAAGTCCGGCCGCGAGGTCGACGCGCTCGCGGCGCTCGCGCACCGCATGGCCTACGAGCCGCCCGAGCACTGGCCCGACGCGCTGCTGCTCGGCGGCGACCAGGTCTACGCCGACGAGGTCTCCCCCGCGATCGCCGCGCGCATCGCCCAGCGCCGGGACCCCTCGCTGGGCGCCGGGACCGAGGTCGCCGACTTCGAGGAGTACACCTGGCTCTACGCCGAGGCGTGGAGCGACCCGGCGCTGCGCCGCCTGCTCGCCGTCGTCCCGTCGGCGATGATCTTCGACGACCACGACGTCCACGACGACTGGAACACCTCGGGCACGTGGGAGCGCGAGATGCGCGCCAAGGACTGGTGGGAGGAGCGGATCCTCGGCGCGTACGTGTCGTACTGGATCTACCAGCACCTGGGCAACCTCTCGCCCGCGGAGCTGCGCGAGCACGCGCTCTTCCAGGAGGTACGCGGCAGCACGGAGGACGTCTCACCGATCCTGCGGCGCTGGGCGCGCGAGGCGCGCGACGAGGTCGCCGGCACGCGCTGGAGCTTCACGCGCGACTTCGGCCGCACGCGCATGGTCGTCCTCGACACGCGCGCGGGCCGGATCGTCGCCGACGACGCGGACCGCCAGATGCTCTCGCCCGAGCAGTGGTCGTGGGTGAGCGCGCAGCTCACCGGCGACGTCGACCACCTCCTGATCGCCTCGACGCTCCCGCTGCTGCTCGCGCCCGGGCTGCACGCGCTGGAGGGCTGGAACGAGGCCGTCTGCGCGGGCGCGTGGGGCTCCGCCGCGGCGAAGGTCGGCGAGAAGATCCGCCAGGGCCTGGACCTCGAGCACTGGTCGGCGTTCCGCACGTCCTTCGCGCACCTCGTCGACGAGCTGCGCGCCGTCGGCGCCGGCGAGCGCGGCGCGCCGCCCGCGTCGATCGTCGTCCTCTCCGGCGACGTCCACCACGCCTACCTCGCCGAGGCGGGGTTCCCGCGCGCCGCGGGCGTGCGCAGCGCGGTCGTGCAGGCCGTGTGCTCGCCGATCCGCAACCCGCTCGACCACAACGAGCGGCGGATGCTGCGCAGCGCGCTCTCGCGGCCCGCGCACGCGGTCGCGAGCGTGCTCGCGCGCGCGGCCGGGGTCCGCGAGCCGCCGGTGCGCTGGCGCTTCCCCGAGCCGCCGACCTTCGACAACCAGATCGCGACGCTGACCCTCGACGGCCGCGCGGCGCGGCTGCGCATCGAGCGCACGGATCCCGCCGAGTGGCAGGACCCGCGGCTGCACGTCTCGCTCGACCGCGTGATCAGCGCGGGCTGAGCACCGGCAGCTGCTCGGCCAGGCGCGCCATCGCGCGGGCGTTGCCGCGGCGCAGGATCGCGCGGACGAGCGGCGCGAGCAGGCGGTCGCCGAGCGGCGCCCGCTCCCAGGCGTAGGTGAACGTGACGGCGGTGCCGCCGCCCGGCGTCTCGGCGAGCGCGTAGGTGCCGGTCGCGACGCGCGCGCCGCCGGCGCTCACGTTGCGCTCGACGATCCGCGCGGGCGGCGTGGCGGCGACGACCTCGATGTCGACGGGCTCCCGGCGGCCACCGGCGACGGAGGAGACGTGGGCCTTGGAGCCGACGCCGCTCGGCGGGCCCGCGTAGGACCAGCCGACGAGCAGGTGGTCCGTGAACGGCTCGTGGTTGGCCATGACGTCGAGGAAGGCGTACACCTCGGTGCGGGGCTGTGGGACCTCGATGGCGACGGAGACGGGCTTTGGCATGATGTACCAGACGGTACACTTTGCGGGTGCCTCCTCGCAAGGGCTCCCGCCAGCGCCTGCTCGACCGCGCGATCGACCACATCGCGGAGCGCGGCGTCAGCGACCTCTCGCTGCGCGAGCTCGCGGCCGCGATCGGCTCCAGCCACCGGATGCTGCTGCATCACTTCGGCTCCAAGGAGGGGCTGTGGGTGGAGGTGATCGCCGCGGTCGAGGCGCGCCAGCGCGACCTCCTCGACGCCGTCCTCCCCGATCCGCTCGCCGACCCCGCCGGCGCCATGCGCGCCTGGTGGCGCCACATCTCCGACGAGCGCCTCTGGGCCAACGAGCGCCTCTTCTTCGAGCTCTACGGCCAGGCCCTCCAGGGCCGCCCCGGCACCGAGACGCTGCTCGACGGCATCGTCGAGAGCTGGCTCCCGCCGATCATCGCCATCAACATGGCCGCGGGCATGGACGAGCCCACCGCCCGCGCCCAGGCCCGCCTCGGCATCGCCGTGACCCGCGGCCTCCTCCTCGACCTCCTCGCGACCGGCGACCGGGCGAGCGTGGACGCGGCGGTGGAGCGGTGGATCGCGCTGAACGCGGCGGCGGGCTGAGCTCAGGCCGCTGCGAGCAGCAGACGGTGTGCCTGACGAGCACGACGGACGGTCGCACCGTCGAGCGTCGCGGGATCGTCGAACGCCAGCGCCTCCTCGGCATCCCGCAACCACCTCGGCTCGTTCCCGGTCAGCCCCGCGGCGGTCGCTCGCGGGTCCTCGACGAGGGCGAGCAGGCGCAGCAGATCCTCGCGCTGCGCGTCAGGATCGGCGTGACGCCTCACCGCGCGGGCCTTGATCAGGATCGCCCCCAGCAGCGACGGACGCCGCACGACGAACCTCGCGCCCTCGACGGTCACCCGCACCGGCTCGGCGCGCTTGAGCGCCTGCTGACCGCCGGGCACCCCCAGCGCGCTCACGCCGCCCAACGTCGGCGGGCGATCCCGCCGGAACCCGTCGGGTGCCAGCACGTCGACGATCAGGTCGCCGCGCACGTAGCGCCACGCATAGCCGTCCGGATCGGACAGGTCGACCGCGAAGGACTGTTCTCGCAGCACTTGGTCGATGCGGGAGAGCGCGCCCTGCGGACGTGCCCGGCCGAGCACGTCGATGTCCTTGGTGACGCGCACGTCGGCGGCGCCGTGCTCCAGCGCGTGGAGCTGGACCATCAGCCCGCCGATCAGCACCCAGTCCTCGGGCAGGGTCGCGACGAGCTCGCCGACGGCGCGCCACAGCGCGCGCGTCTCCTCCTGCTCGAGGTCGACGCTGACGTCGATCACGACCGGAGCGCCTTGGCGGCCTCCCGCCGCGCGCGGGGGTCGTCGCTCTCCAGGAGGTCGAGGAGGACGGCCACGCGCGGCGCCCGTCCCTCGTCGCCGGCCTGCCGGACCAGCGGCCACAGCTCCTCGTCGACCCAGCGCAGGCGGACCGGCCCTGAGCCCGGCTCGAGGGCGTGTCGCGCGATGATCTCCGCGCGTCGACCCGCGCCGGCGTAGATCTCGGCGACGCCGCGTCCGCCCGTCAAGCCGACCAGCTCGCCGGCGGAGCTGCCCGTGCGCAAGACGTCCGGTCCGCCGGCGACGCGCTCCACCTCGGAAGGATGCGCGGCGAAGTCCTCCGTGCTCGCGCGCTTGCGGAGACGCGGCGCGCGGTCGGCCAGCGGCCGAGAGGTCCGCAGCCAGGCCCTGGCGCGCGTCACGTAGCGATCGCGACCGGCGAGCTGCTCGGCGAGAACCGGCTCGTCCGAGGCGAGCAGGATCACCGCCCACGCCATCGACGACGTCAACGCCCGGCCCGATCCGGCCGGCTGGCGGCCCATCCGGGCGACGTCGCGGACGTCCAGCCACCACGCTCCGCCGCGCTTGACGGCGGGAAGCCGGCCGGAGGCGATGTGCTGGCGGACGGCCGCGGGCGTCACGTCGAGCTCCTCGGCCGCTTCCCGGACGTTGATCAGCGCCGCATCCATGACGGACAGAATGCTATCGCCTGCGAAAGCATTCTGTCCTCGCCGGGCATGAGGCAGAATCGACGCCATGGCCAAGCTCATCTACGCCACCATCGCCTCGCTCGACGGGTACACGGAGGACGAGTCCGGCGCGTTCGGCTGGTCCGCCCCGGACGCCGAGGTGCATGGGTTCGTCAACGACCTGGAGCGGTCGATCGGGACGTACCTGTACGGCCGCCGGATGTACGAGACGATGGTCTACTGGGCGACGGCGCCGACCGAGGGCGACGACGACCCGGTCGTGCTCGACTACGCGCGGATCTGGCAGGCCGCCAAGAAGGTGGTGTACTCGACCACCCTCACATCCGCCTCGAGCGAGCGGACGCGGATCGAGCCCGCGTTCGACCCGGAGGCCGTGCGGCGGCTGAAGGAGGAAGCGAGCAGCGACATCAGCATCGGCGGGCCGGCGCTCGCCGCCGAGGCGCTGCGCGCCGGGCTCGTCGACGAGCTCCACCTCTTCCTCGTGCCGGTGGTCGTCGGCGGCGGCAAGCCCGCGCTGCCCGACGGCGTCCGGCTCGACCTCGCGCTGCTCGACGAGCGCCGCTTCGCCGGCGGCGCCGTCCACCTGCACTACCGCGTCGAGGACTAGCGCCCGACGGCGAGCCGCCCCTCGCGCTCGGCCAGCGCGGTCCGCATCGCCTCGATCCGCGCCAGGATCGGCGCCATGCCGTCCGGGTCGGCGAACGCGAGCCGCCGCTCGCGCTGCTCGGCGATCGCCGCGTGGACGTCGTCGAGCGAGAAGCGCGTCGGGCGGCGGTCCCGGACGACGACCTCGCCGCCGACCAGCACGTGCCGCACGCCCGCGCCGGTCTCGGAGAGCACGAGCGACGCCTCGAGCTCGCGCGCCCCCGCCAGGCCGAACGACGCGCGCTCGACGAGCGCGACGTCGGCCGGCGCGCCGACCTCCAGCGTCCCGAGCCCCGGGACGCCCAGCGCGTTCGCGCCGCCGCTCGTCGCCATCGCCAGCGCCGACGGGCAGTCGACCCAGTCCTCGTCCGGCCCGCGGTGCAGGAGCGTCGCGAGCCGCATCGCGAACCACAGCTGCTGGTCGTCGGAGGACGCCGCGCCGTCGGTCCCGACGCCGACGTCGACGCCGGCCGCCAGCAGGTCCGCCACCCGCGCCCGGCCCGAGCGCAGCCGGGCGTTGGCCGCCGGGTTGTGCACCACCACGCCGCCCCGCTCGGCGATCAGGGCGATGTCCTCGTCCTCGAGCCAGACGCAGTGCGCCATCGAGACGTCCGGGCCGAGCACGCCCAGCTCGTCGAGCACCGCGACCCCCGAGCGCCCGCCGAAGCGCAGCCGGCACGCCGCGTCCTGCACGCGCGTCTCGAGCACGTGCAGCTGCATCGTCGTCCCGCGCCGCCGCGCGAGGTCCGCCATCCCCACCAGCAGGTCCTCAGAGGCCCACTGGATCCCGCTCGCGCCGGCGAGCACGTGGAGCCGCCCGCCCTCGGCGCCATGCCAGCGGTCGATCGCGTCCTCGGTCAGCGCGATCGCCTCGGGCGTCGCCACCGCGGGCACCTGCTGCGGGATCAGCGTCGGCCCGACGCCCTCCACGCCGAGGTGGCGCGCGAGGTCGGCCGTCGCGTCGCGGTCGCTGAACAGCGGCGCCATCCCGCCGCGGATCCCCGCGTCGCGGTAGGCGCGCATCACGCCGTCGAAGCCGCCGTCGCGGATCGGCGTCATCCCCACGTGGTCGAGCACCGACGTCGTCCCGCACAGCAGCATCTCCGCCGCCGAGGCCAGCGCGCACCAGTAGTGGTCCTCGGCCGAGTACGGCCCGGACTCCCCCATCAGCCGCGCGAGCCACGGCTCGAGCGCAAGCCCGTCGCCGAGCCCGCGCATCGGGTTCTCCGGCGAGTGCGTGTGCGCGTTGACGAGCCCCGGCAGCGCGAGCAGCCCGCGGCCGTCGAGGACCTCGCCCGGCGGCCCGCCCCGCGGCGTCGCGGCGGCGGGCTCGATCGCGGCGACCCGCCCGCCGTCGAGCACCAGGTCGACCCCGACGCGCAGGTCCCCCGGCGCCACCAGCAGGTCCACGCCCGCGACGATCACCGGCCCACCACCCGCACGCGCATCGACTTGTAGGTCCTGATCATCAGGGTGGGGTGCAACTCGGCCTCCAGGACGTCGATCCGCGACCAGCGCGCGACCGCGCGCGCCAGGACCTCGCGGGCCTCGAGGCGCGCGACGTGCGCGCCGAGGCAGGTGTGGACCCCGCCGCCGAAGGCGACGTGGCGGTTGGGCTCGCGCGCGACGTCGAAGACGTCGGGCGCGGGGAACGCGGCGGGATCGCGGTTGGCCACGAGCACCGCGCACTGCAGGACGTCGCCCGCGCGGATCGCGTGCCCGTGCAGCGGGAAGTCCTCCAGCGCCACGCGCCCCATCGTCAGCGCGGGCGAGACCCAGCGCAGCGCCTCCTCGACCGCGGGCCGCACGAGCGCGGGGTCGTCGTGGACGCGCTCCCACGCGCCCGGGGCCGACGCGAACGCCTCGACCATCCCCGACAGCAGCGTCTGCGTCGTCGACGTGCCCGCCGCCAGCGACTCCATCGCCTGCGTCAGCACGTCGTCCCACGACAGGACGCCCTCGCGGTAGGCGCCGACGAGCCACGACAGCAGGTCGTCGCCGGGCGCCTCCAACCGCGCGAGCGCCAGCTCCTCCAGGTAGGTCACGAGCCCGAGCATCGCGGCCTGCCCGCGGGCCAGATCCTCCTCGCCCACGATCGCCGGGTCGAGCAGCACGTCGATCGCCACCGTGTCCTCGTGCAGCAACCCCATCAACATCGCGACGTCCTCGTCGGGCAGCGCGAAGAGCGACGCGAAGACGCGCGCGGGCAGCGGCTTCGCCACGTCCCGCACCCAGTCGACCTCGCCGTCGTCCGGCAGCGCCGCCAGCAGCTCGGCCGCCAGCCCGGCCACCAGCGCGCCCATCGAGGACTCCACCGCCGCCCGCGTGAACGGCGGCGTGAAGGCGCCCCGGACGCGGCGGTGGTCCTCCGCGCCCAGGTTGATCAGCAGCCCCTCCTGGAAGCGCTCGAGCGCGCTCCCCGCCCCGAACGGCCGCCGCTCGTCGTAGCCCCGCACCCGGTGGATGTCGGTCCCGCACCGCACCCGGTCCTTGAGCAGCGCCGCGACGTCGGCGTAGCGCGTCACGAACCAGAAGCCGTCGCGCAGCGGCACGACCGGGTCGCACGCGGCGAACGCGGTGTGCAGCCGTCGGGGCAGCCCGGGATCGCGGAAGTCGATCCCGGGCGCGCCGACGCTCATCAGAGCCCGATGCCCTGCTTGATGAACTCGTTCGTGAACAGGTCGGCCGGCTTCAGGCCGTCCGGCACCTTGAGGTTGTTCTTCTTGTAGATCGGCACGACGATGTCCAGCATCTTCTGGACCTTGGCCTCGTCGATGTTGCCGAGGGTGTCGTCGTCACCGTTGTTGATGATCTTGTTGTCCACCTGCGCCTTGGCGGCGAAGGCGGCCAGCGCGGCCGGGTAGACCCAGCCGTTGTTGTACTTCTCGGCGGCCTTGACGATGATGCCGTCGGCCGTCGTGGGGTCCTTGGCGTAGTCGACCTGCGCCTGCTGGATCATCGGCACCAGCTTCTTCAGGCACGGCGCGTCCTTCGACAGGTCGCCCTTGCGGACGGCCAGCGTCTCCCCGTAGTTCGGGTAGCCCGCCTGCTCGATCGAGAGCGTCGAGACCGGCTTCATCCACGCCTTGACCTGGTGCTCGTACTGCCACGGCTCCGCGGTGATGAAGCCCTGCTGGACGAGCGAGCCGCCGGAGGAGACGAAGCGCGCGGGCTTGCCGTCGTAGGAGGAGTCGACCTGCGACTTCTTCAGCACGCCGGAGCCGGTCAGGTAGTCCATGTACACGTTGCTCTTGAAGTACAGGACCTTGGTGTCGGTCTTCCCGATGTCCGCGATCGACTTGAAGTCGTGCTTCGCCGGGTCGAAGATCAGCACCTGCGCCCAGTGCTCGCGCGGCGCCATCACGGAGACCGTCGGGAGCTTCTTGGCGTTCTGGATCGACTCGTCCGTGTTGACGTAGCCCAACATGATGCTGTTGTCCACGTACATCTGCTGCGTCGGGCTCTGGAAGCCCGTCGCGGGGCCGCCGGCGCGGATCTCGATCTTGACGCCGGTGTCCTTGCCCTGCGAGATGAGCGGCGCGGTGTAGCGCTTCTTGGACGTGTCGTACGTGCCGTCCGGCGACGCCAGGGCGTACACCTCGGAGTGGTCGGACTCCGGGTTCCAGTCGGTCTGGACGACGATGGTCGACGGGCAGACGTCCTTCAGCGACGTGGCGCTGTCGGCCGGCGCGGCCGCGGCCGTCGTCGTGGCGGTGGTCGACGCGGCACTGCTGCCGCTGTCGTCGTCGCTGCTGCCGCAGCCGGCGGCGACGATTGCGGTGACGCCGAGTGCCAGAAGCAGCGTCGGGATGCGGGAGGACCTGGTCATGGGCTCCATTCCATGGGATGTGTGCGTGCGTGCTTGGGGGAAGAGATGGGTCAGCGCGTGCCGCGCGTGGCCGTGTGCCAGCGGCCGACGACGCGGCGCTCCAGCCACGTGACGGCGAGGAACACGACGATGCCCAGCGAGGACGAGAGGATCACCGCGGCGTAGAGGCGCTCGGACTCGAGCTCCGAGGCGTAGGTGTTCATCAACGTGCCGATGCCCGGCGTGCCCTGCTGGAAGAAGAAGTCGCCGACGACCGCGCCGATGACCGACGCGCCCGCGGCGATCCGCAGGCCCGTGAAGATCGCCGGCATCGCCGCCGGGAGCTGCAGCTTGACCAGCCGCGTGATCCGCCCGCCCTTGTGCAGGGAGAACAGGTCATGGTGCCCCTGGTCGACCGAGAGCAGGCCGAACAGGGTGTTGGTGATGACCGGGAAGAGCGCGATCAGCACCACCACGAAGACGCGGCTGGAGAAGTTGTAGCCCAACGTGAAGCCGACGAGCGGCACGAGCGCGAGGACCGGGATCGTCTGCAGGACGACCGCGTAGGGGTAGAGCGAGCGCTCGACCCACTTGGCCTGGCTCATCGCGATCGCCGTGCCCATCCCGATGACGATCGAGAGGAAGAGGCCGACCATCGCGGCCTTGGTCGTCAGCCAGAGGCTCGTGAACAGCTCGGCGCGGTTGTGACCGTCGAGGAACGCGACGTCCACGACCGCCCACGGCGGCGGCAGCAGGAAGCGCTTGGACTCGGCCAGGATGACCTGGCTGACGAGGATCCACGCGCCGATCACCACCAGGAACACGAGCAGCGGCGGGATGACGAGCGCGGCGAACGAGGTGCCGCGCTCGCGCAGCGCGATGCGGCCGCCCGCGCCGCCCATCGCGGTCGGGGCGGCGACGTCGACGTCGGAGGCGGGCACGGCGGGCGTGGAGGGCATGGCGCTCACGCGAACGCTCCCCGCAGGGACTCCGACACGCGGCCGGAGAGCTCCGCGAACGCGGGCTCGAAGCGCAGCTCCGGCTTGCGCGGGTAGGCGAAGGGCACCTCGAAGTCCCCCACGATCCGGCCCGGCCGCGCGCTCATCACGAGCACGCGGGTGGAGAGGAAGACCGCCTCGGCGATCGAGTGCGTGATGAAGAGCCCGGCGAAGCGCTCGCGCTCGAAGAGCGCCAGCAGCTCGTCGTTGAGCCGCTCGCGCGTGATCTCGTCGAGCGCGCCGAACGGCTCGTCGAAGAGGAAGGTGCTCGGCTGCAGCGTCAGCGCGCGCGCCAGCGAGGCGCGCATCTTCATGCCGCCCGAGAGCGACTTGGGGTACTTGGACTCGAAGCCGCCGAGGCCGACGAGGTCGATCGCCTCCTGCGCGGCCGTGCGCCGCTGCGCCTTCGGCATCCCCTCCAGCTCGCCGAGCAGCTCGACGTTGCCGCGGACGGTCCGCCACGGCAGCAGCGTCGCGTCCTGGAAGACGTAGCCGAGGTTGCCCGGCCCGATGCCGACGTGGCCGCCGGTCGCGTCGAGCAGGCCCGCGGTGATCTTCAACAACGTGGACTTTCCGCAGCCCGACGGGCCGACGATCGAGACGAACTCGCCCGGCGCGACGGAGAACGAGGCCTCCTCCACCGCCTGCGTCCCGTCGGGGAAGCGCATGGCGACGGCGTCGAAGGTGAGGCCGGGCGGGGCCTGCGTGGACGGTGATGCGGTGAGGGTCTGGGTCATGTGAGCGCTGGGACGTTGGACAGGGGAACGAGCGCGGTGCGGACGTCGGTGCGGGCGACGCAGCGGCCGGCGTGGATGACGAGGCGGTGCTCGGAGGCGCGGGCGATCGCGTCGGCGAGCGAGGTGCCGCGGACGGCGAGGATCTCGGCGGGCGCCCCGTCGACCAGGGCGACGGCGGGCAGGCCCATCGCGGCGCGGGCGCCCGCGCTGACGAGCTCCCATGCCTCCTCGGGCAGCAGGTGGCCGGCCATGACGAGCAGCGCCGCGGTCTCCAGCGCGTCGGAGCGCCCGACGCAGTTGAAGGAGTCGCGGACGTTGTCGGCGCCCGCGGCGACGGTCGCGCCCGCGTCGAGCAGCGCGCGGATCGCGGTGAGGCCACGGGCGGGCGCGGTCGCCGCGCCGCGCGCCTGGAGGTAGAGGTTCGTCTGCGGGAGCGCGACGACGGCGACGCCCGCGGCGGCGAGCTCGGCGGCGACCTGCGCCTGGACCTCCGGGGTCTGCACGCCGAGCGAGACGCAGTGCGAGGCGACGGCGCCCGCGACGAAGCCGCGCTCGACGACCATCCGCGCGAGGTCGCGGACGGCGAGCGCGCGCGGGTCGAGCGTCTCGTCGCTGTGGAGGTCGATCGGCGCGTCCGCCGCCTCGGCGGCGTCGAGCGCGACCGCGGTGGCGCCGGCCGGGTCCGGGTCCAGGTGCGGGCAGCCGCCCGCGACGTCGGCGCCCGCCGCGAGCGCGGCGGCGAGCAGCTCGCGGTTCGCGGCGCCGTCCCGGCCGGTGAGCGGCGGCGAGATCAGCGCGACGACCTGCAGGTCCGCGAGGCCCTGGCCGGCGAGCTCCTCGCGCAGCGCCTTGAGCGCCGCGATCCCACGCAGGCCGATCCCGGGCCCGACGTCCACGTGGGTCCGGATCGCGGTCGTCCCGTGGGCGATCAGCTCGTGCGCGGCGGCGCGCGCCCGGCCGAGGATCTCCGCCTCGTCGAGCGAGGGCCGGTAGGCGTGCCACGCGGCGATCGCGCCCTCGAGGTCGCCCGCGGGGTTCGGCGCGCGCGCCGCGCTCAGCGCCTTGTCGAGGTGCGCGTGCGGCTCGGCCGGCGCCGGCAGCAGCACGAGGTCGAAGCAGTCGACGAGCTCGTCGGTCGGGACCGGCGTGAGGTCGGGCCCGGCGGCGACGATGAGGCCGGACGCCGGGTCGGTGCGGACGTCGAGCCGCGCGCCGGTCGCGTCGACCCCGCCGCGGAGCAGGAGCGTGCTCATGCGCCCTCGCCCCCGCCGAGCGCGCCCGCGGCCAGCGCCAGCGCGCCCGCGACCCGCAGCTCCTCGCCCGGCCCGGCGGCGGCCGAGAGGTCGATGCCGTCGACGCCGTCGACCTCGAGCAGGGCCGAGGCGGTCGCGACCGCGGTGCGGACCGCGCCGCCGACCGGGTCGTCGGTGTAGGTCGCCGCGATCGTCGCGACCGGGACGATCGCGTCCGGCACGAACGCCGCCAGCCGCTCGATCCCGGCGGGCGAGACGACGAGCGGGACGCAGACGATGCAGCGCACGCCCGGCGAGAGCGCCCGCAGCGCGCCGACGAAGTCCTCCACCTCGCCCGGCTCGGCGGCGTGGTTGACGAAGCAGACGTGCGCGCCGGCCGCGGCCTTCGCGGCCATCCGGGCGGGCCGCCGCTCGCGCGGCGGGGCGCTCGGCGACTCGGCGGCCGAGACGAGCATGCCGGTCGACGCGGCGAGCGCCGCGAGCCGAGTCGAGTCGAGGTCGAAGACGCCGTGCGCGTCCGGCCGGTGGCCGAGCAGCGGGTGGTCGCCGGTGAGGCAGTGCACGGCCGGGACGCCGATGGCCGCGAGGCCCGCGAGCTCGCCCTCGAGCGCGACGCGGTTGAGGTCGCGGCAGATGAGCGAGGGCCACGGCCGCACGCCCTCGGCGGCGACGATCTGCGCGCGCAGGCTCGGCGGCAGCTGCACGCGCGCCCACGGCGAGTCGCCGAGCAGCGCGGCGTCGGCGTGGCCCGCCACCGCGGCGGCCGCCGCGCGCTGGCTCTCGGTGCTCAGCGGCTCGGAGGCGAGCTCGACGGTGACGATCGGCCGGCGCTCCCAGAGCGCCATCAGCTCGCGCGCGCCCATGCCGAACGGGGCGCGCTCGGGCGCGACGGTCGCCGTGCTCAGCGGCGCGTCCGGGTCGGCGAGGAAGACGCAGCGGCGCCCGCCGATCTCACAGGCGCCGTCCTGGTGGACGCCGCCGCACGGGCCGTGCACCATCGTCTTGGGGCACGCCGTCATCGCGCGGCCGGAGCCGCCAGCTCGACGCCCAGCCGCGGCATGACCTCCTCGGCCAGCAGGACCAGCTGCTCGTCGATCTCCTCGCGGGTGAGGCCGGGGAGCTCGGGGAACAGGAGGACGTGCTGGAGGTCCAGCTTGTCGCGGAACTCGCCGAGCACGTCGACGACGTCGTCGACCGAGCCGATCGCCATGGCGCGCGCGGCGCGCGTCTCCTCGAGCGTCGGCGCGTAGTCGAACGGCAGGTCGTCGGCGCCGTACTGGCCGAAGCGGCCGTAGGGCGAGAGGAACTTGACGTACTCGTCGTGGCCGGGGCGCGCGCGCTCCATCGCGACCTCGGTGGTCGGCCCGACGTGGACCATCAGCTGCATCGCGCGGGCCTCGCCGGGGCCGAGGACGCGGCCGGCCTTCGCGGCCTCGTCGGCGAACATCGTCCAGCTGCGCAGCATCTTGTCCGGGGAGGCGAGCGCGAAGACGCCGTGGAAGCCCTGCTGGGCGACGTAGCTCAGCGTGCGCGGGGAGCTGACCGGCTGGAAGATCTCGACGGGGCGCGTCGGGCGCGGGACGAGCGTGAGGTCGGTGACCTCGGCGCCCCGGTCCGGGATCCCGGGCGGCGGGTAGACGTGGTGCTTGCCCTCGTAGCGGAAGCGCTCCTGGGTCCAGGCCATCTGGATGACCTCCATGGCCTCCTCGAAGCGCTCGCGGTTGATCGCGTCGGCCTCGCGGGACATGGCGTTGTCGCCGGAGGCGACGGGCGCGCCGAGCGTCATCGACTCGCGCGGGACGGTGCCGCGGCCGACGCCGAAGACCATCCGGCCGCCGGTCAGGATGTCGGCGGCGGCGAAGTCCTCGGCGAGGCGCAGCGGGTGCCACGTCGGGACGACGTTGAACGCCTGGCCGAGCCGCAGGCGCTTGGTCTGGTTGGCGAGGTGGAGGCCGAAGAGGATGAGGTTCGGCGTGACCTCGTAGCCCTCGTGCTGGAAGTGGTGCTCGGTCAGCCAGAGCGTGTCGAACCCGAGGTCGTCGGCCAGCTTCGCCCAGCCGCCGAGCGCGTCGTAGGTCGCCACGACGTCGTCGTTGGTGACGCGCCGGTCGGTCGGCGCGGGCGCGCCGGGGCCCGCGTCGGGCATGGCCGCGGTGGCGTAGAAGTGCAGGTCGGTGCGCACGGGGCCGACGGTAGTTGCGCGGAGCCCGCCAGATCTTGGACAGGTGGAGGAACTCACTAGACGGTCGGTCCAACCTCTGCGGCGCCGTGGGTCAGGTGCTTGAATGGCCGCCGTGACCGGTGCGCTGACGACCCATGTGCTCGACGTCGCGCGCGGCGTGCCCGCGCGGGGCGTGGGCATCGAGCTGTGGCGCGGCGACGTGCTGGTGGCCTCCGCCGTGACCGGCGAGGACGGGCGCACCGACGGGCCGCTGGTCGACGCGCTGGAGGTTGGCGTGTACGAGCTGCGCTTCGCGGTCGGGGCGTACTTCGCGGGCTCCGACGAGGTCCCGTTCCTCGACGTCGTGCCCGTGCGCTTCGGGATCGCCGACGCCGCCGCGCACCACCACGTGCCGCTCCTCGTCACGCCCTGGTCGTACTCGACCTACCGCGGCTCGTAGTGAGCTCCGGCGCCCAGATCGTCGAGCGCTGCCGGGAGCTGGCGGGCGTCAGCGAGGACGCGGGGCGCCTGACCCGGCGCTACGCGACGCCGGCGATGGCGCGCGCCAACGCGATCGTCGGCTCGTGGATGCGCGAGGCCGGGATGACCGTGCGGATGGACGCGGCCGGGAACCTCGTCGGCCGCCGTCCGGGGACGAGCGCGCTGGCCGGGACGTTGTTGGTGGGGTCGCACCTCGACACGGTCCGGGACGCGGGCGCGTTCGACGGCCCGCTGGGCGTGATCACGGCGATCGCGCTGGTGCAGCGGCTGCGCGAGGAGGGCGTCGCGCTGCCGTTCGCGCTCGACGTCCTCGGCTTCGCCGACGAGGAGGGGCTGCGGTTCGGGACCGCCTACCTCGGCAGCCGCGCGGTGGCCGGGACCTTCGAGCCGGGGCTGCTCGACGTCGTCGACGACGACGGCGTGAGCGTGCGGGCCGCGCTGCGGTCCTTCGGCGGGGACCCGGCGAACGTGCCGGGCGCGTCGGGGAGCGCGTCGCGGCGCGGCGACGCGCTGCTGGGCTACGTCGAGGTCCACATGGAGCAGGGACCGGTCCTGGAGGAGCGCGGCGCGCCCGTGGGCGTCGTGACCGGGATCGCGGGCGCGACGCGCGCCGAGGTGCGCTTCACCGGCCTGGCCGGGCACGCGGGGACGGTGCCGATGGCGCTGCGCCGCGACGCCGCGCCCGCCGTCGCCGAGCTGGTCCTGGCCTGCGAGGCGGCGGGACGGGAGACCGACGGGCTGCTCGCGACGGTCGGGCGCCTGAGCGTGCTGCCGGGCGCGCCGAACGTGGTCCCGGGCGGCGCGGTCGCGTTCCTCGACGTGCGGCACGCCGACGACGCGGTGCGCGGGCGGGCGGTCGACGCGCTGCGCGCGCGGGCGGAGGCGATCGCGGCGGCGCGCGGGCTGGAGCTGGCGTGGGACGTGCGGCTCGACAACCCGGCGGTCGCGGTGGACGACGCGCTCACGTCGCGGCTCGCCGCGGCGGCGGGGTCGCTGTCGCTGCCCGACGTCCGGTTGGCGTCCGGGGCGGGCCACGACGGCGTCGCGCTCTCGGCGCTCTGCCCGATCGCGATGCTGTTCGTGCGCTGCGCGGGCGGGCTGAGCCACAACCCGGCCGAGGCGGTCGCGCCGGAGGACGCCGAGGTCGCGCTCGACGTGCTGGCGGCGTTCGTGCGCGGGCTGGCGGTCGCTCGATGAGCTTCGACCTGATCGTCCGCGGCGGCTCGGTGCTGGGCGGCGGGGTGCGCGATGTTGGCGTGGTTGATGGTGCTGTGCTTGCCGTCGAGCCGGACCTGGCCGGCGGCGCGGCGGTCGAGATCGACGCGGCGGGCCTGCTCGTCCTGCCGGGCGCGGTCGACGCGCACGTCCACCTCAACGACCCCGGCCGCGCGGACTGGGAGGGCTTCGCGACGGGCAGCGCCGCGCTGGCCGCGGGCGGCACGACGACCGCGATCGACATGCCGCTCAACGCGATCCCGCCGACGCTCGACGGCGCGTCGTTCGCGGCGAAGGTCGCCGCGGCCCGGGGCGTCACGCGGGTCGACGTCGCGTTGTGGGGTGGGTTGGTCCCGGGCGACCCCGACCGGCTGGACGAGCTCGCCGACGCGGGCGTCGTCGGCTTCAAGGCCTTCATGTCGGCCAGCGGCGTGGCGGAGTTCGAGGCCGCCGACGACCTGACGTTGCTGGAGGGGATGGCGCGCGCCGCGGCGCTGGGGCTGCCGGTGGCCGTGCACGCGGAGAGCGACGCGATCACGGGCCGGCTGGCGGCGCGCGCGATGGCCGCGGGCCGGACGGGCGTTCGCGATTACCTCGACTCCCGCCCCGTCGTCGCCGAGGTCGAGGCGATCGAGCGGGCGATCCTCTTCGCGCAGGAGACCGGCTGCGCGCTGCACGTCGTCCACGTCAGCAGCGGCCGCGGCGTCGCGCGCGTCGCCGAGGCGCGGGCGCGCGGCGTGGACGTGACCTGCGAGACGTGCCCGCACTACCTCGTGCTCGACGCCGCGGACGCGGAGCGCCTCGGCGCGGCCGCGAAGTGCGCGCCGCCACTGCGGCCGGGCGCCGTGGTCGAGGAGCTCTGGCGCCACCTGCTCGCGGGCGACGTCGACCTCGTGGCCACCGACCACTCGCCGTCGCCCGCGGCGCTCAAGGCCGCCGGTGAGGACCACTTCGCGGCCTGGGGCGGGATACCGGGCGCGCAGACCCTCCTGGCGTTGGTGTACGACTCGGGCGTCGTCTCGCGCGGGCTGGACGTGGCGCGCCTCGCGCGGCTGACCGCGGGCGCGCCCGCCGCCCGCCTCGGGCTCGCCCCCGCGAAGGGCGCGCTGGAGATCGGCGCCGACGCCGACCTGGTGCTGCTGGACCCGGCGCAGGAGTGGACGATCGCCCGCGACGACCTCCTCGACCGCCACCGCCTCTCCCCCTTCGCGGGCCGCACGCTCCGCGGGCGCGTGGTGAGGACCATCCTCCGCGGCCAGACCATCGCGGCCGAGGGCGAGGTCGTCGGCGAGCCGCTCGGCCGCGTGCTGCGCCGCGACGGCACGCCGGCCTAGACGCCCCCGCCGCCCGTTGGGGGACTGTCCCCCAACCTCGTTGGGGGACAGTCCCCCAACCTCAGCGCAACGTCTCCAGCCGCGCCAGCGCCTCCGGCGTGTCGGCGTCGTCGGGGCGGCCGAGGCCGTCGCAGGCGACGAGGCCGACGCGGGTCGCGGGATCGCGCAGCAGCTCGCGGGCGCCCGCGTCGCCGCGCAGCGCGGCGACCCGCGCGAAGGTGGAGGACTCGAGCAGCGTCGGGTGGCCGGGCGCGCCGGCGTAGGTCGCCCGGAGCGCGCCGTGCTCGGCGGGCGCGCGGGCGGCGAGGACGCGCGCGACCGCGCGGGCGTCGAGCAGCGGCTGGTCGGCCAGCGCGACGACCACCGCCTCCGCGCCCGCGGCCGCCCCGACGCCCGCGCGCAGCGAGGCGCTCAGCCCCTCCGCCCAGCCCGCGCAGCGCACGACCTCCGCGCCGCCGAGCGCCGCGCCGGCCTCGACCTCGTCCGCCCGCGCGCCGAGCACGACGACCACCCGATCGACCCCACCATCGCGCAACGCCGCCAGCGGCCAGCCGAGCAGCGGCGCGCCGCGGAACGGCTGGAGCTGCTTCGGCACGCCCCCGCCGAACCGCGTCCCCGCGCCCGCCGCGAGCAGCACGCCGACGACGCCGCGGCCGCTCACGCCCCGCCCCGCACGCGCGGCCGCAGCACGTGCAGCGCCACGCCGTCCTCGCCGACGTCCTCGGAGACCACGCCGAACGTCCCGCGCGCGGCGGCGAGGAAGTCGCGGGTCCCGGCGCGCCGCGGGTCGGCCAGGCGCAGGACGCCGTCCGGCTTCAGGAGCCGCGGCCAGAGCCGCAACGCGACCTCGACGTTGGCGCGGGTGTACAGGACGTCGGCGGCGAGCAGCACGTCGAACGGCCCCTGCGCGACGAGCGCCTCGCCGTGCGCCGCCCAGTCCACGACCGCCACGTCGGCGACCACCTCGTTGAGCGCCAGCGCGTGCGCCGCGAACGCGACCGCGTCGCCGACGCCGTCGGTCGCCAGCACCGACGCGCCCGACCGCGCCGCCACGACGCTCGGCGCGCCGAGGCCGCAGCCCAGCTCCAGCACGCGCGCGCCCGCCGCCACGGGCACATCCACCAGCGACGCCGCCAGCGCCAGCCCGCTCGGCCACGGCCGCGCCCAGTACGGGACGCCGCGACCCGCCGCGCCCTCCTCGTGGCGCAGCTGCTCCCACTCGCGCGGCGAGATCAACACCAACGACGACGACGACACGTCGAACCGCTGCACCACCACGTCGAGCAACGCGTCCGGCAACTCCTCCGCCGCCACGCCGCGCAGCTCCGCGCACCGCTCGGCCAGCGAGGCTCGCAGCGCGCTCAGCGCGTCGTCAGCCAAACGCGATCGGCGTCTGGTCGGCCAGCAGCGCGAGCGTCTCGGCGTACATCCCCGCCTTGATCGCCCCGAGCGTCGGCCCGTGCTTGCCCGCCAGCGCGGCCGCGCGCTCGACCGCGGCGGCGAGCACCTCGTCCTCGCCGACCGCCGCGTCGACGATCCCGGCCTCCGCCGCGTCCGCGCCGCCGTAGCGGCGGCCCGTCGTCATCGCCTCGTGCGCCGTCTTCTTCGACAGCCGCGCCTGGATCAGCGCCGCCATCGGCGGCGTGAACGGGATGTGGATGTCGACCTCCGGCAGGCAGAAGTAGCCGCGGTCGGCGCGCATCACGCGGAAGTCGTGCGCCATCGCGAGCATCGCGCCCGCGGCGAAGCAGTGGCCGCCGATCGCCGCGACCGTCGGCACCGGCAGGCCGAGCATCTGCCCGAAGAGCGCGTGCACGCGCGGGACGAACGCGGGCACCTCGCCCGTGTTCGCGCCCATCCACTCGAGGTCGAGCCCGTTGGACCAGATCTTGCCCGTCGCCGTCGTCACCAGCGCGCGCGGCTCCGGCGCCGCGGCGACCTCGTCGAGCAGCGCGGAGACCGCGCCGACCCAGTCGGGGTTGAAGCGGTTCTCGTCGTCGCCGAGGTTCAGCAGGTAGACGTCGCCGTCGCGGTCCAGGGAGGGCATCCGGGCAGCCTATGACGGCGACGCCCGCCGCGCGTGCGCGGCGCGATGCTCCATCCGCTCCAGGGCGGCGACGCGGCGCGCGACGCTCGGGTGCGTGCGGACCAGGACGCGGCGCCAGCCGCCGCGGTCGTCGACGGCCAGGAGGTGCAGCCCGTCGCGCGCGGCGACCTCGCGCAGGTCGGCCTGCGGCAGCAGCGCGAGCGCGCCCGAGACCTTCAGCAGCGCCGCGGCCAGCGCGCTCGGCCTGCCGGTCAGCCGGGCCGCGCCCGCGTCGGCGGTCAGCTCGCGGTGGCGGGAGAGCGTGGTGGTGCCGACGCTCGCGGCGAGCCCCACGAGCTTGCTCACGGCCAGCCCCGCCGCCAGCGGCGACCAGCCCACGTTGAACGTCCCGCCGTGCAGCAGCACCGAGCCCGGCATGCCGACGACCGTCATCACCGTCGCGTCGCGGTGCGCCACGTGGCTGAGCTCGTGGGCGACGACCGCCTCGAGCTCGGACGGGTCGAGGAGGTCGAGCAGCGCGACCGTCACGTACAGCCGCGGCGGCCGGCCGGGCGCGTCGACGATCCAGCTGTTGGGCTGGCGCTCGTCGACCAGCGCGATCTCCGGGCGCGGCAGGTCGGCGACGACGCACAGCCGGTCCACGATCCCCTGCAGCTCCGGCTCCTCGCCGGCCTCGAGCAGCTCGAAGTCGCCGTGGTCGGTGCGCTCGGCGAGCGTCGCGACGAGGCCGATCGCCAGGCCGACCCCGAGCCCGATCAGCAGCTTGTGCGGCAGCCACAGCGCGCAGGCCGCGAGCGCCGCGAAGACGAGCGCCGGGGTCACGACCGCGACCACCACCATCCGGACCTGGAGTCCGCGATCGGCGGGGAAGAGCTCGCGACGGCGTCGGCGCGACATGCCGCCGAGCGTACCCGCGCGTCGCCGTCGTGAACAGGACTACCACGCGTCAGCGCAAAGACAGACGTCCACGCGATAGTTGCGCATGCGTTACTGTTTGCGCCGATGCAAGAGACCGCCGTCTCCTCCGAGCAGCTCGCCGACCAGATCGCCCGCTTCCTGGCGGGCGCGATGCGGACGTCCCAGAACGAGGTCTTCCAGCTCGTCGAAGAGCTGGAGCTGTCGATGACGCAGCTCAAGATCCTGCACATCCTGGATGGCAGCGGCAAGGAGCTGACGCCGTCCCAGCTGGCGCAGTTCATCGGCCTCTCCCCCGCGGCCACCGGCCGCGCGGTCGACGTCATGGCCCGCGCCGGCCTCGTCTCGCGCCGCGAGGACGACGCCGACCGGCGCGTCAAGCGCCTGGCCCTGACCCCCGACGGCCTCGCCGCCGTCACCAAGATCACCGAGGCCCGCATCACCGGCCTCACCCGCATCGTGGAAGACCTCGACCCCGACCAGCGCGCCGCCCTCAGCGCCGCGCTGGCCCCGCTGCTCTCCTCCGTCCCCCAGACCCCCGGGTGCTCCTCATGACCTCCACCTCTCCCCCTCCGGCCGCGCGCGAGAAGGTCTTCGACCGCGCGCTCATCAGCATCTCGGCCGTCGTCGTGCTCGGCACGTTCATGTCGATCCTCGACACGACGATCGTCAACGTCGCGATCAACACCCTGTCCAAGGACTTCGACACCGGGCTGTCGACGATCCAGTGGGTCTCGACGGGCTACATGTTGTCCTTGGCCACCGTGATCCCCCTCACCGGCTGGGCCGCCGACCGCTTCGGCACCAAGCGGTTGTACATGATCTCGATCGGCCTCTTCCTCGCGGGCTCCGCGCTGTCGGGCCTCGCGCAGTCCGCCGGCGAGCTGATCGTCTTCCGCGTCCTCCAGGGCCTCGGCGGCGGCATGATCATGCCCGCGGGCATGACGATCCTCTCGCAGGCCGCGGGCCCGCAGCGGATGGGCCGCGTCATGGGCATCGTGGGCGTCCCGATGCTGATGGGCCCGATCATCGGCCCGATCCTCGGCGGCTGGCTCGTCGACGACGTCTCCTGGCGCTGGATCTTCTACGTGAACATCCCGATCGGCGCGATCGCGCTGGTCGCGGCCACGAAGCTGCTGCCGCGCGACGAACCGGCCGCGCACCAAAAGCTCGACTGGCTCGGCCTGATCCTGCTCTCCCCCGGCCTCGCCGCGTTCGTGTACGGGTTGGCTCAGACCTCGTCCTCCGGCGGCGTCGGCGCGACGAAGGCGTGGCTGCCGATGGTGCTCGGCGCGGCCCTGATCGGCACGTTCATCTTCCACGCCGCGCGCCACGCGTGGCCGCTCATCGACGTGAAGCTCTTCAAGGTCCGGACCATGAGCGCCGCGTCGGCGACGACGTTCTCGTTCGCCGCCGCGATGTTCGGCGCGATGTTCATGCTCCCGCTCTACTACCAGGTGGTCCGCGGCCAGTCGGCGCTCGACGCCGGCCTGCTGCTCGCGCCCCAGGGCCTCGGCGCGGCGATCATGATGCCGGTCGCGGGCAAGCTCACCGACGAGCTCGGCCCCGGCAAGATCGTCCTCGGCGGCCTCGGCCTGCTGTTCCTCGGGATGCTCGGCTTCACCCAGGTCGGCGCCGACACCTCGTTCTGGTTCCTGGGCAGCAGCCAGTTCCTGATGGGGTTGGGCATGGGCGCGGCGATGATGCCGGCGATGAGCGCCGCCTACCAGACGCTCCAGCGCCAGCAGCTCGCCCGGGCCACGACGGCGCTGAACATCATCCAGCGCGTCGGCGGCTCGATCGGCACGGCGCTGCTCTCGGTCGTGCTCACCCATCAGCTCACGAGCGCGATCCCCTCCGGCGACGGCACGGGCCTCGCGGCGGCGCAGTCGGTCCCGGCGGAGGAGAAGGCGCGCCTCGCGCCCGCGATCGCGGACGCGTTCGGCACGACGTTCTGGGTCGGCGCGGGCATCATCGCGCTCGCGGTGATCCCGGCGCTGATGCTCCCGCGCCGCAAGCCGGAGCCGCCTTCGCCGGAGGCCGCCGCCGCCGAGGCGGCCGAGGCCCCCGTGCTGGTCGAGGTGTAGGACTAGCGCACGTCGAGGACGACCTTGCCCGTCGCACCGCGGCCGTCGATGAGCTTCAGCGCATCGGCGGCCCGGTCCAGCGGGAAGCGATCGCCCACGATCGGCTTGACGAAACCGCCGGCGATGAGCTCGTCGACCGCGGCGCCGATCTGGCGGTTCACGTCCGGCTTGGACATGATGTAGCCGCCCCAGCCCGCGCCGATGACCTCGGTGTTGTTGAGCAGCAGGCGGTTGACCTTCACCTCGGGGATCGAGCCGCCGGTGAAGCCGACGACGACGACGCGGCCGCCCTCGGCGAGCGAGCGCAGCGAGTCGGTGAAGCGGTCGCCGCCGACCGGGTCGAGCACGACGTCGACGCCGCCGCCGGAGAGCTCCTTGACCTCCTCCTTCCAGCGGCCGGTCGAGCGCACGACCTCGTCGGCGCCGGCGTCGCGCGCGACGGTCTCCTTCTCGTCGCTGGAGACGACCGCGATCGTCTTCGCGCCGAGGCCCTTGGCGATCTGCAGCGCCGCGGTCCCGACGCCGCCGGCGGCGCCGTGCACGAGCACGGTCTCGCCCTCGGCGAGGCGGCCGCGCAGCTTCAGCGAGAAGTAGGCCGTGTGGTAGTTGAGGATCAACGCGGCGCCCTGGGCGAAGTCGAGCGCGTCGGGCAGCTTGAAGGTCAGGAACTCGGGCGCGACGGCGACCTCGGCGAAGCCGCCGAGCATGCAGAACGCGGCGACGCGGTCGCCCGCCTGGACCGCCGCGCCCTCGGGCGCGCTGCGCACGATCCCGCCGACCTCGCTGCCCGGGACGAACGGGAGCGGCGGCTTGACCTGGTACTCGCCGCGGGTCTGGAGCACCTCGGGGAACGAGACGCCCGCGACGTGCACGTCGACCACGACGCCGCTGCCGGGCGTCAGGAAGTGCGAGGCCTCGGGCTCGGGGACGTCGACCAGCTCCAGGGCGGTGTCGGGTCCGGTCAGCTCGGTGATCTGGAGGGCGCGCATGGACGGCACCCTAACTTGAATCCGGATTCAGCCGCTGTCGCGAGCCGCTGGGCGAGGACTAGCCATCGTCTTGCGAGAAGGCCCAGCGGGTCTCCTCGACGTCCAGCCCCGCCGACAGGCAGGCCAGCAGCTTCATGCGGATCGCCTGCGGCGAGAGGAAGCCCGCCGGGATGATCTTCGTGCCGCGCAGGTCGCGCTCGGACCCGGCGTAGCCGTAGGTCGCGTTCAGCACGACGCCGCGCTCGGGGCGGCAGTAGGCGACGATCGGGATCTCGCGCGCGGCCTCGGCCCAGATCTCCAGGAGCGCCGGCGTCAGGTGCCCCGCGCCGAGCGTGCCGAGGACGATGCCGTCCGGATCGGTGCCGAGCGCGGCGCGCGCGAGCGTGCCGTCGTCGCCCGAGGAGGACGGCACGATGTGCACGCGCTTCTCCAGCGACGGCGGGTCGAGCGGCGGGTTGCGCGGGATCCGCGACCAGATCGTCGGATGGCCCTCGGTGACGCGGCCGAGCGGGCCGGTCTGCGGCGAGGAGAACGCGACCAGCGAGGTCGTGTCGGTCTTGCGCGCGCAGCGCGCGTGGTGGATCTCGCCGCCGAAGACGACCAGGACGCCCATGCCCGCGGCGGGCGCGCTCGCCGCGACGGACACCGCGTCGACGAGGTTCGCCGGGCCGTCGGCGCCCGCGGCGCTCGCCGGGCGGATCGCGCCGGTGAAGACGATCGGCGCGTCGGCGTCGTGGAGGACGTCGCAGAGCATCGCGGTCTCCTCCAGCACGTCGGTGCCGTGCGTGACGACGACGCCGATCCCGCGGCGGGCGGCGTCGCGCGCGGCGCGGCAGATCCGCAGCTGGTCCTCGAGCGTGAGGTGCGCGGAGGGCTTGTTGAGGACCGTGATCGCCTCGAGGTCCGGGAAGGCCTGCAGGCCCGGGACGGAGGCGACGAGCGCCTCGGCGTCGAGCTCCGGCATCGCCCCTCCCTCGCCCACCATCGCGATGGTGCCCCCGGCGGTGAGGATCCGGACGCGCCGGACGGGCGCGGTGCTGCGGTCGGTCGCGGTCAGCATCAACCGTCGAGAGTACCGCGGGTCCCCTCCTTCGGCGGGGCTTCGCGGATTCTTCGGTACCCGCGGTTGCGGAGCCGGAGCAGGATGGTGGACAACGCGATCGCCACCAGCGACCCGGCGAGGACGCCGACCTTGACGTGGTCGTCGCGCGTCGAGCCGCTGCCGAAGGCCAGCTCGCCGATCAGCAGCGAGACGGTGAACCCGACGCCGGCCAGGAGCCCGAGGCCGAGCACGTCCCACCCCGCGAGCTCCGCGTCGAGCTCGGCGCGCGTGAAGCGCCCCACCAGGAACGTCGCGCCCGTGATCCCGATCGCCTTGCCGAGGACCAGGCCCGCGACGATCCCCAGCGCGACCGGGTCGCGCAGCGCGTCGCCGAGGCCTCCGAAGCCGCCGACCGCCACGCCGGCCGAGAGCAGCGCGAAGACCGGGACGGCGAAGCCCGCGGAGATCGGGCGGATCCGGTGCTCGATGCGCTCGGCGGCGCCCGCCGCGACCGGGACGCAGAAGGCCAGCAGGATCCCGGCGACGGTGGCGTGGACCCCGGAGGCGTGGACGAGCCCCCACGCGGCCGCCGCGAGCGGGAGCAGCAGCCACCACGCGCCGGCGCCGCGCTGGACGAGGACGGCGAAGAGCGCGATCGGCGCGAGCGCCGCGAGCAGGTACCCCAGCTCGAGGTGGTTGGTGTAGAAGAACGCGATGATGGTGATCGCGAGCAGGTCATCGACCACCGCGAGCGTCAGCAGGAAGGTGCGCAGGCCCTCGGGCAGGTGCGTGCCGACGATCGCCAGGACGGCGAGCGCGAACGCGATGTCGGTCGCGCTCGGGATCGCCCAGCCGCTCGCGTCGCCCGTCGCGCTCAGCGCGTTGACCCCCAGGTAGGCCAGCGCCGGGACGATCACGCCGCCGACCGCCGCGGCGACCGGGAGCGCGGCGCGGCGCGGGTCGCGCAGGTCGCCGGCGACGAGCTCGCGCTTGAGCTCGAGGCCCGCGACGAAGAAGAAGACCGCGAGCAGCCCGTCCGCCGCCCAGGTGCCGAGCGAGAGGTGCAGGTGCAGCGCGGCGGGCCCGGCGGTCGCGTCGCGGACCGAGGCGTAGGCGTCGCCCCACGGCGAGTTGGCCCACACCAGGCCGGTCAGCGCGCCCGCGACGAGCAGCAGGCCGCCGACGGTCTCCGAGCGGAGCAGGCTCAGCCGGCTGGCGGGAGGCGAGGTCACGGGTCGGTGGCTGAACCTAGCTCACCGGCCCGCCACCTCCCGCCGCGTGGGTCAGTTGGTGCCGGGGATCACCAGCTGCGGGACGGCTTCGCCCTGGCCGCTGTCGCCCTGGCCCTGGCCGTAGGGGTCGGACTGCGCGCCGCCCTGGCCGTAGGGGTCGACCTGCTGGCCCTGGCCCTGCCCCTGCGCGCCGCTCGCCGACGACGACGCGCTCGTCGTCGGGTGCTCGGCGAACGCCTGCACGAGCTTCGACGGGATCGCGAAGCCGATGCCGACGTTGCCCGCCTCGCCGCCCGCGGTCGAGCTGCCGCTCGAGGCGATCTGCGAGTTGACGCCGATCACCTTGCCGGAGGCGTCGAGCAGCGGGCCGCCGGAGTTGCCCGGGTTGAGCGCGGCGTCGGTCTGGATCGCGCCGGCGATCGTCGTGCCGTCGGGCGCCTGGATGTCGCGGTTCAGCGCCGAGACGATCCCGCTCGTGAGCGTGTGGTCCAACCCGTAGGGGTTGCCGATGGCGTACACGTTGTCGCCGACCTGGACGCTCGAGGAGTCGTCGAAGGAGAGCGCGGGGAGCTTCGTGGAGCCCACGTCGACCTTGAGCAGCGCGAGGTCCTTGGAGGCGTCGGCGCCGAGGACCTGGGCGGTCTGCGCCTTGCCGCTGGTGCCGAGCTTCACGGTCACCGACGTGGCGCCGTCGACCACATGCTCGTTGGTGATGATCTTGCCGTCGGTGGAGACGACGAAGCCGGACCCGGTGGCGGTGCCCTGGCCGGTCTGGGCGCTGATGTAGGCGACGGAGGCCTTGGCGTCGTTGTACACGTCCTTGGCCGTGGAGGCGGTGGTCTGCGCCACGGGGCTGGCGGGTGCGGCGGCCGCGGTGGTGGCCGCCGGGGAGGAGCCGTGGCCGTCGACGACGACCGCGGCGACGCCCGCGCCGCCGGCGCCCGCGATCAGCGCGCAGGCGCCGAGGGTGGCGACGAGCTTCGAGGGAGAGGTCATGAGGACACTGTGGGGCGGGTCGCTTGCGCGAGCATCAAGCGATCCACAAGGCCGCATAAGTCTCTGGCTCCCAGGGGGCTCCCAGGATCCGCTCACGTCCGGCGCAGCCGCCGCGGGCAGCTTCTCCTCCATGAACGCCAAACCCGCAGCCCTGATCCTGATGAGCGTCGCCGCGATCGCCGGCGGCGGCGCCGGCGCGGTCGTCGCCGGCAGCCGCGACGCCGACGTGCGCACGGCCACCGCGACCGTGACGACCACCGCGACGCCGGGCGGCACCGCCGTCGCCGCGTCCGACACGACGACGACCACGACGCTCACCGCTGGCGAGGTCTTCAAGCAGGCCTCGGCCGGCGTCGTCGACCTGAAGGTCACCACGGCCGGCGGCGGCGGCGCGAGCGCGGAGGGCTCCGGGTTCGTGGTGGACAAGAAGGGCGACGTGGTGACCAACGCGCACGTGGTCGACGGCGCGCGCTCGATCAAGGTGACCTTCGCCGACGGCGGCGTCGCGGCCGGCAGGGTCCTCGGCACCGACACGGCCACGGACGTCGCCGTGGTGCGCGTCACCGGGATCTCCGCCGCCAGGCTCCACCCGCTGACGCTCGGGGACTCGGGCGACGTCCAGGTCGGCGACGGCGTGCTGGCCATCGGCAGCCCGTTCGGCCTCTCCGAGACGCTCACCACCGGGATCGTCTCCGCGCTCGACCGCACCATCACCTCGCCGTCGGGCGCGACGATCGGCGGCGCGCTGCAGACCGACGCCTCCATCAACAAGGGCAACTCCGGCGGGCCGCTGATCGACGCCGCGGGCGAGGTCGTCGGCGTCAACGCGCAGATCGAGAGCGACTCGGGCGGCAACGACGGCATCGGCTTCGCGATCCCCTCCGACACCGTCCGCACCGTGGCGGCCGCGCTCATCGCCGGCGAGACCGTCGCGCACCCGCAGCTCGGCGTCGCGATCGAGGACGCCTCCGGCAGCGGCGTGAAGCTCGGGACCGTCACCGCGGGCGGCGCCGCCGCGGCGGCGGGCCTGAAGGCCGGCGACGTCATCACGGCGATCGACGGGACCGCCGTCGCGAACGCCGACACGCTCGCCTCGCTGATCGCCTCCCACCAGCCCGGCGACCGCCTGCGCGTCGCGTTCCGCCGCTCCGGCGCCGCCGCCCAGACGGTGACCGCGACGCTCGGCACCGCGAAGGCGTAGGCCGTCGCGGCCGTGGCTAGGGTGTCGGGCCTATGCCCGCGACACCCGCCCTCGACGCCCTCCGCGCCCGGCTCGCCGAGCTGACCGACCTCACGCTGCTCGGCCACCTCGCGGCCTGGGACCAGCGCACGATGATGCCGCCCGCCGGCAGCCCGGACCGCGGCGAGCAGATCGCGACGCTCTCGCGGCTGCACCACGAGCGCGCGACCGGGCCGGAGGTCGGCGAGTGGCTCGACGCGCTCGACGGCGCGAGCGCCGAGCTGGACGCGCTCGACCGCGACCTCGTCCGCCTCGCGCGCCGCGACTACGACCGCCAGAAGCGCGTCCCGGGCGAGCTCGCCGCCGAGCTCGCCCAGGCCGCGGCGACCGGCCAGGACATCTGGGAGGTGGCGCGCGCCGCCGACGACTTCGCGCGGTTCGCGCCCGCGCTGGAGCGGAACGTCGAGCTCGCCCGCGCCTACGCCGCGTGCTTCGACGGCCACGCCGGGCCCTACGACGCGCTGCTCGCCGACTTCGACTTCGGGCTGACCGCGGAGCGGATCCAGGAGGTCTTCGGGGCGCTCGGCGCGTCGCTGCCGCCGCTGGTCGCCGAGCTCTCGGCGCGGTCCACCCCGCCGCCGCTCGAGCCGCCGGTCGCCGCCCAGGAGGTCGCCGTCGCCGCGGTCCTGCGCCGCTTCGGCGTCACGGACGAGAGCTGGCGCCTGGACCTCTCGAGCCATCCGTTCTCCACCAACGTCGGCCAGCGCGACAGCCGCATCACCACGCGCTACGAGGACGGCCAGCTCGAGTCGCTGCTCGCCGCGATGCACGAGTTCGGCCACGCGCTCTACGACCGCCAGATCGCGCCCGAGCTGGCGCGCACGAGCCTCGGCGACGGCACGTCGATGTCGATCCACGAGTCGCAGAGCAAGCTGTGGGAGAACCACGTCGGCCGCCACCCGGCCTTCGCCGGCGTGATCGCCACGGAGCTGACGGCGGGCGGCTTCCCGGTCGACGCGACCGCCGTCTTCGCGACGCTCACCGCGGTGAAGCCATCACTGATCCGCGTCTCGGCGGACGAGACGACCTACCCGCTGCACATCGTCCTGCGCTTCGAGCTCGAGCGCGCGCTCGTCGAGGGCACGCTGTCGGTCGCCGACCTGCCCGCGGCGTGGAACGACGGCATGAAGCGGCTGCTCGGCGTCGCGGTGCCGACCGAGGCCGACGGCGTCCTGCAGGACGTCCACTGGGCGGCGGGCGCGTTCGGCTACTTCCCGAGCTACGCGCTCGGCTGCCTGATCGCCGCGCAGCTGTGGGAGACGCTCGAGTCCGAGCTCGGCGCGCAGGCCGACGCGCTCGCCGCGGGCGACGTCGCCGCGATCGCGGCGTGGCTCGGCGAGAAGGTCCACCGCCACGGGCGCCGGCTCGACACCGTCCCGCTCGTGGAGGCCGTCACCGGCCGCGGGCTCGACGCGGCGCCGTTCCTGCGCCACCTCTCCTCGCGCTGAGGCTCGGGCGGGACCTCCAGCAGCGGGACGAACACCTTGGCCAGCGGGCCGATCGCCAGCGCGTAGACGAGCGTGCCGATCCCGATCGTCCCGCCGAGCAGCGCGCCGCTCGCCAGGACCGTCAGCTCGATCGCCGTGCGCACGACGCGCAGCGAGTGGCCGCGCGCGGCGAGGCCGGTCATCAGCCCGTCGCGCGGGCCGGGGCCGAAGCGCGCGCCGATGTAGAGGCCGGTCGCGACGCCGTTGAGCAGGACGCCCGCGGCGAGCAGGCCGACGCGCGCCGCGGTGCCGTGGGCCTCGTCGAAGGCCTCCACCATCACCTGGAGGACGACGCCCAAGACCACCACGTTGCTCAGCGTGCCGAGGCCGGGGCGCTGGCGCAGCGGGATCCACAGCAGCAGGAGCAGCGCGCCGACGATGCAGACCCAGATGCCGGTGCCGACCCCGGTGCGGGTGGCGAGCCCCTGGTGCAGGACGTCCCACGGGACGTTGCCGAGCCCGGAGAGCAGGATCAGCGACGCGCTGAAGCCGTAGAGGACGAGGCCGGCGTAGAGCTGGAGGAGGCGGCGGAGCATGGTGCCATCGTGGCGGGAGTGGCTCTAGACGTACAGATCCACTTCCGCGATCATGGCCCTATGGCCTCCGTCTCCCCGCACGATCTCGCGGCGCTCCTCGGCGACGGCTGGCGCCGCCCGGGCGAGGCGGCGTCCGCGCTCGCCGGCGCGCTGCGCGGGCTCGTCGTCGACGGCCGCCTCGCGGCGCGGACGCGGATCCCGAGCGAGCGCGCGCTCTCGGCGCAGCTCGGCGTCAGTCGCGGCTCGGTCTCGCGCGCCTACGACCGGCTGCGCGCCGACGGCTACCTGCAGAGCGAGCGCGGCGCCGGGAGCTGGCTGACGCTGCCCGCGGGCGCGGCGTCGGCGGCGGTGCGCCCGCTGCCGGTGCCGGGCGAGGACGGCGGCGCGGCTGGGCCCGTCGACCTCACGATCGCAGCGCTGCCCGCGCCCGACGGACCGCTGAGCGCCGCGGTCGCCCGCGCGGCGCAGGCCCTCCCCCGCCACCTCGCGGGCCACGGCTACGCGACCGCGGGCCTCGGCGAGCTGCGCGCGGCGATCGCCGCGCGGTTGACCGCGCGCGGGCTCGCGACCAGCGCCGAGGAGGTGCTCGTCACCGCGGGCGCGCAGCACGCGCTCCACCTCGTGTTGGGGTTGTTGGTGGTCCCGGGCGACCGCGTGCTGGTCGACGCGCCCGCCTACCCGCGCGCGCTCGCGGCGATCCGCGCCGCGCGGGCGCGGGCCGTGCCCGTCCCGCTGACGGCGACCGGCTGGGACGCCGCGGCCTGGACCGCCGCGACCCACGCCGCGGCCCCGCGGCTCGCGGTCACGGTCCCGGACTTCCACAACCCCACCGGGTTGACGATGCGCGCCGCCGACCGCGCGGTGCTCGCGCTGGCCTGCGCGCGGGCGGGCACCGTGCTCGTCGCCGACGAGACCTGCGCCGAGCTGCGCCTCGACGGGCCCGCCGCGCCGCCGCCGCTCGGCGCCTTCGACCCGGGCGGCACGGTCATCACGGTCGGCTCGACGAGCAAGGCCGCCTGGGGCGGGTTGCGGATCGGCTGGATCCGGGCGACCGCGCGCACGGTCCGCGAGCTCGCCGCGCTGCGCGCCAACGTGGACATGGCCGGACCGGTCCTCGACCAGCTCGTGGCCGTCGAGCTGCTGGCCGACTGGGACGCCGTCCTCGCCTCCCGCCGCGCGCTGCTGCGCCCGCGCCGCGACGCGCTCTTCGGGGCCCTCGCCGAGCACGCGCCGGGCTGGGCCGTCCGCCGCCCGCACGGCGGCATCAGCGCCTGGGCTCGCCTCCCGACGCCGGACGCGACCCGCCTCGCCGCCGCCGCGGCGACCGCCGGCATCGCCCTCACGCCCGGCCCCGCCTTCTCGGTCGACGGCACCTTCGAGCACCACCTCCGCCTGCCGTTCACGCTGCCGCCGGAGACGCTGCGGACCACGGTGGCGCGGCTGGCGGAGCTGGCGGCCGGGCTGGGGGCGAGCGGCGGGGCGGCGGGGGCGGCGGCGGCGGCGCTCGCGGTGTAGTGGAGGGGGCCGGGGCGCGGGCGCCGGTGGCGCTCAGCGCAGGCGCGGCCGCTCGGCGCACGGTCTCGTGTCGCGGCGGGCGCGGGCGCCGGTGGCGCTCAGCGCAGGCGCGGTCGCTCTGCGCGACGTGGTCCGTCGGCACCCAGGGAGTGAGGCGTCAGCCGGGAGTGAGGCGCCCGGGGTCGTCCGCGGGCGCCTGGGGCGCGGGCGCCGGTGGCGCCCAGCGCAGGCGCGGCCGCTCCGCGCGGCGTGATCTGCTGGCACCCAGGGAGTGAGGCGTCAGCCGGGCGCGAGGCGCCCGGGGTCGTCCGCGGGCGCCTGGGCGCGGGTCGTTCGTACGCAGGTGCTCGCATGGAGCACCTGCGTGCGAACGAGCGGTGGATGGCACATCGACGTTGTGATGCAACGTCTATGTGCCATCCATGGTCGTTCGCGCCCGAACCGCCCGCCCTGGCGTCGGCGGACGACCCCGAGCGCCGCGAGTCGCCGCTGCGCTTCACTCCCTCGGTGCCGACGGACCACGCTCCGCACCCATCGCACGCCGCGCGCTGAGCGCCCCGGCACCGGCGCCGGCGGACGACCCGGGGCGCCGCGGGTCGCCGCTGCGCTTCACTCCCTCGGTGCCGACGGACCACGCCGCGCAGAGCGGCCGCGGTTGCGCTGGACACCACCCGCGCCCGCGCCCGAAGCTCACCGCCCCGCCGGCGTCGCCGCGTCCGCCGGCGCCGGCCCGAGCACCGTCGGCGGGCCCGCGGGTAGGCGCACGGTGAAGCGGGCGCCGCCGCCCGGGGCGTTCTCGGCGTGCACCTCGCCGTGGTGGGCGGCGACGATCCCGGCGACGATGGCGAGGCCGAGGCCGGAGCCCGCCTTGCCGCGCTCGCGGCCGGACTCGGCGCGCCAGAAGCGCTCGAAGAGCTCGTCGTTCTCGTCGGTCGGCAGGCCCGGCCCGTGGTCGCGGACCTCGAGCACGCTCGTCGCGCCGTCGTGGCGGACGTCGACCTCGATGGGCGTCCCGGCCGGCGTGTGGACGAGCGCGTTGCGCAGCAGGTTCGCGAAGACCTGGCGGAGCTGGTGCGGATCCCCGGGCACGCCGACCCGGCCGCTCGCGCGCAGGTCGATGTCGCGGTCGGGCGCGGTGGCGCGCGCGTCGTCGACCGCGTCGCCCGCGAGCCGCGCGAGGTCGACGTCCTCGCGGATTTGGTCGCGCACCTCGTCGAGCCGCGCGAGCGTC
>Ga0247768_1000030_pt1 | contig 107323 bp, 97 predicted proteins | sample UWRJL016104C6_FD_179944 | JGI IMG/M metagenome (GOLD analysis project Ga0247768, IMG submission 179944) | Plant litter microbial communities from Arlington Agricultural Research Station in Wisconsin, United States - UWRJ-L016-104C-6 | ecosystem: Environmental > Terrestrial > Plant litter >... | reverse complement strand
ACGCTCTCCTACCGCGTACAGAACCCGCAGGCCTGCACACCCATAGCTTCGGAGGCTAGCTTGAGCCCCGTTGAATTATCCGCGCCCGAACACTTGACCAGTGAGCTGTTACGCACTCTTTCAAGGGTGGCTGCTTCTAAGCCAACCTCTTGGTTGTCTCTGCATTCGGACATCGTTTGCCACTTAGCTAGTACTTGGGGTCCTTAGCTGATGGTCTGGGTTGTTTCCCTCTCGCGTACGAAGTTTATCCCCCGCACACTGACTCCCGAGTTAAATGTAATGGTCTTCGGAGTTTGCCTGAAGTCGGTAACCTGGTAGGGCCCCTAATCCAAACAGTGCTCTACGGCCACAACACAATTACTCGAGGCTATACCTAAATATATTTCGGAGAGAACCAGATATCTCTGAGCTTGATTAGCCTTTCACTCCGATCCACAGGTCATCCGCCCAGTTTTCAACCTAGGTCGGTTCGGCCCTCCACGAGGTCTTACCCCCGCTTCAGCCTGCCCATGGATAGCTCGCTCAGTTTCGGGTCTACCGCCAGTGACTGTGTCGCCCTATTCAGACTCGCTTTCGCTACGGCTCCGCTCATCGCTTAACCTTGCCACTGACGAGTAACTCGCCGGCTCGTGATGCAAAAAGCACGCCGTCACACCCGAAGGTGCTCCGACCACTTGTAAGTCTACGGTTTCAGGTACTATTTCACTCCCCTTCAGGGGTACTTTTCACCTTTCCCTCACGGTACTAGTTCACTATCGGTCACCAGGTAGTACTTAGCCTTGGAGGGTGGTCCCCCCAGATTCAGACCACGTTTCACGGGTGTGGTCTTACTCAGGAACGTCAATCGACAGATCAGCGTGCTTTCACCTACGGGACGATTGCCCTCTGTGGTGCGAGGTTCCACTCGCTTCGGCTAACACCTGATTTTGTAACTGCCGCCAGACCGGCACGGCCTGGACATGACGCCCTACAACCCCGAACAAGCAACGCGTGCCGCTTACACTTGTTCAGTTTGGGCTGATCCCCTTTCGCTCGCCACTACTAAGGGAGTCTCGGTTGATTTCTTTTCCTCGGGCTACTTAGATGTTTCAGTTCGCCCGGTTTCCCTCTGCCGGCTATGTATTCACCGACAGATGACGTCGCATTACCGACGCCGGGTTTTCCCATTCGGAGATCCGCGGGTCAATGGCTATTCAGCGCCTTACCGCGGCTTATCGCAGCCGTTCACGTCCTTCATCGACTCCTGGTGCCAAGGCATCCACCGTAAACTCTTACTATCTTGACGGTGAGCGACTCACTCACTCGAAAGTGTGTGAATCGAATTCATTAAATACCCTCAGAATCCACGTCGCGTGGATTCTGAAAAAAGAATTCACAAACGTGAATTCTGATTTTGGCCTTGTGCAGTTTTCAAGGTCCACCGAGGCGCACCCACGGGTTCTCCGTGGGAGGTCTCTCAAAACTGAGCAGCGTACTCACCAGCTCGAAAGCTGATGAGAGCCCGGTCGACGTTCTAGAGAAATCTCCCTAGAAAGGAGGTGATCCAGCCGCAGCTTCCGCTACGGCTACCTTGTTACGACTTCACCCCAATCACGGGCCCCACCTTCGACGGCTCCCTCCTTGCGGTTAGGCCACCGGCTTCGGGTGTTGCTCGCTTTCGTGGTGTGACGGGCGGTGTGTACAAGGCCCGGGAACGTATTCACCGCGGCATTGCTGATCCGCGATTACTAGCAACTCCACCTTCATGGAGGCGAGTTTCAGCCTCCAATCCGAACCGAGGCGCACTTTATGGGATTTGCTCCACCTCACGGTATTGCTGCCCTTTGTATGCGCCAATGTAGCACGTGTGTAGCCCTGGACATAAGGGGCATGATGACTTGACGTCATCCCCACCTTCCTCCGGTTTGTCACCGGCAGTCTCCTATGAGTCCCCAACTAAATGATGGCAACATAGGACGGGGGTTGCGCTCGTTGCGGGACTTAACCCAACATCTCACGACACGAGCTGACGACAGCCATGCACCACCTGTGATGGTGTCCCGAAGGAAAACCGTGTTTCCACGGCGGTCACCAACATGTCAAGCCCAGGTAAGGTTCTTCGCGTTGCGTCGAATTAAACCACATGCTCCGCTGCTTGTGCGGGCCCCCGTCAATTCCTTTGAGTTTTAGCCTTGCGGCCGTACTCCCCAGGCGGGGTACTTAGTGCGTTAGCGACGGCACGGGAGGAGTCGACACCTCCCACACCTAGTACCCATCGTTTACGGCGTGGACTACCAGGGTATCTAATCCTGTTCGCTCCCCACGCTTTCGCGCCTCAGTGTCAGTAACGTCCCAGCGAGCTGCCTTCGCTATTGGTGTTCCTCCTGATATCTGCGCATTCCACCGCTACACCAGGAATTCCACTCGCCTCTTCCGTACTCTAGCTCCGCAGTATCCATCGGCTTTCAAAGGTTGAGCCTTTGACTTTCACAACGGACTTACGAAGCCACCTACGCGCGCTTTACGCCCAATGATTCCGGACAACGCTTGCTCCCTACGTATTACCGCGGCTGCTGGCACGTAGTTAGCCGGAGCTTCTTGTGGAGGTACCGTCAATCCACACGGCTATTCACCGGTGAACCTTCGTCCCTCCTGAAAGGGGTTTACAACCCGAAGGCCGTCTTCCCCCACGCGGCGTTGCTGCGTCACGCTTTCGCGCATTGCGCAAGATTCCCCACTGCTGCCTCCCGTAGGAGTCTGGGCCGTGTCTCAGTCCCAGTGTGGCTGATCGTCCTCTCAGACCAGCTACCCATCGAAGCCTTGGTAGGCCATTACCCCACCAACAAGCTAATGGGCCGCGGGCTCATCCCGTTGCGGAAGCCGAAGCCTCCTTTCCTCACTCCTACTGATGTAGATGTGAGCACATTTGGTATTAGCCCCGGTTTCCCGGGGTTGTCCCAATCAACAGGGCAGATTACCCACGTGTTACTCACCCGTTCGCGGCTTTGCCCCCGAGCAAGCTCGGGTTCGTCGCTCCACTTGCATGTGTTAAGCACGCCGCCAGCGTTCGTCCTGAGCCAGGATCAAACTCTCCGTGAAGTTACCTACACACCGGCACACCCCGAAAGGCGCACCGGATTACGAAGAGCTGTCAAACCTCATGTGGCACGAGCAATACACGTCTCGTACCGAGGGATGACGGGATTCTTTTTCAGACCCTCGCGACCCGTAAACGGGACCGAGGGGTCGAACCTGGACGCGCACCTCCGACCCGACTGAGTCGAAAGGCGCGCATGCTGTTGAGTTTTCAAAGACCGTCGCGCCCTGTCGGGAAGGGGATACCTTCGAAAGGACGCTCCCCCGAGCCGAGGCTCTAGGAGCGGGGTCGAGCAGTTTAGCACCACTCGACGGCGGGTGTGGGCTCCGGTGTGACCGGCGCCCGTGCCCCGCTGAAGCGAAGTATACGCACAGTCTGGCGCGCCGCGTCGTGCGGCCGCCGTCGCGCGGCTTCCAAGAGGACCGCCGCGAGGGGCGATCCCTTGTGATCACAGGCTATCCGCGCTCGTGAGCGCGGCGCAAGGGCCAACTGGTCCAGTCCGTCTCGCCCCGATGGTGCCGGGTCGCCGGCCACCCCGCGTGACGATCCCGCCAACGTGCCCGGTTCGAACCCCGTGCCGGCCGCCTCAGGCCGAGCGCAGCCTGCGGAAGTGCCGCTTGCCCACCTGGAGGACGTGGCCGTCGAGGCGCTCGGGCGCGACGTCGACGTCGGCCTCCCCCAGCGCCTCGCCGTCGAGCCGCACCCCGCCCTGGGCCAGCAGCCGGCGGGCCTCCGAGCGCGAGCGGCCGAAGGCCGCGGCGATCAGCGCCGGCAGGTGGACCACGCCGTCCTCGGCGACGAACGCGTGCTCCTCGACGTCGTCCGGCGCCTCGTGCGTGACGAACAGGCGCTCGAAGTGCCGCTCGGCCGCCGCCGCGGCCTCCTCGCCGTGGAAGCGCGCGACGATCCCCCGCGCGAGCGCGCGCTTCGCGTCGCGCGGGCTCGCACCCTCGGGCGGGCGCGGCACCGCGAGGAGCGTGAACCACGACTCCATCGCGTCGTCGGGCAGCCGCATCGTCTTGCCGAACTGCTCCTCGGGCGCCTCGGTCACCCCCACGTGGTTGCCGAGCGACTTGGACATCTTCTCCACGCCGTCGATCCCCGGCAGGATCGGCATGGTGAGGATCGTCTGCTCGGGCTGCCCGTAGGCGCGCTGGACGTCGCGGCCCAGCAGCAGGTTGAAGGTCTGGTCGGTCCCGCCGAGCTCGACGTCGGAGGTGATCGCCACCGAGTCGTAGCCCTGCAGCAGCGGATAGAGCGTCTCGAGGACCGAGATCGGCTGCTGGGCGGCGAAGCGCTTGGCGAAGTCGTCGCGCTCGAGGATCTGCGCCACCGTCGCCACGCGCGCGAGGCGGAAGAGGTCCTCGGCGCGCATGTCGAGCCACTCGCCGTTGCGGCGGACCTCGAGGAGCTCGGGGTCGTCGCGCAGCACGGTGAAGGCCTGCTGCCGGTAGGTCTCCGCGTTGGCGTCGATCTCGGCGCCGCTCAGGACCGGCCGCGTGCTCGAGCGGCCGCTCGGGTCCCCCACGCGCGCGGTGTAGTCGCCGACGATGAGCACGACGCGGTGCCCGAGGTCCTGGAACTCGCGCAGCTTCTGCAGGACGACCGTGTGGCCGAGGTGGATGTCGGGCGCCGTCGGGTCCAGCCCGAGCTTGACGCGCAGCTGGCGCCCCTCCTTCTCCGCGAGCTCCAGCTTGCGCCGCAGGCCACCCTCCGGCAGCGACTGATGGGCGTTGCGCAGCAGCGCGGAGGCGGTCTCTGAGGGCGTGGCCATGAGCGGCCAATGCTAGAGTCCGGAGCCGATTCCGGGGCAGCAGCCGCCACCCCGCGACCTCTCTGCCCTGCGCCCATCGCCAGGGCGTCCCGCCGCATGAGCGACCCGACCGGACCGCATCTCGCACCCGTGCCCGACCCCGGCTCCCCGCCGCCGTCTCCGCGCGTCAGGACCAAGGTCAAGAAGCTCCGGCTGCTCGCGATCCTGCTGCCGCTCGCGCTGCTGGCGATGATCTCGACGGTCTTCGGGATGATGATGGCCGTCGCCTCCGACCTGCCCGCGCTCGAGCAGCTGCCGCAGGTGGCCAAGCGGAAGAACTCGGTCCTGACCGACATCAACGGCCGGCGCCTGACGACGCTGACCTCCAACCAGGGCCGGATCATCGTCAACAAGGACCAGATCGGCGCGTACGCGAAGTACGCGGTCATCGCGATCGAGGACCAGCGCTTCTACGAGAACTCCGGCGTCGACATCCGCGGCATCGGCCGCGCGTTCGTCCAGGACGTCGTGCAGGGCCGCCAGGCCCAGGGCGGCTCGACCATCGCCCAGCAGTTCGTCAAGAACGCGCTCCAGGCGCAGTCCAAGCGCACGGTCTTCGAGAAGCTCCGCGAGGCCGCCATGGCCTACCACCTGACGCGCAAGTGGTCCAAGGAGCGGATCCTCACCGAGTACCTCAACACGGTGTACTTCGGCAACGGCGCCTACGGCATCGAGGCGGCGGCGCGCACGTACTTCAGCGCCGACCCCAACCACAAGGACTGCGGCAAGCCGCACAACTCCATGTGCGCCGCGCAGCTGACGCCGGCCGAGGGCGCGCTGCTGGCAGCGATCATCGCCTCCCCCAGCCGCTTCGACCCCGTCGCGCACTCCGGCGCCGCCATGGGCCGGCGCAACCTGGTGTTGAAGAAGATGCTCGAGCAGAAGCGGATCACGGAGCCCCAGTACGAGGACGCGATCCGCGAGCCGCTGTTCGCCGGGCTGACGCCGCCGCACGTCGACACCGCGCCGGGCTCGGAGTACTTCGTCTCCTGGGTCCGCCAGAGCCTCGTCGACCAGGTCGGCCCGCAGCGCGCCTTCGAGGGCAACCTCGACGTGAAGACGACGCTCGACCTCGACCTGCAGAAGGACGCGCAGCAGGCGGTCAACACCTACCTCTCCTACCCGGAGGGTCCGACCGCGTCGGTCGTCGTCCTGGACAACAAGAGCGGTGAGGTCCGCGCGATGGTCGGCGGCCGTGACTACGACAAGGCGCCGTTCAACCTCGCGACGCAGGGCCAGCGCCAGCCCGGCTCCTCGATCAAGCCCTTCATCTTGGCCGAGGCGCTCAAGCAGGGCATCGGGCCCGGCGCCGTCTTCCCCTCGCGCAAGCGCTTCTTCACCGTCAAGAAGGGCAGCAAGGAGCAGTTCGTCGTCAACAACTTCGAGAACGAGTACGCCGGCGAGTCGACGGTCGCCAACGCGCTGACGTTCTCCGACAACGCGGTGTTCGCCGCGCTGGGCATCAAGGTCGGGACCAAGAAGGTGGCGGACCTCGCCGAGCGCATGGGGATCCGCACGCCGGTCTCCTCCAACCTCGCGATGACGCTGGGCGGCCTGCGCCAGGGCGTCACGCCGCTGGACATGGCCCACGCCTATGAGACCTTCGCCGCCGGCGGCAAGCGCATCACCGGCACCCTCGGCACGAGCAACGCGGGCCCGGTCGGGATCCACGAGATCACCAAGCGCGACGACAGCAAGGACGTCGTCAAGCGCAACAAGCTGCGGACCAAGCGCATCCTGTCGGAGAAGCTGGCGGCCGAGGAGACGCAGCTGCTGACCGGCCCGGTGAAGTACGGCACGGCGACGCGCGCGCAGTACGGCGGCTTCGCGGCGGGCAAGACCGGCACGACCGAGAACTCCGGCGACGCGTGGTTCGTGGGCTTCACGCCGCGCTGGACGATCGCCGTGTGGGTCGGCTACCCCAACACGCTGAAGCCGATGCTCACCGACTTCCGCGGCACGCCGGTCACCGGCGGCACGTTCCCCGCGATGATCTGGCACGACTTCGTCGTCGCGGCCAACAAGACGATCGACGCCCGCAACAACGCGGAGCGGGCCAAGAAGGGCCTGCCGCCGCTGGAGCCCTCGGCGACCGTGCCGTCGACCACCGCCATCGCCCCGACGACCGTCCCGCGCGAGGGCGCGGCGCCGACCGGCGCGGGCACCACGGACGGCGGGACCGGCGGGACCGTGCCCGGCACCACGCCGTCGACCGGCACGACGCCGAAGACGACGACACCGCCCGCGACCACGACGCCGGGCGCGGGCACCGGGGGCGGGACGACGGGCGGCGGCGGGACCACCGGCGGCGGAACGACGGGCACCGGCGGGGGCGGTGGGACCACCGGCGGCGGTGGGAGCACCGGCGCCGGGACGGGCGGCACGGGCGCGCCCACCGGCGGCACCGGCGCGCCGACGGGCTAGACCCGCGGCGCCCGGGGCGGCAGCGGCGGCAGCGTCTCGCGCAGCCCCGGCGGCCACGGCCGCGAGACGTGCCGGCTGCCCGCGGCGCTGAAGCGCCACGGCAGCTCCACCGCCTTGGTGATCCCGATCCGCGGGCCCGCGATCAGCGTCGGGGAGCGCCAGGCGCCCTCGCGCGGGTGCAGCAGGATCGGCCCCTCGTACAGGTTGGTGTCGTTGAGGTCGAGGTCGATCCCCAGCGCCTGGGTCAGCTTGCCCGGGCCGTTGCAGAGGTCGATCTCCTTCGCGACGCCGCGGCGCTCCCGCATCCGCTCGACGCCCTCGATCGGCTCGAGCGCGCGGAGCAGGACGGCGGCGCCGACCTCGCGGTGCTCGCAGACCGCGTTGAGCAGCGCGTGGATCCCGTAGGAGCGGTAGATGTAGGCCTTGCCCGGGTCGCTGTAGAGCACCGACGTGCGCGCGGTGAGCCCGACGTAGGCGTGGCAGGCGGGCTCGGTGTGGTGGTAGGCCTCGGTCTCGACGATCACGCCCGCGCAGCCGTCGTGCTCGAGGACGCAGCCGACGAGGTCCTGCGCCACCTCCAGGACCGGACGGTCGTAGAAGGACGGCGGGAGCGCCACGGCTAGCCCGCGAGCAGCGCGCGGGCCTGCTCGAGCTGCTCGCGCACGCGCGGCAGCGCGGTGCCGCCCTCCGACGCCTTGGACTCCAGCCAGGAGGACTGCGCGAGCACCGCGCGGGCGTCCTCGCCGAGCGCGGGGATCGCGACGTCGGCCAGCGACTTCCCGGACTCCACCGACTCGCGCACCAGGCCCGCGATCACGCCGTGGGACTCGCGGAACGGCGTGCCCTGCTTGACGAGCAGGTCGGCGAGGTCGGTCGCGGCGATCAGCTCGTCGGAGGCGGCCGCGCGCATCCGCTCGCGGTCGAAGCGGGCGCCCGCGATCATCCCGGTCGCGGCGGCGAGGCAGAGGTGGAGCGTGTCGACCGAGTCGAAGAGGTGCTCCTTGTCCTCCTGCAGGTCCTTGTTGTAGGTGAGCGGCAGCGCGTGCATCACGCCGTGGAGCGCCTGCAGGTGGGCGACGATCCGCGGCGCCTTCGCGCGCAGGAGCTCGCCCGCGTCCGGGTTCTTCTTCTGGGGCATGATCGACGAGCCGCTCGACCACGCGTCGGGCAGGACGAGGAAGCCGAACTCCGAGGACGACCACAGGACGATCTCGGCGCCGAGGCGCGAGAGGTGCGTCGCGCAGGTCGCGGCGGCGCTGAGGTAGTCCAGGACGAAGTCGCGGTTGGCGACGGCGTCGACGGAGTTGGGCGAGACGGAGGTGAAGCCGAGCTCGCGCGCGACCATCCGGCGGTCGGTGTCGAAGTTCACGCCGGCCAGCGCGCCCGCGCCGAGCGGCATGACGCCACAGGCGGCCTCGACGGCGGCGAAGCGCTCGCGGTCGCGGGCGGCCATCCAGAACCAGGCGAGCAGGTGGTGGGAGAGGTAGATCGGCTGCGCGCGCTGGAGGTGCGTGTAGCCGGGCAGCGCCCAGTCGAGGTGGCGCTCGGCCGCGTCGAGCAGCGTCGACATGTAGGCCTCGAGCTGCGCCTGCGCGTCGCGCGCGGCCTGGCGGGTGAAGAGCGCGACGTCGGTGACGACCTGGTCGTTGCGCGAGCGCGCGGTGTGGAGCGTGCCGCCGGAGCGGCCGACGAGCTCGGTCAGCCGCCGCTCGACGGCCATGTGGATGTCCTCGTCGTCGGGCGCGAACGGGAACGTCCCGTCGCGCAGCTCGCCCTCGACCTGGTCGAAGCCCGCGAGGATCGCGTCGCGGTCCGCCTCGGTGATGATCCGCCGCGCCGCGAGCATCTTCGCGTGCGCGCGCGACTGCGCGACGTCGTGGGGCCACAGGCGCTGGTCGAAGCCCAGCGACGTGTTCATCTCCCGGAAGGCGGGGTCCTGCGGTTCGGCGAAGCGCGACATGTCGCGCGGAGTCTACGAGCGGCCGAGGGAGTCGGCGATCTGGGCGACCTGCGTCGCCAGCGCGAAGCCGAGCAGGTAGAGCGAGAGGCCCCAGCCGACCCAGGCGGCGGAGCCGGGGCCGTAGAAGCGGCGGTCGCGGGCGCGCCAGTCGACGATGCCCGCGATCAGCAGGCAGAGGAGGCCGAGGGCCATGAGCGCCCACGGCGCCCAGCCGGCGATGAGGTACCGGGCGTCGAGGTGGAACTCCGAGGCGATCCCGGCGATCGTGCGGTGCCAGAGGAGGATCGGCAGCGCGAGCGCGCCGAGGAACCCGATCGCGCCCGTGCGCCGGGCGTTGCGGCGCGCCGCCTGTTCACGCTGCAACCGGGAGCCCGCGCCCATGCGCGGGATCGTCCCACGCCGCGGGAGCGGCGTCAGGCCAGGATGTCCGACAAGGCCGCGGCGACGCGGGCGACCTGGTCCTGGGTCAGCGCGGGGAAGAACGGCAGCGCCAGCGAGCGCGCGGCGATGTCCTCGGCGACCGGGAACTGACCCTCGCGGTAGCCGAACGCGTCGCGGTAGTAGGACATCAGGTGGATCGCGGGCAGGTAGGGCTTGGACTGCACGCCGCGCTCGCGCAGCGCGCGGATGACGTCGTCGCGCGAGGGGCCGTCGTGCGGGACCTGGACGACGAAGACGAACCAGCCGCGGCGGTCGCCGGCGATCGTCGCGCCGTCCTCGCACGGCAGGCCGAGGCCGCGCTCGCGCGCCAGGTCGGCGAGCGCCGATCGGTACCAGCCCGCGGCCCGCGCGCGGTCGTCGAGCATCCCGCGCAGGCGGTCCATCTGCGCGAGGCCGATCGCGCACGCGACGTCGCTCAACCGGTAGTTGAAGCCGAGGCGGTCGTGGTCCAGCCAGTCCATGTCCGGCGCGCGGCCCTGGTTGCGCTCGGAGTCGATGGTGACCTTCATCGCCGGCTCGCCGAGGGTGATCATCCCGCCCTCGCCCGTGGCGAGCTGCTTGTTGGGGTAGAACCCGAAGATCGCCGGATGGCCGCGGCCGCCGATCGCGCGGCCGTCCGCGTGGACGCCGCCCAGGCCCTGCGCCGCGTCCTCCACCAGCGGGACGCCGAGCGCCTCGAAGGCCGCCATGTCGGCCGGGTAGCCGAAGATGTGGACCGGGACGACCGCGCTCGTGCGCTCGTTGACCGCGGCTGCCGCGGCCGCCGGGTCGAGGTTGAGCGTCACCGGGTCGATGTCGGCGAAGACCGGCCGCGCGCGCTCGTAGACCGCGGCGTTGGCCGTGGCGACGAACGAGAACGGCGAGGTGACGACCTCGGTCCCGTCGGTCACGCCCACCGCGCGGTAGGCGAGGTGCAGCGCCGTGGTCCCGGACGAGACCGCCGACGCCGTCACCGACCCCACGAACTCCGCGAAGCGCCGCTCGAACTCCGGGACCTTCGGCCCCAGCGAGAGGTGCCCCGAGCGGAGCACCTCGAGGACCGCGTCCTCCTCGGCCTTCCCGATCACCGGCTGGGCGATCGGGATGACGTCGAGGTCGGCGCTCACGACGTGCGCGCCTCCGAGGACGAGGACCGCACGCCCGCCCGCGGCCCGGCCGGGCGCCGCTGCTCGGCGAACTCCAGCGAGTCCACGAGCGCCTGCCAGGACGCGGCGATGATGTTCTCGTGCACGCCGGTGGAGCCCCAGACGTCCGTGCCGTCGGAGGCGTCGAGGAAGACCCGCGTGATCGCGTCCGTGCCGTGCGTCTCGTCGAGGATCCGGACCTTGAAGTTCACGAGCCCGACGCTCGCGAGGTGCGGGTGGACCTGGACGATCGCCGCGCGCAGCGCCGCGTCCAGCGCGTTGACCGGGCCGTTGCCCTCCGCGGTCGTGACGTAGCGCTCGCCGTCGAGCCAGACCTTGATGGTGGCCTCGGTCTCGACCTTGCCGTCGGCGCGCTGCTCGACGATCACGCGCCAGGACTCGAGCTGGAAGAGCGGCTCGTACTCGCCGGCCTCGCGGCGCAGCAGCAGCTCGAACGAGCCGTCGGCCGCCTCGTACTGGTAGCCGCGGTGCTCGAGCTCCTTGACGCGCTCGATGACGCGCGCGGCGCCCGCGTCGTCCAGCGTCAGCCCGGCCGCGGCCGCCTTCTCCAACACGGTGTGCTTGCCCGCGAGCTCGGAGACGAGCAGCTCGCGCTCGTTGCCCACGACCGCGGGGTCGGAGTGCTCGAAGGTCGTCGCGTCGGCGCGGATGCCCGCGACGTGCAGCCCGCCCTTGTGCGCGAAGGCGCTGCGGCCGACCCACGCGGCGCGCGGGTCCGGGTTGCGGTTGAGCAGCTCGTCGACGAAGTGCGCGGTCTCGGTGAGCTTCGCCATCCGCTCCGGCCCGATGATGTCGTGGCCGAGGCGCAGCTCGAGGTTCGCGACGATGGCCACCAGGTTGGCGTTGCCGGTGCGCTCGCCGATCCCGTTCATGGTGCCCTGCACCTGCGTGGCGCCCTCGGCGACGCCGGCCAGCGTGTTGGCCACGCCGCACTCGAGGTCGTTGTGGCAGTGGATGCCGATGGCGACGTCGTCCTCCAGCGCGGCGCGCACCGCGCGGACCGCGTCGGAGATCTGGTGCGGCAGCGAGGAGCCGTTGGTGTCGCACAGCACGACCCGCTCGGCTCCGGCGCCCGCGGCCGCGCGCAGGCACGCCAGGCTGTACTCCGGGTCGTCGCGGTAGCCGTCGAAGAAGTGCTCGGCGTCGTAGATGGTGCGCTTGCCCGCGCCCACCAGGAAGGCCACGGAGTCGGCGATCAGCTCGAGGTTCTCCTCGGCCGAGACGCGCACGACCTTCTCGAGGTGCAGCCGCCACGTCTTCCCGACGATCGTGCAGACCGAGGCGAAGCACTCGGCGAGGATCTTCAGCGCCGGGTCCTCGGCGGCGGCGACGTCGCGCCGGCGCGTCATGCCGAAGGCGACGATCTGCGCGTGCTGGAGCCGCTCCCGCTCCAGGAGCGCGAAGAGCTCGAGCTCCTTGGGGTTCGAGGCCGGGAAGCCCGCCTCGATGAGGTCGATGCCGAGCGCGTCGAGCTTGTGGACGACGCGCACCTTCTCGGCGGCGGTCAAGGACATGCCCTCGCCCTGCATGCCGTCGCGCAGGGTGGCGTCGTAGGTCTCGATCTTGGTCATGGTCACGTGGTTCCTTCGGATGGGATAACAGGTCGGCCGGCGAACTGCGGGCAGCGACACGCGGGCGCGCACGAGGCGCGCTGCGTGTCGCTACCGAATTCGCCGGCCGGCCCCCATCTAGGAAGCAGCGACCTTCGAGAAGTGGTGCGCGGGCACCGGGTCCAGCCAGTCGGCGTAGCGGTCGCTGCGGCCGTGCAGCGCGTCCTCGAACGTGGTCTGCACCGCGCGGGTGATCTCGCCGGGCCGGCCGGTGCCGATCGCGTGGTCGTCGACCTCGCGGATCGGCGTCAGCTCGGCGGCGGTGCCCGAGCAGAAGATCTCGTCGGCGAGGTAGAGCTCGGCGCGCGCGATGTCGCGCTCGACCACCTCGAACCCGAGGTCCCGCGCGATCGTGATGATCGAGCTGCGGCTGATCCCGTCGAGGATCGAGGCGGTCTGCGGCGGCGTCAGGATCACGCCGTCGCGGACGACGAAGAGGTTCTCGCCCGTGCCCTCGCAGACGAAGCCGCGGTCGTCGAGGAGGATCGCCTCCTCGTAGCCGGACTTGTGGCACTCGATCTTCGCCAGGATCGAGTTGAGGTACTGGCCGGTCGCCTTGGCGTGCGGGATCAGCGAGTCGCCGCCGATCCGGCGCCAGGAGGAGACGCGGGCGCGGACGCCGTTGGCCTTGCCCTCCTCGCCGAGGTAGCTCCCCCACTCCCAGGTGGCGATCGAGACGTCGACCGGCGCGTCGAGCGGGAAGAGGCCCATCGTGCCGTAGCCGCGGTAGACGAGCGGGCGGATGTAGCAGGAGCGCTGGCCGTTGCGGCCGATCAGCTCGAGCGTCGCCTCGCGGAGCTGCTCGTGCGTGAACGGGATGTCCATGTAGTAGAGCGAGGCGGACTTGAACAGCCGCGCGACGTGCTCCCGGTGGCGGAAGACCGCCGGACCCTTGGACTCGGTGTCGTAGCAGCGCACGCCCTCGAAGACCCCGGTGCCGTAGTGCAGGCCGTGGGTCAGCACGTGGACCTTGGCGTCCTCCCAGGCGACGTACTCGCCGTTCATCCAGATGAGGTCCGCTGTCTCCACGTCTGCTCCTTCGTCCTAACCCAGTGCGGCGAGCACCGCTGCCGTCGCCTCGGCGGTGCTCGCCGTCCCCCCGAGGTCCCGTGTCCGCAGCCCCGTCTCGAGGGCCGCGTCCACGGCCGATTCTAGGGCGGCGGCCTCGGATTCCAAAGCGAGCCCATGCCGGAGCAGCAGCGCCAGCGACAGGAACATGGCCAGCGGGTTGGCGACGCCCTGCCCGGCGATGTCCGGCGCCGAGCCGTGGACGGGCTCGAAGAGGCCCGGCCCGTCGCCGCCGAGCGAGGCGCTCGGGAGCATCCCGATCGAGCCCGTGAGCATCGCGGCCTCGTCGCTGAGGATGTCGCCGAAGAGGTTCTCGGTGACGATCACGTCGAAGCTGCGCGGGTTGGAGACGAGCTGCATCGCGGCGTTGTCGACGAGCACGTGGTCGAGCGTGACGTCGCCGAACTCCGCGCCGTGGACGCGGACGACCGTCTCGCGCCAGAGCCGGCTCGTCTCCAGGACGTTGGCCTTGTCGACGCTCGTGACCTTCTTGCGCTCGGTGAGGCGCGCCGCCTCGAAGGCGGTGCGCGCGATCCGCTCGATCTCCTCGACGCTGTACTCGCAGAGGTCCGACGCGGAGGTCTCGGTGCGGGTCTTCTCGCCGAAGTAGATGCCGCCGGTGAGCTCGCGGACGACCAGCAGGTCGGTGCCCTCGATGATCTCGCGGCGCAGCGGGCTGGCGTCGGAGAGCGCGGGCAGCGGGCGGACCGGGCGCAGGTTGGCGTAGAGCCCGAGGCCCTTGCGCAGGCCGAGCAGGCCCTGCTCGGGGCGCGGCTTGGCGGGGTCGGTCGTGTCCCACTTCGGACCGCCGACGGCGGCGAGCAGGACGGCGTCGGCGGACTGGCAGGCGGCCAGGACCGCGTCGGTCAGCGCGATGCCGTGGGCGTCGATCGCGGCGCCGCCGAAGACGTGCTCCTCGACCTCGACGTCGGGGACGAAGCGCTGGAGGAGGTCGACGGCGGGGGCGAGGATCTCGGGCCCGATGCCGTCGCCGGGAAGGGTGACGATGCGAGTGGCCATGCGGGGCGCCACCTTAGCGGCGGCGCCCCGCACGTTGCCGTCACGTCAGCCGACCGGCAGGCCGCCCTTGAAGGCCTCGGTGCCCTTGACGAGCGTGAGGTCCGGGAACCCGTGGGCGCGGGCGTAGGCGATCTCCCTGCCGACGTCGCCGACGCCGTTGGAGAGCGGCAGTGGGGCGATCGCCACCGTGCTGAGGATGCCGAGCGCCTGGCCGTCCGCGTTGAGGAACGCGGAGCCGGAGTCGCCGGGGATGCCCGGGGTCAGCGTGTAGAGGCTGTAGGACCAGCCGCCATCTGAGACCTGCACGACCTTGCCGCGCTTGGGGCTCAGCTGCGTGACGCCCTGGCGCAGCTCGGAGTTGCCGTAGCTGTAGACGTCGTCCAGCGCCGCGGCCGTGCCGACGCCGGTCGGGCCGCCCCACTTCGGGATCGACGGGTTGACCTTCGCCACGTCGGCCGGGTCGAGCCGGATCAGCGCGAGGTCGTTGTAGGCGCAGGTCTCCTCGTCGGTGACGCCGCTCGACTGCATCGAGATCCAGGAGTTGTAGGCCAACGTGCCGGGCTTGGACGCGCCGGTCACGTCGACCGGCGTGTTCAGCGGCAGCGAGGCCGAGGTGCAGCCGTCGGTGTCGGTCGAGCTGCCGGTGCCCGAGCAGTGCGCGGCCTGCCCGAGGTAGGTCGCGCCACCGCTCGTGAAGACGAAGTTCGCGGTGCACTGGGCGCCGTCGGTGAAGACCTGGACGCCGGGATGGACGGGGGCGGTGGCCGCTGGGGCCCAGGCCGAGGCGCCGGACGGCGCGAGCGCGAGGGCGGCGATGGCCGCGACGCCCGCAAGGACGTGTCGTCGCTGCATGTGTCTCTCCTCCTGCTGCTGGTTGGTGCTGCGGTGCTCCACGAGCTGCAACGGCCGCGGCGCCCGGAACTTGCGGTCGGCTCAAGTCGGCGGTCGCCCAACCGATCGAAGGGCCCGACTCGCCCCTTGCCTCGAAACCGGTCGTCCATGCCTCGAATCGCCCTCACCATCGGCCGCAAGCTGACGCTCGCGTTCGGCCTCGTGCTCGCCCTCACGCTGGTCGCGCTCTGGATCGCGATGAGCGGGACCGGGAAGCTGCGCGACAGCACGCGGGCGGTCGGCGACGACGTCGTCCCGGCCGTCGCGTTGAGCGGCGAGGCGACCACCGAGATCCGCCAGTTCCGGGTCGCGCAGCTGGAGCGCACGCTCGCGAGCGACCCGGTCGCCCAGCGCGACCTGGACGCCGAGCTCACCGCGACCGCCGCGCGCGTCGACGCGGTCCTCGCGCGCCTCGGCCGCCTCGCCCAGGCGCCCGCGGAGACCGCCGCCCTGGAGCGGACGCGGGCCGACTGGCTGACCTACCGCCGCACCTCGGGCGGGTTCGCGGCCGCCGCGGCGAGCGGCGGCCCCGGCGCGGGATACGCCGTCCTCGACGGCGAGGCCGACGCCTTCTACGACCGCCTGAAGACCGACATCTCGCGCTCCACCGCGCTGACCTCGGCGCGCGGTGCCCGCGAGGTGCGCGCCGCCGCCGGCGACGCGGCCGGGACGCGTCGCGACCTGCTGATCGCGCTGCTCGCCGCGCTGGCGATCGGCGTCGGCTCCGCCGTCCTGCTCTCGCGCACGATCCGCCGCAGCGTCGGCGAGGTCCTCGACCGCCTCTCCTCCCTGCGCGACCACTGCGCCACCGACCTCAACGCCGGCCTGCACGCCTTCGCCGCCGGCGACCTCACCCGGGGGATCACCGCGGTCACCCCGCCGATCGCGCGCCCCGGCGGCGACGAGATCGGCGCGATCGCGCGCGCCACCAACGACATCCGCGACAACTTCGTCGCGATGATCGACTCCTACAACAGCTCGCGGCTCGCGCTGGGCGAGCTGCTCGGCGAGGTGGCCGGGACCGCGGGCGTCGTCTCCAGCGCCTCCGAGCAGATGGCCACCACCTCCGACGAGGCCGGCCGCTCGGTCAGCGACATCGCGGGCGCGATCGGCGAGGCCGCGGTCGGCGCCGAGCTGCAGGTCCGCACGATCGCCGAGGCGCGGCGGCTCGCCGAGGAGGTCATCGCCGTCACCGGCCGCTCGGCCGAGGACGCGGCGTCCACCGCGCGCGTCGCCGAGACGGCGCGCGTGCTCGCGGGCCAGGGCGCCGAGGCGGTCGACAGCGCCACGGCCGCGATGGCGTCCGTCCGCCAGGCGTCGACCGGCGCGACCGAGGCGATCCAGTCGCTCGGGGAGAAGTCGGCCGAGATCGGCGGGATCGTCGACACGATCACGCGGATCGCGCAGCAGACCAACCTGCTGGCGTTGAACGCGGCGATCGAGGCGGCGCGCGCCGGCGAGCAGGGCCGCGGCTTCGCGGTCGTCGCCGAGGAGGTGCGCAAGCTCGCCGAGGAGTCGCAGTCGGCGGCGGGCTCGATCGCGACGCTGATCGGCGACATCCAGGGCGAGACCGCCCGCGCGGTCGAGGTCGTCGAGGACGGCGCGCGCCGCACGCGCGAGGGCACGGCGACCGTCGAGGACGCGCGCTCGGCCTTCGAGCGGATCGGCGGCTCGGTCGACGACGTCACCGTCCGGGCGGGCGCGATCGCCGCGGCGGTCGAGCAGATCGCCGCCTCCGCCCGCGAGATGGGCCTGCGCATGGCCGAGGTCTCGACCGTGGCCGAGCAGTCCTCGGCCTCCAGCGAGGAGATCAGCGCGTCGACCGAGCAGACGTCGGCCTCGACGCAGGAGATCGCCGCGTCCGCGCACGAGCTGGCGCGGACGGCGGCGGACCTGAACGCGCTGGTCGCGCGCTTCACGCTCTCCCGGGTCTAGACCGGCAGCGCGGTGGTGACCGGGCCCGAGCGCTGGCGGTCGCGCTCGTAGGCGTCGATCGACTCGCCCTGCTTGAGCGTCAGCGCGATGTCGTCGAGCCCCTCGAGCAGGCGGTGCTTGATCTCGGGGTCGATGTCGAAGGACGCGACCTCCAGGCCGCGCTCGCCCTCCCAGCGGACCTCCTGCGCGGTGAGGTCGACCTGCGCGCTGCCGGCCTGCGCGATCGCCTGGCACTGCTCGGCGGTGAGCTGCACGGGCAGCATCCCGATCTTGGTGCAGTTGGACTTGAAGATGTCCGCGAACGACGAGGCGATGACGACGCGGAAGCCGTAGTCCTCGAGCGCCCACGGCGCGTGCTCGCGGCTGGAGCCGCAGCCGAAGTTCCGGCCGGTGACGAGGATCTGGTTGACCGGCAGGTCCCAGCCGTCCTCCTTGGCCCAGTCGTAGAACAGGAACTCGCCGAAGCCCGTGCGCTCGACGCGCTTCAGGAACTGCTTGGGGATGATCTGGTCGGTGTCGATGTCGTCGCGCATCAGCGCGGACACGGGGCCGGTGATCGTCTCGATGGCCTTCATGGTGGTCTCGCTCCCCTAGTTCCAGTTCCGGATGTCGACGAAGCGGCCCGCGATCGCCGCGGCGGCGGCCATCTCGGGGCTGACGAGGTGCGTGCGGCCGCCCGCGCCCTGGCGGCCCTCGAAGTTGCGGTTGGAGGTCGACGCGCAGCGCTCCCCCGGCTCGAGCTTGTCCGGGTTCATGGCCAGGCACATCGAGCAGCCCGCGCCGCGCCAGTCGAAGCCCGCGGCGGTGAAGATCTCGTGCAGGCCCTCGGCCTCGGCCTGCGCCTTGACCGCGACGGAGCCCGGGACGACCATGGCGTACACGTTGCCATCGACCTTCTTGCCCTCGACCATCCGGGCCGCGGCGCGGAGGTCGCCGATGCGCGAGTTCGTGCAGGAGCCGATGAAGACGCGGTCGAGCGTGATCTCCTCGATCGGCGTCCCGGCCTCCAGGCCCATGTAGGCCAGCGCGCGCTCCTCGCCCTCGCTGGCCGGCGTCGGGACCTGCGCGGTGACGGCCGCGACCTGCGCGGGGTTCGTGCCCCAGCTGACCATCGGGCTGATCGCGGAGGCGTCGACGACGATCTCCTTGTCGAAGTGCGCGCCCTCCTCGGTGTAGAGCTCCGACCAGGCCTCGTCGACCGCGCCGCCGTGCTCGTCGACCCAGGCGAACGTGGTCTCGTCCGGCGCGATCATCCCCGCGCGGCCGCCGCCCTCGATCGTCATGTTGCAGACGGTCATGCGGCCCTCCATCGAGAGCGACTGCACGGCCGGGCCGGAGAACTCCACGACGTGGCCCGCGGCGCCGTCGACGCCCATCTGGCCGATCGTGGCCAGGATGAGGTCCTTGGCGGTGACGCCGTTGCCGAGCTCGCCCTCGTAGCGGATCCGCATGGACTTGGGCTTGTTCTGGACGAGGCACTGCGTGGCGAGCACGTGCTCGACCTCGCTCGTGCCGATGCCGAAGGCGAGCGCGCCGAACGCGCCGTGCGTGGCCGTGTGGCTGTCGCCGCAGACGATGGTCATCCCCGGCTGCGTGAGGCCGAGCTCCGGCCCGATCACGTGCACGATGCCCTGGTGCTCGGAGCCGAGCGAGTAGATCGGGATCCCGAACTCCGCGCAGTTGCGCTCGAGCGTCTCGACCTGCGTGCGGCTGAGGACGTCCTTGATGCGCGCGGCGACCGGCGTGCCGTCGGTCGGGACGTTGTGGTCGGCGGTGGCGACCGTGCGGTCCGGGCGGCGGACGGGGCGGTCCGCGAGGCGGAGGCCGTCGAAGGCCTGCGGGCTCGTGACCTCGTGGACGAGGTGGAGGTCGATGTAGATCAGGCCGGAGGCGACCTCGTGGGCCTCCCAGATCTTGTCGAACAGGGACTTGGGCATGTGATGGTCCTCAACTACGGCGGAGGCCTGCGCTGACGACTGCCAGCAGCACGGCCTCCCCGGGTCCGGGGTTCTCGAAGTGGTGCGCCAGGTCGGCGTCGAAGGTGACGGTGTCGCCCGCGTGGAGCTCGTGCTCGGCGCCGTCGACGTGCAGCGTGACGGTGCCGCGCTCGACGAGCGCGATCTCGCGGCTGCCGGGCTCGTGCATCGGCGGGTCGCCCTCGCCGCCCGTCGCGGCGCCGGGCGCCAGCTCGTGGCGGCTCAGCTCGGCGCGCAGGCCGGGCAGCGGCGGGGTGAGGATCTCGAACTCGTGGCCGGTCGTGCCGCCGCCGCGGCGGCGCTCGGCGTGGCGGACGATCGAGACCGAGTCGGCCTCGTCGAGGCGCAGCAGCTGGCTGAGGCGGAGGTCGAGGCCGCTGGCGATGCGGCTGGCGACGGCGAGCGTCGGGCTCGTCTCGCCGCGCTCGACCTGGGAGAGCATCGGGGCGCTGACGCCGGAGCGCTCGGCGAGGTCGCGCAGCGAGAGGTCCATCGCCTCGCGGAGCGCGCGCACGCGGGGACCGACGTGGATCTGCTGGTCGAGCTGGTCGGCGGGAGCGACGGCCATGGCGAAGCGCGTACGTTATCACGTACAAACGTCTGATGGCACCCTCCGCGGGGGTCAGACCCCGTCGAGGGTTGGCGGGAACCCTCAAGGGGGTCAGACCCCGTCGAGGGTTGGCGGCGACCCTCGAGGGGGTCAGACCCCCTTGAGGGTGGTCGAGGGTTGGCGGCACTAGCCTTGCGGCGATGGCGCCCTCCGCTCTGCTGCGACCCGACGTCCTGGTGCTCGCCGGCGGTGGGATCGTCGGCGAGGCGTGGATGCAGGGCGTGCTCGCGGGGATCGAGGACGCGGGCGGCGCGGACTTCACGCAGGTCGAGGCGCTCGTCGGGACCTCGGCGGGCTCGATCGTCGCCGCGCGGCTCGCCGCGGGCCGGCGGCCGCCGCGGCCCGACCGCCGCGGCGACGACGCGGACGCCGTCCCCGCCGACGAGCGCACGGAGGAGCCCGGCGGCGGCGGGCTGCGCGGCGTCGTGCGCGACGCCGCACGCGCGGGCTGGGCGCTGAGCGCGCCGCTGACCGGCGCCGCCGTCACGGCGTCCGCGCCCGCGGGCGCCCTCGCGCGCGCCGCCGTCCTCGGCCGGGCCGCGGGCCACGGCCGCGCGCTCCACCAGCTCCACGACCGCGTCGCGAGCTGGGGCGCGCGCTTCGACGGGCGGCTGCGCGTCTGCGCGGTCGACGCGGGCAGCGGGAGGCGCACGGTCTTCGGCGCCCCGGGCGCGCCGCCGGCCTCCGTCGCCGACGCGGTCTGCGCCTCGTGCGCGATCCCGTGGGTCTTCGCGCCGGTGGAGATCGGCGGCCGCTCCTACGTCGACGGCGGCGCCTGGAGCGTCACCAACATGGACGCCGCGCACGCGGGCCGCGACACGCACGTCCTCTGCCTCGACCCCGCCGCCTCGCTCGGCGGCCACGACCGCCGGACCGCCGCGCTGCGCGGCGCCTTCCGCGTGGCCTCCGCGCTGGAGATCCAGCGCCTGCGCCGCCGCGGGGCGCGCGTCCTCCACCTCGCTCCCGACGCGGCGGCCGCCGCCGCGATGGGCCCCAACTTCATGGCGCCGAGCCGCCGCGCCGGCGCGCTGCGCACCGGCTACGCGCAGGGCCGCCGGCTGGCGACCACGGCGCGCGCGGCGGCCTAGCGCTCCTTCGCGGAGGCCGCCTTCAGCACGCTCAGCGAGGTGGTCGAGCAGTCGTGCCGGCCCGCGACCTTCAGCTTGATCGTGCCGCGCGCGGCGGGCTTGAGGCGCAGGCGGGCGCGACCGTCGCGCGCGGTCGTGCCCTGGGCGACGCGGCGCTTGGAGGCGGCCAGCGCCACGACGCGGACGGCCTTCAGGGGCTGGCCGCGGTAGGCGACCTTGACGGTCAGCGTCGTCGTCCGGCCCGCGCGCAGGCGGGTGGAGGACGGCTTGAGCACGCAGGCGCGCGCGGGCGCCCCGGGCGTCGGGGCCGGCGGGGCGCCCGCGGCCACGACGCCGCCCGGCGCGGCGAAGCTCGTGCCCTCCGCGATCGGCGTGATCGTCGAGCGGCTGGCCGGCGCGTCGGCCTGGCTCTGCGTGTCGGTGGCGCTCGGCACCGTCGGCGGCGGGACCGTCCCGGCCGGCGGCGCGAGCGCCGTGTCGGAGAGCTCGCCCAGGTAGTCCGGCGCCAGCGCGCCGCGCCACATGCGCACGAGGTCGACGTCGCCGCGCAGCGGCAGCGCGCAGGTGCCCTGGTAGGTCCCGAAGTAGTGGTCGGTCGAGGTCAAGGCGTAGGAGATGGACGGCGGCGCGGGCAGCGGCTGCCCGACCGGGTGGCCGTCGACGAAGAGCCGCAGCGACGTGCCGTCGAACGTCCCGGCGACGTGGTGCCACGTGCCGTCCCAGATGCCGCTCGGCGCGACCTGCGCGGTCACGTGGAAGTCCTGGCCGTCGAAGACGTAGAACGCGATCCCGCCGTGCTCGCCGGTGTAGAGCCCGTAGGAGCCCGCGATGCAGCCCTGCGCGCCGTGGGAGACGACGTAGCGGAAGAGGCCGGGGCTGGAGCCCGCGCGCACGACCGCCTCGAGCGTCAGCGTCTGGGGCTCGAGCTGGGTCGCGGCGGGCAGCCGGACGAACGTCCCGCCGTCGAAGCGCAGCGCGCCGCCGGAGGCGCCCGCGATCCGCTCGGGATCGCGATCGTCGGCCGCGTCGGTCAGGCCGAGGCGGCCGTCGAGCCCGAACGGGCCGTCGTCGAGCGCGGCCTGGCCGCCGGCCTCGTCGAAGCGCCACTGCCCGACGACCGTGCTCGGGTCGGCCGCGCGCGCGGCCCCCGCTCCGAACCCCAGCGCTGCAAGCGCCACCAGCAACGCCATCCCGGCGCCACGTCCACAACTCAGCATCCCGCTGTCCCCCTAGTTCCTGCCTGCCTGCCTGAACGGCAAGGTACTCGCGCTTCCGGCGGACCTCCCTCCCCAACCGTCTAGGTGGCGCCGTACGCTGACAGCAGTTCTTCGAGGACCCTTCCGAGCGCCCCGAGGTCGGCGACCGCGACGTGCTCGTCGACCGCGTGCGAGACGTCGATCCCGCGCGTTCCGAGCATGACCGTCGGGACGCCCGCGGCGGTCCACAGGCGCATGTCGGCGCCCCACGGGACGCCCGCGGCCCGCGGCGGGCCCGGCAGCCCGAGCTCGGCGCCGACGGCCGCGCGCGCGAGCGTCGCGAGCGGCCCGTCCGGGTCGGTCTGCGCGGAGGCGAACTGGCCGCCGGTCCACGCCAGCTCGACGCCGAGCCCGTCGTCGGGCGCGCCCGCGCGGACCGCCCGCTCGACCGCCGCGCGCGCCGCCGCGACGTCCTCCCCCACGCGCACCGGCGCGCGGCCCTCGAAGACCAGCCGGTCCGGGACCGAGGAGGACCACTCCCCCGCGCTCACCCGCCCGACGAGCAGCGGGTACGGGAGCGCGAGCGGCGCCATCAGCGGATGCGCGACGTCCGCGTTGAGCTCGCGCTCGAGCGCCGCGAGCGCGCCGTGGACCGATACGTAGCGGTCGATCGCCGAGATCCCCTCCAGCCGCTGCGCCGCGTGGGCCGAGCGGCCGTGCACCACGCCGGTGAAGGTCAGCGCGCCCGCCTGGGCGCAGACCACCGCGAACCCCGTCGGCTCGGTGATCACGCAGCCGTCGAAGTCCGCGTCCTCCCGCAGCGCGGCGAACGCGCCGAGGCCCCCGTCCTCCTCCGATGCGACGACCACCAGCACGACGTCGGCCGCCGCGCCCGGGCCCGCCGCGGCGAGCGCGTGGAGCGCCGCGGCGACGCCGCCCTTCATGTCCGCGCTCCCGCGGCCCCACACGCGGCCGTCCTCGATCGCGCCCGAGAACGGGTCCCCGCCGCCGCTGCGCCACGGCGCGCTGCCGACGCCCACGACGTCGACGTGGCCGCAGAGCGCCAGCCGCGGGACGCCGGGCCGGCGCGCGCCGCGGCCCGGCACCGTCACGACCAACCCGTACAACTCGGTGCGCTCCGCCTCCTCGCCCGGATGGCCGGGATCGGCGCGCAGCGCGGAGAGGTCGTGCTCGACCAGCCGCGCCTCCAGGCCGAGCGCGGCGGCCAGCGCGCCCACGCGCTCCAGCACCGCGCGCTCGTCGCCCGTCAGGCTCGGCACGCGGACCAGCTCGGAGGCCGTCGCGGCGATCGCGTCGGCGGCGAGGAGGTCCGCGGTCCGGGCCTCCATCGCTACGGCGTCTGCGCGAGCTCCGCGTCGGTGACCGCGGCCTGGGCCTTGACCACCGCGTTGCCGAGCGCGCGGACGTAGGCGATCGCGGCCGCCTCGATGATGTCGGTCGTCACGGCCTGGCCCGCGCCGGTGACGCGCTGGCCGGTGAGCACGCCGGGCGTGCCCGTCTTGACCGCGTCCTCCGGCGAGCCGAGCTCGACCACGACGCTGACCTCGCCGAGCGCGTCCTGCCCGCCGGTGACCGCGTCGATCCGGAACTCGCGGAGCCGCGCGTCGACCTTCGTCGCGCTGTTGATGGCGCGGAAGATCGCGTCGATCGGCCCGTCGCCGTTGAACGTGCCCTCGACGACCGTGTCGTCCGGCGTGCGGACCGCGACCTTGGCGAACGGCGGGCGGCGGTTGGAGGCCTCGACCTCGAACCACTCGAGCGCGTAGCCCTGGACGTCGGCGCGCAGCTCGTCGGTGACCAGCGCCTCGAGGTCCATCGCCGTGACCTGCTTCTTGCGGTCGGCGACCTCCTTGAAGCGCTCGAAGGCCTGCTTGAGCTGGGAGCCGTCGATCACGTAGCCGAGGTCCTCCAGCGCCTGGCGCAGCGCGGCGCGGCCGGAGTGCTTGCCCAGGACGAGCGAGTTGGCGTCGAGGCCGACGGAGCGCGCGTCCATGATCTCGTAGGTCTCGCGCGCCTTCAGGACGCCGTCCTGGTGGATGCCGGACTCGTGCGCGAACGCGTTGCGGCCGACGATCGCCTTGTTGGGCTGGACCGGGTAGCCGGTCAGCCGCGAGACGAGGCGCGAGGTCTTGGCGATCTCGGTGGTGACGGCGCCCGTCGCGTAGCCGAGGCGGTCGCGGCGCGTGTGCAGGAGCATGATCAGCTCCTCCAGCGACGCGTTGCCCGCGCGCTCCCCGATGCCGTTGACCGCGCACTCGATCTGCCGCGCGCCGGCCTGCACGCCGGCCAGCGAGTTGGCGACCGCGAGGCCGAGGTCGTCGTGGCAGTGCACCGACAGCACGGCGTTCCGCAGGTCGGGCACGAGGCGGTAGAGCTCGGCCAGGAACCCCGCGTACTCGTCCGGCGTGGCGTAGCCGACCGTGTCCGGGATGTTGATGGTCGTGGCGCCCTCGTCGAGCGCGATCTGCACGACCTCGGCGGTGAACGCCGCCTCGGAGCGCGTCGCGTCCATCGGCGAGAACTCGACGTCCTCGCAGAGCGCCTTGGCCTGGGCGACCGACGCGCGGGCGAGGCCCTTGACGTCCTCGCGCGTGGACTGCAGCTGGTGCTCGATGTGGATGTCCGAGGTGGACAGGAAGGTGTGGATCCGAGGTCGCTCGCTCTCGCGGATCGCCTCCCATGCACGGTCGATGTCCGCGCTGTTGGCGCGGGCGAGGCCGCAGATGACCGGGCCCTGCACCTCGCGGGCGATCGTCCGGACCGCCTCGAAGTCGCCGGGCGAGGCGATCGGGAAGCCGGCCTCGATGACGTCCACGCCGAGGCGCGCGAGCTGCTGGGCGATCTCGAGCTTCTCGGACGCGTTCAGCGAGATGCCGGGCGACTGCTCGCCGTCGCGCAGGGTGGTGTCGAACAGCAGGACGCGGTTCGGGTCTTCGGGCATGAGGGACATGTCGTGCTACTCCGCTTCTCAAGTGGGCTCGGGTGCGACTTCTTCAGGCTGGTTCGCGGCTTCGGGCGGCCGCCACGCGCAGGTCATCCCCCTAGCGGGGGAGGAGAAGAAGTCGGAGGTCGAGCAGGAGGAACGACATGGACTACGGGCGAGCCTAGCAGGGGCGCGCGGGATCCTCTAGGGAACCAGCACGACCTTGCCCACGTTCTCGCGCGCGGCGATGATCCGGTGCGCCTCGGGCGCGTCGGCGAACCCGACCGCGGCGTGGACGACCGGCTGGATCGTGCCGTCGGCGAGGCGGGCGCCGAGCGGCGTGATCCACGGCTCGAGCGTCCCGCGGTCGTCCCACAGCGCGAGCATGTTGAGCCCGATGACCGCCTTGGACTCGCTCATCTGCCTGATGAGGTTGAACCCGCGGAACATGCGGCCCGCCTGCGGCAGGACGCGGGCGAAGTTGCGCTTCTCGCCCTCCTGGATCGAGGAGGCGCCGTAGGCGACGAGCCGGCCACCGGCGCGCAGCAGCGCGAAGGAGCGCTGGAACGAGCGGCCGCCGATCGCGTCGAGGATCAGGTCGTAGGGCGGCAGGCCCTTCCACCAGCCGTCGCGGCGGTAGTCGATCGCGCGGTCGAGGCCGAGCTCGGCCAGGCGCGCGTGCTTGCCCGGCGAGGCCGTGCCGTGGACCTCGGCGCCCGCGGCCTTCGCGAGCTGCAGCGCCGAGATGCCGACGCCGCCCGCGGCCGCGTGGATCAGGACCCGCTCGCCGGGCTGCAGCGAGCCGAAGCCGTGCAGCGCGGCCCACGCCGTGGCGTAGTTGACCGGGATCGCCGCGCCCTGCTCGAAGCTCAGCGCGTCCGGGAGCGGGATCGCGTCGTCGGCGCCGACGTTGATCGTGTCGGCGTAGCCGCCGAAGCGCGTGCCCGCCATGACGCGGTCGCCGACGGCCCAGCGCTCCACGCCCGGGCCGACCGCCGAGACGGTGCCCGCGACCTCGTAGCCGACGACGGCGGGCAGCGGCGGCGCGTCCTCGTAGAGGCCGACGCGCGCGAGCGTGTCGGCGAAGTTCACGCCCGCCGCGCGCACCGCGACGCGCACCTGCCCGGCGCCGGGCGGCGGCGGGTCCGGCCGCTCCTGGACCTCGAGGATCGTGTGGTCCCCGTGCTTGGGGATGACGACGGCGCGCATGGTGAGCGACCCTATCCGGCGCGGACGACGAGCACGGGCCGCGCGCTCAGGTGCAGCAGGCGCGTCGGCGTCGCGCCGACCAGGACGCTCTTGAGCGGCCGCTCGCCGTGGGAGCCGACGACGATCATGGAGGCGTCGACCTCCTCGGCGGCGGCGAGCAGGCCCTCGGCGGGATCCTGCATCCGGACCTGCGTCGAGACCGCGATCGCGCCCGCGCCCGCCAGCGCCTCGGCGACGACCGCCTGGCCGCGCTCGCGGATCGCCTCGTCGAGGTCGTGGAGCTCGCCGCCCAGCCGCGGCGACTCGAAGGAGAAGACGACGAGCACGTCCTCCTCCAGCCGCCCCGCGAGCCGCAGCGCCTCGGCGTAGGCGGCGCGCGCGCCGTCGGTCCCGTCGTAGCCGACGACGATGCTCATGCGGCCCCCTTCGCGATCCGGTGGGTCACGGTCGCCGCGATCTCCGGGTCGACCGGCTCGGGCTTGCGCGTGAAGAACTCGGGCTGCGTGAGGTGCTGGTAGACCAGCAGCGCGAGCCCGAGCACGACCATGATGATGGTGATGATCACGGGCGAGCCGATCCCGAGGACCGCCTTGGCGTAGCCGCCGTCGGCCTTGGAGTACTCGATCGTGGCCTTGACGAAGACGTAGGCCAGGATGGTCGCGCCGAGCATCGGCAGGACGCCGAGGTAGAGGAAGTTCTTCGCGCTCGCGAGCAGGTGGCGGCGGTAGAACCACGTGCAGGCGACGCCGGTGATCCCGTAGTAGAACGCGATCGTCAGCGAGAGCGAGGTGAACGCGTCGGCGATCAGGTTCGTGCTCAGCGCCTCGAGCACGACGAAGACGATCACCGAGACCGCGCCCATCCAGATCGTCGAGACCGACGGCGTCAGGTAGCGCGGGTGGACGGCGCCGAAGCGCTTGGCCAGCGCGCCCTTGCGGGCCATCGAGAGCGACGTGCGCGTGGCGGGCAGGATCGTCGTCTGCGTCGAGGCCGACGCCGAGGTCAGCACCGCGATGATCAGCAGCTTGTCGAGCGGGCTGCCGAGCACCGAGTTGCCGATCGGCGCGAAGACGTCGAGCTGGTTGTCGATCAGCGTGTGCGTGCCGCCGAAGGCCTGCGCGGCGGTCGCGACGACGACGTAGATGCCGAGCAGGATGAAGGTCGAGACGACCGCCGCCTTGCCCGAGGAGGTCGCGCCGTCCTCGGTCTCCTCGTTGACCGAGACGGCCGAGTCCCAGCCCCAGTAGATGAAGATGCCGAGCAGGATGCCGCCCGCGAGCGCGCCCGTGGAGGAGATCGCGAACGGGTTGAACCACGAGAAGGCCGGGTGGATCGAGCCCTTGGGATCCGAGGTGTAGACCTTGATCAGCGCGACGACGGCGAAGAGCGTGAGCGTCGCGAACTCCATGCCGAGCAGCAGCTGCTGCGTGCGCGCGGAGAGCTCGATGCCGATGTAGCAGATCCCCGTCATCACGACGATCCACACGACGCCGATGATCGTCACCGCGAGCGTCGAGGGGCTGTCGAAGCCGAAGAGCTGGCAGGAGTACTCGCCCGCGACCGACGCGAGCGAGGGCATGACGAGCACGTCGGCGACGAGCACGGCCCAGCCCGACATCCAGCCGATCCGCGGCCCCATCGCCAGCGTCACCCACGAGAACGTCGTGCCGCAGTCGGGGTCGGCGCGGTTCATGTAGTTGTAGGCCGCGGCGATGCAGCCCATCGGGATGAAGGCCAGCAGGATCACCGCCGGCGCCTGCAGCCCGATCCCGGCGACCGCGACGATGAACCCGAGCGTCGCCGCGAGGCTGTAGCCCGGCGCCGTGGAGGCCACGGCGATGACGACGCCCGAGATGTAGCTGATGGCGCCGGCCTTCAGCGCCGGGGTGGGCGCCTCGACGGGGTCGCCCTGAACGGCAGCTGAGCTGTCCATGATCGCGCGAGCCTAGCCGCGGGCGCCGGCCTCTGCCAGCTCCAGGCCGATGTCGTCGGGCGCGCCGCCCGTCGCGCGCACGTCGCGCCGGGCGCGGGCGCGCTGCAGGACGACGTTCAGCGCCATCAGGACGAGGACGACGAGCAGCAGCAACGTCGCCAGCACGTTGACCTCGGCGGGCACGCCCTGGCGGGTCGCGCCGAAGATGAACAGCGGGAACGTCTGCGTCGAGCCCGCGTTGAAGCTCGTCACCACGTAGTCGTCGACGGAGATCGCCGCCGCCAGCAGCGCGGCGCTCGCGACGCCCGGGGCGATCATCGGCAGCGTGACCTTGCGGAACGTCGTCCACTCGGCGGCGCCGAGGTCCATCGCGGCCTCCTCGATGTGCCGGTCCATGCCCTCCAGCCGGGCTCTCACCGTCACCACCACGTAGGACACCGTGAACATCACGTGGGCGATGATGATGGTGATCATCCCCGTGCCGACGTGCAGGGTCAGGAAGAGGCCGAGCAGCGAGGCGCCGAGGACGACCTCCGGGGTCGCCAGCGGCAGGAAGACGAACAGGTCGGTCACGGCCTTGCCGCGGAAGCCGTAGCGCACGAGCGCCAGGGCCATGAACGTGCCGAGCGTGACCGCGATGACCGTCGTGGCCAGCGCGATGACGAGCGAGTTCTGCAGCGCCGTCGAGAGGTCCGAGTTCGCGAACGGGTGCGCCCAGTGCTTGAACGTGAAGCCCTGCCAGGTGAAGTTGAAGCGGCCCTTGTTGTCGTTGAACGAGTAGAGGACGACGATGAAGATCGGGATGAACAGGTACAGCAGCGCCAGCCCCGACCAGAGGCCGAGCAGCGCGGTGCGGACGCGATCGCGGGAGGACATCAGGCGGCGGCCTCCGTGAGCGACTTGGTCCCGAGCAACCGGGCGTAGATCAGGATCCCGATCAGGATCGCGGTCATCAGGATGAACGACAGCGCGGCGGCCGTCGGGTAGTCCAGGATGTTGAGGAACTTGCTCTGGATGACGTTGCCGATCATGTACTGCTTCGGCGTCCCCAGCAGCGCGGCGTTGATGAAGTCGCCGCAAGCCGGGATGAACGTCAGCAGCGAGCCCGCGAAGATCCCGGGCAGCGCGAGCGGCAGCGTCACCTTGCGGAACGCGGTCGCGCGGCTGGCGTAGAGGTCGGTCGCCGCCTCGATCAGGCGCCGGTCGATCTTCTCCAGCGAGACGTAGAGCGGCAGCACCATGAAGGGCAGGAAGTTGTAGGTGATGCCCGCGACGACGGCCTTCGTCGAGGCCAGCAGGCGCCCGTTGGAGCTGATCAGCCCGACGTCCTGGAAGCGGTGGACGACCCAGCCGTTGTCGTTGAGGATCAGCTGCCAGGCGACCGTGCGCAGCACGTAGGACGTGAAGAACGGCAGCACCACGAGCAGCAGCATGAAGTTCTTCCAGCGGCCCGCCTTGTAGGCGATGAAGTAGGCCAGCGGGAAGGCGATGACCAGGTCGAGGACCGTCGCGGAGCCGGCGAAGAGGACCGAGCGGCCGAACTGCGTGCCGTAGTCGGAGATCGCGTCGGTGTAGGTGGCGAAGTGCCACTGCAGCGTGTACCCCTGCTCGGGGTTGCCCGTCATCAGGGAGACGCCGCCCTGGTTGATGAGCGGGATCGCGTAGAAGACGATCAGCCACAGCAGGCCCGGACCCAGGAACAGGTAGGGCAGCAGCGTGCGGCGGGTGCGCAGGCTCAGGCGGAGCATCGGCTCAGGCCCCCGTCACGTCGGCCATCGCCGACTGCATCGTGCGCTCGTCGGCCGGCGAGAGCGCCGGGTAGGCGTGCAGCCGCTTGCGGACGTCGTCGGAGGGGAAGATCAACGGGTTGTTGGCGAGGTCCGGGTCGGTCTTCTCGAGGATCTCGCGCGCGCCGTCGACCGGGGTGATGTAGTTGACGTAGGCCGCCACCTTGGCCGCCACCTCGGGCTCGTAGTAGTAGTTCATCAGGACCTCCGCCCCGTACGGATGCGCGAGGTGCTTGGGCATCATCATGTTGTCGGTGAACAACATCGAGCCCTCCTTGGGGTAGATGAACTCGAGGTCCGGGTTGTCGGCCTGCAGCTGCACGAGGTCGCCGGAGTACGCGACCGAGACCCAGACGTTCCCCTTGGCGAGGTCCGTCGTGTAGTCGTTGCCCGTGAAGCGCCGGATCTGCCCGTCGTCCTTGGCCTTCTTGATCTTCTCGATGGCCTTGAGGATGTCGGCGATCTTCGCCTGCGAGGCGTCGACGCCCATCCCGAGCAGGACCAGGCACGCGGTGTCGTAGGGCTCGGAGAGCATCGTCACGCGCCCCTTGAAGGCCGGGTCGAAGAGGTCGTTGACGCTCTCGAGCTTGCGGCCGGTCTTCTTGGGGTTGTAGCCGATGCCCGTGCCGCCCGACTGCCAGGGCAGCGTGTAGTCGCGCTTGGGGTCGTAGTTGATGGTCCGCAGGTTCGACGCGAGGTTCCTGATGTTGGGGATGTTGCGCTTGTCGAGCGGCTCGCAGTAGCCGTCACGCACCCAGCGGGCGGCCATGTAGTCGGTCAGCGTCACGATGTCGCGGCCGATCGGCTGGCCCTGGGCGAGCTGCTGGCGGACCTTGCCGAAGAACTCGAAGTTGTCGTTGATCTCCTCGACGTACTTCACCTTGACGCCGTGGAGCTTGTCGAAGGACTTGAGCGTCTTCTTGTCGATGTAGAGCGGCCAGTTGGCCCAGCGCAGGCCGGCCAGCGAGGCCTTCGGGTGGTTGACGCTCACGGCCTTCGCCGCGTTGACGCCGTGCGCCGCCTCGCCCTCGATCGAGCAGCCCGCCAGGGCGGAGCCCAGCGCGGTCAGGCCGAGCGCCGCGGCGCCGGAGCGGCCGAGGAAGCGCCGGCGCGACATGCCGTCGCCGTCGAAGAGCAGGCGCTCGAGCGCCCGCTCGACGTCGCGGTCAGGCATCCCGGGCCACGACGAACGTGTGCTGCGGGTCCCAGGTCAGCAGGACCTCGTGGCCGACGCCGAGCGCGCTCGGCTGGCCGCCGTCGCGGTTGGGCGCGATCACCGTCAGCTCCTCCCCACCCGGCGCGATGACCACGTACTGGATCGAGACGCCGAGGAAGGACGCGACGCTGACGCGGCCACGCAGCGCGTTGCGCCCGTCGGGGACGCCCTGCTCGGCGGGGACCAGCTCGATCTTCTCGGGCCGGACGCCGATGCGGACCGCGTCGCCCGGCGCCTCCGACATCCGCGCGCACGGGACGTGCACGGTGCCGTCGTCGGTCTCGACCGTCGCCATCTCGATCCCGCGCTCGAGCACCTTGCCGTCGACGAGGTTCGAGACGCCGAGGAAGTTCGCGACGAACGCCGTGTGCGGGCGCTCGTAGAGCTCCTCGGCGCTGCCGGCCTGCTCGATCCTGCCCTTGTTCATGACGGCGATCGTGTCGGCCATCGACATCGCCTCCTCCTGGTCGTGCGTCACGTGCACGAACGTGATGCCGACCTCCTGCTGGATCCGCTTGAGCTCGATCTGGAGCTGCTTGCGCAGGCGCAGGTCGAGCGCGCCGAGCGGCTCGTCGAGGAGCAGCGCGCGGGGGCGGTTGACGAGCGCACGGGCCAGCGCGACGCGCTGGGCCTGGCCGCCGGAGAGCTGGCCGGGGCGGCGCTTGGCGAGCGCGCCGAGCTGGACCATGTCCAGCGTCTCGGCGACGCGGCGCGCCACCTCGTCCTTGGCGATCTTCTTGCGCTCGAGGCCGAACGCGACGTTGCGCTCGACGTTGAGGTGCGGGAAGAGCGCGTAGGACTGGAAGACCGTGTTGACGTCGCGCTTGTAGGGCGGCAGGTCGGTCACCGCCTGGCCGCCGAGGTAGACGACGCCCTCGCTCGGGTCCTCGAAGCCGCCGATCATGCGCAGCGTCGTCGTCTTGCCGCAGCCCGACGGGCCGAGCAGCGCGTAGAACGCGCCGCGCTCGATCGAGAGCGTGAGGTCGTCCACCGCCACGGCGTCGCCGAAGCGCTTGGTGACGCGTTCGAGATGGATGTCCGCTTCCGACGACGCCGCAGCGTCGACCCGCTCGCCCTCGGGGGTGGCGATCGGTGTCCCCTCCATTGTTGCCCTCCTCAAGGCACCTGCACCGGTTCGTCCAACATAGGCATGGTCCTGGACGCCAGTCAACGCGTCTTCGGCCTTGGGGGCGCCGTTTCGGCGTCCGCGTTGTCCGCAGTGGCACACCCGACCGCCACGATGGCGCGAAGGTTCCGACCGGGAGTACCTTGCGGAGCGTGCCACCGCGAAGCACCGGCATGTCGGGCGCCGACGCGCAGGACGACTTCCTGCGCGCGCGCCGGCGCCTGGCGCTGTCCCGGCTGCGGCGCTGGCTGCGCCGCGAGCCCGGCGACATCGACCACATCCTGCCCTTCGAGGACGTCGTCGCCGCGCTCGGCCGCGTGCAGGAGGTCGACGCCGGCCTGAAGGTCGTCCCGCTCGACGCGATCGTCGGGACCGTCGACCGGCTGCAGGGCTTCGACCGCCACTTCCGCCCCACCACGCCGCAGGTCCGCGCGCGCTGGGAGCGGATCGCCGCCGCGATGCGCCGCGGCGAGGCGATGCCGCCGGTCGACCTCTTCCGCGTCGGCGACGTCTACTTCGTCAAGGACGGCCACCACCGCGTCTCGGTCTCGCGCGCGCTCGGGCGCCACGACATCGACGCGCACGTCGTCGAGGTGACCACGCGCGTCGGGGCGGGCCGCGACCTGCTGCGCGCCGACCTCCCGCTCAAGAGCCACGAGCGCGTCTTCTTCGAGCGCGTGCCCCTGCCCGCGCAGGCGCGCGACCGCGTGCGGCCGAGCGACCCGTGGGACTTCGCGCGCCTGGCCGAGAACATCGAGGCCTGGGGCTGGCGCTGGACGCAGGAGCACGAGCGGCTGATCGACCGCCGCGAGCTCGCGGTGCGCTGGTACGAGGAGGAGTACCTCCCGGTCGTCACGCTGCTGCGCGACGCCGACATGCTCGGCCGCGGCGCCGAGGCCGACGCCTACCTGCGCGTCGGGGCCGACCGCTACCGCCTGCTGCGCACGCACGAGTGGAGCGAGGACGTCCTCGCGCGGCTGCGCGCGGAGGAGGAGGGGCGGTAGGCGAGCTCGAGCCGGCGGGCGGATGGCACTTGGACGTTGCATCGCAACGTCCAAGTGCCATCCGTCGTCCTTCGTGGACGGTGCTCGCCGGGGTGCGTCCTAGGACTCGATGCGGATCGAGCGCCCGTCCTCGGGGTGGAAGAGCTGCAGGCGGCTGGCGTCCATCCAGAGCTTGGAGCTCTCGCCCTGCTTGACGGTCGTCTCGGCGTCGAGGCGGGCGACCGCGCGGCCGCCGCTGTCGGGCAGGTCGGCGGCGCCGGTGTCGACGGCGAGGTCGCGCAGCTCCTCGTGGCTGACGTCGCCGCCCTCGTAGGCGAAGTAGGCGTACACCTCGGAGCCCATCGACTCGGTGACCTCGATCGGCGCCTCGAAGGTCACGCCGTGCACGGACTGCTCGCCGACCAGCGCGGCGTCCTCGAAATGCTCGGGCCGGATGCCGACGACGACCTCGCCGCGGACCGACGCGCCGCTCAGCGCCGTCTTCTGCGCGTCGTCGAGCGGGACGTCGACGAACGGCAGCTTGAGGACGTCGCCGTCGATCCCGGCCGTGAAGAAGTTCATCGACGGCGAGCCGATGAAGCCCGCGACGAAGAGGTTGTCGGGGTGCTCGTAGAGGTTCTTGGGGGTGTCGACCTGCTGCAGGACGCCCGCGCGCATGACCGCGACGCGGTCGCCGAGGGTCATCGCCTCGGTCTGGTCGTGCGTGACGTAGATCATCGTCGTGGCCAGGCGCGACTGGATCCGCGAGACCTCGGTGCGCATCTGCACGCGCAGCTTCGCGTCGAGGTTCGAGAGCGGCTCGTCCATCAGGAAGACCTTCGGGCTGCGCACGATCGCGCGCCCCATCGCCACGCGCTGGCGCTGGCCGCCGGAGAGGTTCGCGGGCTTGCGGTCGAGGTGCTGCTCCAGGTCGAGGATCTTGGCGGTCTCGGAGACCCGCTTGTCGATCTCCTCCTGGGGCAGCTTGGCGAGCTTCAGCGGGAAGGCCATGTTCTCGCCCACGGTCATGTGCGGGTACAGCGCGTAGGACTGGAAGACCATCGCGATGTCGCGGTCCTTCGGCGCGCGGTCGTTGACGACCTCGCCGTCGATCAGCAGCCGGCCCTCGGAGATGTCCTCCAGGCCCGCGACCATCCGCAGCGCCGTCGACTTGCCGCAGCCCGACGGGCCCACCAGGATGAGGAACTCGCCGTCGGCGACCTCCAGGTTGAAGTGCTTGACGGCCTCGTAGCCGTCGCCGTAGCGCTTGGTGATGTCGTCGAGCGTGATGGTGGCCATGGATGCTCCTTTAGCCCTTGACCGCGCCGGCGGTCAAGCCCGCCACGATGCGCCGTTGGAAGAGGAGGACCATCACGACGATCGGGATGGTCACGATGATCGCCGCCGCGGCGATGGCGCCGGTCGGGGCGGTGAACTGGGAGACGCCGGTGAACGACTGGATCGCCGGGGGCACCGTCTGCGCGTTGGTCGTCGAGGTCAGCGACAGCGCGAAGATGAAGTCGTTCCACGCGTAGATGAAGACGAGGATCGCCGTGGTGAAGACGCCGGGCGCGGCCAGCGGCAGGATCACCTTGCGGAACGCCTGCAGGGGCGTGGCGCCGTCCATCTGCGCGGCCTGCTCCAGCTCCCAGGGGATCTCGCGGAAGAACGCGCTCAGCACGAAGATCGCCAGCGGCAGCGTGAACGTCATGTAGGGGATGATCAGCCCGGGCCACGTGTCGTAGAGCCCGAGGTGGCGCCACATGTTGTAGAGCGGGCCGACGATCGAGACCGGCGGGAACATCGCGATCGCCAGCGAGGCGCCGAGCAGCAGGCGCTTGCCGGGGAACTCCAGGCGCGCGATCGCGTAGGCGGCCATCGAGGCGAGGATCACGGCGATGACCGTCGAGATCAGCGCGATGCCGATCGAGTTGCGCAGCGCCGAGGTGAAGATGTCCTGGTCGAAGATGCTGCTGTAGTTCTTGAAGGAGAACGACTTCGGCAGCAGGCGGCCGTCGTTGACCGTGTCCGGCGTCTTGAGCGACAGCGAGAGCAGCCACAGCACCGGGAAGAGCGCGGCGACGACGATGACGGCCTCGGCCGCGCCCCAGCCGAAGATGCGCCTGCGATCCAGGGTCATCGTCCCCCTCCCTGCTCGGCGAGGCCCTTGCCGAGGAAGAGCACGTAGAGCCCGGCGATGATCAGCACGCAGACGAAGACGAGGACGCTCACCGCGGACCCGAGCCCGAGGTTGAGCCGCGTCAGCAGCGTGTTGTAGCCCAACTGGCTGACCGTCTCCAGCGAGCGGTTCGAGCCGTTGGAGAGCACCTGCACGGTGTCGAAGATCCGGAACGCGTCGAGCGTGCGGAAGAGCAGCGCGACGAGGATCGTCGGCTTCATCAACGGGATCGTGATCTTCCAGAAGCGCTGCCACGCCGAGGCGCCGTCGACCTTCGCGGCCTCGTGGAGGTCGTCGGGGACGAGCGCGAGCCCGGCGAGCAGCAGCAGCGCCATGAACGGCGTGGTCTTCCAGACCTCCGCGGCGACCGCCGTGAGGTAGGTCGACCAGGTCGTGATCAGCGGGTCGTCCTGGAGGTGGAGGACCGCGGGCACGAAGCCGCCGTCGGCCTTCGAGAACGCGAGCCGCCAGGCGAACGCGGCGACGACCGTGACGATGCCGTAGGGCACCAGCGCGCTCGTGCGGATCAGCCCGCGGCCGAAGATCGCGCGGTGCATCGCGAGCGCGAGCAGCATCCCGAAGACGAGCTCGAAGCTCACCGAGAGCGCGGTCAGCACCACCGTGTGGAAGAGGTCCTTCCACCACAGGTTGGCCGAGAGGACCGTGATGTAGTTGTCGAGCCCGATCCACGCCGTGTTGTTCGGGAAGCGCAGGTCGCTGCGGTGCAGCGAGAGCCAGATCGCGTAGAGGATCGGGTAGCCGGTGACGAGGACCATCACGACGGCGGCGGGCGCGCAGAGCATCATGCCCAGCTTGCGCTCGGCCTTCGTGCGGTCGCTCATCGGGGCGCGTGCCGCGCGGGCCATCTAGAGGAGCCCCTTGGAGTCGAGGGCGTTCTGGAGGCGCTCGGTCAGCTTGGAGAGCGCGGGCTTCGGCGTCAGCTTGGACGCCGGCGAGAGCGTCGTGTAGACGGCGAGCGAGACGTCGGCGTAGAGCGGCGTGACGGGCCGGACGCCGGCGCCGTCGATCTGCTTGCGGACGAGGTCGGCGAAGGGGTAGCTCTTCTTGAACTTCGGGTCGTCGTAGACCTTGGAGAGCGTCGGCGGCAGGCTGTCGAGCTGCGCGTAGAGGCGCTCGGGCTGCTCGCTGGAGAGGCAGGTCGCGGCGTCGAAGGCCTGCTTCCGGTGCTTGGTGTGCGAGCCGACGCCCCAGTTGAAGCCGCCGATCGGGGCGCGCGCCGGGCCGTTCTCGGTGACCGACGGGTAGGGCGCCCAGGCGATGTCGGTCTTGAGGCCCTTGACGGTCGCGTTCGACTGGGCCGAGGCGTACACGAACGGGTAGTTGAGCTCGAACGCCGTGCCCGTCGGGACCTCGAAGGCCTGGCGGGCCTGGTCCTCCTTGGCGGCGGGCAGCGTCGCGTTCGCGGGGCCGGCGGCGAACTGGCGCATGATGTCGATGGCCTTGAGCGCGGGCGCCCCGAGCCCGACCTTGTCGGTCCCGTCCAGGATCGAGCCGCCGGCGCTCTGGATGACCGAGTTGAACCACACGGTCGTGCCCTCGTACTGCGCGTTGGTGTAGGCGATGGTCGTCTTCAGCTTCTTCGCCGTGGCGATCAGCTGGTCCCACGTCTTCGGCACCGGCTCGCCCTTGAGCTGGCTCTTGCGGTACCAGAGCAGCTGCGTGTTGGAGTTGCCCGGGGCGGCGTAGAGGCGGTTCTCGTAGGTCGCGGTCTTCAGCGGCCCGGCGAGGCGGCCCTGCTTGAGCTCGTTCGCCTTGTCGGCCGGGAAGGGCAGGATCCACTTGGCCTCCGCGAACTCCGCGGTCCACACGACGTCCATGGCCATGATGTCGATCGAGGAGTCCCCCGCCGCGAGGCGCCGGACGAGCGACTGGCGCTGCGAGTCCGCGTCGGTCCCCAGCAGGTTGACCTTGATCTTGTACTCGCCGTTGGAGTGCTGCGAGCAGTAGGCGGCGGCCTTCTGGAAGGACCCGCCCGGCTGGTTGCCCGCCCACCAGTTCAAGGTGACCGCGCCGTTGCTGCTGGACCCGCCTCCGCCACAGGCCGCCAGGACGATGGCGGAGACCGCGACGGCGAGGATCGAGATGACCCGTCTCGACATGCCGACGGTCCACCTACCCGCGCGCGGGCGCCTCGAACCTTTCGTTCGAGGCGCCTTTCCGGTGCGTCGGCTACAGCGTGATGGCGCGACCGGCCAGGAAGCCGTCGGTGGCGACCATGCCGTCGACGACCTCGCGCGAGACCGGGGCGTCGGTGGTGAGCACCATGACGGCCTCGCTGCCCGCGCCGGGCGCGTCGCCCTGGCGGCCGACGGCGGCGGAGACGATGTTGACGCCGGCCTCGCCGAAGGCGGTGCCGATGCGGCCGATCATCCCCGGGCGGTCGCCGTAGCGGAAGACTGCGAGGTGGTCGTCGAGCTGGACGTCGAAGCGTTGGCCCCAGGCCTCCAGCAGGTGCGGGCGGTTGCGGCGGCCGAAGGTCGTCCCGACCACGCGCTCGGCCTTGTCGCCCGAGTGCACCGTGATGCGCACGAGGTTCTCGAAGTCCCGCGCACTGGCGGTCTTCGTCTCGACGATCTCGATCCCGCGCTCCTCGGCGATGGCCGGCGCGTTGACCGCGTTGACCTCCTCCTCGGTCTTGCCCGCCAGGACGCCGAGCAGCGTCGCGGTGGCGAGCGGGCGGGTGTCGCGCTCGGCGATCCGGCCGAGCAGCTCGACGTCGATGCGGTCGACCGAGGAGCCCTCGGCGAGCGCCATCGCGAGCGCGCCGAGGTGGCGGCAGAGCGGCACGTACGGGCCGAGGACCTCCAGGTCCTCCGCCTTGATCGCGGGCACGTTGACCGCGGTGGTCACCGCGCCGCCGGTCAGCGCCGCGACGACCTGCTCGGCGGCCTGGAAGCCCGCGCGGTCGGTCGCCTCGGCGGTCGAGGCGCCGAGGTGCGGCGTCACGATGACGTTGGGGCGGCCGAAGTACGGCGACTCGGTGACCGGCTCGGAGCGGAAGACGTCGAGCGCCGCGCCGCCGACCTTGCCGGAGTCGAGCGCGGCGACGAGGTCCGCGTCGTTGATCAGCGGCCCGCGGGCCACGTTGAGGACCTTGACGCCGTCCTTGCACTTGGCCAGCGCCTCGGCGTCGAGCCAGCCCTCGGTGTCCGGGGTCTTGGGCAGGTGCAGCGTCAGGAAGTCGGCCTCGGCGTAGACGCCGTCCGAGCTCTCGGCCTTCTCGACGCCGAGATCCTTGTAGCGGTCCGCCGCGACGAACGGGTCGAACGCGACGATGCGCATGCCGAAGCCCTTTGCGCGCGCGGCGACGAGCTGGCCGATGCGGCCGAAGCCGAGGATCCCGAGGGTCTTGCCCTCGAGCTCGACGCCCGACCACTTCGAGCGCTCCCACTTGCCCTGCGTCAGCGCGGCGTGCGCCTGCGGGACGTTGCGGGCGAGCGCGAGCAGCAGCGCCATCGTGTGCTCGGCGGCGGTGACGACGTTGGACTCCGGCGCGTTGGCGACGACGATCCCGCGCTTGGTCGCGGCGGGGACGTCGACGTTGTCGACGCCGACGCCCGCGCGGCCGATGGCCTTCAGGTTGGTGGCCTTCTCGATGAGCGCGGCCGTCATCGTGGTGGCCGAGCGGATCAGGAGCCCGTCGTACTCGCCGATGCGGGCCTCGAGGTCGAAGCCGTCGGTGTCGAACGCGGTGTCGACGTCGAAGTGGGCCTTGAGGAGGTCGATGCCGCTGGCGCCGATCTTCTCGGCCACGAGGACCTTGGTCATGCCTGCGCCTCCACGACGTAGTCGATGCAGCGGGTGAGTTGCGCGACGTCGCTCGGGTCGATCGCGGGGAACATGCCGATCCGCAGCTGGTTGCGGCCGAGCTTGCGGTAGGGCTCGGTGTCGACGATGCCGTTGGCGCGCAGGGTCGCGGCGACGGCCGCGGCGTCGACCTTCTCGTCGAAGTCGATCGTGCCGACGACGAGCGAGCGCTTGGCCGGGTCGGCGACGAACGGCGTGGCGAAGGACGAGGCCTCGGCCCAGCCGTAGAGCGTCGACGACGACTCGGTGGCGCGCCCGACGGCGAAGTCCAGGCCGCCGTGCTGGTTGAACCACTCGACCTGCGCGTTCAGCAGGATCAGCGTGGCGAGCGCGGGCGTGTTGTAGGTCTGGTCCTTGACCGAGTTGTCGAGCGCCGTCGTGAGCGACAGCGACTCGGGGATCCAGCGGTCGGCGCGCGCGCCGACCTCGGCGATGCGCTCCTGCGCGGCCGGGCTCACGAGCGCGAGCCAGATGCCGCCGTCGGCGGCGAAGCACTTCTGCGGCGCGAAGTAGTACACGTCGCTCTGGCTCACGTCGACGGGCAGGCCGCCCGCGCCGGAGGTGGCGTCGATGAGGACGAGCGCCTCCTCGCCGCCGGCCGGCCGGGTGACCGGCACCATGACGCCGGTCGAGGTCTCGTTGTGGGCCCAGGCGACGACGTCGACGCCGTCCTGGAAGGTCGGCGCGGGCGCGTCGCCCGCGTCGCTCTTGACGACGACCGGGTCGCCGAGGAACGGCGCGCCGGCCGCGACGCTCGCGAACTTGTTGGAGAACTCGCCGAAGCTCAGGTGCAGCGAGCGCTCGCGGATCAGGCCCGCGGCGGCCGCGTCCCAGAACGCGGTCGTGCCGCCGTTGCCGAGCATGACGGTGTAGCCGTCGGGCAGGGCGAAGAGGTCGCCGAGGCCCGCGCGGACGCGGCCGACGAGGTCCTTGACCGGCTTCTGCCGATGGGAGGTGCCCAGCAGGTGGGCGTCCTCGGTGGCCAGCCGGGCCAGCTGCTCGGGGCGGACCTTCGACGGTCCGCAGCCGAAGCGGCCGTCTGCGGGCTTCAGCTCTTCCGGGATGGTGAGCGTGGTCGCGCTCGTCGTCATGGGGCTCCTCGGGGTCGGGATGGGAGTGCCCAGGCGTGCGGCGGAGAAAGGCCGTCGCTCCCCGGTGGTAGCCCACCTCGAGACGCCAGTGACGACGGCTCGAGGAGGGTACCGAATCGGGGGCGGCCCGCCTGATCAGAACTCGGTCTGGATCCAATCCATGTGGCTGCGGAGCTCCTTGCCGACGTGCTCGACCTGCGTGTCAGCCTGCTCCGCGCGGATCCGCTTGAAGTTCTCCTGGCCGGCGCGGTTCTCGGCGATCCACTCGCGGGCGAAGGTGCCGTCCTGGATCTCGCCCAGGATCTTCTTCATCTCGGCGCGCGTCGCGTCGTTGACGACGCGCGGGCCGCGCGTGTAGTCGCCGTACTCGGCGGTGTTGGAGATCGAGTAGCGCATGCCCGAGAGGCCCTTCTCGTACATGAGGTCCACGATCAGCTTCAGCTCGTGGAGGCACTCGAAGTACGCCATCTGCGGGTCGTAGCCGGCCTCGACGAGCGTGTCGAAGCCCGCCTGGACGAGGGCCGACGCGCCGCCGCAGAGGACGGCCTGCTCGCCGAAGAGGTCGGTCTCGGTCTCCTCCTTGAACGTCGTGTCGAACACGCCGCCGCGGGTGCAGCCGATGCCCTTGGCGTACGCCAGCGCGAGATCCTTGGCGTTGCCCGTGGCATCCTGGTGGATCGCGACGAGGCCGGGGACGCCGGAGCCCTCGGTGTACTGGCGGCGCACGAGGTGGCCCGGGCCCTTCGGGGCGGCGAGGCCGACGTCGACGCCGGGGGGCGCCTCGACCTCGCCGTAGAGGATCGAGAAGCCGTGGCCGAAGAGCAGCAGGTTGCCCTCGGCGATGCCGTCCTTGACGCCGTCCTCCCACACCTGGCGGTGCAGCTCGTCGGGCACGAGCATCATCACGATGTCGCCCTCGGAGGCGGCGTCGGCGACCGACAGCACCTCGAGCCCGGCGTCCTTGGCCTGCTGGACCGACGCGGAGTCCTCGCGCAGGCCTACGACGACCTTGACGCCCGAGTCCTTGAGGTTCTGGGCGTGGGCGTGCCCCTGCGAGCCGAAGCCGATGATGGCCACGGTCTTGCCGTCGAGGAGGGTGAGGTCTGCGTCGTCGTCGTAGTACATAGTTGGCAGCAGTCTAAGGATCAGGCTTCCGCGACGACGCCCAGCGCCCGGCCGGGCAGGGCGACCGTGCCGTCGGCGGCGACGAAGGGCGCCCAGCGGGATTCGGCGGCGTCGCGGAGGCGGTAGTGGTCGGCCGGCGAGAGCGACGCGATCAGCGGGCGCATCGAGGAGGACATCGCGCGCTGGGTCTCCCACCAGGCGTCGAGGTCCGGCGCGGTGAACGTGAGGTCGATCGGCTCGACGACCGGCACGTCGAAGCCCGCGTCCTCGAGCAGCTCCTCGACGCGGCCGGGCGCGCTGAGGGCGAAGGCGCCGGGCTCGCCCTCGGCCTTGGGCGCGGCGAGGCCGAGCGCCTCGGCGGCCTGCGGGATCGCGCTCAGCCAGACGTTCTCCTCGGGCGCGGCCCAGACCGCGATGACCGCCCTGCCGCCGGGGCGCAGGACGCGGCGCGCCTCGCGCAGCGCGTGCTCGGGGTCGACCGCGTGCATGTAGCCGAAGCGGCAGAGCAGGCCGTCGATCGTCGCGAGCTTCGCGTCGATCCACTCCAGGTCGATCGGCTTGAACTCGACGTTGTCGATGCCCAGCCGCTGCGCGCGGCGGCGCGCGACCTCGACCATCGCCTCCGCCCCGTCGGAGCTGATGAGCTTCCCGCCGGGATGGAGCAGCTCGGCGGCGAGGAAGCCGACGTCGCCGCGGCCCGCGGCGAGCTCGAGGATCGTCTGGCCGGGCTGGGGCTCGAGCTTGTCGACCATCCAGTGCGCGACGGGCAGGGCGCCCGCGTGGAAGGCCTCGGCTCCGGACTCCCACCCGGGCGCGATGTTCTCCCAGCGCTCGCGGCTGGCGGCTCGCTCTTCTTCGGGGTCCATGGCCATCAGGATGAAGCCTCGGTGCGCGGGAGGTCGCGGCGCACGAGCTTCCCGGAGGCGGTGCGCGGGAGCGGCGCGGTGACGATCTTGTAGGCCTTGGGGACCTTGAAGCGGGCCAGCCGCGCCGCGGCGTGGGCGTGGAGGTCGGGCTCCGCGGCGCCCTCGCGCAGCCGCACGAGCGCGACGACCGCCTCCCCCCACTCCGGGTCCGGCCGCCCCACCACCGCCGCCTCGAGGACAGCGGGGTGCGCCTCGAGCGCGGCCTCGACCTCGGCGGGCGCGACGTTCTCGCCGCCCGTGACGATCGTGTCGGCCTTGCGCCCGACGATCCGCAGCAGCCCGTCCTCGTCGAAGGCGCCGAGGTCGCCGGTGTGCAGGAACGGCCCCGCGTCGGGCGAGACGGTCGGCCCCGAGACGACGATCTCGCCGTCCGGCCGCAGCGCGACGCGCGTGCAGAAGAGCGGGACGCCGGCGGTCGCGACCTGCGAGCAGGCCTCGGTCAGCCCGTAGGTGGGCGCGACGGGGACGCCGGCCTCGGCGGCGCGGGCGAGCAGCGCGGGCGGCAGCGGCGCGCCGCCGAGCAGCGCCCAGCGCAGCGCGGGCGGGCGGGTCAGGCCCGCGTCGAGCAGGCGCGCGAGCGTCGTGGGGACGAGCGAGACGACCGTCGGGCCGTCCGGCCGGCGCAGCGCGTGGAGCACGCGGTCGGTCTCGAAGCGCTCGTGGACGATCGCCGTCGTCCCGTAGATCGCGGAGCGCAGCAGGATCGACAGGCCGCCCACGTGGCTCAGCGGCAGCGTGCAGAGCCAGCGCTCGTCGGGGTCGACGCCGAGCGCGACCGCGCTGCCGAGCGCGCTCCAGAGCCAGTTGCCGTAGGTCAGGCGGATCGGCTTCGGCGCGCTCGTCGTCCCCGAGGTGTGGACGAGGATCGCGGGCGCGTCGAGGTCGTGGCGCCCGAGCGTGGCCGGGTCGCCGGGCGCGGCGCGCAGCTCCCCCTCGACGAGGACGTCGACCGCGGGCCGCTCGGCCGCGGTGAGCCGCAGGTCGACGGGCACGACGAGCGCGCCGGCCAGCAGGCAGGCGTGCAGCGCGATCACGTAGTCCTCGCCCGGCGGCAGCGCGAGCCCGACGCGCGCGCCCCGCGGCAGCCCGGCCGCGACGGCGCGCGCCCGCTCGTGCAGCTCGGCGTACGTGAGGTCGTTGACGGCAGCGCTCCGCGGACGCGTACGCGCCGCCCTCGCCAGCCAGGAGTCGACCACCATGGCTCGGAAAGTAGCCTGCGGCCCATGGCAGTGACCTGGACCCCCGGCGACGGCACCTACTCCGACATCCGCTACGAGAAGTCGGGCCCACCCACCCCCGGCATCGCGAAGATCACCATCGACCGTCCGGAGGTGCGCAACGCGTTCCGCCCGCAGACGCTCGTCGAAGTCTCCGAGGCGCTCGAGCGCGCCCGCGAGGACGGCGAGGTCGGCGTCGTGATCTTCACCGGCGAGGGGCCGCACGCGTTCTGCTCCGGCGGGGACCAGAACGTCCGCGGCGACACCGGCTACATCGCCGAGGGCGCGTCCGTCGGCCGCTTCCACGTGACCGACCTGCAGGTCCAGATGCGGCGGCTGCCCAAGCCGCTGATCGCGCAGGTCGCGGGCTACGCGATCGGCGGCGGCCACGTCCTGCACCTCTGCTGCGACCTGACGATCGCCGCCGACAACGCGCGCTTCGGCCAGACCGGCCCGCGCGTCGGCTCGTGGGACGGCGGCTTCGGCGCCTCGCTCCTGCGCGACCTCGTCGGGACCAAGAAGGCCAAGGAGATCTGGCTGCTCTGCCGGCAGTACGACGCGGCGGAGGCGTTGGACATGGGGTTGGTCAACAAGGTGGTGGCCTTGGAGCGGCTCGAGGAGGAGACGGTGGCCTGGTGCCAGGAGATGCTCCAGCTCTCCCCCTTCGCGCTGCGGCTCGTGAAGTCGTCGTTCCACGCCCACGAGGACGGCTACGCCGGGATCCAGCAGCTGGCGCACGACGCCAACCTGCTGTTCTACGGCTCCGACGAGGCCAAGGAGGGGCGCGAGGCCTACAAGGAGAAGCGCCGCCCGGACTTCTCGCAGTTCCCGCGGAGGGCCTGAGCGATGGCTGAGACCGAGGCGATCTCGCAGCGCCCGTCCCCGATCAAGATCTGGCTGCTCGCGGCGCGGCCGCGCACGCTGCCCGCGGGCGTCGCGCCGGTGCTCGTCGGCACCGCGCTGGCCGCCGCCGAGAAGTCCTCGCTGCGCGTCGGCGCGTTCATCGCCGCGCTGCTCGGCGCGGTCTTCATCCAGGTCGGCGCCAACCTGTCGAACGACTACTCCGACGCGCGGCGCGGCGCCGACACCGAGGACCGGCTGGGCCCGGTGCGCGTGACCGCGGGCGGCCTGGTGCCGCCGAAGCAGGTGCTGACCGCGACCTACGTGTCGTTCGCGCTGGCGGTCCTGTGCGGCGTCTACCTGATCGTCATCGCGGGCTGGGTGATCCTCGCGATCGGTGCCGCCTCGATCCTCGCGGGCGTGCTCTACACCGGCGGCCCGCGGCCCTACGGCTACGAGGGCCTCGGCGACATCTTCGTCTTCCTCTTCTTCGGGCTCGTCGCCGTGACGGGCTCCTACTACGCGCAGGTCGAGCGGCTGGAGTGGGAGGCGTTCGCCCTGGCCGTGCCGGTCGGCCTGATCGCCGCCGGGATCCTGGCGGTCAACAACATCCGCGACGCGCCGACCGACGCGCGCGTGGGCAAGCGGACGCTGGCGGTCCGCCTCGGCCGCGGCCGGGCGCGCGACTTCTACGCCGCGGAGATCTACGTGGCCTTCGTGATCCCGGTCGTCGTGTGGATCGCGGGCGGCTCGCACGTCGGGCCGTGGGTGCTGCTGACCTGGCTGTCGCTGCCGCTCGCCGTCCCGCTGGTGCGGACCGTGCGCCAGCACGACGACGGCCCGACGCTCAACGGCGCGCTGGCCAAGACGGGGATGCTGCAGCTGGCGTTCTGCGTGCTGCTGAGCGCCGGGCTGCTGCTGAGCTAGGCGACGAGCTGGACGCTCGGCTGCCGGCGGCCGGTCTCCTCCGCCCGCTTGAGGGCGAGCTGCAGGAAGGCCTTCGCCGCGGGCGGCTGGCGCCGGCCCGCGCGCCAGACGAGCGCCGTCGGCCACGTGAGGAGCTCCGGGCCGACGGGCCGGAAGGTGATCGCCGGGCCGGGCTCGCTCGCGATCGACTTCGGCAGCACCGCCACCCCGAGGCCCTTGGAGACGAGCGCGCGGACCGCGCCCATCTCCGTGCAGATGAAGGCGTTGCGCGGCTGCAGCCCGAGGCGGGCCATCGCCTTCTCCAGGCGCAGGCGCAGCGCGGAGTTCTCGCGGTACGTCACGAGGTCCTCGGCGGCGAGCTGCTCGTAGGTGATGTGGTCGCACGCGGTCAGCTCGTGGCCGACGGGCAACGCCACCACGAACTCCTCCTCGAAGACGAGGGACGCGGCGAAGTCCTCGCCCAGCGCGTCGGGGTCGACGGCCGTGAAGGCCGCGTCGAGCTCGTCGGTGCGCAGCCGCTCCAGCAGCTCGTCCTGGGTGCGCTCCACCATGTGGATCGCGACGCCCGGGTGGCGCGTGTGGAAGTCCGCGATGACGTCGGCGAGGTCGTAGAGGCCCGTCGGGTACATGCCGCCGAGCTTCAGCTCGCCGCGCAGCAGGCCGCTCAGCTCCTCGAGCTCGTTCTGCAGCCCCTCGACCTCGTGCAGGACGCGGCGCGCGTAGTCGAGGACGAGGCGGCCCTCGGCGGTCAGCTCGACCGAGCGCGAGGACCGCGTGAAGACCTGGATGCCGAGCTCGGCCTCGAGGCGGCGGATCTGCTGCGAGATCGCCGACTGGGCGAGGTGGAGCTCCTCTCCGGCCTTCGTGAACGAGCCGGTGCGGGCGACGGCGTCGATGGTGCGCAGGTGACGGAGCTCCATCGCACGATCGTGGCACGGCGTCGGCCATATGTCGAAGTCGCGTTCGCGACTGCATCGATCACGCCAGGTGATGGATGGCCCACGCGCCGGTCTGGCAGGCTGACGCGGAGTGGACGTCGCCCTCGAACCCGTCACGCATCGCCTCCGCTCCCCCCTGCGCACCGCCTACGGCGACGTGCACGAGCGCGGCGCCTACCTGCTGTCGGTCACCGGCGAGGACGGGATCACCGGCCGCGGCGAGGCCGCGCCGCTGGAGGCCTACGACGGCGTGCCGCTCGACATCGTCGGCCAGGCGCTCGAGCGCTACGCCGAGGTGCTCGCCGACGACCGCGGGCGCAACGGCGTCCAGCTGGTGGACGCGTGCCGCGAGGTCGCCGACCTCCCGCAGGCGCTCGCCGCCGTCGACCTCGCGCTCTGGGACGCCGCCGGGCAGCGCGCGGGCAAGCCGGTCTCCGCGCTGCTGACCGACGGCTCGCTCGCGCACGTCCCGGTCAACGCGACGATCGGCGCGACCGACCGCGCCGGCGCCGCGCAGGCCGCCGCGCGCGCCGCCGAGGAGGGCTTCGCGTGCGTGAAGGTGAAGGTCGGCGTGGGCGACGACGCCGCGCGCGTCGCCGCAGTGCGGCGCGCGGTCGGCGACCAGGTGGCGATCCGGGTCGACGCCAACGGCGCGTGGTCGGTGCAGGAGGCGGTCGCGGCGATCGACGTGCTGGCGCGCTCCGGGCTGGAGCTCGTGGAGGAGCCGGTCTCGGGGATCGTCCCGCTGCGCGAGGTGCGCGAGCGCGTGCCGGTGCGCGTCGCGATGGACGAGACGGCGAGCGAGCACGGCGCGATCGCCTCGGGCGCCGCGGACGCCGTCTGCCTGAAGATCTCCCGCGCGGGCGGCATCTCGGCGCTGCTCGCGCAGGCGATGCTCGTGCGCGCCACGGGCGCCGAGGTCTACCTCGCCTCGACGATCGACGGCCCGCTCGGGATCGCCGCCGCGGTGCACTGCGCGGCGGCGCTGCGGGTCGAGCTGCCGTGCGGCCTCGCGACGCTCGGGCTGCTCGACGGCGAGCCCGACGACGGCGGGCTGCTCGCGGTCCACCACGGGCGGCTGCGCGTGCCGTCGGGCCCGGGGTTGTTGGGGCGCTAGCCCGTGCCCGGCCCGATCGCGGCGCGCCACGCGAGGACGCGACGGGCGCCCGCGTCGAGGCCGGCGCGCTGCAGCGCGCCGGAGCGCACGGCGCGCTCGAGGCCCGCCGCCGCGCGGGCGCCCGTGGTGTAGTCCTTGGCGAAGAGCGGGAGGTCGACGCCGGCGCGCAGCGCGAAGAACGCGAGCTGCGCGGGCGTGCCGTACCGGGCGACCGCCGCCGCCTGGAGGTCGTCGGTCATCGCGACGCCGTCGAAGCCGAGGCGGCCGCGGAGCTCCCCGGCGACCCAGCGGCGCGAGAACGCGGCGGGCCGCGGGTCGACGCGTGAGTAGATCGCGGTCGAGAGCATCACCGCGCGGGGGTCGAGGGCTGCGTAGGGCCGGGCGTCGACGGCGCGCAGCGTGGCGAGCGGGACCTCGACGCGGGCGGCGCCGTCGTCGGTGTTGACCGTCGCCGCGCCGAAGCCGGGGAAGTGCTTGAGGACGGGCTCGACGCCGGCCGCGCGCAGGCCCGCGGCGAACGCGCCCGCGCGGGCGGTGACGGTCGCGGCGTCTCGGCCGTAGGTGCGGCCCTCGCCCTCGAGGGCGGCGCCCGGCCGGGCGACGTCGACCACCGGCGCGAGGTCGACGGTGACGCCCGCGGAGCGCAGGAGCCGCCCGGCGGCGCGGCCGTTGGCGCGGGCGGCGGCGGCCGACGGCGTGGCGGCCGCGCCCGTCGCGGGCGGGCCGGGGAGGCGGCGGACGTCCCCGCCCTCCTGGTCGACCATGACGAGCAGCGGCGCGTCGAGGCCGCGGGGACGCGGGATCGCCTGCAGCCGCGCGACCTGCGCGCGCACGGCGCCGACGCCGCGGACGTTGCGGCCGAAGAGCACGACGCCGGCGGCCTCGCCGCGCGCGATCCGGCGGCGCAGCGCGGCGGGCGGCCGCGCGCCGGAGTAGGCGAAGACCAGGTGCTGGCCGATGGCCTGGCGGAGGGTGAGGCGGAGCGCCGGCGTCGCGCGGCGGGGCGCGGGCGGCGTCGTGGACGTCGGGGGACTGTCCCCCAACGATGTTGTCGCCGCGTTGGGGGACTGTCCCCCGGCCGCGCCGCCGCAGCCCGCGACGAGCGCCGCGAGCGCCACCGCCGCGACCGCCGCGCCGCGCCTCACGCGATCAGCGCCGCCAGCTCCGCGGGCGCCTCGCGCGGCAGCCCGTGGCCCACGCCATCGATCACGTGCACCTCGGCCTGCGGGAGCCGCTCGGCGAAGCGCTCCGCGTAGTCGATGAACTTCGCGTCGCGGCCGCCGACCACGATCGTCACGGGCATCGCGAGCATCCCGATCCGGTCCCACAGCGGCTCCATCGCGCCGCCGCCGATCGCGCGCAGCACCGCCGCGAGGTCCGCCGGCTCGTTGCGCAGCAGGTCCTCGCGCCACCAGCGCGCGGCCTCCGGGGCGGTCCCCGCGAAGAGCGGCTCGGCCATCCAGCGGTCGGCGTACTGCTCGATGGTCATCGTCTCCAGCTCGTCGGCGAACCGCTCGTCCTCCTCGACGCGGGCCGCGCGCGCGGCGGCGTCCGGGATCCCCGCGCCGGTCGAGACGAGCACGAGCCGCGTGACGCGCTCGGGCGCCGCGAGCGCCACGTGCTGGGCCACGCGACCGCCGAGCGAGTAGCCGCAGAGGACGAACTCGCCGGGCGCCGCGGCGAGCACGTCGCCCACGCAGCCCGCGAAGGAGATCGGCCGCACGGCGCCCTTGGTGCCATGGCCGCGGAGGTCGGGGACCAGCGGGTTGTAGCGTTCGTGATCGAGCTCGGGCAGGACGGGGTCCCAGGCGCGGTGGGTCCCGCCGAAGCCGTGGAGCAGCACCAGCGTCTCGGGCATCTCCTCTATCTATCCCATGAGCTCACCTCGCGACACCCATCTCCTGCTGCGCGCCTTCATCGACGAGCTGCACCGCTGCGGCGTCGCGGGCGCGTGCACCTCTCCGGGATCGCGCTCCACGCCGCTGGTCCTGGGCCTCGCGCGGGACGGCCGGATCCCGGTCACCTCGCACGTCGACGAGCGCTCGGCGGCGTTCTTCGCGCTCGGGCTCGCGCAGGCGACCGGCCGCCCTGCGGTGCTCGCCTGCACGTCCGGGACGGCGGCGGCCAACTACCTCCCGGCGGTGATCGAGGCCTTCGAGGCCGGCGTCCCGCTGATCGTCCTGACCGCCGACCGCCCGCCGGAGCTGCGCGACGTCGGCGCGGGCCAGACGATCGACCAGATCAAGCTGTACGGGTCGGCGGCGAAGTGGTTCGTCGAGGTCGGCACGCACGAGGCGAGCCCGGAGCGGCTGCGGTGGATCCGCCAGCTCGCGTGCCGGGCGCACGCCGCGGCGGTCGAGGGCCGGCCGGGCCCCGTCCACCTGAACGTCGCGCTGCGCGAGCCGCTCGTCCTCGACGCGCCGCTCGCGGGCGCGCCGGGCGACGGCGGCCGCCCGGACGGCGCGCCGTGGACCGCGCGCGTGGCCGCCCCGCAGGATCCGGCGCCGCTGGTCGCGTGGCTGCGCGAGCGCGCGGCGGCGGCGGCCGGCGGCGGGCGCGGCGTGGTGGTCGCCGGGCGCGGCGCCGACGGGCCCGCGACCGCCCGCCTGGCCGAGGCGCTGGCCTGGCCGCTGCTCGCCGACCCGCTCTCGGGCGCGCGCACGGGCGGCGCGGCGATCGCCCACTACGACGCGCTGCTGCGCGACGCGGGCTGGGCCGCGGGCGTCGCGCCCGGCTGCGTGCTGCGCGTCGGGGATCTGCCGACGTCCAAGCCGCTGCGGCAGTGGCTGGCGGGGCTCGACGCGCCGCAGGCGGCGCTCGCCGCGGCGGGGCGCTGGCCCGACCCGGACGCCGCGCTGAGCACGGTCTTCGCGCTGGAGCCCGGCGCGCTCGGCGCGATCGGGGACACCTGGCCGACGGACCTCGCCTGGCTCGGGACGTGGCGGGACGCCGACGCCCGCGCGGCCGCGGCGATCGCCGCGACCCTCGGCGAGGAGGAGCTGAGCGAGCCGCGGATCGCGCGCGAGCTGGCGACCGCCGTGCCCGCGGGCGCGACCGTCGTCGTCGCCGCCTCGATGCCGATCCGCGACGTCGAGACCTTCTGGCCGGTGCTCGAGGCGCCGCCGCGCGCGCTGGCCAACCGCGGCGCGAACGGGATCGACGGGACGATCTCCACCGCCTACGGCGTCGCGGCCGCGACCGCGGGTCCCACGTTCCTGCTGATCGGGGACGTCGCGCTCGCGCACGACGTCGGCGGCCTGCTCGCCGGCCGGCGCCTGGGCCTCCCGCTGACGATCGTCGTCGTCGACAACGCGGGCGGCGGCATCTTCGACTTCCTCCCGGTCGCCACGCAGGGCGCCGCGTACGAGGAGCACGTGCTGACGCCGACGGGCCTGGAAGTGGAGCGTGCGGCGGCGCTCTACGGCACCGGATACCGGGAGATCTTCGACGTCGCGGGTCTGCGCGAGGCGCTCGCGACGCCCCCGGAGGGCACCACCATCGTCCACCTCCGAACCGAGCGATCGTCAAACGTGACGCTGCATCGTGAGCTTTGGGGAGCCGTGGCCGGGGCGATCGGTGAAAGTATTCGTTCCGATAGGTGACGTACGTCCCCCACACGGGTAGGGTGGAGCGGTGATGGTGTTGATTGTCGCAATCTCCGTCGGCTGGCTCGGTGCCTTCGCGATGCTGCTCGCGCTCACGTCGATCGCTGCGCGCAGCGACCGTCCCACCGCCGACCACCTCGCGCGCACTCGCGGCCCCCTCGTCTGGCTCCCGCCGACGCCGGACCGCGAGCGCCCGCTGCTCTAGCTAGGAGACCGCGGCCGCGACGAAGATCGCGAGCACGCCGAGGACCGCGAGGCCGCCGAGCGCCGCACCGGCGGTCGCCTGCCACGGACCGGGCCGGCCCTTGCGCTTGCAGTCCGCGCGGCTCGTGAGGCCGAGCGCGAGCGCGATGACGCCGAGGATCAGGCCCGGCAGGACGAAGATCGCCGTGAGCACGGCGATGATCCCGCACACGAGGGCGCCGGTGGAGCGGCCCGAGGACTGCGCGCGGGAGCCGACGGGCGAGGCGTGCTGGTCGAGCGGCGAGGCGGACGGCTGGGCGGACATGCGGGTTCCTCCGGTGGTGGTGGTGTGGGTCAGGGAGCGGCGGGCGCGACCGCGACCGCCGCTTCGACGTCATCGGCCTTCGTGCGCGAGAACGGCGCGACGAGCGCGAGGGCCACGAGCGGGGCGACCGGGATCGCCCACAGGAGCTGACCGTCGCTGAGGGCGGCGAGCACGATCGCGTTGTTGAAGGAGTGGACGGCGATGCCGGGCAGCAGCGAGCCGGTGAACCACCGCAGCAGGCACGCGCCGAAGCCGAACACGGCGATGCCGGCGAGGAACGCGGGCGGCAGCGCGAGGACGTGCGCGGCGCCGAAGATGACCGCGGTGAGGAGCGCGCCGACCCAGGGCCCGCGCCAGCTCGTGAGCGCCGGGAAGAGGTAGCCGCGGAACGCGATCTCCTCCACGATCGGGGCCGAGACCGCGACGGCGAGGACGAGCAGGACCGCGACGGCGGGCGCGAAGTGCGCGGCGGCGTGGCGGCCGGAGCTCGACGTCGCGCCGCCGAGCAGCGCGGCGAGGAGGCCCTCGGAGGCCCAGACGCCGACGAGGACCGCGCAGCTCCATCCGAGCGCGGGCCAGAACGCGGCGCGGCGCAGGCCGAGCGTCGAGCCGCCCAGGTGCTGCGCGCCGCGGCGGGCGGCGAGGACGACGGCGACGAGCAGGACGAGGTCGGTGAGCAGGCCGGAGGCGGCGGTCGCCGCGCGGCCGTCGTCGAGGCCGAAGACGACGAGCGCGGCGGCGCCGAGGCCGAGCCCCACGCCGAGCACGACGGCGACCGCGGCGGTCAGCGGACCCCAGTCGGCGATCGCCGTGCGGCGACGCGGGCGCGCAGGCGCCTCCATCGGTGAGAGTGCGGGTGCATCGCTCGACACGCCGCGGTAGTACCCAGGACGGGCAATGATGTGGAGCTTTGCGCAGTCCTTGTTCGCGTGCGGACACATGGTCCGCGCCGCCCCGTAGCCTGCTCGGCGTGGACGACAGCCGGCAGATCTCCCTCCTCGGCGACCCCGAGCCCGTTGCCGGGCCCGTCGCGGTGGCGCCGGCGCCGCGGCTCAGCTCCAAGGGCATCGCGCCGGGCGACATCGTCGAGGTCGACCGCAAGGGCCGCCGCTTCCACGCGCTCGTGGAGTCGATCGAGCAGCGGGAGTCGGGGCGGTTCGAGCTGGCGGTCCGGCCGCTGGACGGCCGGTCGACGTGGCGGAGCGCGATGGTGCGCGACGTGGTCGGGGTGTGGCGGCGGGCGAAGGCGTAGGGCGCGTCGCCTCGGCGTGCCCGCGGCGCGCCGCCGCTATCCCGCCAGGACCGGCAGCAAGGCCTGCAACTTGACCTCGGTCTCCGCCAGCTCCGCCGCCGGGTCCGAGTCGCGCACGACCCCGACGCCCGCGTAGCAGCGCGCCACCGGCCCGCGCAGCAGGGCGCAGCGCAGCGCGACCACGAACTCGCCGTCCTCGTCGAGGTCGGTCCACCCCACCGGGCCCGCGTACCAGCCGCGGTCGAAGCCCTCGAGCGCGGGGATCAGCGGCGCGGCGACCGACAGCGGCTCGCCGCCGACGGCGGGCGTCGGGTGCAGCAGGCCCGCCAGCTCCACGACGCCGACCGGGCGCGCGAGCTGCGCGCGGATGGGAGTTCCCAAGTGCTGGATGTTGGCCATCTTCACGAGCTCGGGCTCCTCGGGCGCGGTCACCCAGACCGCGACCGGCTTGAGCGTCCGGGCGATGCGGCGCACCACGATCGCCTGCTCCTCGCGGTCCTTCGTGGACCGCAGCAGGCGCTCGCCGAGGTGGTCGTCGACGGCGGGGTCGGCGCTGCGGCGGGTCGAGCCCGCGAGCGCCAGCGTCGCCGCGCGCTCGCCGTCGCGGCGGATCAGGAGCTCGGGCGAGGCGGAGACGAACGCCGCGTCGCCGCGGCCCGCGCACACCAGGTGGCACGAGGGGAACGCCTCGCGCAGCACGCCGAGCACCGCGGCGGGGTCGTGGTCGACCGGCGCGTGCACCTGGACCTCGCGCGCGAGCACGAGCTTCTCCAGGTCGCCCGCGACGATCCGCTCGACCCCGCGCGCGACGGCCTGCTCGTAGTGCTCGGGCGGCATCGCGGAGACCACGTGGTAGGCGCCCGCCGGGTCCGGGTCGAGCAGCGGCAGCGGGACGTCCAGCCGCAGCTCGGAGGCCCGCGCCTCGACCCGCGCCACGAGGTCGTCGACCGTGTCGTCGGGAGACGCGAGCGCGCAGAGGGTCAGCCGGACGTCCTCGCCGCGCCGCACGAGCGCGACCTCCGGGACGTGCATCGACGCGGGCGCGTAGCCCGCCCAGTGCGGCGCGCGGCCGCCCTCGGGCGCGAAGGCGAAGCCGCCGACCGCGATCGGGCCGCAGCCGCGCGGGCCGTCCGGCGGGTCGCACGCGGCGTGCGAGGCGAGCGTGCGCCAGCGCTTGGCCACCACCTTGAAGCGATCGGGCCCGGACGCCTCCAGCGCCACCGCGGTGCCGAGCGCGCCGAGCGCCGCCCGGTCGCGATCGGGCTGCTCGAAGCAGAACCACGCGTCGCCGTCGCGCGCCGCGCCGCCGCCGCGATGCTCGGGCGACGTGGCGGGCTCGGAGACGCGCCGCGACGCCGCCACCACCGCGCTCGGGTCGACGCCCGCCTCGAGCGGCACCGTGATCGCCGCCAGCGCCTCGCCGTGCCGGCGCGCCCGGCGCACGGCGTCGGTCGTCCGCCGCACCAGCCGCGCGCGGTCGGCGGCCGAGAGGACGAAGCCGCCGGAGGCGGTGAAGACCGAGTCCATCGGCCGCTCATTCTACGAGCGGCGCGGGCCGGCCGGTCCGTGACGCTCGTCACGGACCGGCGGCCGCCGGACTCAGGTCTCGCCGCGCCCGCGGGCGATGGCGATCTCGCCCGTGCGCATCATCTCGACCATGCCGAACGGGCGCAGCAGCGCCTCGAACGACTCGATCTTGTCGGTCGTGCCGGTGACCTCGACGATGATCGAGCGGCGCGTGACGTCCACGACGCGGCCACGGAAGATCTCCGTGAGCTGCAGGACCTCGGCGCGCTGCACGCCGTCGACCGCGACCTTGAAGAGCGCCAGCTCCCGCGTGACCGTCTCGGACGGCTCGAGGTCGCGGATCTTCAGGACGTTGATCAGCTTGTGCAGCTGCTTGGTGACCTGGTCGATCGGGTGCAGGGCACCGTCGACCGTCAGCGTCACGCGCGAGATGTGCTCGTCGTCGGTCGGGCCGACCGTCAACGTGTCGATGTTGAACCCGCGGCGGGCGAACAGGCCCGCGATGCGCGTGAGCACACCCGGCTTGTTCTCCACCAGGATGGTCAGGACGTGCTTGCGCCCCGACCGCATCTGCCCGCTGGCCTCGAGGTCCTCGAGGTTCAGCATCTCCTTGATCCCGGGATCGCCCATGACGCTCACCCCACCATCTCGCGCGCGGCGGAGCCGGGCGAGATCATCGGGTACACGTTCTCCTCGCGGGTGACGCGGATGTCGACGACCACGGGGCCCGGGGTCGCGATCGCGGCCTTGATGTCGTCCACGAGCGTCTCCTTGGCCGTCAGTCGCAGGCCGGTGGCCCCGTAGGCCTCGGCGAGCTTGACGAAGTCCGGCGACTGCCCCATGTCGACGTGCGAGTAGCGGTTGTCCCAGAACAGCTCCTGCCACTGGCGAACCATGCCCAGGTAGCCGTTGTTCACGATCATGACCTTGACCGGGATCCGGTTCTGCACGCAGGTGGCCAGCTCCTGGCTGTTCATCTGCACCGAGCCGTCGCCGGTGATGCAGACGACCGTCTCGTCCGGCATGCCGACGGCGGCGCCCATCGCGGCCGGCAGGCCGAAGCCCATCGTCCCGAGGCCGCCGGAGTTGATCCACCGGCGCGGCTTGTCGAACGCGTAGTACTGCGCCGTCCACATCTGGTGCTGGCCGACGTCCGAGGTCACGATGGCGTCGCCGCCGGTGGCCTCGAAGATCGCCTGGATCGCGCGCTGCGGCTTGATCTCCGCGTCGCTGGAGTCGGTGTAGTGCAGCGGGTGGCGCTCCTGCCAGCCGCCGATGCGCTGCCACCACTCCTCCAGGCGCGACGGGTCCGCGCCCAGCGCCCGGTACTCGTTGACGAGCTTGACCAGGATGTTCTTCGCGTCGCCGACGATCGGGATGTGCGCCGGGACGTTCTTGGAGATCTCGGCGGGATCGATGTCGATGTGGATGAACTTCGCCCGCGGCGCGAACTCCGACAGCTTGCCGGTGATGCGGTCGTCGAACCGGGCCCCGATCGCGCAGATCAGGTCCGCCTCGTCCATCGCGTAGTTCGCCGCGCGCGTCCCGTGCATGCCGAGCATGCCCAGGAACTGCTCGTGCGTCCCCGGGAAGCCGCCAAGCCCGTTGAGCGTGTTGGTCACCGGGAAGCGGTCGCTGGTCGCGAACTCGGTGAGCTCCGCGGCCGCGTCGGCCAGGATGACCCCGCCGCCCGCGTAGATCACCGGGCGCCGCGAGGACGCGAGCGCCTTCGCCGCCTGGCGGATCTGCTTGACGTTGCCCTCCGTCGTGGGCTGGTAGCCCGGGAGGTGGACCTCGGTGACCGGCTCGTACGGGATGTCGGCCTTCGACAGGTCCGTCGGGATGTCGACGACGACCGGGCCGGGCCGGCCCGTGCGCGCGACGTGGAACGCCTCGTGCAGGACGCGCGGGATCTCCAGCGGGTGCTGGATCATCCACGAGTGCTTCACCGCGGGCATCGTGATGCCCATGATGTCGGCCTCCTGGAAGCCGTCGGTCCCGAGCAGCTCGGTCCGGACCTGGCCGGTGATGAAGACCACCGGGACCGAGTCCATCATCGCGTCCATGATCGGCGTGACCAGGTTGGTCGCGCCCGGGCCGCTCGTGCCCAGCGCGACGCCGACCTTGCCGGTCGCCTTCGCGTAGCCCGTGGCGGCGTGGCCGCCGCCGGCCTCGTGACGCACCAGGACGTGGCGGATGCCCGCGTCCACGAACGCGTCGTACGTCGGGAGGTTGGCGCCGCCCGGATACCCGAATACGACGTCCACACCTTCTGCCTTAAGGCACTCCATCACGGCATCGACCGCTCGCATGCGCTTGACCTCCTTTCGTGAAAGGTCTGGGGGTTTGACTTGTTCATCCTACGCAGGCGCGACCGGCGGCAGGATCTCGGACTCCTCGGGGAAGTCGAGCTCGGACCCGCAGCGCGTGCAGAGGGCGTCGTGGACCATGCAGACGTTGCCGCACACCGGGCAGCGCCGGCGCAGCTCGTCGGTCTCGTAGCGGTAGAGCACCGCGGCGGCGAGGCCGACGATCGGGAACGTCCCCGAGATGATGAACCAGAGGACGAACGAGCTGCCCTTGATGCGCCCGACGAAGCCGCCCGCGAAGGCGAACGACAGCGCGATGACGATGTAGACCATCGTCCCGGCTCCCGGCTAGAGGACCGTCAGCGCCCAGATCACGGCGACGATGGCGAGGACGATCACGATGACCGTCGCGAGGCCGGCGACGATGCCGATCACGATCTTGAGCAGGATCCAGGCTGCGATCGCCAGGACCACGAGCGCCAGCAGGCGCTTCAGGAGGGAGGGCTTGGCGGGAGCTTGCTCGTCCATGCCCTAGAGGGTAGTCGCTGCGCGGGGCCGCGAAGGAGGTCCCAGCGAAGCGGCGACCGCGAGCGCCCCCTCGGAGCTCGCGGTCGCCGTGCGCTTGGGTCCCTCAGTCGTAACTGCGACGAAGATGCTCGTAACGCCCGGCCCCCGACGGCCGGTCGTTGACGTGCAGGCGGGCGAGGCGATAGCGGCGGATGGCCGGCGCGTCCTGGCCCGACCCCAGCCGCGACCGCTCGCCGACGAGGATGATCCTCGACAGCGGGGTGGCGGAAGCGGTGGTCATGGACATCATGGTGCGGCATGCGGCGTCCCCTGCCCACCGCCACCCGGTCGGAAGTTCCCACCGTCAGTCGTACACGCGGTCGAGCGCCCGCTCCTGCGCCGCCGCGGCCTCGAGCGCCGGGCGCATCGCCGCGGGCAGCCGGCGGCGCACGCGCCAGCGGGCGCCGCTGAAGGCGAGGTTCGCGACGGTGGCGAAGCCGACCTCGTCGGCGCGCAGCGCCAGCAGGAGGTGCGCGATGCGGTCGGCGCTCGGCAGGTCCGGGTCGGCGACGCGGACGCAGAAGCAGCTCGCGCGGCGCCCGCGCGCGGTGAGCAGGACGGCGCCGGCCTCGCCGACGGTCCAGACGCCGAGGCGGCCGCGCTCGACGACGAGGCCCGTGCGCGCGTGGAGCTCGCGCGCGTCGTGCCCGACCAGGTCGCCGAGCAGCCCGAGCGCCGTGCGCTCCGCCGCGGCGCTCGTCCGCGCGCGGGGACGCAGGACGTTGGCGCCGCGCGCGGCGTAGAGCATGGGGATGATCCAGGCGTGCGCGAAGCTCGCGAGGCTGACGGCGACCGCCAGCGGCTGGATCACGAGGAGCAGGACCCCCGCGGCGAGGAACGGCAGGACGTGCGCGGCGGTCGTGAGCGTCCACAGCGCGCCGCGGCGCCGCAGGCGCGCGGCGTCCATCGGCGGACGCCAATGGACGGCCGCAGCCTCTGGCAAGGAGAGACATGCGTTGCCACCGGCAACGTCCCGGCTGGGCGCCGCCGTCTCCGGGAGCGGCGCGACGTGCGCCGCGGGCGCGACCTCCCCCGCCATCAGCCGCCGCTGATCGGCAGCCGCAGGATCACGAGGTCCGCGTCGACCGGCAGCTCCTTGACCTGCTCGGCGTGGCCCTCACCGGTCGAGACCATGGCGAAGTACCCGCGGTCGAGCTCCTCGCGGAACGCGGCGGCGGCGGCCTCGACGGCCTGCGGATCGGCGGCGGTCCACTCCGCCAGCGTGGTGTGGCCGGTGCGGTCCATGCGGACGAGACGCGACATCGATGCTCCCTCCGAAGTGGTGGTCTTGCACGCGCGATGGTAGACCGGGGGCTCAGGTCCGACGCGCCAGAAGCCGATGACCTGCAAGAGGACGCTGTTGCTTCCCACCGTTCCCCCGCGTCATGTCACCGCGCCGCTGCTCGCGGCGGCGCTCGCGCTCGCCTACCTGGCGGGTCGGCTCCTGCCTGCCCTCGGCCACGACGGCCGCCTCGCGGTCCAGTGGTGGGGGTCCTTCGCGCTCTACGCCTTCGCCGCCGCGCTCTGCCTCACGGCCGCCCGGCGCAAGGCGGAGGACCGGCGCCCGTGGACCCTCGTCGGCCTCGGCATCCTGCTCTTCGGCCTCGGATCGGTCGCGGACTTCGCCTCCTCGGACCCGGGCAGCGACCCGCCGGTCCTCGCCTGGATCGGCTGGCTGTCGTTCTACCCGCTGGCCTACGTCGCGCTGCTGACCATGCTGCGCTCGCGGCTGCGGCCGTTCACGGTCTCGCTCGCGCTCGACGGCGCGCTCGGCGGCCTGACGCTGATGACGCTCACCGCCGCGCTCGTCCGCCACGACCTCGGCGGTCAGCCGGTGGCCAAGGTCATCGCCGGGCTCGCGCTGCCGTGCGGCGACCTCGTCCTGCTGAGCATGCTGCTCTGGGCCTGCGCCATGGCCGGCCGCCGCCGCGGGCAGTGGCTGTGGCTCGCAGGCGCGATCGCGCTGACCGCGGTCGCGCACGTGGTCCAGGACGTGGCGGTCCTCAACGACACGTTCTCGCCCCTGGACGCCACGACCGCCTGCTACCCGCTGACGATGGTGGCGATCGGCGTCGCCGCCTGGCGCCCCGCGCCGCCGCCGCGCCCGATCCTCGCGGGCACGCTCGCGTTCGTCGTCGTGCCGCTGGCCTGCGTGCTCTCGGTGATCACGATCCTCGTGTTCGTCGACGACGGCGACCGGCTGACCGAGTCGCTCGCGATCGGCGCGCTCGTCGTCGCCTTCGGCCGCGCCGCGCTGACCTTCCAGGAGCTCAGCCAGCTCCACGAGGCGCGGCGCTTCGCCCGCGGCTTCGAGGAGGCGACGATCGGCATGGCGTTCGTCTCGAGCACCGAGCTGACGTGGATCCGCGTCAACGCGACGCTCGCGACGATGCTCGGCCGCACGCCCGAGGAGCTCGTCGGCCGGCCGATCGCCGAGGTCATCCACCCGAGCGAGGTCGAGGCCTCCGACACGCTGCACGCGACCGTCCGCGCGGGCCTCACGCCCGAGCCCTACGTGCGGCGCGCCGTGCGCCCGGACGGCTCCGTCGTCGACCTCGCGGTCTCGATCGCCGTCGTCGAGGGCGACGACGGCCACCCGCAGATCTTCAGCCAGGTCCAGGACGTCACCGAGCCGCGGCGGATCGCCCGCCACAACGTGGCGCTCGTCGAGCTCAGCCGCGTGGCGCTCGAGGTCCGCGAGCCCGACGACCTGATCGACCGCGTGATCGCGCTGCTGGGCGTGGCGCTGCCCGCCGACGCCGTCACGCTGACCGTCGACGCGGCGGCGACCGCGGAGGACCCCCGCGCGCTGAGCGTCGTGATGGACCGCCGCGCCGGCCTGCCCGCGACGCTGCTCGCCCGCCGCGGGCCCGAGCGCCCGCCGTTCGCCCCCGCGCACGAGCGCTTCCTCGAGGCCGCGGCCAACGTCCTGGGCACCGCGCTCGACCGCGCGGCCGTCGAGGACGAGCTCCGCACGCAGGCGCTCGAGGACCCGCTCACCGGCCTCGCCAACCGCTCCTACCTCGCCGCGCACGTCGAGCAGGCGATCGCGGGCGCCGACCGCGGCGACACGATCGCGGTCCTGCTGCTCGACCTCGACCGCTTCAAGGTCGTCAACGACACGCTCGGCCACGGCGCGGGCGACGAGCTGCTGTGCGCGGTCGCCGACCGGCTGCGCTCCACGATCCGCCGCGGCGACCTCGCCGCGCGCCTGGGCGGCGACGAGTTCGTCGTCGTCTGCGCGGGCGCGGGCGGCGCGCCGCACGACGTCGCCGCGCTGTCGGCGCGGCTGCTCGACGCGATCGCCGCACCCTACGTCGTCGACGGCCGCGAGCTGCACATCAGCGCCAGCGCCGGGCTCGTCTTCGTCGACGGGACGGACGCGACCGCCGAGTCGCTGCTGCGCGACGCCGACGTCGCGATGTACCGCGCCAAGGAGCACGGCGGCGCCCGCTACGAGGTCTTCGACGCGGGCCTGCGCGCCCGCGTCGTGGAGCGCCTCGCGGTCGAGGGCGAGCTGCGCCACGCGCTCGCCCGCGGCGAGCTGCTGCTCCACCTCCAGCCGGTCTTCGACCTCCACCGCGACGAGCTCGCGGGCTTCGAGGCGCTCGTGCGCTGGGCCTCGCCCGAGCGCGGGCTGGTCGGGCCGAGCGCGTTCATCGGCGTCGCCGAGGAGACGGGGCTGATCGTGCCGATCGGCAGCTGGGTGCTGGCCGAGGCGACGCGCCAGCTCGCCACGCTCCAGGAGGCCGCGGGCCGGCCGCTGCGGATGTCGGTGAACCTCTCGGCGCGGCAGCTCTCCGCCGGGCTGCCCGACGAGGTGCGCGACGCGCTCGCGGCCGCCGCCCTGCAGCCGCGCCAGCTCACGCTCGAGGTGACCGAGACGCTGCTCGTCGAGGGCCCGGGCGCCGTCGAGGTGCTCGCCGCCGTGCGCGCGCTGGGCGTCGCGATCGCGATCGACGACTTCGGCACCGGCTGGTCCTCGCTCGGCTCGCTGCAGCGCTACCCGGTCGACGTGCTCAAGCTCGACCGCTCGCTCGTCGCGCCCGCCGCCGAGTCGGCCCCCGCCGCCGCGCTCGCCCGCGCGGTGGTCGAGATGGCGCAGGCGCTCGGGCTCGACGTGATCGCCGAGGGCATGGAGGACGCGGCGCAGGTCAACGCCATGAAGTCGCTCGGCTGCCCGCACGGCCAGGGCTACGCGCTCGGGCGGCCGATGCCGCTGGAGGACGCCCTGGAGCTGGTCGGGCGGGCTACAGCCCGAGCTGCGCGCGCACCAACCGCGTGATCTCGCCGCCGTCGGCGCGGCCCTTGGTCTGCTTCATCACGAAGCCGACGATCACGCCGATCGGCTTCATGTCGCCGCCGCGGAGCTTCTCGGCGACGTCGGGGTTCGCGGCCAGCGCGGCCTCCACGATCGGCGCGAGCTCGTCGGAGCCGCCGACCGCGCCGAGGCCCTCGGCCTCGACGATCGCCGCGGGCTCGCCGCCCTCGGCGACGAGCTTGTCGAGGACCTGGCGGGCGCCGCCCTGCGTCACCTGCTTCTCCCCCACCAGCGCCACCAGCTGCGCGAGCGCGGCCGGGGTGACCTGCGACTGCGCCGGATCGGCGTCGGCGTCGAGGCGCGAGAGCAGCTCGTTGCCGAGCCAGTTGGCGAGCGGCTGCGGCTCGGCGCCGCTCCCGCTGCCGAGCGCGGCCTCGTAGTAGTCCCCCAGCTCGGTCCGGAACGCGAGCAGGCGCGCCGCCTCGTCGCTGAGGCCGAGGTCGCGCTCGAAGCGCCCGGCGCGGGCGAGCGGGAGCTCGGGCAGCGCCGCCCGCGCGCGGTCGAGCATGTCCTGCGAGATCGCGACCGGCGTGAGGTCGGGCTCGGGGAAGTAGCGGTAGTCGTGCGCGTCCTCCTTGGAGCGCAGCGACGTGATCGCCTCGGTCCGCGGGTCGAAGTGCAGCGTCTCCTGCTCGACCGTGCCGCCCGCGCGCAGGATCGCCTCCTGCCGCGCCGCCTCGGCGCGGATCCCGCGCTCGATGTAGCGGAACGAGTTCATGTTCTTGAGCTCGGTCTTCGTCCCCAGCTCGGCCGTGCCGGCCGGGCGGATGGAGATGTTGGCGTCGCAGCGCAGCGAGCCCTCCTCCATGTTGACGTCGCTGACGCCGAGCACGCGCAGCGTGGAGCGCAGCATCCGCAGCCAGTCGGCGGCCGCGGTGGCGTCGCGGAGGTCCGGCTCGGTGACGATCTCCGCGAGCGGCGTGCCGCCGCGGTTGAAGTCGACGATCGAGGCGTCGGAGGCGTGCAGGCGGCCGGAGGCGCCGACGTGGACGAGCTTCGCCGCGTCCTCCTCCAGGTGCACGCGGTGGATGCGCACGTCGCCGAGACGGCCGCCGAGGCACAGCGGCTCGTCGTACTGGGAGATCTGGTACGCCTTGGGCGAGTCGGGGTAGAAGTAGTTCTTGCGGTGGAAGATCGACCGCGGCGCCAGCTCGGAGCCCAGCGCCATCCCCATCATCAACCCGTAGTGGATGGCCTCGGCGTTGGTCACCGGCAGGCTCCCGGGCAGCGCGAGGCAGACCGGGCAGGTGTGCGTGTTGGGCGGGTCGCCGAAGCTCAGCGGGCAGCCGCAGAACATCTTGGTCCTCGTCGCGAGCTGGACGTGGATCTCCAGCCCGATGACCGTCTCGTACTCGACGCTGCTCATCGCCTAGACCCTCCCCGCCGTGGCGTCGAAGCCGATCGCCCGCTCCAGCGCGTACGCGGCGCCGAGGATGCGGTTCTCGCTGAAGGCCGGGCCGGCCATCTGGAAGCCGACCGGCAGGTCGTCGCTCAACCCGCTGGGGATCGAGATCGCCGGGATGCCGGCCAGGGAGATCGGCACGGTGAAGAGGTCGTTCAAGTACATCTCGAGCGGGTCGGCGGTCTTGGCGCCGAGCCCGAAGGCGACGGTCGGCGCGGTCGGCGTGACGACGAGGTCCACGGACGCGAACGCCCGCTTGTAGTCGTCGGCGATGAGCGTCCGGACCCGCTGCGCCTTGCCGTAGTAGGCGTCGTAGTAGCCGGAGGAGAGCGCGTAGGTCCCGAGCATGATCCGGCGCTTGACCTCGGCGCCGAAGCCGTCGTGGCGCGTCCGGGTGTACATCGAGAGCAGGTCGGGGGCCTCGACGCGCAGGCCGTAGCGGACGCCGTCGAAGCGCGCGAGGTTCGAGGACGCCTCGGCGGGCGCGATCACGTAGTAGGCGCTGAGGCCGTGCTCGGCGTGCGGGAGCGGGACGCGCTGGACGGTCGCGCCGAGCTCCTGCGCGAGCTTCAGCGTCTCCTCGAAGCGGGCGAAGACGCCGGGCTCGATGCCCTCGCCCGTGATCGCCTCCGGGACGCCGAGGCGGATGCCGTCGAGCCGCTCGGCGGTCGGCAGGACGATCTCCTCGGGGTGCTGGAGCGAGGTCGAGTCCATCGGGTCGCGTCCGGTCATCCGGCCGTAGAGCAGCGCGGCGTCGGTGACGTCGCGGGTCAGCGGGCCGGCCTGGTCGAGCGAGGAGGCGAAGGCGATCATCCCGTAGCGCGAGACCGAGCCGTAGGTCGGCTTGAGGCCCACGATGCCGGTCAGCGCGGCGGGCTGGCGGATCGAGCCGCCGGTGTCGGTGCCGAGCGCCCAGGGCGCCGAGCCGCCGGCGACGGCGGCGGCGCTCCCGCCCGACGAGCCGCCCGGGACGCGCGTGCGGTCCCAGGGGTTGAGGACCGGGCCGTAGGCCGAGTTCTCGTTCGAGGAGCCCATCGCGAACTCGTCCTGGTTGGTCTTCGCGAGCAGCGGCGCGCCGGCGGCCTGGAGGCGCGCGACGACCGAGGCGGTGTAGGGCGGCCGGTAGCCCTCGAGGATCTTCGAGCCGGACTGCGACGGCACGCCCTCGGTGCAGAAGAGGTCCTTGACCGCGAGCGGGACGCCGGCCAGCGGGCCCGCGGTGGCCGCGGTCGGCGCGGGCGCCTCGTCGGCGACCCAGGTGTAGGCGTTGAGCTCGTCGGCCGCGGCCTTCGCGCGGTAGGCCTCGAAGAGCTCGGTGGCGTCGAGGTCGCCGGCGGCGATCGCGTCGGCCGCCTGCTTGGCGGTGAGCGCGGTGACGTCGCTCATGCGGAGGCCTGCGGGCTCGGGACGAGGAAGCCGCCGTCCTGGACGGCGGGCGCGGCGGCGAGCGCGACGTCGCGCGGCAGGCACGGCGTCTCGACGTCGGCGCGCAGCGCGTTCGCGACCTCGACGACGTGGCTCGTCGGCGGCACGTCGTCGAGCTCGAGCTGGGAGATCGTCTCGATGTGGCCGAGGACGGACGACAGCTCGGTCGCCATCCGCCCGACCTCGTCGTCGGAGAGCTCGAGGCGGGCCAGCTTGGCGACGTGGAGTACCTGCTCGCGGTCGATCATGCGACAGCCGATTCTAGGCGGCCGGCCGCCACGAGCACCGCGACGCCGACGGCGGCGAGCACCGCGGCCGCCGAGCCCACGTACGCGGCGGCGTCGAGCGAGACGATCCGGCCGGCGGGACCCGCGAACCGGAGCCCGAAGCGCGGCTGGTCGACGACGCGGACGAGCACCGCCACCGCGCCGGCCGCGGCGACCGCCGCCAGCGCCGGCGGCACGCGCCGGCCGCGGAGGCCCAGCGCCGCGGCGAGCGCGGCGGCCAGGACCACGACGACCAGCGCGATCGCGACCACCGTGCCGAGCCCGTCGAACGCGCTGCTCGGATCGCCGACCCACGGCGGCGGCGGCGCGTCGGTGAGCCCCGACGGCGAGTAGCACGTCCAGCCGCAGGCCTTGGCCCAGTCGAGCGAGAACCAGTCGAGCGCCGCGCTCACGGCGAGCGCCAGCGCGCCGCCGCCGGCGAGCGCCGTGCCCGCCGCGCGCACGGCCCTCACCGCAGCGGCTCCCCGCGCTCGTCGAGGTGGTCGCGCCACGAGCGCTTGGGGTCGTACCCGAGCAGGCGGCGGGCCTTGGCGATCGAGATCCCGCCCGCGTCGGGCCGGTCGAGCGGGCGCAGCGGGATCGTGTCCGCGAGGCCCTGGCGCGCGAGCAGCTCGGGCAGCGTGAGCGTCGAGGCCGCGTCGGGCGAGGCGATGTAGAAGACCTCGTGGCCCGGCAGGTCGGAGGCGGCGGCGAGCAGCAGCGCGTCGGCGAGGTCCTCGACGTCGATGTAGGCCCAGAAGCCCGCGCTCGGCGCGTCCGGGTCGCGGAGCTGCGGGCCGAGGTTGTGCGCGTAGTTGTCGGCGTTCTGCACCCACGACGGGCGGATGGTGATGGCCTTGATGTCCGAGCGGGCGACCGCGGCGTCGCAGAGCTGCTCGCCGAACGCCTTGGCCAGCGCGTAGGGGTCCTGCGGCGCGACGCGGTGCTCCTCGTCGACCGGCAGGTAGTCCGGCGGGAACGGCCGCTCGGGGAAGAAGAAGCCGGGCACGGTCTCGCTGGAGACGTGCACGAAGCGAGGGACGCCGAGGCGCACGGCGGCCTCGAGCAGGTTGAACGTGCCCATCAGGTTGTTGTGGAACACGACGTGCGGCGGGTTGCCGGTCGGCTCCGGGATCGCCGCGGTGTGGATCACCGCGTCGAAGCGCGTCCGGGCCAGCAGCGCGTACGCCGAGCCCGGATCCGTGAGGTCCGCCTGCTGGTAGCGCGGGGCGTCCGGGTCGGGCCGGTCGAAGGACGGGCGCGCGAGGTCGACGCCGGTGACCTGGTGGCCCGCGGCCAGCGCGGCGGCGCTGGTGGCGCGGCCGACCTTGCCGTGGGCGCCGGTGAGGAGGAGCTTCATGCCTCTCGCCCTACCCGCGCCCGCGAGCGCGAACCCGGGCCCGCGCCGCTCAGGTGCCCGGCGCGGTCTGCGCGGGCGGCGGTGTGTAGGCCAGCGCCTCGGGCGAGTCGGTGCGCTCGTCCTTGAGGCTCAGGAACCCGCCGAAGGGGATCACGAGCGCGAAGAAGAGGCCGAGGTAGGCGGGGAGCTGGACGCCGATGGCGATCTTGGCGCCCTCGACGTGCCCGTCGCCCGCGAGATCGAGGAGGCGCAGCGCGAGCACGAGCGCGATGATCGCGCCGAGGCCGACGGTGAGCACCGCCGCGCCGACCGGCCACGCGGGCGAGGTCCGCTTGACCGTCATGTAGGACAAGCTCAGGCCGCCGGCGATCGACAGGCAGAGCAGGACGACCATGAGCCAGCCGAGCGTGGACCTGCCCGACAGCGAGCCGGAGGCGTAGTACTCGTGCAGCTGCTGGTCGCCGAGGCCGGTGCCGGTCGACGTGAGCGGCAGGCCGAGCCCGAACCAGTCGAGGAACAGCACCACCAGCAACCCCACCGACCCCGCGGCCGCGACCCACTCCCCCGCGCGCAGCCGGCTCATGCCGCCGCCCCCTCGCGCGCGACGAGCTCGGCGGCGGTCAGCGTGTTGCGCAGCAGCATCGCGATCGTCATCGGGCCGACGCCGCCGGGGACCGGCGTGATCGCGCCCGCGACCGCGACGGCCTCGGCGAAGTCCACGTCGCCGTGCAGGCCGTCCTCGGAGCGGTTGATCCCGACGTCGATCACCGCGGCGCCCGGCTTGACCCAGTCGCCCTTGACCATCCGGTCGCGGCCGACCGCGGCGACCAGCACGTCGGCGGTCCGCGCGACCGCGGCGAGGTCCCGCGTGCGCGAGTGCGCGATCGTCACCGTCGCGTTGGCGGCCAGCAGCAGCTGGGCCATCGGCTTGCCGAAGAGGTTCGAGCGGCCGATCACGACGGCGTGCGCGCCCGACAGCTCCACGCCCGCCTCGGCGAGCAGCACCATCACGCCCGCGGGCGTGCACGGCCGCAGCCCCTCGCGCCCGAGCGCCAGGTAGCCGGCGCTCAGCGGCGTCAGGCCGTCGACGTCCTTGCGCGCGTCGATCAGGCCCGTCAGGTGGACGCCGTCGAGGTGGTCGGGAACCGGCAGCTGGCAGAGGATCCCGCTGACCGCGTCGTCCTCGTTGAGCTGCTCGATCAGCGCCTCGACCTGCTCGCTCGTCGCGTCGGCGGGCAGCTCGTGGTGGAACGACGCGATGCCGGCCTCGCCTGCCGACTTGCGCTTGTTGGCGACGTAGATCGCGCTCGCCGGATCCTCGCCGACGAGGATCGTCGCCAGCCCCGGCGTGCGGCCGGTGCGCTCGGTGAACGCCGCGACGTCGCGGGCCACCTGCTCCCGGACCTTCGCCGCGATCGCCTTGCCGTCGATGATCTCCGCGCTCACAGGCCGGACGCTAGCGCTTCTCCAGAGGCGCGTACTCCGCCATCAGCTTCCGCTCGCTGCCGTCCTTCGCGAAGCGGATCAGCACGACGCCGCCCGGCTCGGTCCCCGTGACGACGCCCTCGCCGAAGGCGGCGTGCAGCACGTCGTCGCCGACGCGGAAGCCGTCGCCCGGCGAGGACGCCGGCGCGTCCGTCCGCATCGACGCCCACGACGCCGACGCGCGCGGCCGGATGGACCCGCCGCCGCGGTCCGCGCCCGCCCCGCTCGCCCAGCCGCTCGGCGCCGCCTCGCGGTCGAGGAACTCGTCCGGGATCTCCCCCAGGAACCGGCTCGGCAGGCCGTAGGCGCGCGAGCCGAAGACGTTGCGCTGGCGCGCGTGGGTGAGCGTCAGCGAGCGCATCGCCCGCGTCATCCCGACGTAGCAGAGGCGCCGCTCCTCCTCGAGCGTCCCCTCGTCCAGCGAGCGCGAGTGCGGGAAGACGCCCTCCTCCATCCCGATCATGAAGATGATGGGGTACTCGAGGCCCTTGGCGTTGTGCAGGGTCATCAACGTGACCATGCCGCCGTCGTCCACGCGCGTGTCGGTGTCCGAGCGCAGCGCGGTCTCCTGGAGGAAGACGTCGAGGCGGTCCTGCTCGGCCGGGTGCGTGCCGTCGAACTCGCGCGCGACCTCGACGAGCTGCTCGAGGTTCTCGATCCGCCCCTGCGCCTCGATCGTGCGCTCGGCGGCCAGCGCCTCGAGGTAGCCCGTCTCGTGCAGGACCGCCTCGAGCAGGTCGCCCATCGGGACGTTGTCGGCGACGCGCTCGCGCAGCCCCGTCATGGTGTCCATGAAGCGCCCGATCGAGCGGACCGCCGCCGTGCCGAGGCCGGGCACGCCGGCCGGGTCGAGCGCCGCGTCCCAGGTCGTCACGCCCATGGTCTCGGCGTGGGCCAGGACCCGCGAGAGCGACGTCTGGCCGATCCCGCGCTTGGGCGAGTTCGCCACGCGGGTGAAGGAGATCGCGTCCGCCGGGTTGGCCAGCAGCGTCAGGTAGGAGAGCGCGTCCTTGACCTCGGCGCGCTCGTAGAACTTCGTGCCGCCGATGATCTGGAACGGGACGTCGGCGCGCACGAGCGCGTCCTGCAGGACCCGCGACTGCGCGTTGGTCCGGTACAGGCACGCCATCTCCGCGAGCGAGACGCCCTCGTCGCGGAGCCGCTCGACCTCGCCGAGGACGTAGCGCGCCTCGGCGTACTCGTCGTCGAGCTCGCGGACGATGACCGGGTCGCCCGCGCCCTGGTCGGTCCACAGCGTCTTGTGCATCTGCGCGCGGTTGTGCGCGATGACGGCGTTCGACGCGTCGAGGATCGTCTGCGTGGAGCGGTAGTTCTGCTCCAGCTTGATCACGTGCGCGTCCGGGAAGTCGTCCTGGAAGTCCAGGATGTTGCGGATGTCCGCGCCGCGGAACGAGTAGACCGACTGCGCGTCGTCGCCGACGACCGCGAGGTTCTTGTGCTCGCCCGCGAGCAGCTGGAGCAGGCGGTACTGCGCGTGGTTGGTGTCCTGGTACTCGTCGACGAGGACGTGGCGGAACGACGCGCTGTAGCGCGCCTGGACCTCCGGGAAGAGCTCGAGCACGTTGACCATGCGGAACAGCAGGTCGTCGAAGTCCATGGCGTTCATCCGCACGAGCTCGGTCTCGTACAGCTTGTAGGCCTCGGCCACCGTCGTCTCGAACCAGCCGTCGACCATCTGCGCGTAGTCCTCGGCCGAGCGCAGCTTGTTCTTGGCGTCGGAGATCTGGTGCTGGACCGCGTTGGGCGTGAAGCGCTTGGGGTCGGCGTCGATCTGGTCCAGGCAGCGCTTGACCAGGCGCCGCGAGTCGGACTGGTCGTAGATCGTGAACTGCCGCGTGTAGCCCAGCCGCGGCGCCTCGGAGCGCAGCATCCGCGCGCACGCGCTGTGGAACGTCATCACCCACATCGCCCGCGTGGAGTGGCCGAGCAGCAGCCCGACGCGCTCGCGCATCTCGGCGGCGGCCTTGTTGGTGAACGTGATCGCGAGGATCTCGCCCGCCCGCGCGCGCTGGGTGTGGACGAGGTAGGCGACGCGGTGCGTGAGGACCCGCGTCTTGCCCGAGCCCGCGCCCGCGAGGATGAGCAGCGGCCCGTCGCCGGCCATGACGGCCTCGCGCTGGGGCGCGTTGAGGCCTTCGAGGAGGTCGGCGACCCGCTGGTTCGGGGGAGCTTCGGACGGCACCACTCAAGGATAGGCGCGCCCGCGGCGGCCCGAGAGCACCAAGAACTGCACAGCTTGCGCGGGGCGTATCCGTGTACTTCTTGACGCACCTCCCAGTTGTGCGATGCCTTGCGGCAGAACCCCGCCCGTGCGGGGGACTTTCGACGGCGCGGCCGCCATGCGCGGCCGTGGACACATCTGGACGCGACGACTGGGCGTGGAGGCCCTAATCTTGCTGGTGGCGGCCGCCGCCTTCTCATCCCCGGCGGCGGCCGCCAACTCCCACTGCGCCCACGCGAGCGCGGTGCCGGCGCACCTGAGCACCGACGACGCGGGCCACGCGCTGCGGTGCCTGATCAACGGCGTGCGGCGGCAGCATCACCTGCGGGCGGTGCGTGCGAGCCGGAGCCTCGGCCTCGCCGCGCGGCGCCACGCCGACGACATGGCGGGCCACGACTACTTCGCCCACGACTCGCCGGGCGGGTCGACGATGGAGTCGCGGATCCGGCGCTCGGGCTACCTGCGCCGCGGGCGCGAGTGGTGGCTGGGCGAGGCGCTCGCGTGGGGCAAGGCGCGGTTCGGCGCGCCGCAGGCGATCCTGCGCTCGCTGCTCGCGAGCCCGCCGCATCGGGCGATCCTGCTGGACCCGGGCTTCCGGGACCTCGGGATCGGCGTGGCGCGCGGGGCCCCGCGGGGCGCGGGCGGCGGCGCGCTGACGATCGCGCTGGACTTCGGGCGGGTCCGGCGCTGAGCTAGCCTTGCGGCCGCCCATGGGCCGCCTCACCGACCACGTCCGCACGTCCTGCGCGGAGATCGCCGCGAGCGCGCAGTCGGTCCGGATCGACCGCGACCGGCTGGCGTCCTACGACGCGGGCGCCGGCGACGGCGGCGTCGTCGATCCCGGGTTGGATCCGGTCCGCCACTACCTCGAGGGCGCGCCCGCCGACGTCGCGCTCTACACGCTCGCGCTCGACACCATCAACTTCGGCTCGGGCTGGTTCCCGACGCTGCGCAAGCGGCTGGACCCGGCGGCGGGCCGGACGGTCTCGGGCTACTTCACGATCGCCTGGAACCTGGCCGATCGCTTCCGCGCGGGCGGGATCTGGGACGCGGCGCAGCTGCGCGCGATGCGGACCGAGGAGCTGGCCGAGACGCTCGGCCAGCGCGCCGACCACGAGCTGATGAGCCTCTACACGGCGGCGCTGCGGGAGCTCGGCCGCTTCCTCGGCGACCGCGCGGCGCTCGACGTGGTGGCCGAGGCCGGCGGGTCGGCCGACCGGCTCGCCGCGACGCTCGCGGGCGCGATGGCCTTCTACGACGACCGCGGCTTCTACAAGCGCGCGCAGATCGTGCCGAACGACCTGGCGCTGGCGGGCGTGGCGCGCTTCGACGACCTCGACCGCCTGACGATCTTCGCCGACAACCTCGTCCCCCACGTGCTGCGCTGCGACGGCGTCCTGGTCTACGTCGACGCGCTCGCGGAGCGGATCGACGCCGGGCTCCCGCTCGCCACGGGCCGCGAGGAGCGGGAGATCCGGGCCTGCGCGCTGCACGCCTGCGAGCTGCTCGGCGCCCGGCTCGACGTGCCCCCGCGGGTCCTCGACATGTGGCTCTGGACGCGCGGCCAGGACCCGGCGGTGAAGGCCCGTCCGCGGCATCGTTGCCGGACCGTCTATTACTAGGACTTCCGGTCTTGTCGAAGGGATAGGTCGGGCGCGCCGGGGCAGGCGTACGGTCGCGACATGAAGACCGCTCTGAAGTTCCTCGCAGTCGCTGCCGTTGCAGCGGTGCCCGGCACCGCGCAGGCCGCGACGCTCTCCTCCGACGGCTCCACCGTCACCTACGCGGCCGCGGCGAACGAGGTCAACTCGCCGGCGCTGCTCTCCTCGTTCCCGACCATGACGTTCTCCGACGCGACCGCGCCGCTGACGGCGGGGACCGGCTGCGTGGCCGGGCCTCCCGTCTCGTGCTCCGGGTTCAACCTCGTCCTGAACCTCGGCGACAAGAACGACAACACGAACGTCGACAACGGCGTCGGCAACACGACGATCGACGGCGGCACTGGCGCCGACACGCTCAAGGGCGGCTCGGTCGGGACCGTCACGGTGACCGGCGGGGGCGGCAACGACGCGCTGACCGTCAACGCCAACACGACCGGGACCGGCCACGGCGGCGACGGCGCCGACACGCTCCTCGGGACCTCGGCCAACAACCAGCTGACCGGCGACGACGGCGCCGACCTCATCACGACCCGCGGCAGCAGCTTCAACGGCGGGACGCTCGACGGCGGGATCGGCAACGACCGCATCGTCGGCAGCGGGCGCGTGTCGATCCTCGGCGGCGCGGGCTTCGACATCCTCGTCGCGCAGGACCCGGGCGAGTCGATCGACGGCGGCGCCGCGACCGACAACATCACCTCGCTCGCGGGCGGCTCGACGATCACGGCCGGCGGGAGCAACGACCAGGTCGACGCCGCCGACGGCACCGGCACGCCGGACACCGTCTCCTGCGGGAGCGGCACCGACACGGTCTGGGCCGACGCCGGCGACAGCATCGCCGCCGACTGCGAGAACGTCATCTTCGGGACGACGACGCTCCCGGGCACGACCCAGGCGATCGCCGACGCGGCGGCGCTGTAGCGCTCCACCAGGCCAGACGCGCGCGCGGACGGACGCGCGAAGATCCCGCCGGCGGGCGCCTCAGCCGCCGGCGGGGTTGCGTCCTCGCACGGGACGCAGCCGCCGCACCTCGGCGGGCGGCTCCTCGCCCTGCAGCGAGGCGAGGCGGTGCTCGAGCCCGGTGAGGCGGTCGGAGAGCTCGCGGATCGCGTCGGCGACGGGGTCCGGGAGGTGGATCCAGTCGGCGTCGGGGCCCTCGGGGCGGCGGCCGTCGACGCGGACGACGTGGCCGGGGTTGCCGACCACCGTGGAGTTCGGGGCGACGTCGGTGATCACCACCGAGTTGGCGCCGACCTTCGCGCCGTGGCCGACCTCGATCGGGCCGAGCAGCTTCGCGCCGGACCCGACCGTGACGTTGTCGCCGACCGTCGGGTGGCGCTTGCCGGTGGCGAAGCCGGTGCCGCCGAGCGTGACGCCCTGGTAGAGCGTGACGTCGTCGCCGATGTCGGCGGTCTCGCCGATCACGACGCCCATGCCGTGGTCGATGAACAGGCCGTCGCCGATGTTGGCGGCGGGGTGGATCTCGACGCCGGTCATCATCCGCGAGAAGTAGGCGATGGCGCGCGGGGCGATCGGCACGCCGGAGTCGTGCAGGGCGTGCGCGACGCGGTGCGCGAGCACCGCCTGGACGCCCGGCCACGCGATCAGGATCTCGACGGAGGAGACGCCGCGCGCCGCCGGGTCGCGCTCGTGCGCGGCGGCGATGTCGAGGCGCAGCTCACGACTGACGCGGCGCAGGATGCCAAGACCCAGCATGGGCCACTACCGTACTGGAGAGATGTCCCGGCTTCGCGCGTTGATCTTGCACGGTTGGCAGGGATCCGGGCCCGACCACTGGCAGACATGGCTGGCGGGCCGGCTCGCCGCCGCGGGCGCGCACGTGCAGTACCCGACGCTGCCCGACTGCGACGTGCCGTGCCCGGATCGCTGGGGCGGCGCGCTCCAGCGGGAGCTCCGCGCGCTGGCCCGCGCCGAGGGCGGGGAGCGCGTCGTGATCGCGCACTCGCTGGGCTGCGTGCTGTGGCTGCGCGAGGCGGCGCAGGTCGCGCCCGCGCTGCGCGTCGACCGCGTCGTCCTGGTCGCGCCGCCCTGCCCGGGCTCGCGGGTGCCGGAGCTCGCGCGCTTCTACCCGACCGGCGCGGACAAGTCGGCGGTCGACGCCGCCGCGGGCTCGACGCGCCTGGTCTGCTCCGACGACGACCCCTACTGCCCGGGCCGCGGCGCCGCCGAGCACTGGGGCCGCCCGCTCGCGCTCGCCGTCGACCTCCTGCCCGGCACGGGCCACCTCAACGTCGAGGCGGGCTACGGGCCGTGGCCCGCGATGGAGGCGTGGGCCCTGGGCGAGGCGGACGCGCTGAAGGCGCGGGAGCCCGTCGAGGCCTGAGGCCTACTGCGGCGCGAAGAACGGCGCGCTGATGTAGCGCTCGCCCGAGTCCGGCAGCACCACGACGATCCGCTTGCCCGCGTTCTCGGGCCGGCGGCCGACCTGGATCGCGCCCCACAGCGCCGCGCCGCAGGAGATGCCGGCGAGGACGCCCTCGCGCGCGGCCGCCAGGTGCGCGGTGTCGATGGCGTCGTCGTCGCTGACCGTCAGGACCTCGTCGATGACCTCGCGGTCGAGCACGGCGGGCACGAAGCCCGCGCCGATGCCCTGGATCCGGTGCGGGCCCGGGCCGCGGCCGGTGAGGACCGCGGAGCCCGCGGGCTCGACGGCGATGACCTGCGCGGCGGGGTTGACCGACTTGATGGCCTCCCCCACGCCGGTGATCGTCCCGCCGGTGCCGACGCCCGCGACGAAGATGTCGACCTTGTCGTCCAGCGCCTTCAGGATCTCCGGCCCCGTCCCGAGGCGGTGCGCCTCCGGGTTCGCGGGGTTCGAGAACTGGTCGGGCAGGAAGGCGTCGCCGCCGGACGCGGCGCCGCGGGCGGCCTTGACCGCCTCGTCCATCCCGCCCATCGACTCGACGATCTCGACGCGCGCGCCGTAGAGGCGCAGCAGCGCCTCGCGCTCGCGGGACATGCCCTGCGGCAGGAAGATCGCCAGCTCGTAGCCCTTCGCCGCGCAGACGAACGCCAGCGCGATGCCGGTGTTGCCGGACGTGGCCTCGACGATCGTCGTGCGGCCGGGCTCGATCCGGCCCTCGGCCTCGGCGGCCTCGATCATCGCGATCCCGATGCGGTCCTTGACCGAGCCGCCGGGGTTGTAGGCCTCGAGCTTGCCGTAGAGCTCGACGCCCTCCGGCTCGAGGCGGCTGAGGCGCACCATCGGCGTGTTGCCGATGTGATCGGAGATGTTGGTCGGGATTCGGGGCATTTCCGCGGCCGAGGCTAGCGCCCCGGTCCGACGCCCCGGGCGCTACGACGCGGGAAGCGTCGGCGCGCCGTCGCCCGGCGGGCGGCCGGTGATCACCCGCGCGGCCTTGCGCAGCGGCTCGGAGGGACCGCGGTCGCGCGCCTCGCGCGCCCCGATCCTCGGCCCCCTGGCGGCCATCGCGTCCGCGTGCATCTCGCGCATCGTGCGCGCGTACCGGCGGATCAGATCGAGCTGGGCGGGTCCTGGATCGCTCATGGGATGGCCAACCTCCGGGGCCGAACGTTATACCGCCCGCACCCCCGCGTCCAGCGGGTTCTGCGCAACCCGGACAAACCGTCCAACCCACCCCTCCGGCCAGGCCGGACGGGCCGTCCTCCCCGATCGGCCAGGCCCGTTCGCGGCCCCCGCATCTACCGTCACCGGCGAGCGGTCACCGCCGCCCCGCACGCCATGTACCAAGTCCAGGACTCCGTCGCGCTCCTGCGCGCCCGCCGCGGCTTCGCCGCCGCCCGTCAGACCGGCCGCCCGTTCGTCGCCCGAACGGTGCTGCTGCTCGGCCTGACGAGCCTCTTCACCGACATCTCCTCCGAGATGGTCTCGGCGATCCTGCCGCTCTACACCGTCCAGGTCCTCGGCCTGAACCCGCTGAGCTACGGCGTCCTGAACGGCATCTACCAGGGCGGCTCCGCGTTCGCCCGCCTGATCTTCGGCTTCGTCGCCGACCGCATGAGCCGCTACCGCGAGATCGCGGGCGTCGGCTACTCGCTCTCGGCGCTCTGCAAGCTCGGCCTGCTGGCGACGACCGCGTTCGGCGGCCTCGCCGCGGTCCTGCTGATCGACCGGATCGGCAAGGGGATCCGGACCGCGCCGCGCGACGCGATGATCTCGCTCAGCACGCCCGAGGCCGAGCTCGGCGCCGCCTTCGGCGTGCACCGCGCGATGGACACCTGCGGCGCGATGCTCGGCCCGCTGCTCGGCTTCGCCCTCCTGGCGCTGACGCCGAACGAGTACCACGGGATCTTCCTCATCTCCTTCTGCTTCGCGCTGATCGGCGTCGCGATCCTCCTGCTGCTCGTCGAGGACCCCGCGCGCGACCCGGAGCGCGCGGCGGCGCGCGAGGAGGCGCCCGCGCCCGCGCCCGCGCCCGCCACCGAGGAGCCCGCAGCCGCCGAGGCCGCCGACAGCCGCCTCACCCTCCGCGGCGCCCGCGGCCTGCTCAGCGGCGGCCCGCTCGGCGGCCTCGTCGCGATCGCCTTCCTGCTCGGCCTCGCCACGATCGGCGACGGCTTCCTCTACCTCCAGCTCCACGACCGCCTCGACTTCGCCGACAGCCTCTTCCCGCTGCTCTACGTCGGGACGTCGCTGATCTTCATGGTCATGGCCGTGCCCGCGGGCCGCCTGTCGGACCGCATCGGCCGCGCCAAGGTCTTCGCCTTCGGCAACCTCGTGCTGCTGGCGCTCTACGTCGTCCTGCTCTCCGGCGCCTCCGGCAGCTTCCTGCTGCCCGCCACGCTGATCGGCCTCGGGATCTTCTACGCCTCGACCGACGGCGTCCTCGCCGCGCTCGGCTCCGCCGCCGTGCCCGAGTCGGTCCGCGGCACGGGCCTCGCCGCCCTCGGCACCGCGACCGGCCTCGCGCAGTTCGGCGCCTCGATCGCCTTCGGCGCCCTCTGGGCGACCGCCGGCGTCCACACCGCGTTCATCGTCTTCACCGCCGGCCTCGCGGTCGCGCTCGCCGCCACCGTGGTGGTCCTGCTCGTCCGCCCGCGAGCGCGCGCGGCGCAGGCATGACCCGCCAGCGCCGGGTCGGGCTCTTCGTCGCGATCACCGCGCTCGCCGTCACGGTGATCGTCGTCTACCTCGCCGTCACGCTGGCGAGCAACAGCACGGGCGACGGCGGCCCGGCCGCCGTCGCGGTCCCGATCGTCAAGGGCGACACCATCGCCCTGGACCGCGACCGCAAGCAGGTCAAGGCCTGGGGCCGCGTCGTGGTCGTCGGCGCGAGCGGACGGCGCCAGCTCGGCAAGCTGACCTGCGAGCGCGTCGCGTTCGCCGGCGGCCACGGGATCTGCCTCGCGCTGGCGCACCGCCTGCCGACGCCGTCCTACGAGGCGCGGATCTTCGACGCGCGCGAGCACGTCACCGCGAAGATCTCGCTGCCCGGCACGCCGAGCCGCGCCCGCGTCTCGCCCGACGGCCGCTACGCGTCCTCGACGACGTTCGTCGGCGGCGACGGCTACACGAACCCCGGCGCGTTCTCGACCCGCACGCGCGTCTACGACGTCGCCTCGGGGACGTCGCTCGGCGACCTCGAGTCCTACAAGGTGACCCTCGACGGCGACGTCGTCCACAAGGCCGACTTCAACTTCTGGGGCGTGACGTTCACCGGCCAGGGCGCGCAGTTCTACGCGACGCTCGGCACCGGCGACCACCACTACCTGATCAAGGGCGACGCGGCGACCAAGCAGGCGACCGTGATCCGCGACGGCGTCGAGTGCCCGTCGCTCTCGCCCGACGGCACGCGGATCGCCTTCAAGGCCCGGGTCGGCTCGCCGTTCCAGTGGCGCTTCCACGTCCTGGACCTGAAGACCGGCCGGGAGACCGCGCTGCCGGAGACGCGCTCGGTCGACGACCAGATCGCGTGGCTCGACGACCGCCGCCTCGCCTACGGCGTCGGCGAGGAGGTCTTCGCGGTCCCGGCCGACGGGTCGGCCAACCCGCGCGAGTACCTCGCGTCGGCGACGAACCCGACCCGGATCCGGTAGCCGCCGCTCAGCGGTCCAGGCGGCGCTCGGCGCGGCGCTGCTCCTTGAGCGCGCGGCGCTCCTGGCGCGTGAGCTTGCGCCCGCGGCGCACGGTGCTGCCGCCCAGCAGCGAGAGCATCTTGAGGTGGATGGTCGGGCCGCCGGGCGCGGGCCGCCCCGCGCCGAGGTGCAGGTCGTTGCCGCCGAGCAGCGAGAGCTCGGAGACCTGGACGTCGAGGCCCTCGGGGACGTAGACGTCGGAGCCGCCCATGATCGAGACGATGCGGACCTCGGTGTCCTGGGCGGAGAGGACGGCGTCGTTGAAGTCGATCTCGCTCCCGCCCCAGAAGTTGAAGTTGAGGACCTTGGGTCCGACGCGCCAGTGCCCGCGGCGGTCGTGGCCCGACATGATGGAGATGAGCCACCTCGTCCCGCCCTCGCCGGGGACGACGGGCAGCGTGGCGGCGGGCGCGCCGAGCGCGGCGCCGCGCGCGTCGCCCACGACGACGTCGGCGACCAGCGCCTCCAGCTCCGCGCGCGTCCGTGCCGCGAACGCCGCCGCCAGCCGCTCGTCCAGCTCGTCGACCGTGAGGCGCCCCTCGCCGGCGGCGCGCCGCAGGAGCTCGGCCGCCTGCTCGCGGTCGGCGTCGGAGGCGCGCAGCGCAGGCGGGTCGTCGGCCATGGCCCCCGACCCTAGCTCGCGTAGGCTCCGTCCGCGATGAGCGACCTCCGCGCCCTGGTCCGGCGCCCGTACGCGCTGCGCATGCTCCTCTGCGCGCTCGTCGGCCGGCTGCCGGAGGCGATGGTCCCGCTCGCGCTGCTGCTCCTCGCGCGCGCCGAGCACGGGTCCTACGCCACGGCGGGCGCGGTGGCGGGCGCCTTCGCCGTCGGCGCGGCGGCCGGCGGCCCGGTCGCCGGGCGGGCCATCGACCGCCTCGGGCAGCCCACGGTCCTGGTCGTCGTCGCGCTCGCGCGCTCGGCCGCGCTGCTCGGGATCGTCCTCGTCGCGCCGTCCTCCCTCCCGCTCGCGGCCGTCCTCGCCGCGGCCGCGGGCGCGCTCACCCCGCCGCTCGAGCCCGCGCTCCGCGCGCTCTGGCCGGACCTCGCCGGCGGCGACGAGCACGCGCTGAGCGCCGCCTACGAGCTCGACGCCGGCGCGCAGGAGCTGATCTTCGTCGTCGGCCCGCTGCTCGTCGCGGTCGCCGTCGCGCTCGGCTCGCCGGCCACCGCGCTGCACGTCACCTCGGCGGTCGGGCTCGCGGGCACGCTCGCCTTCGCGCTCGCCCCGCCCGCCCGCCGCTGGGTCGCCGCCGAGCACCCGGCCGTGCGCTGGAGCGCCGCGGTCCGGGCGCCGCAGGTCGGCCTCCTGCTCGCGCTCGGCGTCCTGGCGGGCGCGGCGACCGGGATGGTCAACGTCACCGCGACCGCGTTCGCCGAGCGCACGCTGGAGAACCGCGACCTCGCGGGCTGGCTGCTCGCCGCCTGGGCGGTCGGCGCGCTCGCGGGCGGCCTGGCCGCCGCGGCGCGCCGCTGGACGCTCGCGCCCGAGCGCCGCCTCGCGCGGTTGCTGGCGCTCTTCGCGATCGCGTTCGCCCCGGCGCTTGTCGCCCGCTCCACGCCCGCGATGGCCGGCGCGCTCGCCCTCGCGGGCGCGTTCCTCGCGCCGACGCTCGCGTGCGTCTTCGTGCTCACCGGCGCGCGCGCCCTGCCGGGCACGGTCACCGAGACGTTCGCGTGGCTGACCTCGTCGTTCCTGGTCGGCAGCGCCGCGGGCGCGGCGCTCGGCGGAACGCTGAGCGGCAGCGGCTCGGGCGTGCGCGGCTTCGCGGTCGCGGGGGCGATCGTCCTCGTCGCCGCCGCGCTGTGGCAGGCGCTGGGCGCGCGGCGCGCGGTCGCCTACTCCGCGTCGCGCAGGTAGGCGAGCACCGCCAGCACGCGGCGGTGGCCGCCGTCGGCCGCGGCGAGCCCGAGCTTCTCGAAGATCGCGGTGACGTGGCGCTCGACGGCGCGCTCGGTGACCGCCAGCGCGCCGGCGATCGCGCGGTTGGTCTCGCCCTCGGCCATCGCGGCCAGGACCTCGCGCTCGCGCGGGGTCAGCGTGTCGAGCGGGCCGTCGGCGCGGCGGCGGCCGAGCATCTGCGAGACGACCTCGGGGTCGAGGACCGAGCCGCCCTCGGCGACGCGCTGCACGCCGTCCACGAAGCGGTCGATGTCGGCGACGCGGTCCTTGAGCAGGTAGCCGACGCCCTCGGTCCCGGACGCCATCAGCCGCGTGGCGTAGGACTCCTCGACGTACTGCGAGAGCACGAGGATCCCGATCTCCGGCAGCTCGGCGCGCAGCGTCTCGGCCGCCTGCAGGCCCTCGTCGACGTGCGTCGGCGGCATGCGGATGTCGACGATCGCGACGTCCGGCCGGTGGGCACGCACCTTGCGCAGCAGGTCCTCGGCGTCGCCGGCCTGGCCGACGACCTCGATGCCCGCCTCCTGCAGGATGCGGACCGCGCCCTCGCGCAGCAGGACGGAGTCGTCGGCGATCACGACGCGCACGGGATCTCCCCTCGGAGGATGGTCCCGCCGCCGGGCGGGCTGGTCACGGCGAGCGTGCCGCCGAGGACGGCGAGGCGGTCGGCGAGGCCGCGCAGGCCGCCGCCCTCCGGGTTCGCGCCGCCGGCCCCGTCGTCGCGGACCTCGACGATCAGGATCGCTTCGCGCTCGGCGATCTCCACCGCGATGTGCCCGGCGCCGGCCGCGTGGCGCGCGGCGTTCGTGAGGCCCTCGGCGACGAGGAAGTAGGCGGCGGCCTCGACGGCGGGCGCGAAGCGCGCGTCCGGGACGGCGGTGAGGGTCGCGGCGATGGTGGACCGCCGGACGAGCCCGTTGACCGCGGGCCCGAGGCCGCCCTCGGTGAGGATCGCGGGATGGATGCCGCGGGCGAGCTCGCGCAGCTCCGCGAGCGCCGAGGCGAGCGTGGCGTCGGCCTCGTCGAGGAGCTCGCGCGCGGCGGCGCCCTCCCCGGCGTCGAGCCGGCGCTGGGCCAGGCGCAGGCTCACCGCGAGGCTCACGAGCTGCTGCTGGGCGCCGTCGTGGAGGTCGCGCTCGATCCGCCGGCGCGCGAGGTCGGCGGCCTCCACGATCCGCGCGCGGGAGTCGCGCAGCTCGGCCTCGGCCCGCCGGCGCTCGGAGATGTCGCGGACGTGGCCGGTGAAGAGGATCGCGCCGCCGACGTCGATCCGCGTGATCGTCAGCTCGACCGGGAAGCGCTCGCCGTCGGCGCGCTGGGCCTCGATCTCGATCCGGCGGTCCAGCAGCCGCGGCTGGTGGTCGGCGAGGTAGCGGCGCAGGCCCTGCCGGTGGGGCTCGCGCAGCTCGGGCGGGACGATCAGGTCCGCCATGTCGCGGCCGACGGCGTCGGCGGAGACGTGGCCGAAGGTGCGCTCGGCGGCGGGGTTGAACTCGACCACGCGGCCCGCGGCGTCCATCGTGACGATGCAGTCGAGCGCCGCCTGCTGGGTCGCGCGGTGGCGCTCGTCGGCGGCGCGGCTGTCGCGCTCGGCGCGGCGGCGCTCGACGAGCTGGCCGAGCAGCGCGCCGAGCAGGTCGAGGGTCGCGAGCAGCTCGGCGTCCGGCTCGCGGCGGTGGGCGCCGAAGAGCTCGACGACGCCGACGATCCCGCGCTCGCTGCGGACCGGGAACGCGACCGCGGCGTGCAGCCCCGCGGCGGCGGCGTCCGCGCGGCGCGGGAGGCGGTCGTCGCCGGCGGCGTCCGGCAGCCACTCGGCCGCGCCGGTGGCGAAGACGCGGCCGGGGAGCCCCTCGCCGGAGCGCAGGACGGTCGTGCGGGTGCTCCGCGCGAAGGCGGCGAGGGCGGCGTCCCCACCGGTGAAGCACGCGACGCAGGCGAGCGCGTGGCCGTCGATCGTCGCGGGCTCCCACGCGGCGGCCAGGCGCCAGTCGAGGCGCTCGGTGATCGCCTGCAGGAGCGGCTCGTAGGCCGTGGTGGAGGCGGAGCCCGTGACGGCCATCGTGGCGCGGACGCTACTGGCCGAGCAGGCGGTCGAGCGCGGGGCCGCCGACGTCCGCCTTCGCGAGGAAGCCGCGGGCGCCGTGGGCGACGGCGAGCTCGGCGAAGTCGCCGGCGTCCTGGGTGCTGACGAGGACGACCGCGACGCCGGGCGCGCTGGCGGCGAGGCGCTCGGCGACGACGAGGCCGCTGAGGTCCGGGAGGCCGACGTCGAGCAGGACGAGGTCGGGCGCGAGGCGCTCCGCCGCGGCGAGGCCGCCGAGCCCGTCCTCCGCCTCGCCGACGACCGTCCAGCCGTCGCACTCGAGCGCGCGGCGCGCGGTCGCCCGGAAGCGCGGGTGGTCGTCGACGATGAGGACGCGGCCGGGCATCCGGGGCATCGTCGCAGGGTCATGCACGGTCGACGGTGGCGGCGCGGATCGCGGCGGCGAGGCGGGCGGTGGCGTCGGCCGACCTGGTGGGGTTGGCCACGCAGCGGGCGCGGTGGACCGGCGTGCGCGGGAGCGCGAACGTCGGGGCGCGCATCGCGGTCGGCTTCGGCGGGTTGAGCGGGTCGCGGAACACGGACGGCATCCTCGCGGGGCGTGGAGGCCCGCGCGGTGGTGCTCGCCGGTGTCGTGGTGGCGGAGAACCGACGCCCGATAGCGTCCGCGTCCATGGACCGCGACGCCGTCCGCACCGCCATCCTCGCGCTGCCGGAGGTCGAGGAGTACGAGCACGGCGAGCTGCCCGCGTTCCGGGTCCGCGGCAAGCGGTTCGCGACGATGCTCGACGACGAGGGCGTCAACCTGATGCCCGGCGAGCCCGCGATCCTGGCGCTGTGCGAGCAGCACGGCGAGTGGTGCGCGGAGCGCTGGTGGGGCAGGCGGCTCGCGGCGGTCCGGGTGTCCTTCGGGACCATCCCGCCGGAGTTGTTGGAGGAGTTGGTCCTGGAGGCGTGGTCCTCGAAGGCGCCTGCCTCCGTCCTGCGCGCGCACGGGCTCTAGACTCAGCGCGCTATGAACGTCGATTGGGTCATCCCGTGCCGGTACGTCGAGGTGCACGACAACCTCGGGACGCTCGTCGGGGCCGGGATCGACACCTTCTGGGTGCCGGAGGTCCCGGCGCCGCTGCAGCTCGTGTGCGCGGTCCGGCTGACCGCGACGGCCGACGAGCTCGGCGCGGGCCACCAGCACCACAGCCGCACGGTGATCACCGGTCCCGACGGCGAGGTGGTGGCCGACATCGGCGGCGAGTTCGGGATCGACACCGAGGGCGCGCGCGAGGACTGGCTCAACGGCTTCGTGCTGCCGACCGCGATCGCGTGGGAGGCGGGCGCCGCGGGCAGCTACCAGCTCGAGCACATCGTCGACGGGACGAGCAAGAGCGTCGCGCTGCACGTGATCGTCGGGACGCCGGGCCCCGGCGACGACGCGCTCTAGCGCGTGGTGTAGGGCCCGGTCGAGACCGGGTGGTAGCCCTTGGCGCCGACGGCGGTGGCGAGCGCGCTCCGCGGCGGCCGGCCGTCGGCGACGAGCGTGAGCGCGTGGGCGAAGTCGTAGCGCGGCGCCCAGCCGAGGTCGCGCCGCGCGCGGGCGTTGTCGTAGACGCGCTCGATGGTCGGGAGCATCCGCCAGCCGCGCCGCGCGTAGATGTCCGTGAACTCCGGGACGCGCCGGGCGAGGACCGCCGGGGCATCGTGCCGGAGCGCCGCGAGGTCCTCGCGCGTGAACGGCGTGGTCGCGCTCACGATGTAGCGCCCGAACCCGAGCGCTGGCGCCCGCTCCAGCGCGAGCCGGTGGGCGGTGACCGCGTCCTCGAGGTCCACCCGGCGGTAGAGCAGCTCGTTGACCTTCAGGTTGTCGTCCTCGAAGGCCGCGCGCACCTCGTCACGGTCATCGCCCTCCGGAAAGAACCGCGACGTCCGCAGGACGATCACGGGCAGGCCGTGGTCGCGGTGCACGAGCTCGCACAGCCCCTCCGCCGAGGTCTTCGTGACGCCGTAGACGTTCCGCGGGACCGGCACCACGTCCTCGTCGATCCACGCCGCCGGCGCGTCGCGCTCCGGCGTCAGCGCCCGGCCGAACGCGCTCGTCGTGCTCGTGAACACGAACCGGGAGACGCCGGCGCGCACCGCCTCCTCCAGGAGGTTGAGCGTCCCCGTGACGTTCACGTCCACGAAGTCTTGCCGCCCGTGGGACCCGACGTGCGGCTTGTGCAGCGTCGCGCAGTGCACGACCGCCTCGACGCCCTCGAGCGCCCCGCGCACCGTCGCCCGGTCCACGATCGACCCGACGACGTCGGTCGACGACCCGGGCAGCACGTCGAGCCCGACCGCCGCCACCCCGTCGTCCCGCAGCACGCGCATAAGCGCCTCGCCGAGGTGGCCGGAGCTGCCGGTGACGAGGATCGGCATGGCTCAAGCACCATCACAGTGCATTGACGATGACCTTGATCACCGCGCAACACGTCTTCATGAGATGACGGCCGCGACTCGCTGCCGGAAGGCGCCGAAAGCGATCGGACAGCGCCGCTCCAGCTCTGAGATTCGAACAACGTCGGCCACCGCACGGTAGTCGCGAGTTGCGACCTTTCTGGCCGGGCCGCCCATGACACGTTGGAATACGCGCTTGGGATGCGCGGAATTCCGGTCGGACTTCTTTCCCCACAGGGCCTCGGGGTCGGAGGCTTCTGTGCGGACATCCGCTCCACCGGGTGCAGCCGTGGCGCTCACCGCTTCCTCGTCCGCCAAGAGCCAAGCCTCAATGGTCCTCAGGGGCGCTGCAGCGATGACGGAATCTGCTGGTAGACCTTCGCTTTCCCGTTCCGCGACAACTGCACCTTCCGCGATGGCGTCTACGACGGATTGCCATGCCGCCTTCGCGTCGTCACTCGTGCCGTCGGCGGGACCGTCGACATCGTGGTGGAAGACCATCGCGGCACAGCCGTCGAACTTGGCCAGCTGGCTCGCCATCCGTGCTCTGCGGCCGATCGCTGCCGCTGGCTCAAGCAGAGCCCCTAAGGGCAACATCGTGATCTTCTGCCCAACGAGGTCCAGCTGGGTGCCAGCCGCGGCGGCTCTCAGAAGAATTTGGACGGCGCCCTCAGAACCAGGAACGCTATTGGCGACCGACATGGAGCGGCCGATCTCACCGCCGTCGTTCACACCTTCGACTGCCACGAACACACGAACCGCCACTAGCGCTTCGGCCCCTCTATCAACCCTTCTTCACCAACCGCAAGCCACATCTCGCCAGGTTCGAAGACGGAAGACAGTTCCGCGTAGCCGCTGGTGGAGTCCAGAGGCACGGCGCGGGCCCGTCCTTCGTCGCCGCGAACGGTGAGAATTACCGAGCTCGGCGAACTGACGTAGTTCAGAACGAGGGGACTGTGCGAGGTCGTGAGGACCTGGATGTCATCGTCTTCGGCGAGCGATTCGAGGAGAGCCACGACCGCCCCGAGAAGTTGCGGGTGCACCCCGTTCTCCAGCTCGTCGACCATGACCACCGACGGACGGGGTAGCACTTCAGGAATCGACGCGAAAGCGAACAGCCGAAGAAGACCATCGCTCGCTTGCCGAGCGTTGAGCAGCGGGTTCCCGGATGACGCCCACGACTCGCGGACCGTAAGGGTAAACGCGCCTCCGTCGTGTGCTTGGATCTCGACCTCTTCGAGTCGCGGATAGGCACCCATGACCCGTGCGACAACGCGTTGGAAAGCTTCCGGTCTCCGTGAGCGCAGGTATCGAAGGAAACCAGCAAGGTTCTCGCCTGCGGGCCCGATGCCGTTCGTCGACAAGCGCGATGGCTCGCGAAGGCGGTTGGGATCGAGCACGACATATCGTTGGATGTCCCGAGCCCATTCGGCAATTTGCACCAGCTCAGGGAAGCGATCGAGATCGTGCTCAGGATCGACTGCCTGGAGCCACGAGCTGGTCAGCGTTTGCGTGACCCGTTCCCAACTCTGCTCCTCCCAGTCGTACCTGCTCATCCGCCGCCCTTCTCGATCGAGGAGCAGCTCATCCTCGTTGGGATCGGCAGGACCGCCATCCCGAACGATGTCCCAACGTGACTCCGCGATGCGGTAGACGTGCTCGCTGGCAATTCCTGCTCGCCGTCGTTTACCGAGCTTGACTTGCCACCAACAGAGTGAGTCCTCGAACTCCAGCAGAGCAGCGAAACCGAACTCGAAGTTGGCTGATTTGAGGCGTGGAAGGTCCTTGTAGTCCCAACCTCGGCTTTCGAGATGGTCGCCAAGGTTGCCTGCGACTAACCCGTGGAAGAACTCGAGCGCCTGAAGCACACTGGTCTTTCCTGACCCGTTGCGTCCGACGAAGACCGCGAACGGGTCGAGGGCGATGTCTTCGTCGGCGAAGGCTTTAAAGGCGTCGATGTGGAGCCGGAGAAGCACGAGGTAACAACCTAGACGACCCCTGTGGGGACCGATCCCGTTTCGACCACTTGCGCATCTATCCTTCCACCATCTTGGCGGCGGAGCGGATCGCGAGCTGCTGCGAGGCAGCTTGCCCTGTTCGCCTTACTTCTAGATGTAGTACATCGCCACGCCCGCCGCCTTCTTCTCCGACTCCACGATGTCCGCCACCGTCGTCTTCGCCAGCACGTCGCGCGCGGCGTTCGCGGCGTCGAGGAAGATCCCCTCCGCGCCGCCGCCCAGCGGGCCGTCGAGGAGCTCGACGATCTCGAGGACCGTGATCTCGGAGGCGGGCTTGGCGAAGGAGTAGCCGCCCTTGACGCCGCGCTGGGACTTCAGCATCCCCGCGCGCCGCAGGACGGCGAAGAGCTGCTCGAGGAACTGGACCGGGATGCCGCGCTGGCGGGCGAGCTCGCCGATCGGGATCGGGGAGTCGCCGCCTTGGCGACCGAGCTCGGTGAGCGCCTTCAGCGCGTAGGGCGACTTGGTCGTGATCGAGAGCATCGCGCTGTCGACTCTACGACACGCGCCAGAACGATTTCGGGGGACGAGCATGGCTCGTCCCCCGAGGGTCCTTCAGGTCGGAGCCGGCTCTACAGCCAGCCGCGCTCCGTTGCGATCAACACAGCCTGGGCGCGGTCGACCGCGCCGAGCTTGCCGTAGATGTTGTGCAGGTGGGTCCGGACCGTGCTGGTGCTCAGCGAGAGCTCCAGCGCGATCTGCTTGTAGACCTTGCCCTCGGCCAGGCGCTTGAGCACCTCGAGCTCGCGACCGCTGAGCGGGCACGGGTCGATCTGGCGCGTGCGCCCGGTCGTGGGATACGGCAAGTCGTACATGACGCTCCGCAGCTCGCTCGGCCCGAGGCCGATCGTGCGGGCGCACTTGAGGAGCTCCGTCGGCGAGACGGCGCCGCCCTGGGAGTAGTGGGCGAGCATGTCGGCGAGACGGACGAAGGCGGCCTCGCCCTGCGCGTCGTCGGCGTGGTGGCGCTCGATGACCGACGCGACGGCCTTCGGCAGGCCCCAGCGACGGGCGAGGACGCCGCCGACGAGGGCGTGGTCGACGCCGAGCTCGCGGCGCTCGCGGTGGATGCGCTCCTCCGGCGTGCGCGCGTTCCCGTGCACCTGGCCCGGGTAACCGGGGTAGGCGTGCATCAGGACGAGCTTGCCGATGTCGTGCAGCAGCGCGGTGACCATCAGGCGGTCGCGGTGCTCGTAGCCGGCCTCGGTCGCGAGGCGGTCGGCGGCGCGCTGCGTGGCGACGCCGTGCAGGCGGAAGCGCTCCGGCGCGGCGTCCCAGACGGACGAGCGCTCGAAGAAGTCGAAGGTGCGGGCGCGCGTGGCGAGCGCCTGGACGGCCTCGGGCGAGAGCAGCTCGACGGCCTGGACGACGGACTCGACCTTGCCGCGCGTCTTGCCCTCGACCTGGTTGCCGAGGCGCAGCACGGAGATCACGAGCGCGACGTCGGACTCGACGGCGGCGACCACCTCGCCCGTCGAGACGCGCTCCTGGCGCACGACGCGCAGGAGGCGGTTCCGGGACTCAGCGAGCGCCGGGAAGGCCTCCAACGCCTCGAACGCCGCCGTCAGACGACGGCCGTGGCCTTCGTTGTGGCGTCGCTGGACATCGGCGGCCGGCGTGTGCTGGCTCGAGGCGGCTGCTGCGGCTGGGGGCATAGGGTCTCTGGGCTCCATGGGCATGGGCACGGGTGGGGTCACCGCGGCCCGTCTACTCCCCGGTTATCGGCAGCCGTGGACGGATGATTGAGCACCAGATCGAACAGATGTCTGGTGCGCCGCCGCCGCCCGGTATTCGCCCCCGAACGGCGTATCCCCTGCGCGCCCGGTCAGGACGTCGCGAGCGCGGCGTCGAGCCGCCGCAGCGACTCCTCGCGCCCAAGCACCGCAAGGGATTCGAAGATCCCCGGCGAGATCGTCGTGCCGGCCAGCGCGACCCGGATCGGCTGGAAGACGTCCTTCGGCTTGCGCTCCGGATCGGCCTCGACGACCTCGCGCAGGGCGAGCTCGATCGCGCCGACCTCGAACGGGTCGAGGTGCGCGAGCGCCTCGCGCGCCTGCACGAGCGCGTGGCGGTGGTCGGCGTCGAGCCACTTCTCGCGGGCCTTCGGGTCGTCCGCGGGCCCGTCGAACAGGAAGCCCGCCAGCGGCCAGAAGTCCGCGAGCGTCCCGATCTTCTCCTGGGAGATCGCGACCGCGTCGCGCAGCCCGGTGCGCCCGGTGAACGCCTCGAGCGCGGCGGTGAGCGCGTCGACGTCCATCGCGCGCACGTACTGGCCGTTGAGCCACGTGAGCTTCTTGACGTCGAACTGCGCCGGGTTCTTCTGCACGCGCGCGACGTCGAACTGCGCGACGAGCTCGTGCGTGGAGATGATCGTCTGGTCGTCGGCGGCGCCCCAGCCGAGCAGCGCGAGGTAGTTGCGGACCGCGGCGGGCAGGAAGCCCGCGTCGCGCAGCTCCTGGACCGACGCCGCGCCGTGGCGCTTGGAGAGCTTCTTGCCGTCCGGGCCGTGGAGCAGCGGCAGGTGGGCGAAGAGCGGCGCGGTCACGCCGATCGCCTCGTAGACGAGCAGCTGCTTGGGCGTGTTGGAGAGGTGGTCCTCGCCGCGGACGACGTGGGTGATCCCGGCGTCCATGTCGTCCACCGCGACGGCGAAGTTGTAGAGGACGCTGCCGTCGGCGCGCGCGATCACGGGGTCGTCCATGTGGACGTGCTGGAAGACCGTGTCGCCGCGGATGATGTCGTGGACGGTCGTCGAGCCCTCGTCGGGGACGCGCAGGCGCACCGCGCCCTCGTCCTCCGCCGCGCCGCGGAAGCCCTTGTCGGCGCCGTGCTCGGACTTGTAGGCCTTGACGTCGTCGCCGGTCGCGTTCGACCGGTAGGCCTTGCCCTCGGCGAGCAGCCGCTGGAGGAGCTCCTGGTGGCGGTCGGTGCGCGAGAGCTGCGAGATCGGGCCCTCGTCGTAGTCGAGCTCGAGCCACTGGAGCGCGTCGAGGATCTGCTCGACGTTCTCGGGCGTCGAGCGCTCCTTGTCGGTGTCCTCGATCCGCAGGACGAGCGTCCCGGCGTTCCCGCGCGCCATCAGCCAGTTGTAGAGGGCGGTGCGAGCGCCCCCGATGTGCAGGGCGCCGGTGGGTGAGGGAGCGAAGCGGACACGCATGAGGTAGGACTCTAGGCCCATGCTCATCGGCACCCATGTCTCCCCCGCCGGCGGTCCGGCCAAGGCCGTGGCGCGCGGCGTCGAGCGCGGCGCGCGCGCGATCCAGATCTTCAACCAGAACCCGCGCGCGTGGAAGCCGACGATCTACGCCGACGAGGCCGTCGAGGAGTTCCGGGCCGCGATGGCGGAGTCCGACGTCGACGCGCTGCTCATCCACGCGGTGTACCTGCTGAACGCGGGCTCCGAGGATCCGGACATCCGCGCGAAGACGCTGACGTCGCTGACCGCTTCGCTCCAGGCGGGCGACGCGCTCGGCGCGGTCTCGGTCGTCCTGCACCCGGGCTCGGCGCTGAAGGGCGAGGTCGCGCCCGCGATCGCGCGCGCCGGCGAGGTGATCGCCGAGGCGCTCGCCGAGAGCGAGCACTGCGCGTTGCACCTGGAGAACACCGCGGGCGCGGGCGGGACGCTGGGGCGCTCGTTCGAGGAGCTGGCCGCGCTGATCGACGCGGGCGGGAGCGGCAAGCGGCTCGGCATGTGCCTCGACTCGTGCCACCTGTTCGCCTCGGGCTACGACATCCGGACCGAGGAGGGGCTGACGTCCGTGCTCGACGAGGCGGACCGGATCGTCGGGCTGGACCGGCTGGGGTCGTTGCACCTCAACGACTCGGTGAGCGGGCTCGGGACGAACCGGGATCGCCACGCGGACATCGGCGAGGGCGAGCTCGGCGAGGACGGGTGCGCGGTGTTCCTGAGCGAGCCGCGGTTCGAGGACCTGCCCGTGATCCTCGAGACGCCGGGCCCCGACAAGAAGGGCACGCCGCCGGAGGAGCTGGCGCTGGCGCGGGAGCTGCGGGAGCGCGGGATCGCGGCGCGGAAGAAGTAGGTCGTCCGGAGGCAGATGGCCGTGCGCGGCGCGGGTCAGTCGTAGCCAGGTGCTCCCTGCGAGCACCTCCGTGCGAACGACCCGCCGTGGGCGGCGGCGTCGCCTCGCCGCACTGGCCCACCCCACCGGTTTCACACCCGCCCCAGCCGGAGACACTCCGCCTCGGACGCGCAACGTCCGCATGGGAAGTACCGCAGAGTGCGGCCCCCGCCCCCGGTCCAGCGACAGAGCGGGGGCCGCATTCGCGACCGTACCGCGCTCGCGCGCGCGTGCGGGGGAAATCGTTCACCCGGATCCAGGGGGATTGCTGCCCCGGCTGGGCGCTACGGCGAGCGGACCGTGAACGCGCGGTGCACGAGCCGCGCCCTGCGGCCGGCGGTGCGGGTGCTCAGCGCGAGCGTCACGACGGCCTTCTTCGCGTGCGCGACGCGGGTCCGCTGCGCCTTCGTCAGCGCGAGCCGGACGACGGCCGAGCGGCCCGCCTTCGCCCGCAGCGCGCGGTGGACGAGCTTCAGCGAGCCGCTCCGCGCGCCGCCGCGCTCCCCGGCGAGCTTCAGCTGCCCGTCGACGCCGACCGTGCACGCCTTCGCGCAGACCACGACGACCACGGGCCTGCCGTCCGCGACCGTCTTCGCGCCGGTCGCGAACGCCCGGACCGCCGCGCCGAGCCCGAGGTCGAGGGCCACGAAGGACTTCCCGAGCACCGCCGCCGCGCGGGTCGCGGCGGCGTCGCGCGCGACCGGCGCGGCCGGACCCGCCGCCGGCGCGACCGGATGCGGCGCCGCGGGCCCCACGTGGATCCCCACCGAGAAGTAGTTGCCGCCGAAGTGCCCGTCGTCGACCTCGTAGCCCACGACGTCCTCGCCGACGAAGCCGATGTCCGGCGTGTAGGTGACCGTGCCGGAGGCCTGGTCGTAGCTGGCGGTGCCGTGCTCGGGCGGCGTCCAGAGCTGCGCGGTGAGCGGATCGCCGTCGGGGTCGGTGCAGGGCTGGTGGACCGTCACGCCCGGGTCCTCGGCGACGACGCGGCTCGCGACCGAGGCGGAGATCCGGGTGCCGCACTCCGCCCAGTGGTTGCCGACGTGCAGCAGCACGTTCTTGCGCACCGTCCCGCCCTGGCCGTCGCTCACCTCCACGGCGAAGGAGTCCAGCCCCGTGTAGCCGCCGGTCGGCGTGTAGGTGAACGTGGGGCCCGACGCGCCGGAGCCCGCGACGACCGTGCCGTGCGCCGGCAGCGCGACGAACGCGACCGTCAGCGGGTCGCCGTCGGCGTCGCTGCACCAGAGCGGGAACGTGGTCCGGTCGGCGAACACGGTGACGAACCCGGGCCCGGCCAGCGGGAAGGAGATCGTCGGCGTGCAGATCGGGGCCGAGTTGAACCCCAGCGGCCGGACGTCGACGGGGACCGTCACCTCGCCTGAGCGGCCGCCGTGGTCGTCGGTGGCGGCGTAGGCGAAGGAGTCGGCGCCGGCGTAGCCCGGGTCCGGCGTGTAGGTCACCTCGAAGGCGGAGCCCGTCGCGCGGACCGCCGAGACGCCGCCGTGCGTGGGCGCCGTGCTGATCGCGACCGTCGTCGGATCGCCCTCCGCGTCGATGCAGGCCGGGAGCGCCACGATGACCGCGCTCCCCTGCCGCGTCGTCGCCGACGGGCCGTAGCCGCAGTTCGGCGGCGTGTTCGCGGTCGCCGAGACGTCGACGGCCACCGTGAACGCGGGCCACGCCTGGCCGTCGCCGCCGCTCGGATGGACCGTGAACGTGACCGGCCCCGTGAAGGCGCCGTCCGCCGCGTAGCGGAACGTGAGGTTCGAGAGCGCGACGACCGTCCCGTGCGCGGGCGGGTCGATCTGCACCGAGGCCGGCACCGCGGTGGACGGCGAGCAGCGGGCGTAGATCGTCGTCGCCTGGCCGGGATGCGCGGTGGCGGGCGACGCCGAGCAGGTCGCGACCGGATCGGCCGGCGCCGGGGCCGCGACGGCGAGGGCCGCGAGCGCGAGGGCCGCGAGCGCGACCAGGACCCCGAGCGCGGCACGGCGAAGCGGGGCCAACGGCGACGGGGTCACCGGCCGAACCTACACCCCGCGCGCGAGCCGCTCAAGCGCGCTGTCCGGTCAATGGCCCTCAGGCGGTGACCGGCGCCGCGGGCGCCGCCAGCGCCTCGGGCCCGAGGATCCGCGCCAGCTCGGCGCGCAGCGACGGCGTGGGATCGACGCGGAAGTCCGAGCCGAGCTTCAGCGTCCGCTCCCCCGCGGAGGTGTTGACGGCCAGCACGACGTCGGCCTCCCCCGTGTGGTTGCCGAAGACGTGCTTGAGCTCCTCGATGATCGAGGCGGGCAGGCGCGCGGCGTCGAGCATGATCATCAGCGCCTCCGGGCCCTTGGCGACGGCGACCGCGGCGGCGCGTGCCGTCTCGACCTCCTCCTCGGTGGGCGTGAAGAGCTCGCACGCCTGGACCTTGATCGTCAGCCCGCGGTCGTCGTTGCCGACGCGCCCGCGCACCGTGACGATCTGGTCGACCTGCGCGATGTGCTCGTACTCGGCGAGCTGGTCGCCGAAGAAGATCAGCTCGATCGAGCCCTCGAGGTCGTCGAGCGTCGCGAACATCATCATGTTGCCCGTGCGCGTCTTGAGCTTGCGCGCCGCGGTGATGATGCCGCCGACGGTGATCCACTCGCCGTCCTTGACCTTGGGCAGCGCGCTCAACGGCTGGTCGACCTTCGCCAGCAGCGCCTCGCGCACCTCCTTCAGCGGATGCATCGAGAGGAACAGGCCGATGGCGTCCTTCTCGTGCGCGAGCAGCTCGTTCTTCTCGAACTCCTCCTCGGGGATCGGCGGATGCGACGGGCCCGCGAAGGCCGCGGCCGCGCCGTTGCCACCGCTCTCGCCCGCCGGCGCCTCGAAGAGGTCGAAGATCGAGCCCTGGCCGATCTCGGCGTCCTGCTGGATCTTCTGGCCGGCGCCCTGCGCCTGCTCCAGGACCTCCAGCATGCCCTTGCGCGACGCGCCCGTGGAGCCGAAGGCCCCGCACTTGATCAGCGCCTCGATCGAGCGCTTGTTGACGGCCTTCGGGTCGACGCGCTCGCAGAACTCCCAGATCGACGTGAAGCCGCCGCTCTCCTCGCGGGCGCGCTTGATCGCCTCGACCGCCGCGTAGCCGACGCCCTTCACGGCGTCCAGCCCGAAGCGGATGTTGCCGTCGACGACGACGAACTCGTGGTCGGAGAGGTTGACGTCGGGCGGGAGGATCTCGATCCCCATCTCCTCGCACCGGGCGGCGAAGAACGGGACCTTGTCCTTGGTGTCCATCACCGAGGAGATCAGCGCGGCCATGTACTCCGCGCAGTAGTTGGCCTTCAGCCAGGCCGTCCGGTAGGAGATCAGCGCGTAGCACGCCGCGTGGGACTTGTTGAAGGAGTAGTCCGCGGACTTCTCGTTGGTCGCCCACAGCCAGTCGACGAGCGACGGCGCGACGCCGTTCTTCGCCGCGCCCTCGCGGAACATCGGCTCGAGCTTCGCCATCGCGGCGCGGTTCTTCTTGCCGATCGCCTTGCGGAGGTCGTCCGCCTGCGCCCCCGAGAAGCCGGCCAGCTCCTTGGAGATCAGCATCGACTGCTCCTGGTACAGGATGACCCCGTACGTCGGCCCGATGATCGGCTCCAGGCGCTCGTCGGCGATCGAGACCAGGTCCGGGTTGCGCTTGCCGCGCGCGTAGGTCGGGATCTGCTCCATGGCGCCCGGGCGGTAGAGCGACACGAGCGCGACGAGGTCGTCGAACTCCGTCGGCTTGACCTTCTTGAGCGCCTCCTGCATGCCGTCGGACTCGAACTGGAAGACGCCCACGGAGTCGCCGGCGGCGAGCATCTCGTAGGTCTTCTCGTCGTCGAGCGGCAGCTTGGTCATGTCCGGGCGCTCGCCGGTGGAGCGGCCGATGATGTCCAGCGCGTCCTCGATCACGTCGAGGTTGCGCAGGCCCAGGAAGTCCATCTTCAGGAGGCCGAGCTCCTCGACGGGCTTCATCGAGAACTGCGTGACCTGCCGGTAGACCTTGTTGCCGGAGCTGTCGGTCTCGTTCGCGTCGGCCAGCTGGAGCGGCACGACGTCGGTGAGCGGCATGCCCGCGATGACGACCGCGGCCGCGTGGATCGAGTTGTTGCGGACGATCCCCTCGAGGCCCTTGGCGACGTCGACGATCTGCTTGGCGATCGGGTCCTTGTCGTACTCGCCGCGGAGCGGCTCGCCCTCCTTCAGGCAGTCCTCGAAGGACGGCGAGCGGCCCATGATCGGGTCCGGGATCAGCTTGGCGAGGCGGTCGCCCTGGCCGTACTCGTGGCCGAGCACGCGGGCGGCGTCGCGCGTCGCCGCGCGCGGGAACATCTTGCCGAAGGTGATGATCTGCGCGACCGACTCGCGGCCGTACTTCTCGACCACGTACTGCATCACGCGCTCGCGGCCGCGGACCGAGAAGTCGATGTCGATGTCCGGCATCGAGACGCGCTCGGGGTTGAGGAAGCGCTCGAAGAGGAGGTCGTAGCGGAGCGGGTCGAGATCGGTGATCCGCAGGGTGTAGGCGATGATCGAGCCGGCGGCCGAGCCACGGCCCGGGCCGACCGCGATGCCGTGCTCCTTGGCCCACTTGACGAAGTCCCAGACGATCAGGAAGTAGGCGTTGAAGCCCATCGAGTCGATGACGCCGAGCTCGAACTCCATCCGCTCCATCGCGGCGGCCGGGATCGGGTCGCCGTAGCGGGCGCGCATGCCCTCCATGACGCGGGTGCGCAGGTACTCCTTCTCGTCCTCGCCCTCGGGCAGGAAGCGCGGGATGAGCTGCTGGCCGAGCGCGATCTCGACGTTGCAGCGCTCGGCCACCTCGAGCGTGTTCGGGATGGCGTCCGGCCACTCCGCGAACTTGTCGTTCATCTCCTCCGACGAGCGCAGGTAGAACTCGTTGGTGTCGAAGGTCATCTTCGGCGCGGCGAGCGTGGACTTCGTCTGCACGCAGAGCAGCGCCGTGTGGTGGTGGTAGTCCTCGCGGCGGAGGTAGTGGACGTCGCCGGTGCCGACGAGCTTGCCGCCCAGCTCGCGGGCGATCTTGACGATGCCGTCGTTCGCCTTGTCCTGGTCGGCGATGCCGTTCTTCTGGACCTCGAAGTAGACGTCCTCGGGGCCGAAGACCTGGATCAGGTCGTCGATGTGGGCGCGCGCCTCGACCGGGTTGTCGGCGATCAGCCGCTGGCAGAAGCGGCCCGCGAGGCAGCCGGTGAGCGCGATGACGCCGTCGGCGTGGGCGGCGAGCTGCGCCATGTCGAGCGACGGCTTGCCGCGGTGCAGGCCCTCGAGGAAGCCCGCCGAGGAGAGCTTGACGAGGTTGCGGTAGCCGGCCTCGTTCTGCGCGAGCAGCGTGAGGTGGTTACGCTCGACGCGGCCGGGCGCGCGGTTGGCGTGGTCGTCGACGAGGTAGATCTCGCAGCCCAGGATGGGCTTGACGCCCTCGTCCTTGCACGCCTTGTACATCTCGATCGCGCCGTTCATCACGCCGTGGTCGGTCAGGCCCAGCGCGGGCTGGCCGAACTCGGCGGCGCGCTTGGCGAGCGCCTTGATGTTGCACGCGCCGTCCAGCAGCGAGTACTCGGAGTGGACGTGCAGATGGACGGCGGAGGACTGGCTCACGGGCAGAGGTCGAGGATAGGTGGCGGATCGGACGGCGGGGCCGGGCGCGCGGATGGCTCCGGCAGGGTCCCCGCAAGGTGCGGAATTCGGCGCGACACGGTGCGGATCAGCGCGGCTGGCGCTGCGCGCGGTCGAGCCAGGAGAGGAGCGTGCGGACGTCCGCGGCGTCGCCCTCGACGTGGGCGTCGCCGGGGGCCGCGGTCCCCGCGAGGACGGCGGCGAGCCGGTGCGCGGAGGTGTGCAGGACGGCGGAGGCGGGCTCGGCGTCCTCGGCCGGGACGACGGCCAGCGGGCCGTGGCCGGAGGCGACCACGCGCCAGCGATCCGAGCCCTCGGAGGCGACGTCGACGGCCAGCGGCTGGCGGCGGGTGGTCCAGCGCGGGTCGACCGCGCGGGCCAGGACGGTGAGCAGGAGGCCCGGCGACGGCGCGATGTTCGCGGCCGCCAGCTCGGCGAGGCCGATCGGCGCGCGCCGTGCCTTGAGCAGCCGCCGCAGGTGGCGGCGGCCCTCGATCTTCGTGTTCGGCAGGCGCCGGGCGGCGCCGCCGGCGACGAGCGGGACGAGCGCCTCGAGCGACCCGGAGACGCGCGCGGTCGTGGGACCCGCGCCCGGCAGCTCGACGCGCGCGCGCTCGGGGTCGATGACGACGCGGTGCGTCGTGCCGCCCTGGACCGCCAGCTCGTAGGCCAGCTCGTCCTTCGCGAGCCCCGCCTGCGCGGCGAGGAGCGAGACCACCATCAGCTCGGCGATGTCCGGCTCGTCGACGGCGAGGCCCTGGAGCGCGTCGCGCAGCCACGGGCCGGGCGCCGTGACGGGCTCGCGGTCGGGCAGCGGGTGGCGCGGGGCGGGCGCGGGCGGCGCGACGGAGGCGGCGGGCTCCGCGGGCGGCGGAGCGTCGGCCGGAGCGGGCTCCTCGGGCGCGGACGCGGGCGGTGGAGCGTCGGCCTCCGGCTCGGCGGGCGGCGAGGGCGCGGCAGTCGTCGGCTCGAACGCCGCGAGATCGGCCGCGAGCGCCTCGGCGGCGGAGATGATGGCGGCGGGATCGAGCGGGTCGAGCGCGGCGGCGGACGGCTGCGCCGCGTCGAGCGGAGTCGCAGCGGCGGCGGCCGGAGATTCCGCGGCGGACGCGGGCTCCGCGGCGTCGAGCGACCGCACCGCGCCGTCCGGCTCCGCCGCGTCGAGCGACCGCGCCGCGTCGTCGTCCTCATCCTCCGCCGCGTCGTCCTCGACCTCGTCCTCCTCCGTCGCCGCCACCGTCGCCCGCAGCCTCGCGGCCGCGGCCGCGAGGTCGAGGCCGAGGGTCGGGGCGACGACGGGCTCGGCGCCCGCCGCCGGCGCGCGGAGGTGCTCGATCGTCTCGCGGAGCGCGGCCAGCGCCGCGGGGTCCGGGCCGGTCGCCCGCGTCGACTGCGCGCGCAGCTCGGCGAGCTCGGCCTCGACGTCGGCCAGGCGCGTCTCGGCGAAGGCGCGGGCGGCGCGGTCCTCGTCGCCGCGGCGGCGCTCGGCGTCCAGCTCGGACTCGGCGACCCAGCGCGCCGCGCGCTCGGCCTCCAGCTCGCCGCGGAGCCCCTGCAGCTCGGCCACGCGCGCCTGCATGGCGGCCAGCGACGCGGTCAGCGCGTCCTGCTCGGCGCCGAGCTCGCGGCGGACGCCGTCGCGCAGCCCCGTGGCCAGCGTGATGACCGACTCGACGCGGGCGGCCAGCCGCGCCGCGCGCTCCTCGTCGCCGGCGCGGACCGACGAGAGCTCGCCGTGGACCGCGTCCAGCGCGGCGCGCAGCTGCGCCTCGACCGCGACGCGCGCCGCCAGCGCGCGCTCCAGCTCGCCGACCCGCGCGCGCTCCTCGGCGACCGCGCGCACCGCCGCGTCGCGCTCGCCCTCCAACCCCGAGACCCGTGCCGACGCGCCCTCGATCGCCGCGTCCGCCGCGATCCGCGCCGTCCGCTCCGCGCCCAGCGCCGCCTCGGCGGCCAGCCGCGCGCCCCGCTCGGCCTCGAGCTTCTCGCGCAGCACGCGCGCCGCGGCGCCCAGGCGCTCGCGCACCGCCGCCACCGCGCGCTCGACCGCGACGACCCGCGCCGCGAACTCGCGGCGCTCGACGGCGAGCCGCTCCTCCAGCGCGGCGGCATCCGCCACCGAAGCCCGCCCCGACGCCAGCTCCCGCCGCGCCTCGGCCACGGCGTCCGCCGCCGCCTCGGTCAGCTCCTCGCGCCGCACCAGCTCCTGCCGCAGCAGGACGCCCTCGCGCTCCAGCGCCTCGCGCCGCTCGCGCTCGGCCGTCGCGCGCAGCCGCTCGTCCTCCAGGGCCTGCCGCGCACGCTCGCGCTCGGCGGCGACCGTGGCCAGCTCGGCCTCCGTCGCCACCAGCCGCTCGCGCAGCCCGGCCAGCTGCGCGCCCGCCAGCTCGCGCGCCGCGGCCGTCTCGCCCTGGGCCTCTAGCCGCTGCTGCTGCTCGGACCACTCGCGCTGGCGCGTGCCGCGCAGGTCGCGCTCGAAGCCCTCGATCTGCGCCCGCAGCGCGTCGCGCTCGGCCGCGATCTCCCCCATCCGCCGCTCGGCCTCGAAGAGGCGCAGCTCGAGCGACGCGTCCTCGCCGACCTCGGCGCGGCGGGCCCTGCGGGCGCGCAGCACGTCGGGGTCCACGACGTTGCCGCTCTCGGGAGGAGGCTGGGACATCCGAGCGGGAGACTAAGCCCCCGCCCGGACGAATTCGCCCCCGAACGACCTAGTGGTCGTGCTGGGCGGCGCGCGCGCCCTTGACGGCGATCACCGCGATGCCGACGCCGACCGCGCCCGCGGCCAGCGCCTTGCGCGAGCCGAGCACGCCGAGCCGGCGCTTCATGTACCACTTGGCGCCGTGCCAGACGGCGAAGCCGAGGATCTTGTAGCGCATCGACTCCTACCTACCCGCGGTCCTCGTTGCGCAGACGCCAGGCCATGCGCGACTGCAGCGACCACAGCTCGATGAAGCCCGGCGAGGCCTGCTGCGAGAACAGCCCGCCGGACTCGTTGAACGAGGCCAGCGACGCGTCGTAGACCGCGTTCGGCGACTCGCGCGTGACCACGCGCGCCATGCCCTTGTAGAGCTTGACGCCGATCGAGCCCGTCACCTGGCGGTTGACCTCGTTGATGTAGGCGTCGATGTCGGTCCGCAGCGGCTCCCACCACAGCCCGGCGTAGACGAGGTAGCCCCACTGCTGGTCCAGCGCGGGCTTGAAGCGGTTCTGGTGGATCGTGCCGACCAGCCGCTCGAGCTCGGCGTGCGCGGGCAGCAGGATCGCCGCCGCCGGGACCTCGTAGATGTCGCGGACCTTCAGGCCGACGATCCGGTCCTCGATGTGGTCGACGATCCCGACGCCGTGCTTCATCCCCAGCTCGCCGACGCGGTCGAGCAGCTCGACGATGCCGAGCGCCTCGCCGTCCAGCGAGACCGGCACGCCCTCCTCGAAGCCGATGGTGACGATCTCCGACTCGTCGGGCGCCTCCTCGGGGCGCGTGACGAGCTGGAAGACGTCGTCGTCGGGCGCGTGGGTCAGGTCCTCGATCCACTTGCCCTCCGAGGAGCGGCCCCAGATGTTGTCGTCGATCGAGTACGGCGCCGACTCGGTGCCGCCCTTCACGGGGATGTTGTGCTCGCGCGCGTAGGCGATCTCCTCCTCGCGGCCCATCTTCCAGTCGCGGACCGGGGCGATGATCTTCAGCTCGGGCGCGAGCGTGGCGACCGTGCCGTCGATGCGGACCTGGTCGTTGCCCTTGCCGGTGCAGCCGTGGGCGATCGTGTCGCAGCCGGTCTCGCGCGCCACCTCGACGGCGAGCTTCGCGATCAGCGGCCGGCCGAGCGCCGTGAACAACGGGTAGTTCAACCCGTAGTTGGCGTTGGCCTTGATCGCCGGGACGATGTACTCGTTGGCGAACTCCTCGCGCGCGTCGATCACGCGGGCGTCGACCGCGCCCAGGCGCAGCGCCTTCTCGCGGACGACGTCGTAGTCCTCGCCCGGCTGGCCCAGGTTGATGGTCAACGCCACGACCTCGGCGTCGTACTGGTCCTGGATCCACTTGAGCATGACGCTCGTGTCGAGCCCTCCCGAGTACAGGAGGCAGACGCGGCCGACCTGGTCGGGGCGGGCCAGGTAGGAGGCGGCGGGCTCGTGGGGCTGCAGCAGCTGGTCGTCGGTCATCGGCTCTCTTGGGGGTCGAGGAGACGCGCGAGCCGGGCGAGGGCGTCGTCGAGCTCGGCGTCGGTGATGGTCAAGGGGGGAAGCAGGCGCAGGGTGGTCGGCCCGGTCGCGTTGAGCACGAGGCGCTCCTCGCGCAGCGCGCGGCCGACGAGGTCGGTCGCGGGCTCGGCGCGCGCCGGGTCCAGCTCGGCGGCGAGCATGAAGCCGCGGCCGCGGACCTCGACGACGGCGGGCAGCTCGGCCAGCACGTGGCGGATCCGCTCCCCGGTCTCCCGCACGCGCGCGAGGAGCGCGGGGTCGCCGACGACGTCGAGGACCGCGAGCGCCGCCGCGCACGGGACCGGCCCGCCCGCGAAGGTCGAGCCGTGGTCGCCGGGCTCGAAGCCCTCGGCGAAGCGGTCGTTGGTGACGACGGCGCCGATCGGCAGGCCGCCGCCGAGCGCCTTGGCCACGGTCAGGAGGTCGGGCACGACCCCGGAGTGCTCGTAGGCCCAGAGCGTCCCGGTGCGGCCGAGGCCGACCTGGACCTCGTCGAAGATCAGCGCCGCGCCGTGGCGGTCGCAGGCCTCGCGGGCCGCGCGCAGGACGTCGTCCTCCAGCACGTACACCCCGCTCTCGCCCTGGATCGGCTCGAGGATCACCGCGGCCGTCTCGTCCCCGATCGCCGCGGTCAGCGCCTCGGCGGTCGGCGCGACCGAGAAGAACCCGGGGACCAGCGGCGCGAACGGCGCCTGCTTGGCCTCCTGCGGCGTCGCGCTCAGCGAGCCGTAGGTGCGGCCGTGGAAGCCGCGGTGGACCGAGACGACGTCGCCGCCGCGCCTGGCCTTGCGCGCCATCTTGATCGCGGCCTCGTTGGCCTCGGTGCCGGAGTTGGCGAAGTGGACGCGGCCGCCGAGCGAGGACTCCGCGAGCCGCAGCGCCAGCGCCGCGCCCGGCGCGGTGTGGAAGAGGTTGCCGACGTGGATCAGCTGCGCGGCCTGCTCGGTGATCGCCGCGACGACCGCGGGGTGCGCGTGGCCGACGGAGTTGACCGCGAGCCCGGTCTGCAGGTCGAGGTACTCGACGCCTTCGACGTCCCACAGCCGCGCGCCCGCGCCGCGGACGAACTGGACCGGCTGCCGCGCGTACGCCGGGACGAGGCCCGAGCCGTCGATCACGAGGCCGCCCGGATCTTCGTCCCGATCCCCGCGTCGGTGAACAGCTCCAGCAGGATCGAGTGCGGCACGCGGCCGTCGACGATGTGCGCCGAGTTCACGCCGCCGTAGATCGCGTCGACGCACGCGCGCAGCTTCGGGCGCATGCCGCCGTGGACGCCGTCGAGCGCCGCCTCGACCTCGTCGGTCGTGGCCTGCGAGATCCGCGACTGCTGGTCGGCGGGGTCGCGCAGCCAGCCGACCACGTCGGTGAGGAAGAGCACCTTGTAGGTCTTGAGCTTGCGCGCGATCGCCGCGGCCGCGTCGTCGGCGTTGATGTTGTAGGAGCGCCCCTGGGCGTCGGTCCCGACCGAGGCGATCACCGGGATGTAGTCGTCGGCGACGTGCAGCAGCACGTCCTCGTTGACGTTCGTGATGCGCCCGACGTCGCCGATGTCCTCGCCGCCCGGGGCCGACATCCGCTCGCAGAGGAACAGCCCGCCGTCGTCGCCGCTGAGCCCGATCGCGGGCTGCCCGTGGCGGTTGAGCCGCCCGACGATGTCCTTGTTGACCTTGCCGATCAGCACCATCTTGGCGATCTCGACGGTCTCCTCGGTCGAGACGCGCAGCCCCCCGATGAACTTCACGGGGATGTCGAGGCGCTTCATGTAGCTCGTGATCTCGGGCCCGCCGCCGTGGACGACGATCGGGTTCATCCCCACGTACTTGAGCAGGACGACGTCGCGCGCGAAGTCCTCGCGCAGCGCGGGGTCCTCCATGGCGGCGCCGCCGTACTTGATGACCACGGTCTGGCCGTGGAACTCACGGATGTACGGGAGCGCTTCGAGAAGCGTGCTGACGTCGCGCATGCGAGGGCCTGAACCTAGGTGGTGTACTCGGCGTTGATGGTGATGTACTCGTGGCCGAGGTCGCTGAAGAAGACCTCCGTCTCGAAGCCGTCGCCGGGAAGGCCGATGGCGTACTCGACCTCGTCGCGGGCGACGCGGGCGGCGAGGTCCTCCTCGTCGTGGCCGATCGCGTTGCCGGCGACGCAGACCTGCACGCCCTCGATCGCGATGTCATAGGCCAACGGCGCGGTGTCCGGGAGCGCCATGCCGATCGCCTGCGCGATCCGCCCCCAGTTCGGGTCGCCGCCGTAGAGGGCGGTCTTCACCAGCGGCGAGTTGGCGACCGCGCGCGCGGTGCGCTCGACGTTCGGCCCGTGGCCGCCGCGGACCGTGACGCGGCCGACGCGCCGGGCGCCCTCGCCGTCGCGGCAGATGTCGATCGCGAGCTGGCGCAGCAGCGCGTCGAGCGCCTGGCCGAAGCGGATCTCGCCGTCGGACTCCGGCTCGACCGCCACGCCGGAGGCGCCACCGCAGAGCAGGATCGCCGTGTCGTTGGTGGAGAGCTGGCCGTCGACCGAGATGCGGTCGAACGAGCGCTTGACGCAGACGCCGAGCAGCAGCTCGGCGGTCTCGGCGGAGACGGCCGCGTCGGTCTCCACGAAGCAGAGCATGGTCGCGAAGGAGGGCTGGATCATGCCCGCGCCCTTGGACTGCGCGGCAAGCCGCACGGTCCCGCCCGGGAGGTCGACCTCGATCGTCCCGCGCTTCTCGAAGAGGTCGGTGGTCATGATCGACTGCTGGAAGTCGCCGATCCCCTCGGCGCTCAGCGCCTTGCCCGCCGCGAGCAGCCCGCGGACGACCTTCGCGCCGTCGAGCTGCACGCCGATGACGCCGGTCGAGCAGACCGCGACGCGATCCTCCGTGGTCCGCCCCATCATCGCGCCCGCGCCCTGCATCCGGGCGGCCTCGTCCATCCCGCGGCCGCCGGTGGCGGCGTTCGCGTTGCCGGAGTTCACGGCGATCGCCTTGAGCGCGTCGAGCCGCGCGCGGTCGCGCGTGACCAGGACCGGCGGCGCCGCCGTGCCGCTGCGCGTGAAGCGCGCGGCGCTCGTGGTCTCCTCCGAGTCGGAGACCAGCAGTCCCACGTCGAGGCCGCCGGACGGCTTGATCCCCGCCGCCGCGCCCGCCGCGCGGAAGCCCGCGGGCAGCGGCGCGCCCGGGACCTCGCGCACGAAGTCCGGCACCTCGACCCAGCGGGAGCGGAAGAACGGCTCCGGCGGCGTGCTCACAGCAGGCCCTCCGTCTCGTCGCAGCCGAACATGAGGTTCAACGACTGGAGCGCCTGCGACGACGTGCCCTTCCAGAGGTTGTCGATGGCGCCGAAGGCGATGACCTTGCCCGTCCGCGGGTCGGTCTGGACGTTGATGGCGCAGATGTTGGTCTCGCGCACTTCGCGGACGCCCGGCGGGCGCGTCACGACGTCGACGAACGGCTCGGCCGCGTAGGCCTCCTCGTAGAGCGCGACGACGTCGCCGGCCTCCGCGTCGGTCGTGGTGACGTAGCAGGAGACCAGCTCGCCCTGGTCGAGCGGGAGCAGGTGCGGGGTGAAGGTCACGGCGAGGTCCTCGGCGCCGAGGGCCGCGAGCTCCTGGTCGATCTCCGGCGCGTGGCGGTGCGTGCCGACGCCGTAGGGCGTGACGTTCTCGTCCACGGTCACGAAGTGCGTCTTCTGCGTGGCCGAGCGCCCGGCGCCGCTGACGCCCGACTTCGCGTCGATGACCACGTCGGCGATCAGGCCCGCGCGGGCGAGCGGCGCCAGCGTCAGGATCGCCGCGGTCGGGTAGCAGCCGGGGCCCGCGACGAGGTCGGTCCCGGCGATCTGCGCGCGGTAGAGCTCCGGCAGCCCGTAGACCGCCTCGGCGATCAGCTCCGGGTGCTGGTGCTCGACGTAGAACTCCTCGTAGACCGCGAGGTCGCGCAGCCGGAAGTCGGCGCTCAGGTCGACGACCTTGATCCCGCCCTCCAGCAGCTCGGCCACCAGCGGCGCGGCCGCGCCGTGCGGGTAGGCGACGATCGCGGCGTCGACCTCGCCGTGGCGGTCGAGGTCGAGGTCCAGCTCCTCGAGGACGAGCGGGACGCGATGGTGCGGGTAGAGCGCGGTGAGCGGCGTGCCCGCGTCCGAGCGCGACGTGATCGCCGAGAGCCGGAAGTGCGGGTGGCGGTCGACGAGCCGCGCCGCGAGCGCGCCGGCGAAGCCGGACGCGCCGGCGACGAGGACGGACGGCCCGTCGGCCTCAGCCACGGAGCTCACCGCCGACCTGCTTGGCCAGCGCCGCGACGACCTTCTCGCGTACCGGCGCGACGTCCTCGTCGCTCAGCGTGCGGTCGCTCGCCTGGAAGGTCAGCGCGAGCGCGAGCGACTTGCGCCCCTCGCCGACCTGCGCGCCGCGGTAGACGTCGAAGACGCGGACGCCGTCGAGCAGCTTGCCGCCCGCGCCGCGCACGGCGGCCAGCACCTCGTCGGCCGCGACGTCCTCGCCGACGATCACCGCGAGGTCCTGGCGGACCGGCGGGAAGCTCGTCAGGTCGCGGAAGTACGGCACCGCGACGGCGTGCGCGACGACGCGGTCGAGGTCCAGCTCGAACGCGGCGACCGCGCCGTCGAGCTCCCACGCGCGGGCGACCAGCGGGTGGACCTCGCCGACCCAGCCGACGGCCTCGTCGCCGGCGAGCACCGTGGCGCTGCGGCCCGGATGCAGGAACGGCTGGGCCTCGGCGCGCACCGACCAGTCGACGCGCAGCGCGTCGAGCACCGCGGCGAGCAGGCCCTTGGCGGCGAAGAAGTCGACCTTCCGCGGCGCCTGCTCGTCGCCCCACGACGGCGCGGCGAGCCGCCCGTGCAGGAGCGCGCCGAGCGCGCGGTGCTCGTGCGGGAGCTGCTCTCCGTCGCGCGCCACGTAGACCGCGCCCTGCTCCAGCAGCCGCAGGTCCGCGTTGCCGCGCGCGACGTTGTGCCGCGTCGCGTCGAGCAGCGAGCCGAGGACCGTCGTGCGCAGGACCGAGTGGTCCTCGCTCATCGGGTTCTGCAGCGCGACGAACGAGCGCCGCGGATCGCCCTCGGGCAGCCGCAGCCGGTCCGCGACGCCCGGCTCGGTGAACGACCAGCCGACGACCTCGTAGGCGCCGCGGCCGACGAGCGCGTCGACGGCGCGCCGGCGCAGCCGCGCGTCGAGCGGCATCCGCCCCGCCGTCCCGCGCCGCTTGGGCAGCGTGGCCGGGAGCTGGTCGAGGTCGAAGCGCCCGACCTCCTCGACGAGGTCGGCCTCGCGCGTGACGTCGTTGCGGCGGAAGCCGGGGACCGTCACGTCGAGCCCGTCGGGCGCGTCGGCCACGCCGAAGCCCAGCGCGGTCAGCCGCGCCGCCTGCTCGGCGCGCGGGATCGCCAGGCCGAGGATCCCCTCGACGCGCGCCTCGCGCAGCCGGATGGTCGCCTCGGGCCACGGGTCGGCCGCGAACGGGCCCGCGTCGATCGTCCCGCCGAGCACGGTGGCGCCGGTCAGCTCGAGCATCAGCCTGGTCGCCACGGCCTGCGCCTCCAGCGCCTGCTCGGGCGCGAGGCCCTTCTCGTTGCGGCCCGAGGCCTCGCTGCGCAGCGCGAGCTTGTTGGAGGTGCGCTGGATGTTGTCGCCGACCCAGGTCGCGACCTCCATCAGCACCCGCGTCGTCGTCTCGGAGACCTCCGAGCGCGCGCCGCCCATGACGCCGGCGATCGAGGTCGGCCCCTCGGCGTCCTCGATGACCACCATGTCGCCGTCGAGCGTGCGGGTCTGGCCGTCGAGCGTGTCGACCTGCTCGCCGTCGCGGGCGCGGCGGATCGTCAGCGTCCCGCCCGCGACCTTGTCGAGGTCGAAGGCGTGCAGCGGATGGCCCGTGAGCAGCATCGCGTAGTTGGTGATGTCGACGACGTTGCTGATCGGCCGCATGCCCGCGGCGAGCAGGCGCGCCTTCAGCCAGATCGGCGACGGGCCGATCGTGACGCCCTCGAAGGCGCGCGCGGTGAAGCGCGGGTTGAGGTCGGGAGCCTGCACGTCGATCGTCACGCCAGGGATCTCGGACCCCGACCCCGCCGCGGAGTCGTCGGCCCACGGCGCGGGCGCCAGCGCGGCGCCCGTCGCCGCGTGGACCTCGCGCGCGATCCCGTAGACGCCGAGGCAGTCCGGGCGGTTGGGCGTGATCTCGAACTCGACGACCTCGTCGAAGACCGGCAGGACGTCGACCAGCGGCGTGCCCGCGACCAGGTCGTCGTCCAGGACCATGATCCCGCCCGCGCGCTCGCCCGCGAGGCCCAGCTCGTCCTCGGAGAGGATCATCCCCCGCGACTCGACGCCGCGGAGCTTGGCCTTCTTCAGCTTCGTGCCGTCGGGCATGATCGCGCCCGGCCGGACGACCGCGACGGTCTGCCCCGCGGCCACGTTCGGCGCGCCGCAGACGATCTGCTGCGGCTCCTCGCCCTCGCCGACGTCGACCGTCGTCACCCGCAGGCGGTCGGCGTCCGGGTGCGGCTCGCACGTGAGCACCTTGCCCACGACGAAGCCCTCCGGCGCGCCGATGCCGTGGTGCTGGATCGACTCGACCTTCGTGCCCGAGAGCGTGAGGACGTGCTCGAGCTCCGCGAGCGTGAGGTCGGGCGCGCTGTACTCGCGCAGCCAGGAGTACGGGACCTTCATCCGAACTGCTCCAGGAAGCGCAGGTCGTTCTCATAGAACAACCGCAGGTCGGCCACGCCGTGCTTGAGGAAGGCGATGCGCTCGATGCCCATCCCCCACGCGAAGCCCTGCACCTTCTCGGGGTCGTAGCGGTCGTCGTCGACGTAGGAGTACACGTTGGGGTCCACCTCGCCGGCGCCCAGGATCTCGATCCAGCCCTCGCCGCGGCACAGCGGGCAGCGGGAGCCGTCCTTCATCCAGCCGTCGTTGCAGTTGAAGCACGAGACGTCGACCTCGACCGACGGCTCCGTGAAGGGGAAGAAGTGGCCGCGCAGGCGCACGTCCCGCTCGTCGCCGAAGATCTGCCGCGAGAACTCGAGCAGCGTGCCCTTGAGGTCGGCGAGCGTGATGTCCTCGTCCACGGCGAGGCCCTCGACCTGGTGGAACTGCGGCGTGTGCGTCGCGTCGGAGTCGCGCCGGTAGACGCGGCCGGGGATGACCACGTAGAGCGGCGGCGGCGCGGACTCCATCGCCCGGACCTGCATCGGCGAGGTGTGCGTGCGCAGCACGGTGTCCTCGGCGACGTAGAAGGTGTCGGTCCGGCCGCGCGCGGGGTGCGTCGGGTCGTGGTTGAGCGCGTCGAAGTTGTAGTGGACGGTCTCGACCTCGTTGCCCTCGACCACCGTGAAGCCGAGGCCGACGAAGACGTCCTCGAGG